>Ga0334722_10006646_pt1 | contig 11377 bp, 12 predicted proteins | sample C3_bottom_MG_FD_207210 | JGI IMG/M metagenome (GOLD analysis project Ga0334722, IMG submission 207210) | Sediment microbial communities from Yellowstone Lake, YNP, Wyoming, USA - C3_bottom | ecosystem: Environmental > Aquatic > Freshwater > Lake > Sediment | place: USA: Wyoming | collected...
TGCCAATGACAGGCTGCGCGAAGCCCAAAAAGACAACCGGATGCTCAAAGAAGAGGTCGATGCCGACGATGTCGCCGAAGTTGTGGCCAAATGGACCGGCATCCCGGTCACCCGCTTGCTCGAAGGCGAGATTGCCAAGTTGATGGAGATGGAAGCGCGCCTCGCCAAACGCGTTGTCGGCCAAGAGCAAGCTATTTCAGCGGTGACAAACGCCATCCGCCGGGCCCGGGCGGGTCTCGGCGATCCGGACCGGCCGATCGGTTCGTTCATTTTCTTGGGTCCGACCGGCGTGGGCAAAACCGAACTGGCGAAAGCGCTGGCGGAATTCCTCTTCGACGATGAGCGGGCGATGGTCCGTCTCGACATGAGCGAATATATGGAAAAACATACGGTGGCTCGGTTGGTCGGGGCGCCGCCCGGGTATGTCGGCTACGATGAAGGCGGGCAGTTGACCGAAGCGGTCCGCCGCCGCCCGTATTCGGTTATTCTGCTCGATGAAATAGAGAAGGCCCACAGCGACGTCTTCAACATGCTCCTGCAGATATTGGACGACGGCCGTCTGACCGACGGCCACGGCCGCACGGTCGATTTTCGAAATACCGTCATTATCATGACGTCCAACGTCGGCAGCCAGTGGATATATGAGTTCGCCGGCGATTCCGAAGAGATAGAGCGGCGCATAAAAGATGCATTGAGGCTGGAATTCCGCCCCGAATTCCTGAACCGCATCGACGAAATCGTCATTTTTAACGGCCTGGCAATTGAGGAAATAACTAAAATTGTGGATATTCAGATCGAGCTGCTAAAGAAGCGATTGGCGGAGCGCAAGGTTGATTTGGAATTGACCGATGCCGCCAAAGAGCTGCTGGCGTTGGAGGGTTTTGACCCCGTTTACGGGGCCCGCCCGTTAAAGCGGGTCCTGCAGCGGCAAGTCTACGACCCGCTGGCGCTAAAGCTATTGGACGGCGAGATATCCGAATCAAGTTCGGTGACTGTCGACGCTCTAGATGGCGAGATAGTCTTCGCGGCCAAGCCGGCTTGAAGCCGCTAATATCTCGAGGGACATTCCTGGATGTCCAATCGACGGCAAAGGAGTGTCCTAAGTCTAAATTATGATTCCCATCGGGGACGATATTCCCAACCGGACTTTTCCGTTTGTGACGATCGCGCTGATCGTTATCAATGTGGCTGTTTTCCTTTATGAACTAACTCTTGCCGGCGGCGCCCAGGCGTTCATCGGCGCCCACGGGGTAATTCCGAAAGACGTGATGGCGGCCTTGACGCGCCTCGACCTAAACGGGTTGTCAGATAACTTCATGAGCTCTTTGTTTATCCACAGCGGCTGGCTTCATCTGGCCGGGAACATGCTTTACCTCTGGATATTCGGCAATAATGTCGAAGACAAGTTGGGTCACATCAAGTACCTGGGCTTCTACGCGGTCGCCGGGGTCGTGGCAATGAGCGTGCACGTGCTGTCGATGCCCGGTTCGGCCGACCCGGCTATCGGCGCGAGCGGCGCCATCGCGGGAGTCCTGGGCGCCTATTTAGTTATGTTTCCGAGAGCCCGGGTATTTATTGTCATACCGTTGTTTGTGTTCTTTCCGGTCGTGGCTATCAGGGCCGTGTACGTTTTGAGTTTTTGGTTCTTGCAACAGCTGATAAGCGGCGCCGGGGCGATCGTGGAGCCGGCTTCCGCTGCCGGCGTGGCGTGGTGGGCGCATATCGGCGGTTTTGGGGCCGGGATGATAATGGGGCGGTTCATGGTCCGCGAAGGGAAACAAAAGGTGCGGTGGAGTTGAATTTTTAGAGGCGGTGATCGATACGGGCATCATGATCGAGGCGGAACTAAAACAGTTGGTCGGATTTACCCCAAACGGAGCGCTGGTCGTCAGCTTGTATCTGAATGTGGACGGGGCGAAACATCCCCGGTTGCAGGATTATGAGAAAGAGCTTCGCGGTCTGCTTCACCAGGCGGAACGAGAGTGGTCCAGTGGCGACAAGGCAGTCGATAAAGCCGGAAAGCAGGCGCTCAAACAAGATCTGGACAAGATCGGCGCTTTTATTACCGGAAGTTGGCGCCGGCACGGCACGAAAGGCCTCGCGGTTTTTAGCTGCGCGTCAGCCGGCTTCTGGCATGTATTCGAGCTGCCAGTCGGTATTCCGTCGGCTTTGATAGTCGGCAACGAACCGTATGCCAAGACGTTAACGGCGGTCCTCGACGAATATAAGCGGTATTGCGTCGTCAGCGTCGATCGCCGCAAGGCCCGGTATTTTACCGTCTACCTTGGCGAGATAGAGGAACACCACGGCGTCTTTGTCGATGAATGGGTCCCGGACCAGGTAAAAGAGGGAGAGTGGGCCGGATTGCGCCAGTCGCGAATCGCCCGCCATATAGAAGACCACGTGCTCCGCCACCTAAAAGATGTGGCCGGTCTCACCTTCAACTTCTTTCTGGAACACAGTTTCGACCGTCTCATCTTATCGGGACACAAGGAATTGATACCGAAATTCCGGGCTATTCTCCATCCATATCTGCAAGAGAGGGTGGCCGGCGAATTTCAAGCGGGCCCGGATGCGCCGCTCGCCGATATCCTTAAGGAGAGTCTGGCGGTCGAGGAAGATGTCCGGCGGCGCGAGGAAGAAACCCTTCTTCACCGGCTTGACGAAGAAGCTCGCCCCGGCGGTCTGGGTGTGATCGGATTGCGCCCGACGGTCGACGCTTTGATGCGGGGGCAGGCGCATATCTTGCTGATCAAAGAAGGTTACGCGACGCAGGGATATGTCTGCTACCGGGACCATTTTCTGGCTGCGGCTGAGGGCGCGTGCCCGGTTTGCGGGGACGCACTTAGCGAGGCGCCGGATATCGTCGAGGACATGGTCCAACTGGCGATAAATCAGAACGTCCAGGTAGAACATATATCGCATGTCGCCGCCCGGCTGGCTCAAGATAAAGTTGGCGCTTTACTCCGGTTTGGGTTATAAAGAAGGGGCAAAGCGAGCGATAAGGATTAGAGAAAAGGAGTGATTGTGGAAGAGCATGAACACGGCACTAATCCGGAAGAGACGCCGGCCCCAGCTGAGCAACCGCAAGAGACGCCGATGACCTCCAGTCCGACACCGCCGCCCGCGCCGCCTTCCGGCAGTTCCGGATCGGAGGAGACATCGACTAACATGGATCCGAATCTGGCGGCGCTCTTGGCTTACCTCTTTGGCTGGGTGAGCGGTCTCATCTTCTATTTGGTCGAGACCAAAAGCAAGTATGTCCGTTTTCACGCGCTGCAATCGATATTCTTGAGCATAGCGATGGTCGTCCTCTTTGTCGGGCTGAGCATCATCTTGGGTGTCATCGGGGCCGTCCCCGGGATCGGCTGGTTGGCGGTCATCTTGGGTATGTTTGTCAACCTGGGCTTGAGCTTGGGAGTGTTCGTTCTTTGGATCATGTTGATGATCAAGGCCTATCAGGGCGAGAAGTGGAAGTTGCCTATCATTGGCGACATGGCCGAGAAGAACGCCTAAGCAAAAAGCAAATAGAGGGACAGTATACCAATTAATGGTATGTCAGACAGGAAAGTAATTGGTATACTGTCCCTCTATTTTCCTTTTCCACCCCTTTTCCACCTGCATTTCCCCGGGTTGAATGAACCGCCGGTTTGCGACGCGACGCTCGACCAATTTTATCCCGGCGAAGGCGGCGTCAATGGCCGCGTCGATCCGCGCCGGCGGTAGACGCGGTTAATCATATGGCCCGATCGTGACCAGAGCATCCATTAAAAATCACTCGCGCACGACAGGCACCGGTTGTTTTTGACAACCGGTAAGCGCTAAAATCAGCGATAACGAGAGCAAAATCCGGGTTGGAGCTGTTGACGGCATCACTAACCTGGAAATAAAGTATAACTGTGCGTACTCGCCAGGTTTATATAGGGCTCTAACTGGTTAAAGAAGTTTAGGGACATCGGACAGAGGGAAATAATGGCTTGGTTGACAAGCCATCGTAATGGCAAAAGATACAGCTGTTATCATTCACGGGGACTGATGGTTTGAAGGTAGGCTATCCACAGGCGCTTCTTTATTATAAGTATTTTCCGTTGTGGGAGACATTTTTTGACCGTCTCGGGGCTGAGGTGGTCTTGTCCGGGTCGACGAACAAGGGGTTGCTCAGTTCGGGGACGATCGAAGCAGAAAACGAGCTCTGCCTGCCTGTCAAGGTCTTCTACGGACATCTGCTCGCATTGGCGGATAAGGTCGATACTATCTTTGTGCCGCGCATAGTGAGCGTCGAAAAAAGCGCCTATACGTGTCCGAAGTTTATGGGCCTGCCGGATATGGCTCGAGCCACGGAGACGGGGTTGCCGCCCATTATGGATCCGACGATTAATTGGAAATTGGGCTGGCGCCAGTATGCGCAAACCATAATCGAGTTGGGCCGGAACTTCACAGATAGTAAGGCGAAAATCTTCGGGGCCTATAACGCCGGCGTCAAATCGCTCCATCAATATCAGGACAAAATCGCCGCCGGGGCCACGCCCCTGGATATAATCGAGGGCAAAGAAGCGCCGCGCGCCGGGGTCGCCGAGTTGAAGATCGGACTGGCGGGACACCCGTATAACATCTATGACAAATATATCAGCATGAACCTGGTAAAGCGCTTGCGGGAGATGGGCGCTGAAGTGGTGACGGCTGAGATGATCCCCCACCGCGAATTGGAGCGAGAGGCCAGGACGCTGCCTAAACACTTGTTCTGGACGTATGAGCGCGAGGTCGTCGGCACGGCTTTCCACTGGTCGCGGCGGAACAGCGTCGACGGCATCATCTACGTACTCGCTTTTCCTTGCGGCCCGGATTCGCTTATCCAGTCTTTGCTCGAACATGAGATGCGCCGCGAAGGTTCCACGGTGCCGATGATGTCGCTGGTAATCGACGAACACAGCGCCGAAGGCGGTTTTCTGACCAGGATAGAAGCGTTTGTGGATATGATATCGCGCAAAAAGAAGCTGGCCGGACGGGCGGTCAACTGATGTTGCTGACTTTTCCCCAGATGGGCCACGTGGAACAACTGATCGGCGATATTTTGCAGCGTCTGGACATCGACTATATGCCGCCGCCGCGCACGACCGCCAAGACTCTGGCTCTGGGCACCAAACACGCGCCCGAATTTTCCTGTCTGCCGCTGAAGTTGAACATCGGCAATTTTATCGAAGCGATGGAGGCGGGCGCCGATACTCTGCTAATGGCGGGCGGGCGAGGTCCATGCCGGTTTGGTTACTATGCCGAACTTGAAGAGCGGGTCTTGAGGGACGCCGGTTATGATTTCACCATGGTCACAATCGAGCCGCCGACTCTGGGCATAGCTAAATTCGTCCGCCCGATCAAGCGGGTTTCAGGCAAATCCACCAGGCAGATATGGCGGGCTCTGAAGGAAGGCTTTCCCAAGGCGCGCGGTTTCGACATGCTGGAGAAACGCGTCCTTGAAACCCGTTGCTACGAGCTGAAACTGGGAGATACGACTAGGGCCCACAAAGAAGCCATGGCGATCTTAAGCCGGGCCAAGGCCCCGGCGGAGATCGAGGGAGCTATCGAGGCCGGCATGCGGTTGATCGACGGCGTGGCGTGCGACAGAGACCAGCCGGTGTTGAAGATCGGGATCGTCGGCGAGTTTTTTATTCTTCTCGAGCCGTTTGTGAACTTCGACATAGAAGAGTGGTTGGGCAATCGCGGTGTACTGGTCTCCCGCAGCGTCTACATTACCGATTGGATAGGGCCGTCGACCAAGAACCCGGTGACCGGCACGAGCGACGCCGAACTCACCGAGCTTGCCCGCCCGTACCTTGGCCATTTCGTCGGCGGAGAAGGGCTGCCTTCTGTCGCCCATACTATTCTATATGCCAATGAAGGTTTCGACGGCGTCGTCCACATGTTCCCGTTTACCTGCATGCCGGATACAATCGCTAAAGCTATAATTCCGCGGGTCAGCCGCGACTCGGATATTCCCGTCATCCATTTCACTATAGACGAACAGACCGGCAAGGCCGGCGTTGCGACCAGGCTGGAAGCATTTGTCGATCTATTGGCCAGCCGGCGGCGGGCGAAGGCAAAGGGGGCGGCATGCAAGGTTTCCTAGGGGTCGATGTCGGCTCGGTCAGCACTAATCTGGTCATCCTCGATATCGACGGCGGGGTCGTCGCCTATGTCTACCGTCGCACCCAGGGCCAGCCGATCATGGCGGTCCAACAGGGCCTGATGGAACTGGAAGCCAAGCTAAACGGACCGGTCGAGGTGATCGGTGTCGGGACCACCGGCAGCGCCCGTTACCTGACCAGCGTGGTCGTCGGCGGAGATATTGTGAAAAACGAGATAACCGCCCACGCGATCGCCGCCGGGCATGTGGTTCCGGGGGTCCGGGTCGTTTTGGAGATAGGCGGGCAGGATTCCAAGATAATCTTTTTAAGAGACGGGATCGTCGTCGATTTCGCGATGAATACCGTCTGCGCCGCCGGCACCGGCTCTTTTCTCGATCACCAATCGGCCCGTCTTGGTATTCCTATCGAAGAGTTCGGCCGATACGCGCTGGCGGCTGAGAAAGGGGCGCAAATCGCCGGGCGATGTTCCGTCTTTGCCGAATCGGATATGATCCACAAACAACAGGTTGGCTACAAGCTTGAAGAGATAATCTACGGGCTATGCCAGGCTCTGGTGAGAAACTACCTGAACAACCTGGCCAAAGGGCGAGACCTCGCCGGGCCGATCGCTTTCCAGGGCGGGGTCGCCGCCAACGCCGGGATGAAGAAGGCCTTTGAGGAGGCGATAAACCAGGAAGTCAATGTGCCCGAGCACTTCTCGGTCATGGGCGCCATTGGCGCGGCCCTACTGGCAAAGGAAGAGATGTTGTTACAGCCCGGGCCGTCGGCGTTCAAAGGTTTCGGCGCCGCTAAGATCGACTACCGTACCAGCAGCTTTGCTTGCGGCGGTTGCGAGAACAATTGCGAGATAATCAAGATAGTCGTTAACGATGAGACTCTCGCCCGCTGGGGCGGCCGCTGCGGCAAGTGGGAAGTCGATATCATCCGGCGGCAGCACCTTGAACCGGTCGGAGTGGACTGTTCGACCTGCAAGTAAGGGCCAGGTTCTTATGTCGACGATAATATTTTGAGTTTCTTAAAATAAGTTCGGAAGTAGCCTCTGTCTCTTGTGGCCAGGACATCAGCTTGTTCCGACGCATGGCTTCCGATAAGGAAATCACTTAATATGTGCTGTCTTTTGTTTACCGTTGTCCCGCAGCCGGAGCATTTTAGTTGCAGCTTTTGCCCGCATTGAGAGCATTGCCACCCATTTTCTCGTTTCAAATTATAGTGTCTCCAGAGTTCGCCCGCTTGATAAAACGCCTTAGGGCCGGAGGGTTCCAATCGGATTCCGGTATCGCCCAGAAAATTTTCGAGATCAATTTGGCTGTCAAACTGGGTAGCCAGCTCAGCGTAGACAACCCCACTTATAATAAGAGCCCCTCTTTTATGAGCCTCATCAAGAAGCGCTTTTGAGGCAAAAGCATGTTCCGCGTTAGGGATAAGGAGATCAAGCAGGATATTGGTATCTATCGCCGTGATCATCAGCGGCCTCGAAGTTCTTCAATAATTACGTCAGGTTCTTGTCCGCGTTTCTTCTTGAGATAACCCACGTATTTATCGAAGGGAGAATATTCAATTTTTTTCTCGACCACAAATTTTCCGTTTAATTCCTTGAATTCAACTTTATCGCCCGGACCGACCCCCAGTTGCTTTCTTATCTCCCGAGGAAGGGTGATCTGTCCTTTGCTTGTGATCTTGGTAATCGACACAATAAATCCTTTCTTGAAAGTAAGAATCTATTTTCTTACTATATTTCAGAAACAATGGTTTGTCAAACCGTTGCCCCAAGTGCTTCGGTAGGCGCGTACCCCCGGCAACTAACCAAACCGGCGCTTGTTTGAATAAACGGAAAGCAGGTGTTAGATTGATTTCTATGCTTGGCTATAAAACATATAAGAAAGGGCTCTTAATTATGTGCTTGCTTCTGGTCGGCTTATTTATAGTCGGCTGTCGCCCTTCAAGCAAGGCCGGGTATGAGTCGGCGATGAAGGAGATTCTTAAAACAGCAAAAGCCGATCTGGGAACAGCCGGCATAAATGCGTCCGGGAATCCCGCGGCCCCGGCCGCAAATGATAAGAAAGTCAATGAGTTGCTGGAAAAAATCAAGGATCAAATAGACGGGATTAACCCGCCTGACGATCTGTTTTCCGGCCATTCGGACATAAAAGAGTTCGTCGAGCTAACCATCGAGTCCCGTAAAGGGCAAGCGGCGCCAAGTAAATCCAAGACCGGACAGCCCACCCAGCCGCCAATGGATTTTGCGTTAATCAATGCGGCCAGGCAAGCGCTAGATCGAGCCAGGCGGGAATTACCGTTTCTCGACTATGAGTTGATCGATGCTTTTGGCGGGGTGCTTCGGCCGACTTTTTCGCCCAACCCAAGCAGCGGGTTCGGGGCGCCAAGCGGTTTTGGCGTGCCGTCCGGCATGGGCGCCCCCGGAAATCAAACACAGCAGTCGCCTATCAGGATAACGCCTTCAGGTTCACCGATAAAGATCAATAAATAAATAGAGGGACAGTATTCCTATTTATTTATCCGCTTTCGCGGATACGCAGCCTTCTGAAGAAGACATTGATCATGTCGCGGCACTTATCTTCTTCTACCCCTGAAGTAATCTTTAAGCGGTGGGCCAACTTGGGTTCGTCGACAATGTTCATCACGCTGCCGGCCGCGCCGGCTTTCGGGTCGGGGATGCCGTAGACCACTCGGGCCAATCTGGCCTGTTGGATGGCCCCGGCGCACATCGGGCAAGGTTCCATGGTCACGTAAATAGTGCAGCCCATCAAGCGCCAGTTCTTTAACCGCCCGCAAGCTTCTTTGAGGGCCAGCATCTCGGCGTGGGCCGTTGCGTCCTGCCAGGCTTCCCTCAGGTTATGGGCTCTGGCGACGACATGGCCGTCCTTGACTATCACCGCGCCGATGGGAACTTCGTCTTTGCTGAGCGCGTGTTGAGCTTCTTCAAGGGCCAGGGTCATGAATTCTTTATCTAAATCTAATGAAGAGAGGTCCACATGTCTGATTATAAGGCAATGATTTAGCGGGAGTAAGACCTATTTTTTCTCGACCATGACCCGGGCGGCCAAATCCGGACCGATAGCGTGGCGAATGCCGCCAATCTCTATCGTTATCGGCCCTCCGAACGGCGCCACATCTTTGACGATAAGGTCGGTGTCGGGACGCAGTTCAAGGCCGGCCAGATAGATGAGAACATCCGGCTCTTCATCGCGGATCAGCGCTACGCGGGCTTTAGCCCCGGCCTGAAGCTCGGATAACGGCACCCACCGCTCGGCTGAGATCTTGCCCGGTCCGCCCGGTATCGGGTGGCCGTGGGGGCATGTTTGTGGGTCGCCCAGGTGCTTGGCCAGGCGTTCTTCTACCAGCGGACTGATGGCATGTTCCAAGAGACAAGCCTCTTCATGGACTTGGTCCCAGGAGAGACCAAGAGTATCGGTGAGAAAGCGCTCGGCCAGACGGTGCCGGCGAACGACCCGGAGGGCTTGGTCCGAGCCGATTTCGGTCAACGATACTTCGCGGTGTTCGTTGTAGCTGATAACGCCGATCTGTTCCAGCTTCTTCATCATCTCCGAAGCCGAAGGCACGGATAGGCCCAGACTTTCAGCCAGCCGCGAGATATTGACCGGATGCCCTGTTTTTTCCTCGATCTTAAATATCGCTTCGAGGTATTCCTCAATGCGCGGTGAGCTCATAATGAAAGGATAGCCTAATCAATCCGAGCAAGTCAAAAACCTCAAACCCCCGGCGCTTGGATTGACGGTGTCGGCGCTTTTCGGTAGGCTGATTCGATGGCTTGCTAGCCGGCTTTGGGGGGCTTTGGATGGTTGTCGGTTCGTTGATATTTTTGCCGAATAACATGGAGGCATTCCTCATCGTCGCTATCCTCGCCGTCTGTCTTCGGGCTACAAGGCAGAAGCGGGCGCAGACCGCTTTGACGGCGGCCGTCTCTTTGGCTGTCTTGATTGGCATCGCTCTCAGTCTCACCCACGCCGTTGATATCAATAGTCCGGCTCTTAAGTGGCTGGAGCAGGTTCCGGCCGCCTTCGGCTTGGCGACGATCGTTTGGTTGGCGGTCAGGCTGGGCAGGGCGCGCACCGCGGCGGCCATCGAATCTTTCAGCGGCCCGGAGGCGGTTGCCCTGGTCTTACTGGGCTTTATTGTGGTCCTGCGTCAATTAGTCGAACTCGCTTCATTTGCCGCTGAATCGGCGGCCGGCTTTGGCCCAGCCGAGGCGCTTCCCGGTATTATTTTAGGCCTTGTTCTTGGCGCCGTCACGGCAGTCGCGGCCTACCTGTTGCTCAAATCTCTTAGACCCAGTGGTTTTCAGACCATCGGCTCACTTTCGCTGATCTTTAGCGCCATCGCTATGGCTGTTCGCGTCGTGACCGATCTTGGCACCTCGGGTCTGCTGCCGCCGATGATTGCCCGGGTGGTCTGGGATGTTAATTGGATCGTTCCCCAAAACGCCTGGCTCGGTCGGCTTTTACATATCTTCAGCGGTTACGACTCCACGCCGGGTGTCCCGGCGGTCGTCTTTTATTTGAGTTATCTGCCGCTACTCGCCCTCATCTCTTGGTCTGCCCGCAACCGGGCGGCAGCGAAGCGGGCTCCTGCCGATTCAACTACTCCTCTACAAACTCGTCCAGTTCCAGGCCCCTGACGCTTGAATGCCGCGCAACCAGGAATTAATGTAGATGATCTTGCCGGTCAGGATCAAAACACCCATAGTCACCAGGAGCAGGCCGCTGACCACGGCAATTGTTTGGTAGCGCCGGCGCAGCCAGGCAAAGGCGGTTAAAAAGCGGTTGAACAAGAGACCGGACAAGATGAACGGCAGGCCCAGACCAAGCGAATAAGTCGCCAGCAGCGCCATGCCGGTGCCCACGGTGCCGATAGTGCCGGCGTAGGTCAGGATAGAGGTCAAAATCGGACCGACGCAGGGCGTCCAGCCGACGGCAAACGCCATCCCCAGCAGGACGACGCTGAAGAGGCCTTTGTTCTTGATTTTGGCATGGAGACCGGCTGAGCGAAACATCGGCAGGTTGAAGAGGCCAATAAGCGATAATCCGAAAACGATGATCATGACGGCGGCGGCTTTATTCAGGATGTCTTTGTATTGCAGAAGCCAGCCGCCGATAAGGGAAGCCGAGGCGCCCATCGTCACAAAGACGATGGAAAAGCCAAGGACAAACATGATCGACGCGATAAAGACCTGCATTTTCGCATCCGCGTCGCCCGCC
>Ga0334722_10006647_pt1 | contig 11375 bp, 11 predicted proteins | sample C3_bottom_MG_FD_207210 | JGI IMG/M metagenome (GOLD analysis project Ga0334722, IMG submission 207210) | Sediment microbial communities from Yellowstone Lake, YNP, Wyoming, USA - C3_bottom | ecosystem: Environmental > Aquatic > Freshwater > Lake > Sediment | place: USA: Wyoming | collected...
GAGGGTGTTGATTTGCCCGGCGTTCTTAAGGGAGTGATTGTTGCCGGGCTTCCGCTTGACCGTCCGGATTTGGAGACAACTGAGTTGATTGCGTATTATGATAAGAAGTTTGGCAAGGGTTGGGAGTACGGATACATTTTGCCTGCGATGACGCGGTGTATTCAGAACGCGGGCAGGTGTATTCGTTCGGAAAAAGATCGGGGTGTTCTTATTTTCTTGGATGAGCGGTATGCTTGGCCAAGGTATAGTTCTTGTTTCCCGCCAGAGTGGAATATGAAGATTACGCAAGAATATGACGAGGAGATAGCGCAGTTTTTTGGGCGGTTGTTTTAATAAAATTCTACAAGAATAGTGTTAAGACTGCTCCTGAGAGTACAGGAATCACAAGGTTGTCGTCGATTCCAAGGATGCAGCGTGGGTCAAGTGTTTCGACAGTCATTGTGATAACTGATGCGACGAGCGCGGGGAAAAATGGCACGATGAACTGCGCGGCAAGGGTTGAAAAGAATATTCCTGCGATGAGTCCTTCCCAGGTTTTTCGCCCGAAAAGGGGGTGTGATCCTCTGCGTCCAAAGAATGTTGCGCTAGAGTCTCCAAGTGAAAGGATGAGGATGCTTGCCGTTGCGATAGGATTTGAATAAAGTGCGGTTGCAAGTGCGCAACCGAGCATGAATGCAAGTGATGCAAGTCCGGGGAATTTGTGGAGGTTTTCTTTTCGTTCCAGGTGTCCGAAGAGAAAGGAAAGAAGAGACAGAGGATAATGATAGTGGAGGGTGAAGATGATAAGTTCAAGGATAAATAGGAGGGAGAAGGTGACCCAGGGAGGTTTCAAGAAGTAATAGACGAGTGCGAGAAGGGCGCCAAGGCTTGCGTGGAAGAGTTGGCGTTTGTCTTCTAAGTGCATGGGTGTTTTAAAAGGCAGGGGATTAATAAGTGTTGTGCACGAGGACAACAATCTTTATATACATCTGGTGGTGTGTTTTGTTCATGCCAAAAAAGAGTGGTGCTGCGAAAAAGGCAAGTAAGAAGGGAAGTATTTTTGAAAAGCCTAAAGCAGATGAAGAAGAAGCGGTTGGCGAACCGGAAGGATTTTTGGAAGGCGACGAGCATTCTGATTCTCATGCCGAGCATTCGCTGAAGATTCGCGTGGGCGATCAGGAAGAGGATGTGTACACGCAAGAAGGGCGCGAGGAGATGGAAGAGAGTGATGAGATTGCTCCGTGGGAAGAGGGTTTTGCTGAAGGCGCAGAGGGAAGTGAAGGGGCCGTGTGCGCAAATTGTAATAAGATCCTTGGCGATCGTGAAGAGAGTGTGATCGAGCGCGAGATTAAGGGGAAGTTGATCTTATTCTGTAGTGAGAAGTGCGCAAAAGCAGGCGCGAAAGGAAAGAAGGAATAGTTCTTTGTTGTGCATAATAGTTTTATTGTAAGAAATGAATAGGTAATTAATTACTCTGTTGTCCTTTGACTTTAATCAATGGTTTGACCGTGTCGCTTTTGACTTCTTTGACGTTTTTGGTGATGTCAAGGATGTCTGCTTGGAGGATGAGGCGTTTGTCGGTGAGGATGCCGATGCGTTTGATGGTGAATGTTTCGGGTTTGACGTCGATGACTTGGAATTGTTGTTTGACGTCGAATCCTTGGGCGACGGTCATTGATTTGTTGAACGTGAAGCCAAGTTCGGGTTCGTAGCGGATGATGAGTTTGCTGCTGTTGGTGGTGACGCGTGCAGGTCCAAGGGGGGTCGTAATGGTTTGGTTTTGCTGCGGGTTTTGGAAGAAGATTGCGGAGTCTTCGGTGAGGTTGATGACTTTGCTTTTCCATTGGGTTTCAGTCAAGACATAACTCTCGCCCATGTTGAGGATCATTTTGGTTATGACATATCCGTCGGTGATGTTGATTACTTTGTATTTGAACGCAAATGTGTCATTATATACGGTAATTCCGGGGGTTGGATTCTTACCAAATGTTTTTTTGAATAATTGTTCGGGGAAGCTTTGGAAGCGGTTAACTTCGATGAGGCGCGGGATGGTTTTTGTTCGGGAGGTGGAGAGGATGAGTTCTTTTTCGCTAGGAGGGATGAGTATTTCTTTGTGTTCTCCTACGTGCGCGCCAAGGAGGGCGCTGTCAAAGCCGATGACTTCTCCGCTTTGGCCGAGGATGAAGGTGAATGGGCCTGTGAGATAGGTTGCAAGGTTGTTTTCTTTGGCGAGTGTTTCGTTGTTGGTGCGAACGACCGTGCCGTTTTCAAGGGAGAGGGCGAAATTTATTGAGAGGAGGTCTCCAAGTTCAGCGCCCAAGCTAACGTTTTGAGGGGCTTGTGTTTCGTTCAGGTGTTTTTTTGGTGGCGCGCTCGTGCATGCGATGAGAAGTGCAAGCAAGAGTGCGACGATGGCCGCTTTTTTCATGAGTGTGAGTTTATCCAATGGCTCTTCGCACGTCGGTTGTTTCGACGCTTTCGACGTTTTTGAGTGCCTTGATTGTTTCTTCGAGTTTGTCCAAGCTTCCGGTGTTTTCGTCCATGACAAATAGGAGTTTGAGTGCTTTGAGTCCAAATCCGATGGGTTCGATTTCTTTTCGTACTTCGTCTTTGCGGTGTTTTTCGTCAACAAAGGCTTGTACTTTTTTTGCGGCTTCGGCGTATACTTTGTCAAGGTCAACTTCAGGCCCTGTGGGCATGATTTTGATCGTGACGATGACGTTTGCCATTTAGTTTGGTCCCTCAAAGCCGCAGGCTGCGCAGACGTATTTTGCCGCGAGTTTTCTGCAGTGGGGGCAGCGTACGATTTCCATGCCGGTGCATTTGGGGCAGGTGAACCGTGCAACGCCCTTCTGTCCGGTCATGGGTGTTTTACAGGTGGTGCATGATATCATAACTTTGGTCGCAAGTCTGGGGGTTTAAAAACCTTATGATTGCGTGGTCGTGATGGGGAGTGTATTCGAAGGGAAGTTATAACTGGTGTTGGACGACGAGTTTTTTTAAATCGGTGTGCCACTCTTGGTCACATGGGTTTGGAAGCGCTTACGGAAATGGACTATCCGGGCAGGTTTATCATTCTTGGGAAGAATGAAAAAGGAGTGACGACGGTGGTTTATGGGATTACGGGAAGAAGTGATGCGAGTCGCGCGCGTAGGATGGTGTATGATGCGCAAAAACAGCACGTTTTGGTGGTTCCTACGGATGCAAAGGTGAATGAGGGGGATGTGAGTTTGTTGATTTATCCGGCGATTATGCATGCGTATCAGTTGGTTGTGACCAATGGTGCGCAAACAAAGGATATCGCAATGCAAATTCAGGCGCCGACCTCTCCTGCGGATGTCATGAAGCGGGGGTTGGAGAGTTGGAGTTTTGAGCCTGATGCGCCGCATTTTACGCCGCGTATCAATGGCTGCATGGTGAGGTCGGAGGCGGGGTTTTCGATCATAAAGCGCGGATCAGACGGTTCGCGTGTCGCAGAATATTTTACAGTGCCGCTGGTTGCGGGAATGGGAAAGCTGCTTGCGACGTATAATGGTGAAAACGTGAATCCATTGCCTTCGTTTGCAGGTGCACCGCGGGATGTCCACATAGCGGGCACAACCGCAAAGGAGTGTGCGAGTGAAGCGTATGGGGCGATAAAAAATCCGGCGTTTCGTGTGGCGGTTGCAGCGGTGCAGTTCGATTTGGACCGTGGCAAAAGGACGTATATTGTGAATGCAAAATGAAAAAGGACGATTATCGAAGACCAGTGGAGGAATCGTTTCCTGAGAAGTTAGTTATCGGTGACGTGGAGTTTGTGAAGGAGCGGTCATTGCGCTATGGTTGGAATCCGGGTTCTCCGGCTGCGTTTTATCGTGAGGTGGGTGCGCAAGGTCCGTGTTTGGGCAATATGCGGATTGTGCAGGAAAATCCTGATAAAACATTGGGGTATATCAATTTGGAAGACGCCGCGTGTTTGCGTCTTGTTCAAAAACTTAAAAGTGTCTATGGGAAGGAAAGTGTTGCTGCCGTCATGAAGCATGTGAATCCGAGCGGTGTTGCAAAGGCGGCAACGCTTACAGAAGCGTTCACCCGGGCATGGAATTGTAATGCGCTGAGCGCGTTTGGGGGCGTGGTGTGTTTGAGCGAGGTTGTTAACGCAGAGGCTGCAGAGTTGATTGTTCCATATTTTACTGAGGTCGTGATTGCTCCGGGCTATTCGAATGATGCACGGGAGTTGTTTGCAAAGAAAAAGGATTTGCGTTTAATTGAAGTGGGTGCTCTTGAGCAGGCGGTTGTTGACAGTCCAATTGAGTACAAGAAGGTGCCAGGTGGTTTGCTGGTGCAGGAGCGTTATGAGAGCAAGGTGACGTCAATTGAGAAGCTTTCATGCGTTACTGAACGTAAGCCTTCTGTAAGTGAATTGAACGCGGCGCTTTTTAATTGGTTGGTGTGCGGGTATGTGCGTTCGAATGCGATTGTGATTGGTGATGAGAACCAAACGATTGGTATTGGGACCGGTCAGCAAAGTCGTATTGATAGTTTCAGGTTTGCAGTGTGGTATGCGAACGAGCGCAGCAAGATGGGGTGTCAGGCAAAGACTGCGGCGTCTGATGCGTTCTTTCCGGAGCCGGATTGTATTGAGCTTGCGGCAAAGGAGGGGATTTCTTGTATCGTTTTTACGACGGGTTCAAAAAATGACAAGCAGGTTATTGAGTGTGCAAATAAGTATGGCATAACGCTTCTTGATTCAGGAGAGCGCTGTTTTACGCATTAGTGCTTGTTGAACGTGATTGACGAGCGAAATGCCCAGGTACTATCCTCCAGAGATAACAAAAGTATATAAATGCAGTTGGGGCGTATAGGATATCAATTGGGGTGATATTCATGGCAAGCAAGTTTTTCTTATGGGGCAAGAAGTCAGAGGATCCAAGGCAAAAGCAAGTGAACGCGCTTGAAAGCCAGATTTCTTTGATGCGTAAAGAGGTTTCTGAGGTGAAGGGCGAGGCCGCGCGTACGATTACGGAAGCAGAGCGTAAGATGTCGCTTGCGCAAAAGGAAGAACACCGGTTGCGGTCGATTCAGCAATCAACGCAGGAGCGCATCAAGCTTGCCGAGAAAAGAGAGTCTGAGCTTCAGAAATTGGAAAAAGATGCGAAGGATCGCGTGCGGCTCGTGCGCGAGTTGGAGTCGCGAGTGCAAGGTTTGCAATCGGAAGAAGCGCGACTTGGGAGCATCATTAACGGGCTTGACAATCAGGCGCTTGAAAAGGAGCAGGCATTGCACGAGCTTGCAAAGGAGAGTACGGGGATGCGTAAGGATTTGCAGCGTGTTGGTGCAGAGTTGAATGCGCGCATGGCAAGGCTTGCTGCAGATGAGAATGCGCTTCATGAGTTGAAAAAACAAGTAGATGCGCGGGTTGCGCTTGCAATGCGTAAAGAAGCGAAGGCGCACGAGTTAGAAAAAGGTATTTCTGCGCGTGCAAAAGAGGTCGCGCGTGAGGAGTCGCAAGTGCAGTCGCTGCGCGAGGAAGAGGATGCGATTAAGGTGCGCGTTGTGAATTTGGAGAAGCAGGCACAAGAGCGCAAGGGGGCGCTTGATCAGATTTCAGCGCAAAGCGCAAAGGTGCGTGGAGAAGTTGCGCGCGTGCAATCCGAGCTTAAGAATAAGATGGCGCAGATGGCCGAACAAGAAGGTGCGCTGCGCGAGTTGCAAAAACAGGCGAACGCGCGTGTTGCGTTAGCGAATCGGAAAGAGGAAGAATTGCGTGCGCGGGAAAAGGATGTGCAGCAAAAGATTCGCCCGCTTCAGGAGATGGAAAAAAGGATTGCGTCATTGCATGAGCAAGAGGCCGCGTTGACTGGTTCTATTGGAAAACTTGAGCAAACGGTTGAGGAGAAAAAGGAAGTTGCGCGTGAGCAGCAGCGCATGGTTGCAAGTCTTTCAAAGGAGCTCGCATCGTGGACAGAGCGCAAGAATGCGCTTCCGCGGCTTGAGGAGTCGTTGCAAAAATTGATCGCAAAGGAGCGCGAGCTCCAGCAGGATATTACGCAAAAGGAGAAGCGTGCGGCGAACGCATCGCAAATCATGGCAGGCCAGGATTCTGCATTGCAGCAGGCGGCGCAGAAAGTTGCGTCATTACAATCACAGTTGCAGTCGTTTGCTGATGCAAAGGATCAGGTGAACAATGAGCTTGCAGAAAAGCACAAAATGCTTGTGGGTGCGCAGCGAGAGCTCGCAGAGTTGAACCGAACGATGAAGCAGATGATGGTGGCGAAAGCCGAGCTTGAGAAGAAGTTTGAGGGTGCGCAGATTCGTGAGCGAGAGCTTGCAAATAAGGAGAGCGAGGTTGAATCGAAGCGAAAGGAGCTTGAACGCTTGCACGGGGATGTTGAGGAGATTGAAAAGCGCAAGGAAGATGCGCTCGCAACGATGCACGAGAGAAAAGAGATTCTTTCAGAACTAAAGTCTGCGATTGCAGAGAATAGTAAGTTGCTTAGTGACTTGCGTGCGGAAGAAGAGGAAGCAACGGCTGCTGCGCAAAAATTGCTTGTGGCAAAAAAAGAGTATGATAAGCGATTGGCATTGATTGCGCAAAAGGAAAAGGAACTTGAGCGGGTGACCGCGCGCGCAGAAGAGCAAAGCGCGCGTCTGCAGGAGCTTGGCGAGCAAGCGCGTGCGTTCGAAAAGGCAAAGGAAGAGGCCTTGGCAGGGCTGGACGAGAAACGTGCGATGCTTGATCAGTTGAAACGCGCGATTGCAGAGAATTCGCAGACGTTACGTGAGCTTAAGGATCATGAGGTGCGAACGCGTAAGGGTGCAGACCAGTTGCTTGCACGGCATCATGCGCAGGAAAAGCGCGCAGAGGAAATTGCCGCACGGGAGCGGCAGCTTGCAAAGCGTGAAGATATCTGGAAGGATCAGCAGGGGAAGTTGCAAGAGGCGCTGCGCGTGCTGATAAAGGATAAAAAAGAGCTTGGAGCGGAGCTTGTTTTGGCAAAGTCAGAGCTTTCGCACGTGCGTGCAGAGTGGGAGAAGAATTTGTCTGCATTGCGTGAGGAGACAAGAACGCTTAAAGGTGAGAAGGATGATGTGCGCAGGTTGATCCAAGCAGATATTGCGGCGCTAAGGACCAAGGAAGATGAGCTGGTGAATGCAGTTGCGGGTCTTGAGGCAGATCGTAAGAAGTTGCTTGATGAGGAAGTTGCGCTTACGCATAAAGTGGGGGAACTTGAGCGTGCAAAGGAGCAAATGGAGCATCAAAAGGACGTGCTTGATCATGCGCAGGGGAAGATGACAAAGCAAGAAGAGATTGTGCGTAAGGGAATGAAGTTTATCGAGGCAGAGCGGCAGAAGTTGGATAAAGAGAAGGATGAAGTGTATCGTGCACGTGAGTTGCGTCGGGCGCTTCCCAAGCTTGAGCAGCGCTATGATCAGTTGCAGCGGGAAGTGCGTAAGCTCGAGTCGAAGGCGATGGACAAGGCGCAACGGGTGTCTGAAGTTGAACAAGAACGTGAGGTACTTGTGCGCGAGACGCGTGGTCTTGAGTCTAAGGAGAAGAGTATTCATCTTGAGGCGCGTAAGTTGATGGAGCGCGAGCGTGATGTTGAACAGCTTGAGAGTCGCAAAGAGCAGGCGTTCATGTCGTATTTGCGCGAGGAGTCTGAGCGCGAGAAGATGGGAAGGCCCGGTCGCGAATTGATGAATCCGGATATTCACGCGATGATTGATGATGCGCGTGATAAGCTAAGCTCAGGGAATGTCGATGACGCGATCAAGCTAACGGTCGAAGCAGAGTATCTGGTTGACAAGATGCAAGATCCTGCTCAGAAGCGCTTGTTCATGTACGACATTCGTGATTTGAAGGCGAGTATTAAGCTGGCAACTCTTGCGTGATTATTTTTTTGATGTTATTTCTTTATTTTTTATTTCTAGAATTTTCCCAAGGAATGCTTCCACTACCTGAATATTTGTGAGCGTGTGGGGCGTGAGTTCTTCGGTGGTGAATGAGCTGTCAGGGCAAAGGGCTGCAAGGGGAACGAGATTGTCTGCGAGGTGCAAATCAACAGGTGCGCGTGAATTGATATGGACGAGCAGTTCGCGTGCTGCGTTTTCTCCGACGGTTTCTGCGCTGACTGCTTTTGCGCCAAGGGCGCTTGCGCCAAGGCGGATCGGTTGGTTTGAATCAACATCGTCGTTTGTTGAGAAGATTGCCCACAGCGTAATGCCTGAGCCGATGGATGGCGTGTCTGAGTATTCGCAGGTGATTTCGATGGGAACGTTAAGGTGTGTGAGCGCAGTGGTTGCCGCGTTTGCTTGGCGTTCGGCGACTTTGCTTGCAAGGAGGTGTTTGCTTGCGTGGCTGGTTCCTTTGATAGAGACGAGTTTTCCTTGGTCGTTCATGGAGAATCGCAGGTGTGTGAGGGCGAGGCGAAATGTGTCGATGGTTTCAAACGCATTTCGGGAAATTGCGGGTTTGAATTTGATTTCGATGTGTCCGCTGCCGCGGGGGTAATAACCGCGTTTTTGGAGTTTGAGTTCGATTCCGGCGAATCTGCGAAAGTGAGGGAGGACGATTTGGGCAAGATAGTCGATGGGCATGCTGTGCAAGACGTCAGTTCCTCCGATGAGCGTGATCGTGTGTGTTTTTTGTGCGAACATGCAAGGGAGCATAATGGCTTGCAAAAGAAGAGTGACGCTTCCTGCAGTTCCTATGTCGATCGAGATGTTTTTTGCTTGGATTGGTCCGGGGATGTAAAGGAGTTCTAAGCTGCGTTCAAACGCGCCGTCTACTTGTGCGTTGCAGAGTTGTTGTGCTGCTTTGACTGCGGCAAGGTGTTGGGGTGCAAGGCCGGGTTTTTCTCTGCCTGCGCGAATATTCGTGATGCGAAAAGGTTTGCCGGTGAGTGTGGAGAGTGCTAAGGCCGTGCGGATGATTTGGCCTCCTCCTTCTCCTACGCTGCCATCAAGGATGATCATGTGCGAATCAGTTATGAAGAAGTATTAAAAGACTGTGCATGGGCGAACGAAAAAGGTGATCGCAACGCACGACGCACTATTCGAAAAGAGCAGAAGAACTCAGCAGGTATTTTATTTTAGCGTTGATCTGGACTTTCTTTTACTTCTCAAAGAATAATATTCTTTGACGTACGTATTGATGTCCGCAACAATCTCAGGAGCAGTTCGAAAATCAACAGTCAGGGTTTTTGTATTATGAGGGAGAGAGCCAGCAATACGCAGTCGGAAATCTTCGGCCTGTATTTTATGAACCCAGCAGTGGCTTTTTTTGGGGCCACGATCAAAGGAGTGTTGTCCGCCAACCACTGGCATGATTCGTTCATCAAGAAATACTCCTACTTTTTCCGCGCCCAGATCTCTAGATGATTTAAAATAACTCCGGTTGAGAATATGATACGGTAAATCGTTGACTATTAGCGTATTGCAGACGTTCACTTTTTCCGCTAGCTCTTGTGATGACCGGATGTATGAGGGCGTGGGTGCTTTGAGTCTATCGCCTGTTCCAATGAGCGTACCTTCAAGAAATCCTGAGCGACAGCATTCTTTTGGATCGGTTGCAGCTACAACTTCTCGGAGCTTACCATAACCCACAACATCATAGAGGAATGCTCTTATGGACTGTTCAGCTGAAAGCATGAGTTTGTTGACGCCCTACTAGTTTATAAATGTTTCCTTCGTAATTACCCAAAAGTGATTACTCTTTGTCTGTTACAAATGAATAAAATATCAGTTATTCAGATTGCTCACCTTCTCTCACCATCTAACTCAATAGCTATCACAAGCATCAATAGAATCGTAGAAAAACAAAATTAAAAAAATAAAAAACTTGTGCCTTTTTAGCTGATGTCGAGGTTGTCGATTTGTCCTAGGCTTTGGTCAAGGTCGTCGAATTGGCTTGTGTCAAAGTCTTTGTCTAGGGTGTCAACTGCGGCAACTTGGCTGTCGATCTGGCTGGTTGCATCACTCGTGGACCCGCTTGTTGCTGTGCCGACTGGCGTTGGAGCAGGTGTTGGTGCGGGTTTTGCCGCGGGTGTTGCTTTTTGGCCGCATGCGACAAGCAAGAGGAGCGCAAGGCCGATTGCGACGAATACGAGGGTCTTTTTCATAGTTTCACCATCTCTGTAGGTTTATATTTAAACCTTACGCCGTCGTCGTTGCGTTAGCCGAGGCACTTGTTGAAGTGCTTGCTTCTACTGCTTCGTCGCCGCCTTTGAGTGCTTTGAGTGCTTTGAGCACTTTCATGAGCTCTTCGCGAGCATCTTTGAGGTCATTGTGGCTTTCGCGCAGTTTGTCGGTGGCTTGTTTCATGAGTTCGTCCTTTTGGCCTTCGTCTGCACTTCTTGCCTGTTGGAAGAGTGCATTCGCTTGGGCGCTTGCAGTCATTGACGCGTTCAGTTTTGCCTTAAATTGGGTAAGGTCAACGCTTGATGTGTCAACTCCTTTTGCCTTGAGTTGCGCAAGTGCTTTGTCAAGGCGGGTTGCAACGTTGGTTGCGACCATTAAGACGTTGCCAAGTTTGTTTGCAATGATTCCGTGGATGTCCGAGCGTACGCTTCTGCGTGCTTTTTGGACTGCACTGCGCAAATCTTTTGTTGCTGCTTGGATGTCTTTTTTGGTGCTGTTTTCGTTGAGTGCATCAATTTTTGCTTTCGCGCTTGCGATTGCGGTGAGTTGTGCATCAATGTCTGCCGTCAACGTGTCCTTGTTGGTAAGGTTTGACTCCGCAATGCGTGCTTTTGCATTGGTGAGTAGCGTGGTCACGTCGGTTGCTGCGTCAGCAAGGGTGTTTTTCGCGGTTTCTTTTGCGCCCTTACGTTTTTGTTCGCAGTCGTCATCTTTCTTGCCTTTGCAGTCTTTGAGGGATTGCGCAACTGCTTTGAGTTCTTCAACGTGGCTTTTCATGGAGCCGCGTGTTTCGCTTTTCATCGTGCGCAAGTCTTTTGCGACTGCTTTGACTTCTTTTCCGTGTTCGCGGACGTCTTGCGTGCGTTCGCTTCCTTTTCCGCGTCCGGCTGCGTTTGCTCCAGCGTGTGCTGAAGTGCTCGTATCGCCGGTGCTCACGTTGGCATTTGCGTTTGCAGATACGTTAACAGAATCGTCTTCTGCAAGTGCCAATGGTGCAAGGCCGATGACGAGCAGGGCCAATAATGCGATGGCTTTTCTCATGGGTTAATCCTCCATCCAAAGCGCGCTACTTTGCGCACTTTGGTTCTGCTTCTTCAAGTATCTGGAGCGTTTAAAAAGATACTTTCCAAAGAAGAGCCGGGAAAACTTGATAATTGGCGTTGAAACTTTATAGTCAGTTTTTCTCCTCCTTTTAAGTTAAAGAACCTTTTTTTATGCTCCGTTCAGCTAAAAAGCAGTGATTTACTGCTTTGTCAGAAACAAAATTTTATATA
>Ga0334722_10006648_pt1 | contig 11373 bp, 12 predicted proteins | sample C3_bottom_MG_FD_207210 | JGI IMG/M metagenome (GOLD analysis project Ga0334722, IMG submission 207210) | Sediment microbial communities from Yellowstone Lake, YNP, Wyoming, USA - C3_bottom | ecosystem: Environmental > Aquatic > Freshwater > Lake > Sediment | place: USA: Wyoming | collected...
GGCAAGACCGACACCAAATCCTTCACCGCTCCCGCCGCCGCAGGCACGTACGATTTCACCTGTGACGTTGCCGGTCACAAAGAACTTGGGATGGCAGGTAAGCTTGTCGTCAAGTAAGTGTTGTGGGGGGCGAGTCTCGGACTCGCCCCTAATTTTTTCACCCAGACATGGAGCAAGCGTGTCTAGTCTACAATCTGTTGCATAGATCACTTTACTCTTTGATTTGCTTCGTATTCGCGTTGGGGTATAATGCAATCATCTTTTTCGAGAGAACAGAACAGTGGGTTATATACTGGTCACCAACGACGATGGTGTTGATGCGCCTGGCTTGCTCGCGTTGAAACAGGCGTTGGAATCTTTGGGCAAAGTAATTGTCGTTGCGCCGGATCGCAACTGGAGCGCCTCCGGGCATGTCAAGACTTTGCACAAGCCGTTGCGCGTCAATCAAACGAGTTTGCGCGATGGCTCGTTAGCGTACACCACCGATGGCGCGCCGTCCGATTGTGTTGCGCTGGTCATGCTAGGTCTGTTGCAAGAAAAACCCGCGCTGGTTGTCAGCGGCATCAATCCCAGTTCCAACGTCGCGCACGACCTCACCTACTCTGGCACAGTTGCCGCCGCGATGGAAGGCGCGATCAGCGATGTCCCGTCCATCGCCGTTTCGATTGACGCGAACCATCGTAGTCAAATCGATTTTTCTTCCGCCGCCAAGATTGCAGTTAACATCGCGCGGCGCGTGCTATCGAACGGATTGCCCCTGGATTCTTTCCTCAACGTCAACGTGCCCGATCTTCCGCTCGCCGAAATTAGTGGCATTCGCATCACGCGATTAGGCAAACGCATCTATCGCGATGAGCTCGTGGAACGCCAAGACCCTTCAGGCAAATCGTACTATTGGATTGGCGGCGAACCCCCCACCGGCGAAATCGAAGAGGAAGGCACGGACGTTTGGGCAGTCGCGCATCGGTTCATTTCGATAACACCCGTTCACATGGATATGACCAGCCACGCCTTGATCGAGCCGTTGAAAGCGTGGGAGAACGAAGCAGTGAATAGTGAATAGTGAATAGTGAACAGTAAGTAGTGAACAGTAAACAGTAAACAGTAAAGGAGGGCGAGATGGTTCAAACCATGCAAGCGACAGTCCAAGTCCAAACAGAAAAGAAACACCCGCAGTGGGCATTCTTAAAAGGCAAGACGGTGCCTATCCAAGATGCGAACATCAGCATCATGACCCAGGTGGTCAACTATGGCATCGGCGCGTTCGGCGGAATTCGCGGATACTGGAACGGCGACCAGCAGCAACTCTACGTCTTTCGCATTCAGGACCACATTCGCCGATTGCTCAACTCGTGCAAGTTATTCAACAACTCGATTCCATACTCTGCCGAAGATTTGCAACGCATCATGATCGATTTGTTGCGCCGCGAGGGCTATCGCGAAGATGTCTACATTCGACCGCTGATCTATAACGCGACGGAGGACATTACGCCACGCCTGTACGATGTCGAATTCGATTTTGCTTGCTTTAGCCGCCCGCAAGGAAATTATATCAACCTAACCGTGCGCGCGTGCACATCGTCCTGGCGACGCATTGAGGACAATGTGGTTCCATCGCGCGGGAAAATCACCGGCGGATATATCAACTCGGCGTTCGCCAAGAGCGAAGCGCATTGGAACGGCTACGACGAAGCGATTGTCCTCAATCACGACGGGCACGTCGCCGAAGGTAGCGCGATGAATTTGTTCATGGTGCGGCACGGCAAACTTATCACGCCGCCCGTTTCCGACAACATTCTCGAAGGCATCACGCGCAACAGTGTCCTACAAATGGCGCACGACCTGGGTATCGAAACCGACGAGCGCTCGATTGACCGCACCGAACTGTACATCGCCGACGAAGTGTTGTTCTGCGGCACGGGCGCGCAAGTGGCTGCCGTCGCGGAAATCGATCATCGCAAGATCGGCGATGGAAAGATGGGACCCATTGGGCAGAAATTGCAAGAGACCTATTTCAGCATCGTGCGCGGCAAAAATAAAAAATACGCCGATTGGCTCACGCCGGTCTATGCGTAAACCGTTGACCGCTGACAGCAGACCGCCGCAATCTCATTGGTCGTCGGTCTGCCGTCGGCGGTCGATATTTCTTATCGATGAACCGTCCACCCTCCACTCCGCCTGAAGCGCCCGAGTCGCTGGTCGAATCCGCGCCGCGACCACCTTCTGCACTGGCAAGCCTTCTCATCGCCCTGTGGCATGATCGCCTGTTACAAATCTTGCTGGCGCTCGCGCTCTTGGCAAACCTGGCTTTGTTCGGCTATCTCGCATTGCGCTTTGCATCCCTAGCAGAATCGCTTCCGTTGCATTTCGATTCGACCGGATATGCGGACCGCATCGATCCCAAGAGCGGCATCTTTGCATTGCCCATCATCGGCATCACCGTTTTCTTTTTGAATGTTGGGCTGGGCGTGCTCGTTCATCGCCGCGAACGCGCCGCGACTATACTTTTGAGCATCGCCGCGCTCTTTGTTGAAGTGTTGATGTGGATTGCCATCATCAATATTGCAGGAATCGTTTAATTGGATCCCTTTATCCTTCTCACAGGTCTCATGGGCAGTGTGCTCATCGCCGCGCTGGCATATTGGCGCGGCTCGTTGTCTTGGAGCGGCGCTATCGGCGCGGTGATCGTCGGCACAGCAGTTTTTTCGACAGGCAGTCTTACGTGGGCGACCTTGCTCATCACCTTCTTTGTCACGTCGTCGGCGCTTTCGCATTACAAAGAACAAATCAAAGAACCGCTCGCCGAAAAATTCCAAAAGGGACAGCGCCGCGACCTGGGTCAAGTGTTGGCGAACGGCGGAATCGTTGCGCTGATTGCAATTGCCTTCACCGTTATCGCGCATCGCTGGCACTTTATCGGATTCATCGGCGCGATTGCCACGGTCACTGCCGACACCTGGGCAACGGAATTGGGCGTGTTGAGCAAATCGTTGCCGCGACTCATCACGACCGGGCGCGTCGTTGCCATCGGAACAAGCGGAGGCGTGAGCGCGTTCGGCACAGTCATCGCGCTCTGCGGCGGTCTGCTCATCGGTCTCATCGCCTTTATCGCCGAATTTTCCGACACGGTCATTTTGCATCACGTGCCATTCATCCCAGAGTCGTTGTGGCTCATCCCCATCGGCGCATTCGCCGGACTGCTCGGCTCACTGGTCGATTCGGTTCTCGGCGCAACCGTTCAGGGAATTTACTATTGCGATTTCGATCAGAAGGAAACCGAATCCAAGATTCATCGTTGCGGACGAGAGACCCGCTTGATTCGCGGCTGGCGCTGGCTCGATAACGACTGGGTGAATTTCTTGTCGAGTTTTATCGGCAGTCTGATCGCGTTGGCAATCTATCTAGTCCTGGGTTATCTGCCGCTCAACTGATTCTCGAATAATATGCAGTCGATTGGAATGTGCGACGCGCCCGCTCACGCGAGGTGCGTCGCACTTTTGGTCATTTTGACACCAACGCGGAGACAAGGTAGAATCGCAAGCGATGCTTTACATCGTCTCAACTCCGATCGGCAATCCCGACGATATTACTCTGCGCGCCTTGCAAATCTTGCGCGAGGCAAACACAATCATTTGCGAAGAGCGGCGCGAAGGTGCGCGACTCTTGCGCCATTACCAAATCGACAACACACTGGTCGAACTGAACGAGCACACCGAGCGTGAGTACGTGCCCGTGTTGATCGAACGACTGAAACGCGGCGAGACGCTTGCGCTCATTTCCGATCACGGCACACCGCTCCTTGCCGATCCGGGCGCGCGCTTGGTCAAGCAAGCGATTGCTCAAGCTATCCAAGTCAGTGCGGTGCCGGGCGCATCCGCCCTGCTTGCGGCGTTGGTCTCGAGCGGAATGTCACTGGAACGATTTCGCTTTGTCGGTTTTCTTCCAGCGAAAAAAGAATTGCGCCGCGCCGCGCTCGCTCAACTCCGCAACGAGCGCGATACCTGGGTCGTATTCGATGCGCCGTATCGGCTGAACGCCGTCCTCACCGATTTGCGCGGCGCGTTGGGCGCAGAACGCCGCGTGGCAGTCGCGTGCAATCTGACGAGCGAGTCAGAGCAAATCATTCGTGGAACGATGCAACAAATCGTAGAACATTTTCAAAAGCATCCGTTCAAGGGTGAGTTTGTCATCGTCGTTGCTGGAAAATAGAATTTCACTTTATCCTTTTAGCTTTTGACTTTACACTTGGAGAAAACATGAAAGCAGTCATTCTATTGGCGGGTTTAGGCACACGCTTGCGCCCGCACACCTGGAGTAAGCCAAAACCGTTGATTCAAGTGGCGGGCAAGCCGGTGCTCGGTCACATCCTCGACAGTCTCAAAGACTTGGACATCGAGGAGACGATTTTCATCGTCGGCTATCTGGGCGACCAAATTCAAACCTATGTCAGCCAACAGTACCCCCATATGAAAGCGCGCTATGTCGAGCAGAACGAAATGAAAGGACAAGCGCACGCCATCAAGCTTGCCAAACAATTTATCGATCAGCCGGTCCTCATCATTTTCGGCGATACGATTTGGGAAACGGATTTTGATCGACTGCACAATGTCAAAGGTGACGGCTTGATCTACGTTAAAGAGGTCGTCGACCCGCGCCGCTTTGGCGTCGCGATTCTCAAAGACGGCTACGTGACGCGCCTTGTTGAAAAGCCCGCCACGCCGATTTCAAACCTCGCCGTCGTCGGCGTGTATTATTTCAAGAATTGGCAACTCGCGATGAAATCCATCGACGAGCTGATCGAGCGCAATATTCAAACCAAAGGCGAATACTTTCTTGCCGATGCCATGCAATTGATGATCGAACACGGCGCGAAACTTGAAGTGGAAACGATTCCGGTCTGGGAAGATTGCGGCACGCGCGAGGCGCTCTTGAAAACCAACCGCTATTTACTTTCCCAGCAGGAAAGCCCCATACCGCTCATCGATGGATCTGTCATTCTGCCGCCTGTGTGCATCCACGAACGCGCGCATATTAAAAACTCGATCATCGGTCCCTACGTCACCATTTCCGAAGATGCCGTCATCGAAAATTCTATTCTGCGCGATTGCATCATTGGCGAATGCGCGCATATCGCGAACCGCGTCCTCGCCGATTCGCTGGTGGGCAAGGATGCGCGCGTGATCGGCACCTTTCAGCGAATGAACGTTGGCGATTCGTCGGAGATCGATACCGGCGGTGGTGGAAAGAATGGCGAGTAGAAGAGAGAGAAGGCAGAGAAGGCAAAGAAGATAAAGAAGGTGGAGACGACAGAGATGACGCATAAGTTGGGAGCAACCATGCTTTTTCTGCCTTTCGATTGCTCGCCGGTCTGAAGCAAAACTTTGTAAACTATATTTAAGGAGAATCAACGATGATTATCGGAATTCCTAAAGAAATCAAAGACAAGGAAAATCGCGTTTCGTGCACGCCGGGCGGCACTCATGCGCTCGTCGTCGCAGGTCATCGCGTCCTGGTTGAAACGGGCGCGGGCGATGGCAGTGGTTTCACCGACGCCGAGTATTCTCAAAGCGGCGCTGAAATCGTCGCGACGCACGCAGAAGCATGGAATCGCGCCGAGATGGTGATCAAAGTCAAAGAGCCAATGGCGGTTGAATATCCACTCCTTCGCCCAGGTCTGTTGCTGTTCACATATCTCCATCTCGCCGCCGAAGAAAAATTGACGCGTGAATTGATGGCGAAGCAAGTCATGTCGATCGCGTACGAAACCGTCGAGCTAGCGGATGGCTCCCTGCCACTGCTCACGCCGATGAGCGAAGTCGCAGGCAAGATGTCTATTCAGATCGCCGCGCACTATTTGGAACGCACGAACGGTGGTCGCGGCAAATTAATGGGCGGCGTCCCAGGCGTTCGCCCCGCCGATGTCGTCATCGTCGGCGGTGGAACGGTTGGCACGGCGGCAGCAAAGGTCGCGCTGGGAATGGGCGCGGACGTGACGATCATCGACAAGGACTTGAATCGCTTGCGCTATTTGAGCGAAGTGTTGCATGGTAGTCTCACCACGTTGGCATCGAATCCATTCAACATCAACGAAGCCGTTAAATTCGCCGATGTGGTCGTGGGCAGCGTGCTCGTCAAAGGCGCCAAAGCGCCCAAGCTCGTGACCGCCGAGATGGTCAAGTCGATGACGCCCGGCAGTGTGATTGTCGATGTCGCCATCGATCAGGGCGGCTCGGTCGAAACGATCAAGCCGACGACGCATACGAATCCAACGTATGTGGTCGATGGCGTGATTCATTACGGCGTGACGAATATGCCCGGCGCAGTACCGCGAACTTCGACCTATGCGTTGTCCAATGCGACGTTGCCCTATGCGTTGAGAATTGCGAACCTGGGATTCGCGCAAGCGGTCAAGAGCGATCGCGCGCTTGCCAAAGGCGTGAATGTGTATCAAGGTCGCATCACGTATCCCGCCGTCGCCGAAGCGTTTGGCATGGAATATACTCCCCTCGAAGAAGCGGCGGGCTGGGTTCCACACGCATAATCAAGTGGTTAGTGAATAGTGATTAGAGATTGATAACCTGCCATCCCAAGTCACTATCCACTGACCACTAACCACTATTCCCCATTTTCTCCACGACGGGACAAGATGACCACCCGAATTTCGCAACGCGTTCAATCCGTTCCACCTTCCGGCATCCGCCGCTTTTTCGATATTGCGGCGACGATGAAGGATGTGATTTCGCTCAGCATTGGCGAACCCGATTTCGTCACGCCCGATGTGATTCGCCGCGCCGGTATCCAATCGATTGAACGCGGCGAAACCAAATACACGTCGAATTCGGGAACCGTCGAACTGCGGAATGCGCTCTCCGATCACCTCGCCAAACTCTACGGCGTCACGTATCATCCCGAAGAAGAATTGCTCATCACCGTCGGCGTGTCGGAGGCATTGCACTGCGCGATGCTGGCGACGATTGATCCTGGGGACGAAGTGATCGTCGCCGAGCCGTGCTTTGTCGCCTACAAACCCAGCGTGGTCTTTGCTGGCGGCGTGCCCGTCGTCGTCGATACGCGCGTGGAAGATGAATTCCAAGTCACGGGTCAAGCCATCGAGCGAGCGATCACGCCGCGCACGCGCGGCATTCTGATCGGTTATCCGAACAATCCAACGGGCGCGGTGATGACACGCGAGAAATTGCTGGAGGTCGCGCGCATCGCGGAGAAATACGACCTGATCGTTTATTCCGATGAAATCTATGATCGCCTGGTCTACTGGATGACGCACGTTTGCTTTTCTGCGCTGCCTGGGATGCGCAACCGCACCGTACTGCTCGGCGGCTTCTCCAAGGATTACGCGATGACCGGCTGGCGCGTCGGTTACGTTGCAGCGAATCCTGAAATCCTGGGAGCGATCCGCAAACTGCATCAGTACATCATCATGTCCGCGCCGACGATGGGACAAGTGGCTGCGCTCGAAGGATTACGCCATGCCGATGCGGATGTGCAAGCAATGGTGAAATCGTACGACCAACGCCGTCAAGTGATCGTGTCGGGATTGAACACCATCGGTTTCCCTACCTTCACTCCGCGCGGCGCGTTCTATGCGTTCCCCGATATTCGCAGGACCGGTTTGAATTCGGAAGAGTTCTGCGAAAAGTTATTGACGGAAGAACACGTCGCCGTAATTCCGGGCGATGCCTTTGGATCGAGCGGGAGTGGCTATGTCCGCATCTGCTACGCGGCGAGCATGGATAATATCGAAGAAGCGCTGACGCGCATCGACAAGTTCGTCAAGCGGCATAAATGAACGAACGCATCCGTTATCAAGGCGCGATTATGCGCGATGATCACATTCTGCTCATTAAGCATCGCGATCATGCAGACGGACGTTCGTATTGGATCATTCCCGGCGGCGGGCGAGAGAAGGGCGAGTCGGAAGAAGAATGCGTCGTGCGTGAAATGCGCGAAGAAACGAATCTGGATGTCGCCATCGAAAGACTTTTGCTGGACGAAAACCCGGAAAGAGACGGTGTCGATTGGCTTGCGAAAACGTACTTGTGCCGCATCGTGAGCGGCGAAGCGAAACCAGGTTACGAACCGGAGACCGAAGCGTCCGAGCATTATGGCATCGTCGCGGTCGGCTGGTTTGACCTGCGGCATCCGGAGAACTGGGAACCGTTGCTAACCTCCGACCGAATCACGTTTTCGTTGATGCAGAGGATTCAAGCGGCGTTGGGATTTGCGGTGGCGAAAGCAAAGTGACTGGTAATGAAAGGAAATCGCATGGATGATCCCGAAGGCACAATACTCAATCCAGAAACTCCACCTGAACTTCCAGTTGAGTTACCGAAGGATGAACGGTACTTTATTCTCTTGCAAAGTGCCGTTCGCTAATGTTTGACCTACAAACCCAAATTTGGACAAGGGCGCGAGGGCGGATTAACTGCCGACGAGTTCACGACCATCTACGGCGCAGATCCATTTTATCATTGGCTTGGCTTGGATTCTCCGCTGATGTATGCGGCGCACAAAGCAGCGGGAGGAATGACTTCGGTTTATCGGCAAATTGGAATTGCCAGTCAATGGATTTTCAACCAGGTCTTGCAAGATCAATACCTTCGCCAATTTGACGTTTGAGGACACGAGCCGAATTATTACCCCACAGAAAGAAAAAAACACGGAGATTTTAATTTGTTTTCCGTGTTTTCTTCCGTCTGTGGGGAGAAGAAATTTTGGCGAAGGTATTGGCAAGATCATCTTGGATTGTCATCTGCCCAAGCCGCATGGAATTATTCGATCAAAGGAGCAGGCGGCAAGAAACGCACCCTGTCACTCGATGGACGAATTGATTTAGCCAACGTGAACGACCGTCAATCTCGGATTAGAATTGCTGGTTGGATGAAAGACGTTGCCAAAGAAATTGGTTTACCCAAGACTACGCTTTCCAAAATCAAAGGGGTGGTTTTTGAGACGCGCCAGGGATATAAAAGCAAAGACTCAAAACGTCAAAACGCTGACATCGCCAACGCGTCAAAAGCATACGCGCATTTGTATATTCCGGTAATACTTTTATTCTCTACTCAAATCGACAGCGATGTGGCGCAAAGATACAGAGAAAACCTTTGGCTTTTGCTTACAGGCACTGTAGATGGCAACCCAACTGAAAGCGCGTATGCATTCTGCCGCCAAGTTATTGGGTACGATCTTGCCGATTTCTTTCAGCGATATTCGCCGCGGATCAAAGCCGAAATAGAAATAGCGCTGCGTGCGTTGCTCACTCCTTGAAAATAAAATGCTGACTCAACCCCAACTTGGGTTATTTGCTCATTTAACCCACAAAGCCAATTTGAAAAATACCCGATATGGCTGGCTTCGGCTCACGCCCGCTTACTCAGTTCATCTTGTATCCGAGTTGTTAGATGCTTTGCCTGAAAAGTATCCCGTCGTACTTGATCCTTTCTGCGGAACAGGCACCACCGCGCTGGTCTGCGCCGAGCGAGGTATTCCAGCTGATACGACTGACATCAATCCCTTTTTGATTTGGCTAGCGACGGTCAAAACGCGGCAATACTTATCAGAGCAAATCGTAGCGTTTGAAACAGCATCGCGCCAAGTGGCTAACGCCATCGCTCGATCTACTGATGTTCCAAAGTGGATGCCACAAATTCACCAGATCGAGAAATGGTGGGATCACCCCACGCTCGAATGTTTGGGTAGAGCCATCAACGTCATTCAAAATCCCGAAAGAAATATTTCATCCGCCGCAATCGATCTGTTGAAGATCGCCTTTTGTCGGACGATGATCGAGCGCGCGAACGTCAGTTTTGGACATCAGTCGATGTCGTTCAAGCAACCAGTGGGCGAACTGATTCCGCTTGACGCTGAACAAGATACAAGCGCGATATGGCAAAAATCAGTTGGCGATATTTCCCCAGCGGCAGGGTCTTTAATTGTCAGAGAGCCAAACATTCTTCTCTGTGATGCGCGGCGACTCACCGCGAAACTCGAACAAAACAAATATGCGTGCGTCATCACTTCGCCGCCTTATCCTAATCGTATGAGTTATATCCGTGAGCTGCGTCCGTACATGTATTGGCTGGGTTATCTTCAAGATGCGCGTGAAGCGGGCGAATTGGATTGGCAAGCGATTGGTGGCACATGGGGCAGTGCCACAAGCAATTTAACACGATGGTCGCCGATTGACTCTCGTTCGGTACCGTATGCCAAGTTTGACGACATTCTAAGAGACATTGCCAAGCATAGTCCCTTGCTCGCGCGCTATGTCCACAAGTACTTTGACGATATGCTCGACCATGTCGACGAATTGTTTCAAGTCGTAAAGACGAACGGAACAGTTCACTATATCGTTGGCAACTCAAAGTTCTACGACGTTATGCTACCGGTCGAAGAAATTTTCGCTGCGCTGTTTCACTCCGCTGGCTTTGTCAATGTAGAGATCAAGCGAATTCGCAAACGAACTTCAAAAAAAGAACTCTACGAATTTATCGTTTCGGCGCGAAAACCATGACGAGACATTGTTGGATGGTTGTTCGCAGGGAGCTGATTTATGGCTGTCAATCGTGATAAAGTAGATCAATGGAAGCAAGACATTGCCCGATCAGTCGACATGTACAACAAATGGTTCATGCGATTCGCACCCCAGGCATTCAGAACTACACGCGCTAAAACAACCGTGTATGTGGAAAATGCTCTGAGCATCACAAAAAACTGACGAATATAGGCGTGGATGTGCTGCGGAAACATCCGCAAATTCTTCCTAGTCTTCGAATGTCAACTTGTCCACCTCTAGCGGTTGACCGTCTCATTGGGCTTGCCAGGGTTCAGCCCAATCTTGTCAAGCGCATGGAAGAAAGCCATGCGGTTCCTCCCAAGCTATCAGAACGAGAACTGGAAATCGAACTTCGCAAAATCGGAAACATAATCGAGAAGATGGCAGACCCAGACATTTTTGTGTGGCTGAATCGTGAAGGGCGCGCGACAAGAACTGAAATCCATCGTGCGGCAACGATTGTGGCGGATCGATTGTGTGGCGCTGTCGCAAATCCCATCATTCGCAACGCCCAAGAGGCGCGTCAACTTAAAGTCATTGCCAAATGGCTTGAGCTTCGCGGATACGAACAGATCAAGTCAAACACCGTCGAATTCGACAAAATGACGGCGGGCACCTTTGGCTTTCGCATGAACGTGCCAGTAAAATTGGGAGGCGATGTATCGATCAAAATCCCTATTGATGTTGTGGTGATGCCCCAATCTGCTACACAAGGCGATTATCCGATTTTCTTTGAAGCCAAATCGGCAGGTGATTTCACTAACGTCAACAAACGTCGTAAAGAAGAAGCCGTAAAAATGGCG
>Ga0334722_10006649_pt1 | contig 11373 bp, 6 predicted proteins | sample C3_bottom_MG_FD_207210 | JGI IMG/M metagenome (GOLD analysis project Ga0334722, IMG submission 207210) | Sediment microbial communities from Yellowstone Lake, YNP, Wyoming, USA - C3_bottom | ecosystem: Environmental > Aquatic > Freshwater > Lake > Sediment | place: USA: Wyoming | collected...
GGCGCCTGGCCGCGGCACACATTGGTCTGCTCGCCGATCCTCCTGCGATCGCCGCTTCCTTCGCCGCCATCGACGTGTGGCTCGCCCTGCGCGCGCACCACGGAGGTGGCGCTGGTGCGCCACCGCTGGCCGGCATCGAAGAAATCGGCGGCGACGTCGAACGCGCGACCCGCGACGACGTGCTCGACCTCAACGAACTGCGCGCGGTACGAGGGACGCTCGCGACGCTGGTGGATCTGCATCGCTTCGTGCTGCGTCGCGAGTCGGTGGCTCCGGCACTGGCGCGCCTGGCATCGCCGATCGATCTGGATCGCAGGCTCTGCTCCGTATTCGACGCAGCGCTCGACGAACGCGGCGAGCTTTCGCAGGCCGCCTACCCGGTGCTCGGGGAGTTGCGCGAACGCATCGCGACACTGGAGCGGCGCGTACGCTCCGTTCTCGAGGGCCTGCTCGACTCGCTCGAGCAGGAAGACGTGTTGCAGGACCGCTACATCACGATTCGCGACGACCGCTTCGTGCTGCCCATCAAGGTCCACGCCAAAGGACTCGGCCTCGGCATCGTGCATGACGTGTCGAGGTCAGGACAGACGGTGTTCGTCGAGCCGCTGGCGCTGGTGCCGCTCGGCAACGACAAGCGTATCGCCGAAGCGCAGCTGCGCGACGAGGAGCGCCGCATCCGTGCCGAGTTGTCCGCGCTGCTCGGACGGCACAGTGGCAGCGTGCACGCCGCGCTGGCGGCCGCGACCGACATCGATCTGGCATGCGCGCGCGCACAGTTCGCATCGACGCTCGGCGCGACGCGTCCCACGGTCGGCACCGACGGCTTCGTAGAGCTGCACCTGGCACGCCATCCGGTACTTGCGCTGACGCAGGAAAACGTCGTGCCGAACGACCTGTCGCTTTGCGCCTCGAGGCCGGTGCTGGTGCTTACCGGCCCCAACGCCGGCGGCAAGACCGTCGCGATGAAAACGATCGCACTGTGCGCGCTGCTGGTGCGCGCCGGCTGTTTCGTTCCCGCCGGTGCGGGCTCGCGCGTGGACGTCTTCGGCGAGGTGCTTGCCGACATCGGCGACATGCAGACCGTGCACGAGGGGCTCTCCAGCTTTTCGGCGCATCTGACCACGCTGCGCGCGATGATCGAGCGCGCCGGTCCGGGCGTGCTGCTGCTCCTCGATGAAATTGCCGCCGGCACGGACCCGGCTCAGGGCGGTGCCCTTGCACGCGCCGTGATCGAGCGACTGGCGGACGTCGGAGCACGCGTGGTCGTGACGACGCACTATGGCCTGGTCAAGGCGATGGGCGCGCAGGACTCGCGCGTCGAAGTCTCGGCGCTCGAGTACCGGGACGGCAGACCGACCTACAGGGTCGTTGCGGGCACGGCGGGCGAGAGCCACGCGCTCGCGGCCGCGCAGCGCGTCGGAATCGACGAAACACTGGTGGAACGTGCACGGGCGCTGATGGACGAAAACGAGCGCCTGTTGCACGACGCGCTGGCGGCGCTCGAGGCGGAACGCGATCGGGTGCAGGAGGCCGCGCGCAAGGTGCACGAGGACGCGGCGGCTCTTGCGGCGCGCGAGTACGCTCTTGGCGCGCGCGAAGCCGCGCTGGCCGAGCGCGAGCAGAAGATCAAAGGCCGGGCGCGGGAGCTCGAGCAGCAGCACGCGCAGGCATTCATCGAGCGCCTGCGCGAGGCGGAACGCGAAGTGCGACTGGTGCTGGCCGAACTCAAGGACGCGCCGAGCCGCCAGCAGGCGGTGCAGGCTCGCGCTGTCATCGACGAAGCGAAGCTGGCCGCCGCGGCGGCGCGCGAAGAACAGCCTTCGACGGGCACGCCGCCGCGGGTCGGCGATCGCGTTCGTCTGCCGGCGCTCGGTGCCACCGGCGAGGTCGTCGCGCTGCGCGCAGGTGAAATCGAAGTGCTCGCGGGCGCAATGATGATCCGTGCCAGGCCCGAGGAGGTCGAAGTCGTCGCGAGCGCAGCCGGTGCGTCTGGCAGACAGAAACCGGACAATCGCCGCGCAGGCACAAGCGGAGCCACGCATGCGCGCCCAGGCGCCGAAGAGAGGAACGATGCGCAAGGCGACGCCGCTTCGCTCGAAACCGCACTGCGTACTGGCGACAACACGCTCGACCTGCGCGGAGTGCGCGTGGAGGATGGACTCGCAAAGCTCGACGCGTTCCTCGACGAAGCGATGTCCCGCAGCCGCGACGTGATCTTCATTCTGCATGGGCACGGCACGGGCGCGCTTCGCAGCGCGATCCGCAGGGCACTGGCCCAGTCCCGTTACGTGAGCGCATGGGCTCCGGCATCGGAGGAACAGGGAGGAGACGCGTTCAGCGTTGCGCGCCTGCGCGGGTGACGCCGGCGCCCCAACAGCGACGGCTCGGCCGCGATCGTTTGCGCGATCTCAGTGCCCGCCGGCTCCGGTCCGGCTGACCATGGGGACCAGCGCCAGCACGATCGCAGCGCCGCCGTAGGCAATCGCCCACGGGGCCCCGCTTCCCCACCCCAGTGCGACGACCGTATCGCCCGGTGTCCACGCGTACGCGTGCATCAGCCCGATCCACGACAACGCGGCACCGGCCAGACACCACAGCGCAGCGCGCGTAAAACGCTGCTCGATGATTTCGGCGGTAACCGCCGCAAGGACCATCGCGGTGAAAATGAATCCCTGCTCCAGTGCGAACGCGCCGCGCCCTGCCACGTCGAATGCGGACAACGCCCGTTCGAACTCGACCGAGAACGGGGGACCGGAGACAGAGCCGACACCGGCCGCGCGCATCCCGGTCTTGAGCATCAACGCCCCCCACGCAGCGATTCCCGGCAGCAGGCCTATCGCGACGGCTGGCGCATGGTGGCGCGGTGTCGCCTCGAACGCCTGCGCGACGATGACGATGCCGATCCACAGCACGATCGCCATGCCGGCCTCGATCGGCACCGCGAGCGCAATCGCGCCGACCGCGCCGGTGAGGCAGACGATCGTGAGGAACGCTCCGCCGAGGATCGAGTAGCCGATGCGCGCGCCCATCGCCTTCCATCCAGGATGGCCAATGTAGATGGTGGTGGGAAAACAGCTGCCGAAGGCGCAAGCCGCAAGTGTGCCGATGCCGTTGGCCAGCAGCGACGGCCGCGTCTCGAACGCATCGCCGGCAGCTTCGGCGCTTTCGATGTTCTGCAGCGACCCGATGACGTTGACGACGCCCATCGGCACGATGATCGACAGGTACCGCACCAGATCGCCGGCGCCAGTGGCGCGCCACAGATCCCCGAGTACCGGTGTGGGCAAGCGAAAGCCGAGGTTCGCGTACGCCGCGTTCCATGCCTCGTTGCTCGCCGTGGCTGCGCCAGTGAGGTGGCACAGCAGCGTGCCGGCGATCACCGCGATCAGGCCGCCGGGAAGGCCGCCGACAAAACGCACCCGTCCGAAGTAGCTCACCAGCACGATCGTCAGCGTGACGATGCCGACCACCGGCGCCGCGAACGCCTTGAAGAAGAAACCCAGCGCGATGAACGATACTGCGATCCCGGCCAGCGACGACAGCAGCGCCGCGCGCGGCGTCTGGCGGCGGATCCACTGCGCGAGAAAGGCGCCGCCGCATTCGATCAGCCCGCTGCCGAGGCATGCTGCCAGGCCGGCACGCCACGCCGCCAGTGCGGCTTGCTCGGCGGAAGCGCCCGCGCTTTGGGCAAGCAGCTTTGCGGGCAGCATCACCAGAAACACGTAGGCGAACAGACTGACCGTGTTGATGCCGTAGGGCAGCGCGGCAATGTCGTCGCGCCCCAGGCGCGCGGCCAGACGATAGGCCTGCCAGGAGTAGAACAGGTTTCCGACCAGCACGGAGACAGCCGCGCCCGGCAGGATGCGTGCGAACAGCAGTTCGTCGCCGAACCCGAGCACGCTGCGGCACAGCGCAAGGATCACCAGCAACTGGACCAGATTGTCGATGGCCAGACCGAAGAAGCCGTCGATGTCCCCGCGCACGAACCAGCGTGGTCTGTTGCCGGGCTTCATCGATTGCGCCTCCGTTGTTGCAGCCGGCGCCATGCGCGGGCGTCGCATGAGCAGAGAATCAGCCTCGGCCCGCCAGCACCCGTGGCCGCGGCCATTGCAGAACACTGGCGGCAAACACGCGACCGGCGCTCTCGAACCCGACTGTGGTTCCGGCCTCGTCGCTGCCGGCGGGAGGCACGCTGGTGGCATCCTTCGCGGAATGCGTGGACAGATACGCCAGCGCGATCGGCCCCAGCCGTGGCGAGACAACGGACGACGTCACGACGTCGCCTTCTGCGCCGGGGCGCGCGTGCGCGCCAGCGGGAATCGGTTCGGTGCACGAGAGCAGCGTCAGAAGATGGGTGATGCGACCGCGGCTGACCGCACGCTCGATCACCTCCTGGCCTACGTAACACCCTTTCGCAAAATGGATTGCCCATTCCAGGCGTCCCTCGACGGCAATTCGTGATTCGTCGATGTCCACGCCGAAGCGTGCCGTGCCGCTCTCGACCCGCACGATCTCGCATGCATCGAGACCGCACGGCCGCGCTCCCGCTTGCTGCAGCGCGTTCCATACTCGCGCCGCATCGGTCGCGTTGCCGCTGCCATCGACAGCGTAAAGCTCGTACCAGGGCACGCGAAGATCTCCGCGGGACAGCACGAGTACCTGCTGCTGGTCGATCGCTCCCCGCGAGAGTTTCCAGCCGCTCCCTGCACGAGCGGCGGTGTCATCGGCGACTTCGATACCGGCTTTGCGCAGCACCGCCGCCGCGTCGGGTCCTGCCAGCGCGAGCGCTTCGACATCCGGACCAACGTCGAACTCGCAGTCGTCGGCAACGAGGAAACGTTCGAGCGCCGCGCGAGTCGCGCCGACTTCGGCAGCACTGCTCACAAGCAGCATCGAGTCGCCGTCGTTGTAGAGAGCGAGCAGCGCCAGCGGCTTGCCCTGCGCGTTCAGCGCCATCGTCGCACAGCCGTCGCCGGACTCGAGCGAGAGGACGTGGTTGCTGGTCTGACCGTGCAGGAAGATCGCACGGTCGTCGCCGGTTGCCACCAGCGTGCGGCGCCACGTCGCGTCGATCAGTGCGGCGCCGCTGTCGAGTGCCGCCCATTCGGCTGCAGTGTCGCCGAACGACAACGCCGATTCGCCGCCGCACCACGTGCCGCAGCGCGCTGCGCGTTCCTTCAGGAGCTTTGTCAGCGGGCCGGGCATGAATCCTCGTTGACCTCGTCACGGGCGTCGCTTGCGACGCGTCCGTCGCGCTTCTCAGGCGTAGTGGCTGCGGCGCTTGACCGCCACTTCGCGCTCGAGCACGAAGATGTCGACCTTCTGCGGCCCCTGCTCTCCTTCTTTGGCCTTGCGGAATTTGTGACCGCGAAGCGTCACCGCCAGCACGCCCAGATCGGAACGGCCGGGATAGTCACGCGTGGCGCGGATCTCGGTGACCGCAAACACCGTATCGCCGGCGAACAACGGTCCGACGTGACGGCCGGTCGTGTAGACGATGTCGGCAAGGGCGTTATCGGCGATGTCGGGGCACGAGATGCCGAGGCACAGGTTGAACGGAATGCCCCCGTAGACGATCAGTCGCCCGCCGATGTACTTGTCGGGGTTCTGGTCGATCATGTGCTGGTTGCAGTGCACCTGCGAGGTGTTGTCCAGCTGCGCCGTCAGCGCGATGTGCTCGTCCGTCATCATGCGGCCGCGCGAATGTTCGTAAACGTCGCCGGCGCTGAAATCCTCGAAGTACGTGTCGCGGTTGGACAGGTGTGCCTTGCTCCCGTACCCGCGCGCAGGATCGTACGGTGGCAGCCACGGCGTGCACTCGACCTGCGGCCTGTCGCGCAGTTCCGCGGCCTCGACTTTCGCCGCGAGGTCGTTCTTCCAGACCTGCACCTTGCGCTCGAACGCGATCACCACGTCGCCGTTCTGCTTGCGGCCCACCGTGGCTACGTGCACCACGCCACGATCGGGGTCCTTCGAAGACGGCGCGACTCCGAGAATGGTCGTCTCCGACTCCAGCGTGTCGCCCGGATACACCGGCGCGCCAAAGCGCATGTTGATGTATTCGAGATTGGCACGCGCATTCTCCGAAATGTCCTCGACCGTCTGCGAGAACACGACGTTCATGACCAGGCCCGGCGGACAGATCATGTCCTGGTAACCGTACAGCCGCGCCGCCTCACGATTCTTGTGCAGCGGGTTCGTGGTCATGTTGAATTCGGTGAACGCGTTGAAGAGTCCCTCGGTCACGGTCTTGCCACCCTTGTGACGAAAGACCTGGCCGACGCGGAAATCTTCGAGAAAGTTCCCTGTCTTCTTGCGGATGACTGCCACGAAACTGCACTCCTGCGCGAAACTTGCGCGATATATCTCCCGGTCGCGGGCGGAACTCAATCAACCGGATTTGCGGACGAATGGACACCGGAGCGCGCCTGCGGCGGTATCGAACAGGTGGATGGTCGCCCTGCGCGACCGGCGCGGGCCCGCCTTATTGCGCTACCTTCGCCGCAAGCTCCACCGTCACGCCCGGCAGCGCCACTGCCGACCACTGCTCGGGAGGTGCTGCGAACACCACCACCAGACGTGCGCCGCCATCGGCAGCGCTGGACGCGCTGAGGCGAAAACTGCCACCCGGCAGCACGGCCAGTCGCGTCCACGAATCGGCGCACGCGAACTCGTGATCGGCGACATGCACGGTCCAGCCCGAACGACGCGTTCCCGCGGCGATCGTCATCTTGACGGCTGCGTCCTTCGATACGACGCAGAGTCCGAGCAGCGCCGCATCCGGTTGCGCTGCGGGTGCGCCTTGCGCCCGCAGTCCGCGCACCGACGCGGCGGTGAAATCCGGGGTCGTCGATCCGGCTTCGATGCGAACGTCGATGACCGCCGCCGACAGGTCCTTCGCCTCGCCCTGGTATTCGAGAACCTGCGCGGCGCCGGCCACCACCAGCGTCGCACGAACGATGCCCCTGCCCGCGGGTTGCGGATCCGGCTTGATGGGCCTTGTGGGATCGTGCTCGTCGCCGAACAGCAGCATCCACGGCGGCACGCCACTGCCGGCTGGATTGTCAGCAGCATTTGCATTGCCCGCCCTGCCCGCGTCGGCCACGCCGCCCGCAGTCACTGGCGTCTGCTGCGCCGCTGCGCGCGCTACGCAACAACATACAGCGAGCACAGCCAGCAAGCCGGCCATAGCCCTCCGATACGACGTGCGTCCTGATCCACCGGCGCACCCTGCGCCCGTTGCAGATCGTAACCGGTTGTCGCGACCGCTCATCCTTTACTCCATCACCACCACGCCCCGCGCGTTGCGCCCGCTGCGCAGGTCGTCCATCGCCTGGTTCACCTCGTCGAGCGAATACGTGCGGGTAACGAGCTCGTCGAGCATCAGCTCGTGCTGCTGATACAGCGCGATCAATTCCGGCACGGTCTTCCACGTATCGGTCGAGCCGTTGGTGGTGCCGCGCACGACCTTCTCCTGCGTGACGGCGGCGATCTGCGAAATCGACAGCTTGTCCTTCTGATGGGCCAGTCCGACGAGAATGACCTCGCCTCCCTTGGCGATGGCAAGAAACGCGACGCGCGCGATCTCGACGTTGCCGACTGCGTCGAACGCAAAATCGAGTCCGGCTTTCTCGCGCGTCATCGAACGAAGCGTCTTGTGCAGGTCCGCGGCGTCTCCGCGCAGTGTGTGCGTGGCGCCGAACCGACGCGCAAGCTCGAGCTTGGCGTCGTCGAGGTCAATCGCCACGATCAGCGAAGCCCCGCAAAGGCGCGCGCCCTGGATGATGTTGAGCCCGATGCCGCCGCACCCGAAAACGGCCACTTCGTCGCCGGGACGCACGGCCGCGGCGTAACGCGCGGCCCCGTATCCGGTGATCACCGCGCAGCCGAGCAGCGCCGCACGATCCAGCGGCATCGACGGATCGATCTTCACCAGCGCGTTGTCGGCCAGAATCGTCTGCTCGGCAAAACCGCCGACGCCGAGGAACTGCGTGATCGCCTGGCCGCCGGCGCTGACACGATCGTTCGCGCGTGAGGCTGGGTCGTCTGCGAGGTTGCAAAGTTGCGGACGACCGCGCTTGCAGAAGCGGCAGTGGCCACACGCAGGCGACCATGCGGCAAGCACCGCATCGCCTGGCACGAATGCGCTCACCCCGCTGCCGACGCGCTCGACGATGCCAGCGGCTTCGTGGCCGAGGATGACGGGAGTCGGACACGCAAAGAACTCGTTGAGTGCCGACAGGTCGCTATGGCACACGCCGCAGGCTTTGACTCGTACCAGCACCTCGTGCCCGGCAAGGGACCGCAGCGAAACTTCCTCGACCTTCATCGGTTGATCTTTCCTGTACACAACGGCTGCTCGAGGCATGCGTGGTCTCCTTCTCCTTCTGTGGTAGTTCGCGCTGGCCGCGCGCTGCGCTCCGGCTCGCTCGCGGACGCCGCACTTTACCTGCGACGGTTGGCCTCTTCGAGGCGGTCACTGAGAATTCGCGCCACGTTCAGAAAGAACTTGGCTGCGAGCCGGGGATAGCGGATGCGCAGGCGGCGCAGAAAATCCTCGTCGATTACCAGCGCATCGACATCGCTCGTCGCCACCACGTCGGCGCCGCGCAAGGACCGGCGCAGCACCGCCATTTCACCGACGATGCCGCCGCGTGACAGCAAAATGTGGGGGCCACTGCCCAGTTGGACTTCGGCGCTGCCCGTCAGCAGCAGGTACATCTCGTGGCCTTCCTCGCCCCTGCGGGCGATGTACTCGCCACGCGCGAACGTGCGCAGACGGCCGAGAAGAACAACCAGGCGAACCCCCACACGGCCGACTCCCTCGAACAGCGGGATCGTCAGATGCGGGCGACGGCCAAGCCGCGAGGATGCAAGATCCCAGACGCTCACCACCGGCACGGTGGCAAGGATCGCCGGCAGCAACAGCAGGTTGCACAGCATCGCGATCAGCATCGTCATCGCGGTGAGCCAGCCGAACGAGCTGATGATGACGAAGTTCGACGTCATCATGACCAGGAAGCCGGCTGCCAGCGTCAGCGTCGTGGCGATCACCGGTCGTCCGATCAGGCGCAGCGCGATGAGCTGCGCCTCGCGTTGCGATGAGGTCGTCTTCACCTGACGGTTCAGGCGCGCCATGTAGTGAACCGTGTCGTCCACCGAAATGCCGAGCGCCACTGCCGCGATGATGCTGGTGGCCAGATTCAGCTCGATGTTGCCCAGTCCCATCACTCCGAAGAACATCACGTTGGGAACGATGTTCGGGACCATCGCAACGAGGCCGACGCGGAACGACAGGAACATCACCGACAGCAGCAGGAAGATGATTCCGAACGCGAGCGCGGTGCTCTCGACCTGTCCCTGCAGGATGCGATCGGAGATTTCGCTCATCACCACCAGCGTGCCGGTGAGCTGGACCTCGACTCCATGCGGAAAGACCACCTCGCCATACGACTTGATCTGGTGCACCAGTGCCGCGGTTTCGCGCGAGCCGCTGAGCGAGGTGCGCAGCGTCAGGTGCAGTCGCTGAAAATCGTGGTCCACCAGTCCCGAGAACGTTCGCGGACTGGCAGAGATGAGCTGGAAGATCTGCGGGAGCTGCTCGGCGGGCGCATCCCAGAAACTTCTTGCGGGCGGTTGCTCGACAACCTTGCCCGCGTCATCCACCGAGACTTCGCCTCCGGTGTTCTGCAGGCCGAGGTCGAGCTCGTCCATGTAGTTGATCAGCGAAATGCCCTTGTCCACGCCGTCCAGCTCCTCGCAGAACTCCTGGAAGTCCTTGGCGCGCCGGAGCGCGGCGATGTCACGGAAGTATCCGGGCGTGGGACCGGTCAGAACCACGGTGACGGGGTTGGGGCCGGCAAGTTTCGTACTGATGCTTGCGAAGCTCTGCCGCACCGAAGAGTCCTCGCGGAAAGCTTTGAGAAAATCGGTATTGACCGTCACGCGCGTTGCGGCCCAGGCGGCGGCGATGGTGGCAAGTCCCGCGATCACGAGCACCAGGATGCGGCGGTCGATCACCATTTCGCCCGCACGATGCACTGCCAGATCGAGACGAGGCATCTCGCCGGCCGCGTGATCTGCTGCCGTGCCCGGCGCCGTGCGCCTTGTCGAAGGCAGGCACAGGAACACGAGCGGAATGCCGAGCAGGCACCCCGCGGTCACCACCGCGGTGCCGAGCACCGCAAACTTTCCGAGTCCGGCGATGGCCGGAATGGGATGCACGACCAGCGATCCGAAGCCGATCGCGTTGGTCGCGGCGGATACCAGCACCGGAAGCGCGACCGATCGCAGCGTGCGCGCGAACAAGGTCTCCGCACTGATTCCCCTGGCGGCCGACTGGCGCACGTGCTCGAGGTACGCGTCGACGATGTGAATTGCGTAGGATCCGCCGATCACCAGCAGCAGCGACGGCAACACCAGCGTTGCAAGCGTGATCGGCTCGTCGAACCAGCCCATCAGCCCGACAAGGCATCCGACCGTCAGTACCAGCGATGCCAGCGGTGCCACCACGGCGCGCACGGAGCGGAACATGAACCACAGCACCGCGGCCATCAGCGCAAGACTGATCGGCAGGAAGCTCAGCAGATCGCGACGCATCCTTTCGACGGCCTGAACGCGAATGTGCGACATGCCGGTGTACGACAGGGCGGCGCGATCCTTGTACGCGGCAAGCACTCCAAGCACCGAGGTGTCGACCGCTTCCTCGTCGGCGGTGCTCACGGCGTCCTTGAAGAAGATCGTTACCGAAACGGCGTTGCCGCTGATCCCGACGAGGTGGGGCATGTAGATCGGGTTGGCGAGCACGCGTTCGTGCAGGTGCGCGACGGCTTGCGCATCGACAGGTCCCGCCGGCAGCAGCGGCGGCGGGGTGAAAACGTCCTGCGTTGCGTCGGCGGCGTTGGTAAGACTGAGCGTGCGGCTGACGCCGGGGATCGCGGCAAGATCCCGGGTCAGATCAGCCAGCGTCCGGATCACCTCGGGCGTGTACACATCGTCCGCCTCGAGCAGGACGATGCCGATTTCCTCGTCGCCGAACTCGCGGGCGATCTCCTCGTTGAGGACGCGGGCGGGATCGTCGGGAACGGTCAGCGACGCCAGCGACCCGTCAAAACGAATGCGCGCAAGACCGGCCAGAGCGATGAACGTCGCCGCCAGCAGTATGGCCACAGAGAGGCGCGGACGCCGCGCCAGCGACACGATCCAGCGCTTCACCGTAATTGATTGCCCGCGCCCGTCCGCGAGCAGCCCGCGTTCAGATCTTCGCGGCGATCTCGTCGAGCAGGGTCAATTCCATCCCGCCGTCGAGCTTGCCTGCCAGCTTGCCGATCAACTCCATGAAGCGGGGAGAGCGTGAGTGCGCCTGGAACGCTC
>Ga0334722_10006650_pt1 | contig 11373 bp, 20 predicted proteins | sample C3_bottom_MG_FD_207210 | JGI IMG/M metagenome (GOLD analysis project Ga0334722, IMG submission 207210) | Sediment microbial communities from Yellowstone Lake, YNP, Wyoming, USA - C3_bottom | ecosystem: Environmental > Aquatic > Freshwater > Lake > Sediment | place: USA: Wyoming | collected...
GGCCTTGCAGCAAGGCTCCTGTCCCCTATTCCTAAAAACTCAGGGATTACTTTTCGTCCAATGTTAAGGCTTCCATTCACATCAGCATTCACGGCAAAACCATCCTTGCTGACGTACAAGCCACGATACTTCCTGTGACCGCTAAACTCAGGCATAGGATCACCGTATTTAGGCAATGGATCACCGTCGTAGAAACTCGCCTTACTGGTATACCTCTCTTCCGTGAAGGTCACGTCAATTCCAGCAATCGTTGCCTTATACTTGATCTTCTCCAACAAGAGATAAGTCGGCACAAAGCAAAACGCTTGGTTGGTCTTTTTGCCCAAGTTGATGCCTGACTTCCAACCATCATTCTTGCCGACGATGATACGTCCAATACCGTGTTTCACGCACAAGTTCACGATGAATTTGCTGACGTGGTGGAAGTAGTTCTCTAAACGGAAATACCGCTTCCTCAATCGGTTCTTACAAGGACGTTTGTTGTACCATTGGTTTATGCTCTTGACGATGCGACCATTGACCAGTATCGGACGGTTCTGGTCGTAAGTTATCGCAGCCAAACAGTTTAAGCCAATGTCAATCGTACAAGCCTTGTCATTGCTGATGACCTTCGTTTTCTTCTCTTTTTCTTTGCTTTCATACTGAACTTCAATCACGAACCCAAATGTTTTAGGTGTAATAACCACTTGCTTGTAGCCTTCTCGGTACGGCACAGAAAAGCAGTTGTTGGTTGCCGTCAGTCGCTCAAGTGGCGTTCCTTTTTGCCCTCCCTTGATGGTTTCGTTGTAGAAGATGACTTGAGCCATCTTGTCCTTGTAGTGCGGTGGTTTTGGGCATCGCACAAACTTGGAGCGATCCTTGCCATAAGCCTTGAGTGCTTTGCGAAAGTTGCTCCAGTCAGTCAAGACTTTGCGGATAGTTTGCTTTGCGGTTTTGGTGTTGTGCAGTTGCCTGAAACAGTTGAGGTCTTTAGTTTCGGCTACGAGGATGTTGATGTCAGGCAATCGTTGCTTGTTGAACCATGCCTGTCGCATGAGGTAGTTGGCACGATTGTACAACTCCTTGCTCATTGAACAGAGTCGGACGATTTCCGTGTTGCCTTTCGTGTAGTGTCGTTCAACAAGTAGCATACCTTTATTTAGGGTATGCCCTTCATTTTTCAGAGCGAAATCTGGATTTAGGACAAGATTTATCTACAGGTTTCCGTAGATTTACCCAGATTTCGGTTCAACTGCTCCCAACCCTCTGGTACTCATATTTGGCCTCGCTGGTGGTGTTTCTTATTTGGCGGAAACTTCAAACAAAACATTGCAGGCTATGGCTGGACGCCGAATTTGTATCGGCGAATTAGACGCTATTATAGAGAAGACTGGCGTAATGCCGGATATTCACTCTGGCGATGGATTCAGATAGATAGATGAGAATTAAAAAACACTCGAATGGCAATACTTACTTGCTCACCAATAGCGGTTATTGGATAAGAAATTTTTGTTCTTCGGGATTTGCAGCCAACATAAACAATTTAACTGAACCTTCAGACTATGCTTTATTTCTCGAAAATGAATCCAGAAATAAAAAGTTTATTCTGCCAACTATTGACGTAGAAAATTTTGATCATCCTTATTGCGTCATTGTTTCAGATGGATACAAATTTGAAGAAACTCACAAAATTTTAGAACAATTGCCAAATGAGATATCGGTTTTTTCTGTTAATAGAAGTTTAGCCAACTGGAAGGCTAATAGAAGAATAGATTTCCACATAATTAACAATCCATATGACGAAGCATTAGCCGATTTCCCTCGTCATCGTTATTTTCCGCCGTGCATAGCATCTTCAAAAACTAATCACTTGTTTATAGAGAATTATCTTAGAATGGGTGGGATGGTTTATAAGTACGCGCCTGTTCAAGAACAAAAATACAAACATATAGATGGTGAGCACGTTTACCTTATAGATGATTATCGTAACCCTATCTGTGCTGCTATAAGTTTGGCGTATCATTTCAAGGTAAGAAAACTTTTGCTTCTTTGTTGTGATGAGAGTTTTAAGGATTCGAGACCTGGAGCAATAGAACTGAAAAATGGACTTTATACCTATCCACAGCAGCAAGTAGCCCATGAGATTATAGATGGGCATTTGTATTGGCTAAAAAAGCAAGAGTATATGACAATTGAAACAGCACATTGCTCTCATGATTCGGATTACGAAAATGCCGTATATATAAAAACAGAAGAGATTGAAGGATTTTTCAAATGAAATTCAAGGATTGGCTTTTAAAGTATGGTCGCTGGCAAGAACAGTTTAGCTCAATGTTGGGCGTAGCTGGAACAGCTAGTTTCTGGCCAGGACATAAAGAAATTAAGCCATCTAAAAAAATAGAAATTATACCTGAACGCAAAATAGATAAAAGCAAGCAAGGCATACAAGGCACAGATAGAGATGAAGGATCAGCTTAATGTTTAACTGGGAACAATTTGTAAACGAACAAGAAAATCGAAATGGCGAAGACCAGTCCGATCCTTCTTTTTCTCTGCACCAGTTCAGACAATGGCTAAAAACACAAAAAGAAGGGCCTAAACCTGAGCCAAAATTTGAAGGCGTTAAAGATAACTATAAAGAGCAGGTTCGTAAAAGAGTAAGTGAAAGCATAGAAAGAAAAGTTCAAGAGCGTAAACGAAAGCGAAAGCGCTAACTTAGTTTGTGCTGGTATACGAAACATCTCTGGGCGCTGCTTATTGCGATAAATCAGAAGACTTTTTAATATCTCTAGATGAAGAATCCGTTGATCTAATCATTACTTCTCCGCCTTTTCCATTGACAACAAAAAAATCTTATGGAAATTATCAGGGAAAAGAATTTGTTTGTTGGCTGCTAAGTTTTATGCCTTTGGTATATAAGGTTCTTAAACCAACAGGCAGCTTTGTTATTGAACTGGGTGGAACTTATCAAAAAGGCAAGCCAATCAGGTCATTATATCAGTATGAATTTTTAATTGATCTATGCGAAAATTATAATTTCTTTTTAGCCGAAGAATTTTTCTGGCACAATACCGCTAAATTGCCTTCTCCGTTTGAATGGGTTTGTCGGAGAAAAATACGAGCCAAAGACGCTATAAGCAATATTTGGTGGTTGTCTAAATCAGAGTTTCCAAAAACTAATCTAAAAAATGTTCTTATTCCATACAGCGACGATATGCTTAGATTGTTAGCCGATAATAGAAAATTAGACTATCAGCGGCCTTCCGGACATAAGACTACAAAGTTTTTTAGAAAAGATAACGGCGGTGCAATTCCGTCAAATGTCATTTCCTGCCCCAACACAGAGAGTAATTCTGTTTACATTAAATCATGTAAAAGTAAAGGACTGCCAGTTCATCCTGCTCGCTTCCCTGCTAAAATTCCAGAGTTTTTTATTAAGTTTTTAACCGATCCAAATGACCTAGTTCTTGATATTTTCGCAGGTTCTAATACTACAGGCGAAGTGGCCGAAAGATTAAACAGACGTTGGATATCCATTGACTGTGACTTAGATTATGTGATCGGCTCAGCATTCCGTTTCAAAAGTCCTAAATATTGTCATGCAAAGCTTTCAACAATGGCTTGAATCAAAACATCACCTAATTGCGGTAATAATCAAAGGGAACCCAAGATTTATCAAGAACAAAAGAGCCCAAAAATTTTATAAAGAAATAGCTTCTTACTTAAAAGACAAAGGATGCTCTGTTAAATTTAATGCCGGAAAACCTTATACAACACCGCCTAAAGCAGATATTTGGATCGGTCATAGTAGAGGAGCAGATAGACTTCGCTTTGCTCCCAAAGGTACTAAAACACTTGCTTTTGGTTCCAAACTTCCGAAAGCCATAAATCATCCAAAAGATGATGTTGAAACGCCTTATCATTTAATCAATAAAGAGCCATCTAAGTACCATTACATTTTTACAGACAAAATGAAGAAAGCTATAGATAAGTTATTTTAACTTTTCTTTTAACAAATAAGCATTATGCTCTGCTAAGTCTAGTATAGGATTAGAAATACTTCCGATTATGTCTTTGTATCCACGCTTGGTCAGTGATTCAATCAAATCGGTATAGCTTTTGGAAGTTTCTGCCCATGCCTCCCAATACATACGGTTCTCATAGATTACTCTATCCATTTGGAGTGCCAGGTAGTTTGGAAGACCTAGGTTTTTTGACGTTGTTATTCTGGTTAGTTTCATTTGGCCCTCCGTCATCGCTATTAATTTGAATCCCTTCCGATTCCGACCAGTAAGATAAATGTAAAGTCTTGCCATATAGCTCCTGAAATAGAACTTCTAAAAAAATCTCTTTATATACATCATCTGGGCCAAGTGCATTCAGAAAGGCTAAAAAAGCACCTTCGGCTTCTTTTATTTTCTGTTTATCAATAGAAGAAAAATGATCTGACATTCTCTTAATTCATGCCTTTAGCTTTCTCAAAGTATAAAGAAGTTTATCAAAAATATTGTATATCATATCAAGGCACTTCTAATGACCATCTAGTACAATTAAAGCTATTGTTTCCGCAACTGCAGAATTACTTCACTAAGGTAAAAATAAGTTTAGCTTGTCCAAGGTCTAAATTATGGATATTAGACGCAATTCCAAATGAAGAACTAAATAAAGATGATTTTCTTCATATAAAATACTTAAAAACAAACCTAAGCCCGCCACATGTAATTTATAATTTATTCAAAGAATCGGATGTGCCAATAAAACCAGTCTGCGAAAAAGTAATTGATAAAACTTCGGGAATTTGCTTAATCTTACCAGAAGGTATGCCGCCTACGAAGTCTTTTCCTAATCTAAAACTGCTGGATAACTTAGTTAGACAGCAGGGCTTCTCTCCGCTTTTTTTGGGATTAGATTCCCATCAAACTCTACCCATTTCCTATCGTCCCAACGAACAGGAGAGAATTGGCCTGCTTGATAAATCTGATGCCGTTATGGCTGTTGAATCTGACATTTTATTTCTTGCTGCTGTATCCGGCAAACCAACCACGTTGTTAGCTACAGGGCTGGGAACAGAGCTTTATCAAAAAATGTTCTTACAAGGTAAAGTTATCAAAAATTTATCTAGTGGAGCATAAATATCTTTGAAAGCAGTGGAGCTAACTGTAATAACCCCTTAGGAGGAGAAAAATAATAATGAGTACATTTCAAGTAAAGCTAGTTCAAGGCGACCAGAGTAATTTGGATTCCGCAGTAACCGGCGGATTTTCCAAACAACGCTCAATGTATGTGGCTGGGCCAAATCGCATTCCGCGTGAATTGAAAGACGGAGATACTTTCACGGATTGCAATTATTGGAAGCGCTTTGCCGTCCCACAGGTGGCCGCTAGTCAAGCTTTCATTACGGTTCTGTCAGATGATGGAAGCATTTTCGTAGATGGTAGTAGCGAGACCTTCCCAAGAGTGTACAATAAGGTTGTTGCTTTGGCAAGTACCTTTACTACTGCTGGCAATAAGATTGATCTTTTGGCCGATACTGGCAGCTTTGCTGTTTACACGCAGATTACGGTTAGCGGCGATGATGTCAAGGTTCGTCTAAATGGCAGCGCAAGCGCTGTATTTGATGTAACCACCACGACTGGCCAGGTGTTTAATCCAGGTGATTTTGAGATCACTACCTTGGAATTTGATAATACTGCTGGTGCTGGTGCTGCAACTGTGCAAGTACTGTTTGGCATTAGAAGTGTTTGCAATTCCTAACAACTTTTTTTCATCCGAGAGAAAGGAGCGGAAGAAATTCTGCTCCTTTCTCTTCTTTAATAAGTGCGTACTCTTAAAAATTTCTCTAAAGAAGTTTCTGTTAGAAACTTTTCATCTATTCATAATAAAATTCTAATAGTAAGAGATACTGGTGGTCTAGGCGACATTCTCATGCATCGGATGCTTTTTGAAGATTTTAAGAAACAAATGCCTTCGTGTCATTTAACTTTTGCTTGCCCAAAAGCTTATTTCGAAGGAGTTTCTGATCATCTTTATTTGGACGATATTGTTGACTCAAGAGAAGTAAATGAAAATGATTATGGAGTTACTTACAACACAACAACTATATGTGGCAAATATGAGATGGCCACAGCACCAAACTGCGATAAGCACCGCAGCGATATTTGGGCAAATCATTGCGGGCTGGAATTAAGCAATCATTCCATGCATCTTAACTTAACTTCAGATGAAATTGCTTTTGGTTCTAAAAAGCTTAGGGCTGGGAAGAATGTAATAATCTGCCCTAAGTCAGCGATGGTCAGCAAAGACCTAGACCGAGAACAAATTAAGGTAATTGTCGAGTTTTTGAAGAAGCACAATTTACATCCCATTTTGCTTCATACCAAGCCCTTGGGAATGGAACTATGCGAAGAACTGCATGGTCTGACCATCAGGCAATGGCTTGCTATTCTCTATAATTCTGACGCCGTAATTTCAGTGGATACGGCTGCCTTTCATGCAGCAGGTGGGCTTGGCAAGCCTTTGCTTGGGGTTTTCACCTGGTCAGACGGCCTTATCTATGGGCGTTTTTTTGACCTTGTTCTTATCCAAAAGCACCGAAATCTGGACAAGAACTGGACTTGCGGCCCATGCTATAAATGGTTCGAATGCCCAAAATTATCCCAAGAACAGGGCTTGCGCAAACCGTGCGCCACTGAGATTAGCAGGGAAATGCTGGAAAAAGGTCTTACTGAACTTTTGGACAGGTTTGGAATCTGAGAATTTGGTTGCACAATGCGCTGATCTGAGTTAGAATTGTCTTGGAAAGAACAATTCTCCGAGAGGAGGAGCAATGAATCATCCCTTGTGGAAAGAATTCGCTGAATGGGCAGAGAATCATCATGTTAGCCTCGAACATGAAGATGACTGGTCTGAATGGTGGAAATGTTTCGAAGCCGGGGCAATTGCTGGAACGAAGGCTTTAGTTAAGAGCCAATTTGGCCCAGTTGAACACGAACTTGATAATTTGAAAAAAGTAGTGCAAAAAGTGACCAAAAAGGCTAAGAACAAACAAGGGTGATTTTCAAATGGCGAAGTACGAAGCGCACTGTGAAAACTATGGCAAGGATTGGCATGATGTGGACTACTGCCAAGCTTGCCAGGCAGCACGCCTAAAAGCTCCACAGCATATGATTCTCAAACGAATCAAGCCTGGAGAGTACCAAAGTAAGGACGGCAGAGTTTGCATCAAGCGCGAGGTTAGCAAACAGACTGGCCATGCAGACGAAATAGTATGGAATGTCTGCGTTGATGGGAAATGGATTCCTTTCGGATATGAGAACAAAAAAGAGGCCGTCAAAATGGCAGAGAAGCGGCTTGCGGCATACAGATTAGCGAAAGAAGGCTTAGAATGAGCCAAACCCAAAATATCTATCTATGCGACGAGAATCGCCTTCTCTCACTACGTTCACCTTGCAAATGAACCGTGCGATGGCCGAAGACTTGTGCAAGCTCCTCGACGAGTTAGTTCACCGACCTGGTTTGCGCATTGGTTTCTATGGGTATGTTTGCAGGAAATTAAAGAGGACGCTTTTTACTTTGCTGATTACTGCAAGCATTGGAACCAAAGTAAGAGAGCGAATCGTGGCGACGAAACCTATGGAGGATAGTAATGGAAATCTTTGAAGCCTTTGAAATTCACTGTCCGAACTGTGGAGTGATCACCATACTTCGAACATTGACGGAAGAATCAAAGTGCTATCCTTACAAGCGATGTGGAAAATGCAAGTATCGTTTTTCATCAAACCATCTAATTTTAGCAAGAATAAAATCTAAAAAAATATTTTCTTTTGACTGCGAAGAGTGCGGCAGAATCAATAATTGTTATCAAAAGCGACCAGTTTCTTGTAAATTTTGCCATTCTGTTATCAGGTATTCCCTACAGGGCTATCCCTTGTAGTTAGGACTGTAGAAGTAAAGACCCTTGGCGCGGATGTAAACATAGGGATATACTTCGGCTTGTTTATCTACGGTGCTGCCTATCCACACCCTTGAATCGTTTGGATTCAAGCCTAGCTGTTTAACTTCTTGTTGTGAAAGAACACCTCTTTTCATTGTTGCTACTAATTGCGGATTTTTGTTTGCAGGTTGCACAGTAGTAGTAAGTTGGCTGGATTGAGCAAGCTGATTATAGAATAATTTCCAAATAGAGATAACAAGTGGGATATCCGCTTGTGGCTCTGTCGATATCTGCGATTTAATGTTATTGATTATTTTTAAAGCTTCTTCATCTCCGATTTGAGCAAAGTATTTCTTAATTGAAGTATGCACTTTCGGATCACTTTTTTGCATTTGGTCTAAGGCTTGAACTGCTAAATTCTCGGCATCTTCATCAGAAACTTCTAACCATCTTTTAAATTGCATACTCTATTTATTCTTCTACATCAAATAAAGGAACTAGCGCATCGGCAATTTCTTTCTCGTCTTTTTTGCCGTCAACGCAGAGATGAAGCTTAAAATCTTTTTGGTTATTTTCAACAAGCTGGATGGCGATAATGAATTGAAGCCCACGATCTGCCAATTCGTCGGCTATTTGATGAATAGTAGCAAGTTCTAAATCCATATTTACTCAGGCGGTAAGTAGTCTCCCATTTTTTTAAGAATCATTAAGCAAGAATCAAATTGATGGTAAGGGCCGGTTACATAATCAAAAGACAGCTTATCAAATTCACCTTCTTCCTGCTGCTTGATATCAAAGTAAACGGTCTTACCTTTTCTACCAATCACCTTATAGCCGTGCATCAAAAGATACGCGGCAATTCCTAAATCACTTATTGACTTTCTTAGTGGCTTTTCCATTAATTCCTTTTCTATGCTTGTGACATTTCTGCAGCTAAGAGGCATCCCTTAGCCACCGTATATAAAAAATCATCTGGTCTTCTAATTTCGCCTATTGGCACAGGCAGTTTCGCATCCTCAATGGCCTTTTTGAATAGTTCAACAAAACCATTGGGCGCGCTAGTGCCGCCAGCTAAGACCATAGTAATCGGCTCATCCGGATGGCGAATTGCATTCTTCTCGGTTATAGCCTTCTTCATTTGTGCGACTGTTTTCTCAATCATTAGCTTATACTGAGTTTGAATTGCTCTTTCTACCATATTAGAAGGCGGGATACCTAAATCTATTTTAGTTTTTTCCTTATTGATAAATGCTGCGTTCTCGCCTGTAGCTTTAGCAGCTTGCTGATCAATCCAATCGCCACTATTTACTATAGAGAAACTGCATACTTCCGCCCCATAAATAGCATAACAGAAATTTATACATCCTGCACCGAAACTAATGCCAATGCCAGTGAATCTTTTATCTTCTAGCTCTGCATATATAATTGCCAATGCTTCATTAATAGGATATGCTTTTAGCACCTTTCCATCTACTTGATATTTCTGGAAAATCTGCTCTAATATTTTTTGGTGAAATTCAGCATCTGTATTTTCATTAACTGCGTTTGCTGGAACTGAGTAATAAACAATTTCACCATCTTTATCTACTTTACCAATAATACTGTGTATCATTGTTTTCAATACATTAAAAGCATCCTTCTCTGTTGGATTTAAACAGCCATCTTTCATTGGTCTGCGTAATTCTACCTTGTTTAAAGTATAAGCCATATTAATTGCTGCATGGCTTACAATATAAGCTATGTTTTCTCGTTCAAATAATGTAACTTTGCCTTTTTTCAATACGTTAAAGAGGTACGGGTTTTCTAAAGGAAGTTCAATAAAAGCATTAACTTCTTTTCTGAATTTAATTTCACCATTATCGGCTGATCGTTTGGCAGAGATGAGATGAAATGTTCCAGCGTCTAGTCCAATCATTAATTTTCTCCTTTAAATAATTCCTTGTACTTTCTTTTACGTGTTTTGCTCATTTTTTTCTTTGATTCTTTTGTGTGTTTTTTGTTTTTACGCCCTTCGCCTATTCCCATCACGCCTCATTTTCAAATTCAATAATTTCGTTTCCTGCATCAAGTTCAGGAATCTCATATTTTGTTTTTTCTTTCAAAGGTATTTCATTCTCAACAGATATTTCTCCTTTTGGATTGATAAACAAATTCAAGTCTAAAGTTATATGAACATCTAAATGACCTTCCTTGGTTATTATGTGTCTCTCTATCGTTGCTTTTCTTATCAATCCGCCCATATTTGCAATAATATTATAGAACGATTTTAAAAAATTAAGTAGCATTATGTTCGGTTCTTATCCATCTAACGGTGGAATTAGCTGAATCCATCAGAACTGAATTTGTGATCCTTAATGATGATGTATAACGCACGCCTTTTAGCAATGAGCCATTTGTTACGCCAGTTGCGCAGAAAATAACTTCACCTTTTACAAGGTCTTCTAGGCGATAGATTTTATTGTCTATTAGATTCCCATCTTTATCACAAACCATTCCTTGGAATCCACCTTTTAGACATTTCAATGCACAAGCCGCAATCACTCCCTCTGGAGTGCCGCCAATACCTAAATAGACATCCACGCCGCTCTCCGGCAATGCAGTACAAAGTGCTCCCGAAACATCACAATCTTGAATAAAGCGGATTCTACAGCCTAAATCACGCAGTTCTCGGACTAATTTTTCATGTCTTGGACGATCTAATACACAGGCGGTAATTTTAGCAGGAGGTTTCTCTAGAGCTAAGCATATAAGTTTTATAGTCTTAGAAATTGGATCAGTAATATACAAATCTACTTTTTTTGCTACTTCTGCTCCTACAGCTAATTTATTCATGTAATAGTCAGTCGCATTGAATAAGGAGCCTTCCCCACTAATAGCAATTACTGACATGGCTTCGTATCCGCCTTTTGATGTAGGAGTTGTGCCATCAAGTGGATCAACTGCTATATCAAAATACGCAAGCCCTCTTGTCTCTGCGTCTTTCCAAAAGCGACCTACTAATTCTCCCTTGAAAATTCCAGGCATTTGATCTTTTATGCCCTCTCCTATCGCCACTTTTCCATAAAAATCTATTTCATTCAGTGCATTGCGCATAGCCAAGGTAGCCTGTAAATCGGCTTGGTACTTGTCTCCCTTGCCAACTAATGTTGATGCCGCCGATGCTGCTTGCTCTGTTGCATTTAATAAACCTAGTTGTATCACGCCGCCTCCTTAAAAGTTTGCCAGGAGTGTTTGAGGGTTTGCAGTTCCGATACAGGGGCTTCAGTTTTCTTTTCCATTTCGGCGGTAATAAGCGATGCTTCTTCTTCTGTCATTAGACGATAACTTTCTTCTATAATGCCAAGAGGCGCACTAAAAAAAGACATTTTATCACTATTTGGCTGTCTTATCCAAATTCCCAATTCGTCGATTTCTTCCACTATTCCTACAAAGCAATTAGCGTGCGCCATATCATCAAAGGA
>Ga0334722_10006651_pt1 | contig 11371 bp, 14 predicted proteins | sample C3_bottom_MG_FD_207210 | JGI IMG/M metagenome (GOLD analysis project Ga0334722, IMG submission 207210) | Sediment microbial communities from Yellowstone Lake, YNP, Wyoming, USA - C3_bottom | ecosystem: Environmental > Aquatic > Freshwater > Lake > Sediment | place: USA: Wyoming | collected...
GGATCAGCTTCGCTGGCAGGATAAGCAAGATTTAACATTTTATCCTGTAAATCCTGCCGACGTTTCGTCGATCCTGTTTATCCTGCTGTCCTTCTTCTGAAAAAAATCGGGCACGCACACGGGCACGGGCACGTTCACGAAAAGGTGGGGAAGCCCCACACCTCAAAAAAGAACAGGATAGGCAAGATCAGCTTCGCTGGCAGGATAAGCAAGATTTAACATTTTATCCTGTAAATCCTGCCGACGTTTCGTCGATCCTGTTTATCCTGCTGTCCTTCTTCTGAAAAAAATCGGGCACGCACACGGGCACGGGCACGCTCACGAAAAGGTGGGGAAGCCCCACCCACCCCATTTTTCTTTGCGTTGATAAGACACGAAAAGAACTACCAACTAAGCGATTTATGTTGTAACCTCCTCTACTATGAAGTGCGTGACTGTAAAAGATGTCCTGATTGGGCCGAGTCAACCGCTGGCGATGATCTGCGGCCCTTGTGTGATCGAAAGCGAAGACCACACCCTCTTTTGCGCAGAGCAGCTACGAGAAATTTTTTCCCATTACAACATCCGGCTGATTTTCAAGGCCAGCTATGATAAGGCCAATCGCTCCTCAGTCCACTCCTTTCGAGGCCCGGGAATTGAAGAGGGACTCCGTATTCTACAACGTGTCCAGAGTGAATTTGACCTTCCCCTATTGACCGACGTGCACACACCGGAAGAGGCAAAGCAAGCGGCCACCGTGTGCGACATGATCCAAATCCCCGCTTTTTTATCTCGACAAACTGATCTGATTTTAGCCGCCGCAGAAACCGGGGCCGCAGTCAATGTGAAAAAAGGGCAGTTTTTGTCCCCCTGGGAAATGAAAAACGTGGTGGAAAAACTCTTGTCGACCGGCAATGAAAACATTCTCTTGACCGACCGGGGAACTTCGTTTGGTTACAATAATCTCGTGTCCGATTTTCGCTCCATCCCCATCATGCAAGGGTTCGGCTTCCCCGTCTGCTTCGATGCGACCCACTCAGTCCAACTTCCCGGCGGTCTCGGACAAGTCACTGGCGGACAGCGGGAATTCATCCCCACTCTTGCAAAAGCTGCAGTGGCAGTGGGCTGCAATGCCCTATTTTTAGAAGCTCATTCCAATCCTGCCGAAGCCAAAAGTGATGCGGCGACCATCCTGTCGTTCGACGAATTGAAAAAACTCTTGCCCGTTCTCGAAAAACTCTACGACGTGGTGCAAGAATCTATCTCGATAAAGATTTTCGATGAGATTTGAGATGCTTTTTCTGCAGATTTTCGAAATGAGGGAGGAGGCATACCCAGAGGGTAGACGACGAACCGAATTGAAGAACTCCTTCCTCGAAGGAAGGAGATTCTCCGCTCCGGTAAGGGGCGGCAAGTTCCTTGCCGCAACTTTGACTGATAGCTCGCTTGACCCGGCCCTGAAGGACCGGGATTGCGCCGAGCTGCCCGTTCAAAAATGTGCCAAAAAGCGCTCAAAGATCGCGAAATTAGATTTATTGAGATAGGTTCAAGGATATGTTTTACAAAATAATCTCCTTTTCTCTTTTCCTGTTGCTCATCTCCTTTGGCGCTACCTATTTCTACTGCGTGAGGTTGCGTGAAGGAGATGAGTCCCATTACCGTCAGCTCGTTCGAGAAAGCATCGAACTGCGCTCGAAGCGGGCCCTCGAGCGGCATCCCGCTCGGCAGCTCCGAAAAGATGTGCAAAAAGACATCTGGACCACAAACGGAAAAGAGCGGTCCCATTTTCGCCTGAAAAGCGAAGGATCCGATCTCCTTATTTTGCAGAGAAAAGACAAGTTCGAGGCGACGGAACATTTACAAAATCTCGAATGTTGCCTCCAGGAGGAGGTGGATGTCTCCGAAAATCGGCAACAACTTCGCTACCTTTCGGCAAAAGAAGGAACTTATTTTTTCCCCACACACCGTTTTTTAGCCCAGGCAGTGAGGCTCTCTTTTTTCCGAATTGGAGGGATCGAACTTCCCCCCTCCTGGCCCGCCACTTCCCCATTTTTGCGCGGGACAGCCAGCGAAGTCTCCTTTAGCGCAGCGGGCAAATCGCCCACCTTCACTGCCCGCCGGCTTCAAGCGCAGCTCGATCCCGAAAAAGAGCTGCCATGATTTGTTGGCTTCTCGCTTCTTATCTCCTGGTTGCGGAAAAAGCCGATTTCAATGGCGAGAGGCTCTTGCTCAATGGCAATTTTTCCATCGACCACAAATTGGGCCACCTCAGCGCAGAAAAAGCCATCCTCACCCATCCGCCGCTTAAAAAAAACACCCATAAAACTCCCACCCTGGAACTCGAACAAGGCGTGCGCATATCCCTGCAGGAGGGCTCTCTCCCTTTTTTAATCACTTCGCAAAAAGCCTACAGCGAACTAGCCCCCGATTCCCCACTCTCTTTTTTTGATTTGCAATTCATTGAGTTTCAAGGAGATGTGGAAATTTCACAACCCAATGGCATGAAAGCCACCGGGGGCAATGCCGTCTACGAAAAAAACCTCGCGATCTTGTACCCCACCGCCCCGCAAGCGAGATGCCGGCTCCAGCTGGGCAATGATCAGGTCGATGCCACGCGAGTCTCCTTCAATCTAAAAAATGAAGAACTGACCTGCCTCAAACCGATCGGATCTCTCGCTCGAAGCCCTGTCCGCTTTCACGCCGATTCCCTCACTTGGCGACGCAAAAAAGGGGAAGTGGAATTCAATGGCTCTGTCCACATCGAACACATTGGCCAAATGAGCGCCGAATCTGACTTTGGACTCCTCACCTACCCCGAAGAATTTGAACCCGATTTTCTCTATCTAAAAGGGAACGTGAAGCTCCTCTCCTCGCGCATCCAAGACAAAGAGAGCTTCGCTCTGGCCGATGAATTGACCTACCGACCCAAAGAAAAGATTTTCGTCCTTTCTGCCAATGCTCCCAAAAAAGTACTCTTTTGGCAAAATGATATCCGTATCTCCGCCTCCGAAGTGCATATTCGACGGGACCGGAAAACGGGCAGCGAGTCGGTCGAAGGAGTGGGCGATGTCCACTTCGCCTTCGATTTGGAAGAGGAAAATATTTTGCGCGAATTTTTTGGGAAATTATTGTGAATCTACTCGAAGTAAAACACCTCGTGAAAAAGTTTGGCGGCAAACCGGTCGTCAATGGCCTCTCTTTTTCCATCAATCCCGGTGAAGTCGTCGGCCTTTTGGGTCCCAATGGGGCCGGTAAAACCACCGCTTTCTACATGACCGTCGGTCTAATTGCTCCCGATGAAGGCGCTGTGTTTTTTAAAAACAAAAATGTGACCCGCCTTCCCGTCCATAAGCGAGCTAAAATGGGCCTGGGCTATCTCGCTCAAGAGCCTTCTATTTTCCGTTCGCTGACCGTGGAAGAAAATATCCTCTGCATCCTCGAAACTCTCCCCTTGGCCGAGAAAGAAAGAGAGACAAGATTACTGCAGCTCTTGCGAGAGCTCCACTTGGAGCATCTCCGCACAAAAAAAGCGGCCACTCTATCAGGCGGCGAAAGGCGCCGGCTTGAAATCACCCGCGCCCTTGTCACAGAGCCTTCGCTTCTTCTCCTCGATGAACCGTTTGCCAACATCGACCCCCTTGCCGTGCAAGACGTTAAACAACTCATCCGGCTCCTCAAACAAAAAGGGATCTCTGTCCTCATCACGGACCACAACGCACGTGAAATTTTTGCCATTGTCGATCGGAGCTATCTGATTCAAGAAGGGAAAGTATTTCTCTCGGGCACCGTCGACGAGCTTCTCTCAAACCCCGACGCGCGCCGCAGTTATTTCGGAGACGATTTCCGCCTGTAGCCGATCAAATGTTTTCAACACAGTCTCAACGGAAAGAGTAGTCAAACAATCGCTCCGCTTTGACCCACCACACCCATCTTGATAGCAGGGGCGGCAAGAAAAATTCTGCGCCACCACCCGCGCATGCGGATTGCGCCACGGACCCCAAGTCACCTCAGAGGTGGGGCCGAAGAGAGCCACCACCGGCTTTTTCAGTGCGCTTGCCATATGAAATGGCAACGAATCGACGCAGATCAGACAATCGCTCATTGCGACCAGCGCCGCAAGCTCCTTCAACGAAACTTGTCCCGACAGATCGATTGCCCCCAACCCATGACAAATATCTGCCACCATCGCCCGCTCCTCCACATCTGGCCCTGAAGTGAACACCAGTGTGCATCCCCGAGAGGCCAACATCGAGGCAAGCTGCCGCATCTTTTCCACTGGCCAACATTTAAACTTCCATCGAGAACTCGGATGGATCAAAATAAATCGCCCCCTCACCCTACCTCGCATCGACACAAATGCCTCAGGAGGAATATGTAAAAAAAGTTCTCGCTCTTCCCATTCGGGAAATAGCCCAATCCTTCGCACGGCATCTAGATTTCGCTCCACCGTATGGCGTAAAGAGGGGCAGCTTTTTACCACATGAGTATAAAGCTTCTTTTTCCCAAACAACCCACTCCCTTTTGGATCGAAGCCCACCCGCACTTTTGCGTGCGAGAACTTGGCCGCTAAAGCCCCCCGATCCCCTTCAGTCAAATTGATCACCAGGTCGTATCCGCCCTGCCAGATATTCCAAAGAGTCTGCCCTTCTTTGGCTAGCCTCTGAAAAAAATTCAGCTTTTTCCAGTTCCGATCATAAACAATGCACCGATGCACCGCCGGGTGCCCTTCGAGCATTGGGACCGATTCCGAGTAAACATACGCGTCGATTTTGGCTTGAGGAAACTTCTTTTGAAGAGTGGAAAATACGGGCCCGGTCAATAACACATCGCCTAGCTGACGCAGCTTAATGACAAGTATTTTCTTTACGCCGGTCAAATCTGGGTAATTGCCATAGCCCATAAGCCGCCTATCTTAGAGAGCGGCCAAAAAAATTGCAAATTGCCCATTTTCATCCTCGAAGATTAATCCCCTGTCTATTACAATGTCTTTGCATTAAAAAAACGTTTTTGGAGAAATCTTCATGGCACCAACCACCACTCAGACGATCGAACAAACCCTCTCGATCATTAAGCCAGACGCAGTCGGGCAAAATCAGATCGGCAACATCATTGAATATTTTGAACGAGAAGGCTTAAGTGTCATCGCAGCTCGTATGCTTCACATGACAAAAGACCAAGCGAGGTCTTTCTATGCCATCCACAAAGACCGCCCTTTCTTCGATGAGCTGGTTGAATTCATGACCTCAGGACCGATCTTCACGATGGTTCTCGAAGGAGACAATGCCGTGTTGAAAAACCGTCAGATCATGGGCACAACCGATCCCTCGAAAGCAGCACCCGGCACGATCCGCGCCGATTTTGCGACCAGCATCGAAAAAAATGCAATCCACGGTTCCGATAGCCCGCAAAACGCAAAAATTGAAATCGGCTTTTTCTTTAAGCCCAATGAAATTTGCCCTCGTAGCTAGGAGAAACCTATGTTCAAAATAGCGATTGCCCTTCTCGCTGTCCTCTCTCTCCACGGAGAAGAAACAGCGGCTCCTCAATTGCAAACCGAACAAACCCTCTCGATCCTCAAACCCGATGCCGTTGAGCACAACCAAATCGGCGAGATTGTGGAATACATCGAAAATGCAGGCCTTAAAGTCGTCGGATCCAAAATGGTCCAACTGACTCCCGAGCAAGCCAAGGCGTTCTATGCAGTCCACAAAGATAAAGCCTTCTACAACGACCTCGTGGCCTTCATGACCTCAGGTCCAGTGGAAGTCCTTGTCCTTGAAGGGGAAGACGCCGTCGCGATCAATCGGCAAATCATGGGTGCGACCGACCCGGGTAAAGCTTCGCCCGGAACCATCCGCGCCGACTTCGGCACCGATGTCCAGCGCAACGCAGTCCACGGCTCCGATTCCCTCCCCAACGCCAAGAAAGAAATTTCGTTCTTTTTCAAATCCGACGAAATTTTCTCTCAAGCTGAATAAGAGTTGGACCGATTCCAACAATGGCGCAATTCGAATGCAATCTCCTCGCACGCTATCGCTGTCATTAGCTCTTGAGGAAGTTCCTTTATATTTTGCTCCCCACTCAAATAAACGATGACCGTCACTTCGACGCCCCATGAATCTATCTCAATAAAGATTTTCGATGAGATTTGAGATGCTTTTTCGGCAGATTTTTGAAATGAGGGAGGAGGCATACGCAGAGGGTAGACGACGAACCGAGTTCGAAAATGTGCCAAAAAGCGCTCAAAGATCGCGAAATCAGATTTATTGAGATAGGTTCATTGTTGAAAGGAAAAATCCACTATTTTATCTGAGACAGAAAGCGCGCTCAAAGCGACCCCAATAAGTCTTTTTCAAGTTGAACCAGCAGAGGAAATAATTTTTCTGAATATTCTTTCTCTCTAACATCTTCGCCGACATAAAACGTTAATTGTCCAATGGAATTAAAATAATCGTAAAAAAGCTTATTACTTGCCTGATGCACTTTGAGAACCCGTTCTGTAAAGCCCTCGATATTAAAAATCGCCGGCAGCCAGCCTTCGCTAATCATCTCATCGCAGCGCCCTACAGTTCCCTTTAAAAACCGTGAAGCCATAACTAACGTAACAGCTTTCTCTACTTCATCAGAAATTCGACATTTTCTTGTTGGAATTATTTCTACTTCCAACCAATCATATGCTCCTTGAGACTGATGTACTGCGCTCATGATGACCCCTAAAACCTATTTATGAATAAAAAACTCGATTTAAAACTTTCCTCAATTAAACAAATGCTCGTGTCAGGTCCTTTTTGGAGCCGCTTTCTCCCCTAGGTCGGCTTCAAGCTTCTCAAGCAGTGGGATTAACTTTTCTATATTCTTTGAACTGTCCTCATTCCCCGGAGTAGAAATGTGCAGCTGCTTCGGCATAGGATGCTTGATCAAACGTTTCCAATATAGGCCTTCTACTTTAGTAGCCCGTTCTTGAAGCTCAGTAGAACAATTCCTATTGTGTTGACTTTCAGGAGGAAATAGGATATCCACTACTCGATCGGTACAAATAGCTGATTGCACGTAACTAGAAGCCCCATATGAAACGGCCGCCTGGATCAGATCTGAAGAAAGCTCCTCTATCTTCTGGCCCTCTTTGAAATATATTTTTATCTCAACTTGTAACCAATCCGTGTAGTTTTCTGTTGCAGATACGATTTTTTCTTTAGCAGGTGTGCTCATGTTGACCTCCTTAGGTGAGCGAAAAATGAAGTGGACGAGGATACAATCAGCGGGGATTTTTCTGCATAAAAAAAGGGGGCTTTGCGCCCCCTTGGAATTATCCGCGGATAAGGAAAAGAAAAGGCATTGCTTCGCCTTCATTTTTAAAGCCCATATAGTCCATGAAAAATTGAGAGACAACGAGGGTGGAGACTGGGACAACCACAGAGGCTCCCAGTAAAGACGCACCGGCTGTGATGGCAGCCGATGCCGCGATCGCAACGGTCAGGATTGCTGTCACTGCAAAAAAGAGGCCAGCATTGTCTGGCTCCATCATGCGGATAAGTGGCATGAGCGCACTATGTATGAGGGAAGCCGCCGTCGCAATGGCTCCACACGTTAGGGCAATAGGAACTATCCCTCCTGAAACAACGTACCCAAGCCCGGTAGAGGCGACAAGACTCAAACATGCTTGTTGAACAATATTATTTGATAAATTTTGTTTATAACTATTTATGCATCCGTTCATAAAGTGCTCCCTTGGTTAACGAAAAGTGGGAAAGAGTAGATCTATGGATGATTTAAGGTCAATCGAGTTTTGAATCTATCTCAATAAAGATTTTCGATGAGATTTGAGCTGCTTTTTCAGCAGATTTTTGAAATGAGGGAGGAGGCATACCCAGAGGGTAGACGACGAACTGAGTTCGAAAATGTGCCAAAAAACGCTCAAAGATCGCGAAATCAGATTTATTGAGATAGGTTCTTGAGTTGCTGCAGCTCGGAGAGGAGCTCGGGCGTCTTTTTTAAGTTTTGTAGGGATTAAATACATGAACAGGAATGTGTACGAAGTCCTTTGTATTGTCTGTAACAAGAATCAGTTGATGCTGGATAGCTGTAGCCGCGATCAGGGCATCGATAACAGACAGGGTTGATCTATTTTTAAGAGCCTCGCCTCTTATCTGCCCCCAAATTGAAGCTGTCATTCGATCGATTCCAAGTATTCGATTCTGAAAACGGGGAATTAGCTCTCCTCGCAGCCAAGATTGGAAGATTTGCTTCTTATGGCTTTCTTCCTGTTTTTCCACATTCAGCTTAGAAATACCAGCCTGGATTTCCCCAATGGACAGAACACTAATATAACAGTCTAATTCTGAATGAGATCTAATCCATTTCATCAATCGTTCATCAGAACTTTCTTTCATTTTTCTTAATTTTGATAGAATGCATGTGTCTAAAAGGTACGTCATAAATCAACTTCTCTACCAGTATCTTTGTCCCTTTCCAAATCAAGATCATATTCGGGAAATGGCGCATTCATAAAAAAATCGACCAATGTTCCTTTATCGGTTTTTAGTTTCTCAAATTCTTCAGTGGAAAGAAGGACTGCCACAGGCTTTCCGCTTCGTGATATAGTTTGGTATCCATCATGAATCACTTCATCAACTAGCTCAGAAAACCTTGCTTTGGCCTCTTGAACCTGCCAAACACGATGTCTTCTTTTTCTCGCTGCATTTCTTCTTTTTGCTTTAGCCATAACACACCTATCTAGTCTGACTAGTCAGAATTATATGAAATTGGTGATAATGACGCAAGAAATGACATAATAACCTAAAAATTAAAGGTTTAGGCTAATCTAGTTTTGAGCTGCTGCAGCTCGGAGAGGAGCTCGGGCGGGAGCTTGGGACCGAAGAGGCGGAAGTAGGAAGCGAGCTCCTCGGTTTCGTGGAGCCACTGTTGGGAGTTGACTTGCAGGAGTTGTTGTTCAGCGTTGGGAGCAAGCGAGAGGCTGGAGAGATCGAGGTGAAGCGGCAGGCGGCCGATGGGAGTGTCTTTAGCGGGAGCTTGGTGGGAGGTGCGCTCGAAAATCCACTTGAGAACGCGTGAGTTTTCTCCATAGCCCGGCCAGAGAAATTTCCCGGCAGGGTCTTTTCGGAACCAATTGACGGTGTAGATGCGGGGTAGCTTGTCGGGAGTTGATTTGTGGCCCATGGCAATCCAATGGGCAAAGTAGTCGCCCATGTTGTAGCCGCAGAAAGGGAGCATGGCAAAAGGGTCATGGCGAAGTTTGCCGATTTCTCCTTTGGCCGCAGCAGTCGTTTCAGAAGAGATGGAGGCGCCCATGAATACGCCATGGGCCCAAGAGTAGGATTCGGTGACGAGTGGGATGGTGGAGTTGCGTCGTCCGCCGAAGAGGATGGCGGAGATAGGGACGCCATGGGGATTTTCTGCTTCGGGGTCGTAGATGGGACATTGTTTGGCCGAGACAGTGAAGCGAGAATTGGGGTGGGCGGCCGGTTTGCCGGAAGAGATGTCGTAGGGAGAGCCCAACCAGGAGGTGAGGTGAGGCGGAAGAGGCTTGTCGATCCCCTCCCACCAGATGTCTTTGTCGGAGGTGAGGGCCACGTTGGTAAAAATGGCATTGTGAGTGAGTGTGCGCATGGCGTTGGGGTTGGTTTTCATCGAGGTACCAGGCGCTACGCCAAAGTAGCCGGCTTCTGGATTGATGGCATAGAGGCGCCCATCGGGACCAAAGCGCATCCAAGCGATGTCGTCGCCAACGCACTGGATTTTCCAACCTGGGAGAGTGGGAGTGAGCATAGCTAGGTTGGTTTTGCCGCAGGCGCTAGGGAAAGCGGCAGCGATGTATTTTTTTTCTCCTTTGGGATTGGTGATGCCGAGAATGAGCATGTGTTCGGCGAGCCATCCTTGGTCGCGACCCAGTACCGAGGCGATCCGTAGCGCAAGACATTTTTTTCCAAGGAGCGCGTTGCCCCCATAGCCACTGCCAAAAGACCAGATTTCTCTCTCTTCGGGGAAGTGGACGATCCACCGGTTGGAGGGGTTGCAGGGCCATGGCTCGTCGGTTTGACCCGGTTTGAGCGGAACACCGACCGAATGGACACCGGGAACAAAGGGGCCTTGCCCGAGTTGTTTAAGGGCCGGTTTACCCATCCGGGTCATGAGGTGCATGTTGAGAACTACGTAGGGAGAATCGGTGATCTCGACTCCCACAACTGAAAATGGGGAACCTAAGGGTCCCATGCAGTAGGGCACGATGTACATTGTCCTCCCCTGCATGCATCCGTGGAAAAGTTTTTTTAGACGGATCCGCATCTCAGTTGGGTCGCTCCAGTTATTGGTGGGACCGGCATCTTCTTTTTTATGGGAACAGATGAAGGTGTTTTCTTCAACACGGGCTACATCATCGGGGTTCGAGTGGCACCAGTAGCTGTGGGGACGGAGGGCAGGATTGAGGGGAACAAAGACCCCCTGACGAACCATTTCGGCGGCGATGGTCTCGAATTCTTCACGGCTTCCATCGCAGAGATGGACCCGTCCAGGCAGGCAAAGGGCCTTTATCTCCTGAACCCACTGCTTCAGTGAGTTGTTTTCGATCATGAAGGTTTAAAGGGACTTTTTCTTTTTAAATTTATCTAGGTATTCCAAAGCTTTTCCCGTGCCCAGGCAGACTGCGAGAAGCGGGTTGGGAGCGACAAAAACAGGCAGGCCCGTTTCTTTAATCAGCGCCTTATCGATCCCCTTCATCAGGGCTCCGCCGCCTGCGAGAACCATGCCCCGCTCGACCAGATCGGCCGCAAGTTCAGGAGGACATTTTTCTAGGGTCAGTTTCACGCTTTCTATGATCTGTTGGATCGGTTCGGCAAGACATTCCCGAATTTCCACAGAGTTAATCCGTTTGGTGATGGGCAGACCCGCCACTTGGTCACGGCCGCGCACTTCCATTTCTAATTCATTATTGCCCATTGGATAGGCGGAGCCAATGGTGATCTTGATTTCTTCCGCTGTTCTCGGTCCGATCATCAAGTTATAGGTTCGGCGCATGTAGTTCATGATGCAGTCGTCAAATTCGTCCCCTGCAATACGGAGTGAACGGGATTCGACGATACCGCCAAGGGAGATGATGGCGATCTCAGTGGTACCACCACCGATGTCAATGATCATATTACCCGACGGCTCGTGCACCGGCAGGTCAACCCCGATGGCCGCTGCCATGGGCTCTTCGATCAATAGCACTTCTTGTGCGCCTGCATGGAGTGCCGAGTCTTCGACCGCACGCTTTTCCACGCCGGTGATTCCCGACGGAACCGCAATGAGAATACGGGGACGGAACAAACTGCGCGCAGGGGTCACACGCTTGAGCAACGCCTTGATCATCCCTTCCGCAATTTCAAAATCGGCGATC
>Ga0334722_10006652_pt1 | contig 11369 bp, 7 predicted proteins | sample C3_bottom_MG_FD_207210 | JGI IMG/M metagenome (GOLD analysis project Ga0334722, IMG submission 207210) | Sediment microbial communities from Yellowstone Lake, YNP, Wyoming, USA - C3_bottom | ecosystem: Environmental > Aquatic > Freshwater > Lake > Sediment | place: USA: Wyoming | collected...
CTTGCCCATCGCTTGAAGGCGATCGGGGTTGACTATTTCAGTGTCAAACCCTATTCCCAGCACCCGTTGAGCCGTAATCGGCAGGTGATCGATTACACGCAGTATCTGGCCTTGGAGGATGCCCTGCGGCCGCTTGCAGACGGGGCCTTCAAACTCATATTCAGGGCCGCCGCCATGGGCAAGGCCGGTCAGGCCAAGTCGTATCCGAAGTGCTTTGGCACCAATTTTATTGCTTTTCTCTCGGCCAACGGTGATGTATGGGAGTGCAACGTCTTTGCCGGTGACCCGCGCTTTCTCGTTGGCAACGTCAAGGAGGAAACCCTGCCGGAATTGTGGTACGGTAACAAGAGGCAGGCCGTGTTGTCGTTTATCGACCAAGAACTCTGCCTTGAGCACTGCCGGGATTTATGCCGCATGGATGCTTGCAATGAGTATCTCTGGCGACTTAAGAATCCCTGGCCCCATGACAATTTTATTTGATTTCCCCGTAAACGTTCAGCAGCACAGCCTCTGCTTTGTCATCGGCCAGCTCACATAGGCTGGCTATAGTTCGCAGGCCTCTTTCGCGCATCTGCAGCACTGCTGAACGTTTACATTTCAGGGGTTGAATCACATTCTTTCAGCCCTGGTGAACGATTACGATTTCCCTACTACCCCGGTAGGCCCGTCCAACGAACATGGCAAAAAAACAGCACAAGATCCTGATCATTAAGCTTGGCTACTCTGAGACCTTAATCTCGGCTATCAGCACCAACTGCAGCTTGGGCGATGTCTTTCGCACCACCGCTGTCCTGCACCTGTTCAAGGACGATCATGTGACCTGGCTCACCGATGCCGCCGCCTTGCCCCTCTTGCAAGCGAATCCCCTGATCGACCGCATCCTGGTCTTCGATCTGCTCACCCTCCTGCAGCTTGAAGGGGAGCGGTTCGACAAGGTGATCAACCTGGAAAAGGTGCCTGGCATCTGCGCCTTTGTCAAAAAAATATCGGCTTGGAGCCATTTTGGTTTCCGGCTGGATCAGGAGACAGGCAAGGCCGAGGCCTATGAAATGGCCTACGAGGCCCTGGCGGTGGCGACCCTGGAAAACAAGAAAAAATTAAACAACAAGCCCTGGGTCGAGGTTCTCTATACGATGCTTGGTGCCACTTGGCGTGGGGAGAGCTTTATCCTCGGATACCAGCCCAAAGGTGAGGCCGAATTTGATCTTGGCTTTAATATCCACGTCGGCCATCTTCTGCCGCTGAAGGCTTGGCCTGAAAAGAACTGGGACGACCTGGCCGCCTTGGCCAAAGACCGTTACACGGTGACCTACCAACAAAATTTGCATAATCTGACCGGCTACATCGATTGGATCAACAGCTGCCGGCTGCTGATTACAAGCGACACACTAGGGCTCTATCTCGGCATCGCGCTGGGGAAAAAGGTTCTCGGCCTGTTCGGACCGACCATGGGCACCGAACAGTCTCCCCATCCCAATCTGCGGATCCTTTACCCACCCTTGGACCGGAGTTGTATCCCCTGCTTCCAGAAACAGTGTGAGCATAACGACCCCTGCATGGGACACATCAGCCCAGAGCAGGTCTTGCGCGCCATCGACGACTGGGGGCGGGATTAATTCGCATGACAGCAGTCAGCCCGGCCTCCCGCGTCGATCTCACCATTTTCGTAACCTGTTTCAATGAAGCGAACCTGATCGTCGGCACGCTTGACACCTTGCGGGCGGTGCTGCGGCCTTTTGCCTGCACCTATGAAGTTCTCATCTATGACGACGCCTCAACCGATAATTCGGTGGCGGTAATCGGCGAGTATCTCGCCAAGCATGAGCTTGACGCCAATTTTGTCCTGATCGCCAATCCAACGAATCGGGGGATCGGGGTCAACTATTTCCGGGCGGCTGAACGCGGCAAAGGCGAGTATTTTTATATTGTCCATGGCGACAATGCCACCCCGCCAGAGGCCTTGACCAAAGTAATCGCGCTGATGGGGCAGGCGGAGATGGTCGTCCCCTATTTCCGCACCCGGCTGTTTGCCAAACGATTCAACTGCGACCACCGCCCCTTCAGCCGGCGACTGTTGTCAGTTCTCTTTGCCGGGCTGATCAGGCTGTTAAGCGGCCATGAACTACGCTACTTCAATGGCTGGGTGCTGCACAAGCGGGCAAACGTCCTTGCCAACCGGGTCGAGGCTTACGGACTCGGATTCCAGGCCGAACTGTTGTGCAAGATTTTAGCAGATCCCAACGTCGAGTATCTGGAAATCAGGCAGCATAATCTCGATCAATCCGGCACAACCACCGCCTTCAGGCCAAAAAATGTGGTATCGGTACTCGGATCGCTGGGCAGGATATTGTTGGGCAGGATTAGCAATCTCTAAATAAACCCCCTCTTGAAATTCAACCACAGACCACCTTCTTCTTTCACCCTATGCCTTTGCTCCTCTACTCCTATCTCTTGAACGAGATGGCGGCCCCTTTTCTGGCCAGCCTCGCCATTCTGACGGCAGTCCTATTCTTAGGCCAATTGCTGCAGACCTTCACCTTGGTCTTTGGCCTCGGCATCGGCTGGAGCGATTTTCTGCGCCTGACCCTCTATCTGCTGCCCAAACTGATGATGTTTTCCATGCCTCTGGCCAGTATGCTGGGGGTCATTCTTGGCTTTAACCGGCTGGGGGAGGATCATGAGTTCTTAGCGCTCAGGGCCGCCGGAGTCAAACTCGGTCAGATTGTAACGCCGGTGGTGATTTTCTCCCTCGTGGTGATGTGCATGGCCGGTTACTCGACCATAGTCTTGATGCCGAAAGGATTGATCAACATCGAAATCCTGATGCTGAAACTGGCGAGGGAGAAGATAGACCGCGGCCTCCACGAACAATCGTTCAGCGAGCACATGGCTGGCCTCGTGGCCTACGTTGACCGGATTGATCCCACCACGGGCCAGTGGCAGGAGGTCTATCTCTACGATGCCAGAAAACCGGCGCGGCCGATGACCATCACCGCCAAGTCCGCCAGCCTGACCGCCGATTATGACAACCTGCTGTTAGGCATGCGCCTGACCGATGGCGCAATCGATTATCTCGACCAGGAACTGTCCCAGCATATCGATTTTAAGACGTATGCCCTCAACCTGCCGGTGGTTGCCCCTAAAGGCCTGGTCGGGGGCAAAAACAAGCCGACTGAGATGTCGCAGGCGCAACTCCTGGCCGCAGCCAAAAGCCTTGGCGATTCCGTCAAAGGCCGCACCATGCTGATTGAGTACCACCAGCGGCTGATCCTGGCCATGGGCTGCTTTGTGTTGACCATCCTGGGTCTGCCCTTTGCCGCCCGTTTCCGGCCCGGCGCCCGTCAAATCGCAGTGCCCGTCGGGCTGATTTGTTTTTTAATCTACTATGTCCTGTTCAGCTTTGCCGAGACTCTGGCGAAACAGGGCGGCGGGCTGCCGCTGCCGGTGATCCTCTGGACCCCAAACCTCGTGTTCCTGACCCTGGCAGGTATCGTTATCCTACGGATGGATGAGGAGTCTCTCCTGCCCGCGCCACCGGTATTCATCGCCGTGCTTGACCGGCTGGCTCGCCTATGGCCGCGTCGCGGGGTAGACAGATGAAACTCCTGGACCGTTATATCGTTCGGCAGATGGCCTTTAATTTTCTGCTGATCGTCACCGCCCTCGCTACCCTCTATCTGCTGGTCGATGTCTTTGAGCGTCTTGATAATTTTCAGGAAAAACATCTGCCCGGCGCCATGGCCGCCCGTTATTTTGCCTTGAAGCTGCCGATCATCCTCGACCAGATCGGTCCGGTGAGTCTGTTGCTGGCCGGCATCATCACCCTCGGTCTCTTGATGAACCGCCGGGAGCTGCAATCCTTAAACGCCGGCGGCATCAGTAAAATTCGGGTCATGATCCCCTTCGGCGTTGGGGCTGTCATCTGCACCCTTCTGGGCCTCGCCGCGGCTCAGTGGTTGCTGCCGGTCGCAGGCCTTGAGGCAAACCGTATCTGGCGGCAGGAGGTCAATGGGGAGCGTGGGGCAGGGACAGTGCGGGACGGCGTGACCTTCTTCCGGGGACAAAGGGGCATTTATGCCTTTCAGGATCGCGACCAGAACCACGAAACGCTCACCGAATTCCGCTATCAGGAGCTGGTCAAACCGGAGGGAAAGGGGGCAGGACAAATGACCCTGTATGCCAAGACCGCGACTTACAGCGCCGGACGTTGGCACTTGCAAAACGGACAGATCCGGACCGGAGGGGAACACGGCTCGGTCGAGCCCTTCACGGAGAAAGCCCTCATTTTGCCGGAGGAGGCCGCCATCTTTTTCGCGCCGATTGCCCTCGACTTTGAGCAACCTCTTCTCAGCCTGGCCCGCCACGCCATGGACGACCAACAGCAGCCCGGTCACCGCCAGGCAGTCCTCGACCTCAACCGCCGCCTCTCTTTCCTGCTCTTGGGCCTGCCGCTGCTCTGCCTGGCGCTACCGATCATCCTCTGCTTTGAGTTGGGCCGCGCCAGCATCAACCTGGCCTTTGCCATCCCGGTCAGCGCTGGCCTCGCCTTTCTGGTCTGGGGCCTATGGAGCGGCATGCAGGCCTTGACGGCAACCTCGGTTCTGCCAACGATGATCGCCTCATGGTCGATTCATCTCTTTTGCGTCGTGAGCGGGGCGATAGTTATGATCCAACGCCGATAGACCTTCGGCTCCGCTCAGCAACCGGTCGATAACAACTATTCCTTGCCCTGACGTTTTCTGGGTTTGACCCCAAGCTTGGGGCACAGTTGATCCAGCGGGCAGACATCGCAATGGGGGGCCACCGGCCGGCAGGTTCCTTGGCCAAATGCGACCAGGATGGAGTTGATCGTTAGCCAATACCGGCGCGGAAGCTTCTCGCGCAAAGCCATTTCAGTCTCATGCGGGGTCTTGGTTTGGACATACCCCCAGATATTCATGATCCGATGGACATGGGTGTCGACACAAATCGCGGGCTTGGCAAAGGCGACACTCCGCACCAGGTTGGCAGTCTTGCGCCCGACTCCCGGTAGCGTGACCAGATCGTCAATCGCCTCGGGCACCTGCCCGCCAAAGGCGGCCAAGGCCTCCGGCAATTTCGACAGATATGAGGCCTTGGCCTTGTAGAAACCGACCGGATAGATCAGCTTGCCGATTTCTGCTTCGCCGAGGCGCGCCAAGGCCGCTCGGTCAGGCGCCGAGGCAAAAAGCCGTGCCGAGGCCTGGGCCGTGATCTCATCCTTGGTGCGCGCCGACAGAATGGTAGCGACCAAGACTTTGAAAGGATCCTTGGTCTGCACTGCGATTAGGTCCACCACCGGAGTACGATAGCTCTTTACCTCTTCCGCCACGATGGTGATGATTTTTTCAATCTCAACCGACATAGTTATTCCTTATTCTAGCCAAATGCCTACCCCCTCAAAACACACACACGAACTCCTGGCCCCAGCCGGTTCCCTTGAATCATTTTTCGCGGCCATGGAGGCCGGCGCCGATGCCGTCTATTGCGGGCTCAAGGAGTTCTCCGCCCGCGCCAAGGCCAAAAATTTCACCCTAGCCGAGACGGAACGGCTCACCGCCTATGCCCATCACGAGGGGCGGCGGCTCTATGTTACCTTGAACACCCTGATCAAGGAAGCGGAAATACCCCGGGTGCTGGAGGTCCTGGCCGCGCTCGCCAGCTTCTCGGTCGATGGCATCATCGTTCAGGATCTGGGCCTTTGGCGTCTCGCGCGCCAACACTTCCCTGAACTGCCTCTCCATGCCTCAACCCAGATGACGATTCACAACGCAGCCGGCGTCAAGATGCTGGAGGGCATGGGGTTTACCAGAGCCGTCCTGGCCCGCGAGCTGTCACTCGATGAAATCACCGCTATCCGCCAGCAGACGAAGATCGAACTGGAGCACTTCGTGCATGGGGCGCTCTGCTACTCCATCTCCGGGCAATGCCTCTTCTCCTCGTACCTCACCGGCAACAGCGGCAACCGCGGGCGTTGCGCCCAGCCCTGCCGCAGGCGTTATACGGAACGCGGCAAGACCGGATTTTATTTTTCAACCAGCGACCTCTGCGCCATCAAACTCTTGCCCAGACTTGCTGCCGCAGGGGTGATGAGCTTCAAGATCGAGGGCCGCATGAAAAACGCCGAATACGTCTCGACGGTGGTCTCGGCCTACCGGACCGTGCTCGACGCCCGCGCCGCGGACGTTTCCCAGGCCATCAAAGAGGCGGACGAGAGTCTGGCCGAGGCTTACGGTCGATCAACGACGACTGGCCTCATGAAGGGCAATGCCCCCTCCGGCATAGCCGTCCCGTCAACCAAGGGGGGGATTGGCCAACTGCTGGGCGCTGTAGAAAAAATTCAGGGAAACGCCGTGGTTATGACGAACGCCGCTGTCGTCCATGTCGGCGACCGCTTGCGTATTCAGCCCCAAAGCGATCTGGCGGGCTCGGCCTTCACCGTGCAGGAGCTTTTTGTGGGATCGCGCCAGGTCAAACGGGCCGAGGCCAACAGCTCCATCCGTATCGGCACCCCCTTCCGGGGCATCTTTCAAAAGGGGGATCAGGTCTACAAGGTATCGACCGGGAAGGGCTTTACGATGAGCGAGGAGGCCTGCCAGCGGCGTCTTGCCGCAATCGACCTGCCCGGCGTACCGGTGCAGCTCACCGTCTCCAGCCAGGCTCCCAATCGTCTGACCCTGGAGGCCAAGGCGGCAGGGCGCCAACTTTGCCAAGAGTACGAGGTGAAGATGCTGCCCGCCGCTCACTCCCCGCTCAACCGGGGGACACTCCAGCCCACCTTTGCCAAGACCGGCCACCCCGCCCTGCGGCTGGGAAAATTCGAGGTGGGCGCGCTGCCGCCGGTGGTGATCAAACCCAGCCGTTTAAATGAAGTACGGCGCGATTTTTATGCCGCGCTCAGCCTACGGATCGAGAGCGCTCTTGCCGAGCAGCGGGCGGAACGAATCGAGACCGCGCGGGCAACCCTCCTGCCTGCTCTGCCGCAGGGAGTTGTCGAGACTACGGCCCTGACCGCGGTGGCAAGGGGAAGCCGGGATCTGGCAATCCTTGCGGATCAAGCCCTGTCGCCTAAGGTGGGACGCGTTATTTTGCCGCTTACCCCAGACAATGTTGACGCTGTTACCAAACAGGGGGGAGGGCTGACAGACCATCGAGATCGGATCTTCTGGGATATTCCGGCGGATATTTTTGAGGGGGAGTGGCGAGCCTTTCAGTCGGTGGTCAACCAACTGATGAAGCAGGGGTATTGCAACTTTCGGCTCAACAACCTAAGTCACTTTGGCCTGTTTGCAGACAAGGCTAAGGTCAGGCTCATGTCCGGCCCCTGGCTCTATGCCGTAAACAGCCAGGCAGCCCTGGCCCTGGCTGAGTTAGGGGCGAGACAATTCACCCTCTCGGTGGAGGATGACAAGAAAAACATGACCGACATCCTGGCCCGTGCGGTCGGCGCTACAGCCACCGTTGTCGTCTACAGCCCGATTCAGCTGATTACCTCCCGCATCCCCATGCGGGCCATGCCGCAGGGCTCGGTCTTGCAGACGGACAGCGGGGAGGCGATCCGGCTTGATTTTGGCAGCGGGCTGACTGTCGCCTGCGCCGAGCAAGATTTTTCCCTGTCCGGGCAGTTGCACGAACTGCAACGCCTGGGCTGCCGGGAGTTCATCGTCGATCTTTCGAGCGCCGGCCTCACCAGTAAAAGGGGCAAGGAAGTGGTGGCGGCGGTGCTGGCCGATCAAGTGCTGCCCGGCACCTCGTCCTTTAATTTCGAACGGGGCCTGGCTTGACCTGCTGAGGAGACGTCAGCTCCTCTCCTTGATAAACTCAATCTTGGCCTGGGCGGGTTTCAAGGTGGCATCGGTTTCGACCACGATGCTGACCTTGTAGTCCTTTTCCATCTCCACCAGGTCAGCCCGCTTTTTGTTCAAGAGGTACTGGCCTACCTCCATGGGCAGGAGGCAGTGGACAGTGGCGACGTTTTTCCGGGTGACGCCCGTCTGGATCTGGCGCAGGAAGGCCAGGGCCTGGGTCTCCACCGAGCGCACCAGGCCATGCCCCTCGCAGTACTCACAGGTCTGGTAGTTACCGGTCTGGATCGGGGCGCCCATCCGTTGCCTGGATATCTCCATCAAACCAAATTTCGAGATCCGGGTGAAATCGACCTTGGCCTTGTCCCGTTTCATGCTGGTCTTGACCTTTTTTTCCACCTCTTTGATGTGGCTCATGGGCCGCATATCAATGAAGTCCACCACGATCAAACCGCCCAAATCCCGGAGCCGCAGCTGGCGGGCCAACTCTTCGGCGGCCTCCATGTTGGCCAGGAAGATCGTGTCCTCAAAATTTTTGTCACGCCCGGTGCTGCCGGAATTGACATCGATGGAGACCAGCGCCTCGGTGGGATTGATGACAATGGAGCCACCGGATGGCAGTTTGACCGTGGGCCGAAAGATCTGATCGATCTGCTCTTCGATGTTGTAGGAGTTCAACAACGGACGCGGCCCTTTGTGGAGCCTGGCCTTGGTCTTTTTACGCTGGATGGCGGGCAAGAGGGCCAGGAAATTATCGACCTGATCGAAGGCCTCCTGACTGTCCACCAGGATCTCTTCGATCTCGGCGGAAAAATGGTCGCGCAAAAAGCGGTCGATAATCGACTGCTCTTTGTAGAGTAAGGCCGGGGTTGGCTCGCTCTGGGCCTTTTCCTTGATCTCCTGCCAGAGCTTGATTTGATAGCGGACGTCGTTGGTTAAGGCAGCCTTGGTGATGCCATCGCTGGCGGTGCGGATAATATAGCCGACCCCTTCCGGGATATTGCAGGCGTCCAGCATCTCGCGCAACTTTTGCCGCTCTTCTTCCTTGTCGATCTTTTTGGAGATGCCGTGCGAATCGCTGCCGGGCATGAGCACCACATAACGACCGGGCAGTGAAATATAGGTGGTCAGGCTGGCACCTTTGTTGCCGGTGACATCTTTGACCACCTCCACCAGAACCTCCTGGCCTTCGGCAAGGACCTCCTTGATTTTGTGGTTCTTCCAGTGGCTGTCCGGGGAGACTGGCTTGCTATAGTATTCGGGGTGGATTTCGTTGAAGGGCAAAAAACCATTTTTGCCGGTGCCAAGATCGACAAAGGCGGCCTGGAGATTGGTCTCGATGGAGACGATTCTGCCCTTGTAGATATTTCCCTTGTGCTGCTCGCGAGACATGGTCTCGACATGGAATGATTCCAGTTTGCCGTTTTCCAGGAGCGCCACCCGGCACTCCTCAGGCTCGTCTGCATTGATTAATAGTTTGATTGAGCGCGGCTTGCCCTCTTCTTCGTCTGTGGCAACGGCCTCGTCTGGCCCCTCGGCCTCAATCTCTTCCTCAATTTCGATCTCGGGTTGGGTGGTTGGCGGGGCAGTCAAGGCAGGCTTTTTTTTGGATCCCCTCTTCCTCTTTCGCCCAGGCTTTTTTGCCGGCTCATCGATTGGCTTACTACTGGCGGACGATTCCACCTGCGCCTCAAGGGGGGCGGCAACGGGGCTTCCGTTTGATCCCTGCTCGACAGGGTTACCGTCCGCTACCCCTTTGAGGGCTACTTCGGTCGATTCAATCCCCGCAACCTGCGCCTCCTGCGCCTGAACCTTGCCGGCCGATTTTTTATTTCGGGATCGGCGACGCTTTTTTTTGCCCTCGACTTTGGGCGCGGCCTCTTGTGCTTCCGGCATTGCAGGAGCCACTGATGCTTTTGGGGGGACACTGCTTACGGTGACTGCCTCTCCCGCGTTTTCAAGCACGACTGCCGGGCCATCGTGAGTCGGCCCGGCGCTTACGGCTTTCTCCTTTGGCGGCCGACGAGCGGCGGATCGGCGGGGGGCCTTAGGCTTGGTCTCGCTTTTGTCTGCAGCCGCTGCTGCCTCCGGCGCTCCGGCGCTCATTGGCGTTAGTGCGGTGTCTGTGGCGGCAGGGGAGAGAGGTTCTGCCGCAGGCGCGGCCTCCTGGCTTTGCCCCGTAACGAGTGCTTTTTTACTTCTTGAAGGACGTGAGGGGGAACGACGTGGTTTCTTTTCCTCGGTCTTGGCCTGTTTTTTTGTCTCAGGCTCTTTTGTTTCCGGTGTATCAGTGCTCATTGATGCTTTTCCTTGATGGAGTCAAATTTTTTGATGAATTGATGTAACTGCTCTAGTCCGTTAGGCCTTTAGCGAGAGGCGGTTTTTCGGCAGGAAACGGGCGGGACAATGAAAATAGTCCTTTTGGCATCCCGTATTTTTCTGTTGCGAACAAGCTCCTCCCCATCCGGCTATCAAACTGGGCAGTTACGAATTAGTTATATCAGCCAACCGGTTAGTCGCTTCTGGCGTGTTTTCTCTTTGCGCAGTGGGTAACGAACAAGTGGGCATTGCTGGCGTTTGCGTGCGGTGTTTTGTCTGGTCAGGGGGCCTACCGGGGTGATAAGGACACCTTAGCGTGGCGTGTGCGGGATAAGACGGATGAAAATTTACAGTAAATTAGAGCAAAATTACCACTGCTTGGTTTAAATGTCAAGCAAGACTCAAGCGGAAAGACTTTGTATTGCGGGACTTTTGCCTTGACAGAGCAACCTCCTGAGCGTAAGTTTGGTGGTGTTAAAAGTTATCAATTACTCCTCTTGAAATTGTGCCTGCTCAGGTGGATAGCCTGTAGGCTTTTAGGCTGTTAGCAACTAAAAAAAACCACGGCAGACACGCCTCGCACCCCCATTTACGATCATTTTTTAGCTGACAGACTACAGTCTAAATGGATAAACGACCTGAGAAGTTACTGCAACCAAAAGGAAAACCATATGCGTAGTGACGCCATAAAAAAAGGATTGGAACGGGCTCCCCACCGTTCGTTATTCAAGGCCATGGGCTATACCAATGAAGAGATCAATCGACCGCTGATCGGCATCGCCCATGCCCACAATGAAATAATCCCCGGCCATATCCATCTGGATAAAATTGTCGATGCCGTGAAGACCGGCATCAGGATAGCGGGCGGCACCCCGATTGCCTTCGGCACCATCGGTGTCTGCGACGGTATTGCCATGAACCACAAGGGGATGAAATACTCACTCGCCAGCCGCGAGATCATCGCCGACTCCGTCGAGATCATGGCCATGGCGCACCCCTTTGACGCCATGGTGATGATTCCCAACTGCGACAAGGTCACCCCCGGCATGTTAATGGCCATGCTCCGGGTCAATATCCCGGCCATCATGGTCAGCGGCGGACCAATGCTCACCGGCCGTTATCATGGCAAGGACGTCCATCTGATCAGTGTCTTTGAAGGAGTGGGCAAAGTCAGGGCCGGTACCATGACGGAGGAGGAACTCTACGAACTTGAAGATCAGGCCTGCC
>Ga0334722_10006654_pt1 | contig 11366 bp, 8 predicted proteins | sample C3_bottom_MG_FD_207210 | JGI IMG/M metagenome (GOLD analysis project Ga0334722, IMG submission 207210) | Sediment microbial communities from Yellowstone Lake, YNP, Wyoming, USA - C3_bottom | ecosystem: Environmental > Aquatic > Freshwater > Lake > Sediment | place: USA: Wyoming | collected...
CGTCCAGATGTCGGCGGCCCACCAGCACGAACAGCTTGTGCGAGCCAGCGCCGCTTTTGCCACAGTCGGCCGTGAACTAGGCGTGATCCAATAGAAAATCGTCAATCGTCAACGGTCAATAGTCATTCGGGAAGCCGACATTCTCGCCTCACGATTGACTAATGATGAATGACCATTGACGATCTTCCTTATTCCCGAATCGCCTTTGCACGCGTCTGCAGATAGGCGTTGCGGACGGCGGTATAGAGATCCAACGTCGCTTCCTCGACTCCCTGGTACTTTTCGAGATTCCGAGACCGTTCATTGACGGTTTCTCCCACGCGGGACCCAGTCTGGATGATGCTCGTCGTCATACGGTTCTTGTGGTCGATCACGGAGGGTACGCCGTCGACTTCAATGATCGGTACGACCAACCAGTTGATCGGATTGAGAAACACGTCGCCGACGAATCCAACAAAATCCCGAACGGTGAAGGGCGGGAGCAGCGGCAACACGAGATAGGGGCCTGGTTTGACGCCATAGAATCCAAGCGTCTGTCCCATGTCTTCTTCCGGTGTGACGAGGTCGATATGTTTCGCGGGGTCGAAGAACCCGGCCAATCCTATCGTGCTATTGATCAGAAACCGCCCCATTTCGATGCCGGCGCCTTTGAGCTTGCCCTGAAACACATTGTTCAAAAAACGTGGAGCGAACCGGAGATTGGTAAAGATGTTGCTGATTCCGACTTGGACCAGGTCGGGCATGACGAAATTATATCCCTTCGCCACGGGCTTGAGCACAAATCGATCGACCTGGCGGTTGAACTCGAAGATATTGGTGTTCATCGGTTCAAAGGGATCATACTCCTCACCGGCTCCCTCCTCGGCCCTGGCAAAAGGATCAAGCGGTTCGTCCGATTGAGTCTCTGGCGGCGACGAGGGAGCCGGCGCAGGAGTCTGTGCCACGACAGGCCTCGCATCGCTTGCCTCCTGTGGCAGTGCAAGATACGGTTCCCAGGGATCATACTCCACGGGAGCCGGCGCAGGAATCTGTGCCACGACAGGCCCCGCATCGTTCAATCCCTGCAGCTGCGCTGTGACGGTTTTCCCAGCACAGCCAGTGGCAAGCATCGTCGCGACACCCAGCAAACTGAACGCCAGCAGACGAGAAGGAAACACCACTCCGGCCTCTTTAACCCACATTGTCCATGAAAACGTCTCCTCCGACCGCCAGCAAGCTGCTCCTCTGAGCAGGCCCACGGCTCAGCCGACGCGCACTGTATCAAATGCCGAGGCAATCTCCAATCAATTCTTTTACGTTGGGCAGGCGATGATCTATGAGGGATTCTTGAGGCTGTTCGAGCCGCCCTCCTCAAAGGCACGATCCTGTCACCGGGCCACCAGAGCGCGTTCCTCGCGTCCGCGGGCGGAATAGGCGGAGGCCTGCACGTCGCGGGTGAGGCACTCGCGGCCAAATGTAATCAGGTGGTGCCCGACCATCGCGATCTGGAACACCGACTCGACGTTACCCTGGCGCAGTTCCCGCCAGGTCATCTTCCAGAATTCTCTCCGGTAATCGCTACAGATCCCGACCCGCCAGGCGGTGCGCGAGAAGACCTCGACTGCGCGCCGGACGTTGGCCCAGGTGAGCTGGTCTAGCGGGCGCACCGGCCGCTTGCGATGCAGGTACGTCTTCTTCGCCTGCGTGGCGTAGCGCTTGTAGATCTTTCGCGGCTCGTACGTCTCGCGGATCACCCGCTTCCAGTTCGCCACCACGGTCTCGTAGGGCTGTAGGTACTCGATGTTCGAGTCGCGCCCCTCGCCCGAGTTCAGGCGGGTCGCCTTCTGAAGCCGCTCGTAGAGCGGTGTGTGCGGCAGGGCGACGAGCAGGTTCGGCGTCACGATCGGGATCTGGGCAGCCTCAATGAATTCCAGGATCGCGTCCGTCGTCTCCAGGGTGTCGGTGTCCAGCCCGAGGATGATCCCGGCGGCGACTTCGATCCCGTAACTGTTGATCGTGTCCACGGATTGGAGGATCGGTGTGCGGAGGTTCTGCCTCTTGCTCATGGCTCGCAGGGCGTCCGGCTCCACCGTCTCGATGCCGCAGAAGACATTTGTCATGAACGCCTCACGCATGAGCTTGAGGATTTCCGGGTACTCGGCGACGTTTAGCGTGAGCTCGCAGGAGAGACGAACCGTATAGTCGCGGCGCCGCTGCCACTCGACGAGGTGCGGCAGGAGGTCCAGCGTGGCCCGGGGATTCCCGATGAAGTTGTCGTCCACAAAGTAGATCGACGGCGTCCCGCCGTCGGCGAGCTCATCGAGCTCGACCAGAATCTGCTGCGGGCTCTTGAGCCTTGGGTTTCTCCCGTAGAGCGCGGGGATGTCGCAGAACTCGCAGGTGAAGGGGCAGCCGCTGGAATACTGGACGCATCCGAGCAGGTACTGACGGACGTCGATCAGGCGATAGGCGGGCGTCGGGAACTGGGTCATCGGAAGGCGGTCGACTGTGCGGTACACGATCTGTCGCTCGGGGCGCGCCGCAGTCTCGTCGAGCCGGTGGAACAGATCGAGCGTCCCGTCGCCCACCTCGCCGCAGTGGAGGAGGTCCATCTCCGGATAGCCCTCGGGCGCCGCGGAGACCGAGGGCCCGCCGAGAGCGATCACTTTGCCTGCGCGGTGCGCGCGGCGCGCGAGGTCGAGAATCTGCCTGCGCTGAATGTGCATGCCCGACACGAGGACGGCGTCGGCCCAGGCGAATTCGCTCTCCGCCACTGGGCGGATGTTCTCGTCAACAAACCGGACCTGCCATTCCCGTGGCACGAGCGCCGCGATGAGGAGGATCCCCTGGGGCGGCATGAAGGCCTTGACGGGCCCCATCAGGGGAAAGGCGTGATCGAAGGTGCCGAAGGCCTTCGTGTAGGCGGGAAAGACGCAAAGGATGCGCCGGACATTCGCCGGGCGGAATGCCCGTACGTTGACCGTCGGAGCGGGGAGCACCGAAAACACCGACATACAGGCCTCTCTTTCATCATACGCCCGATCCGGACGATCTCAGGACCTCCCGCCCTGACACCGTCACCGGCGTAGTCAATTACCGTGGTGAACCTCGATGCCCTGCTCTAGCCTGTCATCAGCGGGCTCCCGACGACCTTATCACCTATCTTCTTTTTACTCAGCTCTTTTTTGCTCAGTTCCTTCAAGATGCTGCTAGGGGGTTGCCATGCTGATGTGAGTGACTAAGGAGCTCCTGGCCGGTTTACCCAGCGGGATCTGTGGGCGTGGCTCCATCAGCCGTTCCAGCCCCCACGGGCGGAGGCGCTCATGCCCCAGCAGACCGGCCTAGGCTGGTAAGTTGGACAGCAGAACAGGGAGCCTGATTTCAGTATGGCGTTGAACCTGTCCACATACCCAAGAAACACGAGGCATCCTTGGCCGGACTCCGGCTAATTTGGACAGCAGTGACTCTGACACGCCAAAAATTTGGTGGCCCGCACGTCTGCCTGCGACGAGCTCAGTCGAGCGAGACGAGTCCGGTCTATCTGGTTGATCTGGTTTGTTTTGTTTATCTGGTTAGTTTTGTTCAACCAAACAAACAAGACAAACCAAACAAACCAAATGAACAAGGCAGACTGGCGGAATTTTTCAGCATCCTGCTAGGACCGGATGGCGGCCTGAACAAACTCGGTCCATCGGCGGAAATAGGCGGCCCCGCCAACCTGGTAGGTGTTGTTGTGATCGGCGCCCTCGATAACATAGAAGAATTTGGGCGGTACCGCTGCCTCGAAGATCTGCCGGCCCAATTCGAGCGGGATGATGTCGTCTTTGTCGCCGTGAATGATCAGTTTCGGCAGCGAGAGCTGCGGAAGGCGATCGATCAATTTGAAGTCTGCCCCGAGCAGCCAATGGACCGGCACCCCGCCGTAATGGAACCTGGCCACCGCTTTGATCGACGGAAACGCCGATTCGAGGATCAGCCCCGCGGCAGGTTTCTGCGCGGCAAGTTCTCCGGCAACAGCCGCGCCGAGCGAGCGCCCGAAGAGGATGATGCGCTCAGGGCGAATCATTCTGGTTCGCGTGAGATAATCGTGCGCCCCCAGCGCATCCTGATAAAGCCCCTCCTCCGACGGCCGCCCCTGGCTCCGACCATAGCCGCGATAGTCGAACAGGAACACCGACAGTCCGATCCGGTAGAGTTCGCGCAGATTCTCCAGTCGGTTGATAATGTTGCCGGCATTTCCATGGCACCAGAGTATGACTGGACGATCTGCCTGCGCCTCAACATACCACCCGAACAACCGCGCCCCATCAGCAGCCTGAAACCAAACCTCTTCAAGCGGCAACCCACTGAGCCGAGCCCAGTCCCGATCCTGCCACGGCTCAGGATGATAGACGAAGAATTGATCGAGGATACCCATTCGACACCCACATTCAGATTCTAAAAATATGCCTGCACCGAGAACATCACGTCGTTATCGTGGTCGCGGTGATTGTACTCCAGCCTAAGCGCCCAATTCTGACTCAATGTATAGCGTTGGCCGACAAACCACCGGAAGTCGTCTGATTTATCCCCCAAGGCATAGCGCAGGTACGTTCCGGACGCCATCAGTTTCCATCGATCGGTGAGATCGGTCAGAAGGCCGACAGTTCCTCCCCCGCCGACGCGATGGTCCTCTTCGTAGGCACGGCTGTAGTTGGCCTCGGCCTCTCCGAAGGCGAACACAACCTCCCGTTTCAACCAGTGAGATTCCACCGCCGCCCCGATGCCGCCGTTCAAGACCCCGTTACTGCAAAGTTGACAGCTGCCGAAGCGAATTGTGTTCATCCCCACATTGACCTTCCACGACGGCCCATGGAACAACGCGTCCATCGGCGACAGCGAAAGAATATTGACCAGCGAAGCTCGCTCAACCCTCGTTTGATCGGCCCGGTTATATTGCCGAAGCGACAGGGAGGCAATTTCGACCTGCGCATCCTGCGTGTGGCCAATCTCAGGATCCAGGAGATCATGGTAACCAGCCCGGATCGACAACTCCTCGAACGTATCGTTGTTGCGCCACCCGGCCCCTACACTTGCACGCGATGTGCCGTGACCAAGATCCGGCTGTTTGGAAAAGGGATCGATTTTCACATCCTCTGACGGAATTCTGAGGGCGCTCCGGGCGGCAAGAACAGCTCGGTTTTGCTCTTTGTAAACGGACGAGTGGGATTTGTCCGTTTCGCTTCGATAGCGCAGGTAGTCGGACGTGACATCGAGAATAAAGGCCTGTCTTTGGATCGGCAATCTGACGAAAGTCTCCTGTTTTATCGACCCAAAGTGTTCTGTGATATCAACGAACAATCGATGTTCTTTAACTGCAAGCCGTTCACGCTTCCGCTGAATCGTTGTTCTTCGTGAGGGTCGGTACATCGAGCCCTTGACAAGGCCTGGCTGAGCCGCTACAAGCCGAACGGTATCGGCAGGAACCGTCCACACATGAAACCGGTCCGTGAGATGCAACGTGGGGTCAGCGTATTCCAGCAGCGAGAGAATGTGATAGGAACAATTCTCCTTGAAGAAAAAATAGTCGAAATAGGTGTTGCCCAATTCCCAAGCGTGCTCAAGCAACCGACTTACCTGATGTTCAGTGAAATTCAACCGATACTCCCAGATGTCGCGATTCTCAATGTCCCGATACTCCTGCACCTTGAGGTAGTAGGGCGGCGTTGAGAAGTAGCCCTTGAACCCTCCGAAAATGCCTTTGATGGGATACCACGGCCCTACATCTGAAGGAACATCCGCCGCGTAGTTAATCGTGTAGGCGAGGAGGCGCGTCTGCTCAGTTTGTCCTTTTTGGTCAGCTCTCAAGAATGTATGGCCGAACATTGAGGCTGGATTGTCGAGGAACGCCGAGGCAAAAATCAGAGTGATGGAATCAGCGTTCATTTCGGTGAACCATTGGTCAAATCGTTCACAGTGAATCGCCGGCAGTTTGGTTTCATCAATGCCAAGGCGGTCTTTCAGCCAATGGTAGCGGGCAATAAACGAGCATTGGGCAGGCTGTTTGGAACTTCCGACTGGTTCTTCAGAAAACAGCGAACGGATTGTGCTTTCCAACTCAGCATGCGGGTCGGTTCTGCCGATGGGGGAGAGAAAAAATTGTGGGTCATCCGCTTCGCTCGTGTAGCCGCCGAAGAGGTTCTCACGATAATGCAGTAGGAGATGCCACTCTCGCTCGCTGGCAAGCTTGGCCTGCGCACCCTTGTTGATCAGTTCGACAAGATAAGCATTATCGAGAGGCTCACCAGCATCAACCGGCAAAGCTGGAGCGAGAAGCAGAATGAACAGAAGAAGGACAATGTACAAGCGGCAGGTCAGAAAGACATGGGGCTTCGACTTCAACGTCGAAGCCCCGTGCTGGTGATTAGCGAGTCGAAACCTGGGCAAGGACTGGGTGCGTGGCAATTGCGTCGTTGATCGCTTTGACCATCGCTACCGGTGAGGCTTCACCCGCCTTCACCAACGTTGTGTATCTTTCTTGAGTCATTGCGAAGAATTCGCCCTGATGTTCGGCAGGGACACCCATGAGGGACGCCAGCGAGGCCAAGTGCTCACCCTGTCCCTGCGCCATCTCTTGAGACAGGTTCTCGAAGTTCAACTGGGCAAACATCGTGACTTTTTGCTCAGTCCACAGCTTCCCGTTGTTCTTGCACCCCCACGTACCAGAGGTGATGCCACCCGCCTGCAAAGGAATAAAAAATGGATTGTTTGTCGTGGAGATGAGCAACTGTTTCCCTATGGTGTCAGTGTTCGATTCATTTTTCCACATCTCTTTTCCTAATCCACAACCCGGTCCCGTATCGGCAACCCCCCCAGCCAAAACCAGACCGACCTGCGCTCCAATGAATGCCGATATAACCAATGCTACGATCAACCCCTTGCGCATGTAAGCCCTCCTTTGAACATGGATTTGAGTGAGCCCCCACCATCCAAACATTTGCTGCATTATATACAACAAAAAAATGGGCAAGGCCAGAAGAAGTTTCGCACACTCCCCGACAATGTAGCGCACGGCTCGCAGATTAAGTGTCTACGAACCGAACGGCCCTAATTGGCTGGTAGCGAGAACTAGTGATTGTCACTTATCTCCGCGAAGCCGGGCGGCACCGCTATAGCCTCTCGCAGTGCCGCCTGGACGACAACTGGATCATCTTCTCCAGACATAACCAAGGAAGCATAACGCTCCTGGGCCATCGCAAAGAATTCGAGTTGATGTTCCAACGACACGTGCATGAGAGTGGCCAGCGACGCAAGGTGTTCGCCGCCTCCACGGGCCATATCCTCTGTAAGGCTGGCGTAATTAATTCCAATGAAGAGGCTCGCCCTCTCGCTGTCCCATATTCTTCCGTCATGACTACAGCCAGAAGTTCCTGAACTGATGGCAAACGAATAGCTACCGGTCACATTGGTCGTAGACATAAACATCTGCGGCGCGATTTGCTTCTGGCCCTTCCAATCTTCCCACAACTTCTTGCCGAGCCCGCAGCCAGGACCGGTATCGGGATTGGGGGTAGCAAGCGCGAAACCTGCTGGCGAACAGATCAAGGACAGGGCGAACAGTACAGAAATTGACTTCCTCATCGCACCGGCTCCTTTTTCTCCTCCCCCCCAATTCCTGACAATCTTTGCAGAAGCCCGCACACAGACCGAGTATAGAATGGCCCATCGCGCGAGATTTGAGACCATCTGATTCAGATTGAAAAGAAGCGGGCCGTGGCGCAAAGCGACCGCGGCCTATTCATATGGTAAGCAGATAGCTAGGTTAGTGTGCTTACCGTCTGTACGAGGCAGTCTGCGAAACAGTCCCCTCGACTACAATACAGTTCTGCCCGTAGATGATTGGAATTCCCCAACTTTTTAGAGTCATTACTACATCAACCAATATATCTCCGGCATACCGTTCTCAGCTGATGCATGCTGTACTACCTTGCAAAAGCTGTCAAGTAGCTGAGCCGTAGAAGTTTCGCTGAGGACTTAGGAACTGCTGGTATCTCTGAATTGAAGAGGGATTGTTGGACAGTACGATACTTCGAGCAAGAATGAGACTGTCTAGCGAGCGCCTTCGCCGAGAAGAATCAAGCCCTGAGAAAGAATCCCCGGACTGCCTAACAGTTGCGGGGTCTGCTCATTGTTAAACTCCCGTCGTGAGACGCCTTCTACGCGAGGCTTGAGATAGGTATAGAGTTCGGTGAGGTTGATTTTGCCATCCTGGTTCTGATCGGCCTCTCCGTGCAACCCTTTCAGAAAATAATACGTGAGCAGTCCGTGAGCTTTTTGGGTATACGTACTGGAGACCTGCGACCCTGAACTCGCCGTGAGCACCACTGTGTTGCCTGTCGCTAAGATCGGATTCTCCACTGAAATGCCGACTGGCCGCATGCCTTGCGCAAGCACTGAGCGACCGCCTGCGCCGGAGAAACACGAGTCCAACACCACAGCTACTTGCTTTGCCGGTAGTTTCGCGAGTTGCTCATACAGCCGTTTTAACGAATACCCTGTCGTCCCTAGATAATTTGGATCGCCATCATAGGGGACGAGATAGGCATCCCCGGTCTTGGGATTTGGCGCTCCGTGCCCTGAGAAGTAAATAAAAACGGAATCGCCCTTCTCTACGCGGTTGGGGAGCCAGCCTTCGAGATATTTCTCGATATCTGTTTTTGTGGCGTGCTGGTTGAGCAGAACGGCGACGTTTTCTTCCGCATATCCCATTGCCGTCGTGAGGTACTTGCCGATCACTTTGGCATCCTGCGAGGCGTAATCAGCCTTGGGAAGTTGCTCGCGATACTGCTCAATGCCGATCACCACAGCATGTTTGTTCTTCGTCGATATCGCCTGGGATTTCGGCGGATCATCAACATCACTGGTCCTGACTAAGATCGTTCGTTCGCCCTGTGCCCGATCTTCTCGTTTCTCACCGACCTTTCGAGCATAGACCCGCAATTCCTGAGACGATGCAATGCTTCGTCCCATCTTTTGCAAGGCATCGGTAAAGGCTTCGCTCATCACAGCTGCAATGTGCGGAGTCGGACTTTCAGACATTCCGAACGTGCGCGTATAGACCTCAGAAGCATGGCGCGTGCTGGCCATGAGCGCACGACCTTCTATATCACTCACGTGCGAAATCAAAGCCGCGCTAGCTTCTACCTTGTTTGTCATGAGTGCCGCATATATCCCCAGCCACATTGCTGCACCGAGGGACATACAATTTCCTTCGACGTTCAGATTGGGTACATCTAGCTCGATGACGAGGTCATAATTGTTCACAGCGTCTTCTTTACGTGCAACGACATCGAGTGTGTCGACCAATTGAAAGAGCGCCTGCGTGGCCCCCTTTTCCAATGCTGCTCCTAGCGGCGCTTCGAGTGTATCTGCACTTGAACAAGGACTTTTTTGCCGGAATATTGCGGAGCGAACGAGATCTGGCAAGACGAGCGCGGCGGTGAGGGGAAGGGGGCGACTTCCTAATGCCACGACCTGGGCAGTCAGTGGGATATGAGTGGGCGCGCAGCCTGCGATTCCGATGCCTATAGCTCCGATTAAGAGAGGCGCCAGTGCTCTTAGAGTGTTCAGAAAATGTAACGGACTGTTCCGAATAGGGGGCGGCTTCATTTTCGCACCTCGTATGGGATCGTCACTTCGGTCCATTCCGATTCATCGAGGAGAGAAAGTGTCTTGAGGAGATCTGTCACTAAGGCCGTATCTTTCCCTTGATAGACCTTGAAGCCTCCCTCAGGGACTTTGCCTTGGGCCAAGTCAATGTGCTTGATCGTCGCAATGAGCTTGATCTTCTCCACTGCTTTCCGTGTCCCTGTCGGCGGGAATGCCTTCAAACGGATGCCTACACTCCTCTGTTCGTCATTGGGGAACACAAACTCCTTCTGAGCTGAGACAAGGTTGGCCTGAGCATACCGACTGGGCAGCAGCACAGTGACTGTGTCATCCTGTCCGACATTGAAAATGTGGAGATAGACATCTTTCGTCGAGACAGTCCGTATCTGCATCTCTTCCCCTTCACTGAACACCGACTTGTTGAGCTCGGCCTTCAGAGTGAAGTTCCCTCGCCGCTCCATTCGAACCGGTTTCACCTTGGCTCTAAGACGAGTGGCGTATTGGAAAGCCTTCGGCCCTGCACCGGTTTCGAATTGGCGAACACCCTCTTCGACAACTTGCTCTTCGATGACGATTCCCCTTACCAAAGATTGAACGAGGTCGTCGGCGACTTGGGCGTTATAGACGACCGTTCGGCTTTGGACAAAAGCTCCTACGGCCTGCTCAATAGCTTTTCGTCGAGCTTCATCCCGCGATCGCGATTTGGCTTCCCCCAGCGTCGTATCTGGGCCAAATGGGATAACTCCCTCCACTACAACCCATATCGACTCCTGTATGACTAGGGATTCGTGAAGATCGGTATCTAGTGGCTTGGTCACACTCTCCGTAGAGTGAAGAATCTGAACAACTTCCGATCGAGGCAATACTGCTACCGCGTAGGCGTTGCCGGTCGAGGGGTCTTTCCCCCGCTCAACGATGTCGATTCCTCTGGCAACTTCATCAGCCCGAGTCTCAATGATACGCGAAACATCTTGCTCTTCACGGCCGCCACGTTCACGGAGCACATCGGTCCATGTAACTTTTATAGCGGCCCTTATTTGCTTGAGAAGATCGGCGCGGGCCAATTCAGTGGCTGCTTTCTCCGACTCAGCTTGCCCTATTCCTATGAGGAACTGATTGCCTGGATACTGTTGAGCGATCCTCGCATTGATGGGATCCAGTCGTTCCTTTGAAGATAAACTAGATGGGGGTTGAAACTCTGGCTGAACTGGCGATGTCGTACAAGACGAGAGGATTCCGAGTGCGGTGCAACAGATGATCGCAACGATCGCTCGCGTCATTAGCCAGCTCGCTTTCCCCTTAAATGGAGGACTGTACGGCACGCCTGGTTGTAGATACAGCGCATTATAGACCGAAGAGAGACACTAAAAGGAAGACGGTTGCGATGAAGTACGAGGCCGGCGTGATTGGGCCTTACTTCCTAAGACAATATGGTTCGTTGAAAAGGTTCCTTTGTCGATCGTGATGCAACCCATGCCCCGTGGCAGCTTGAACCGCTGGGGCCCGCAGAGCCGGGATTGAACAGCAGCGTCTAGCCGAACCATTCGGTTTTCTGCTGGTGCATGTGGCCGAAGACGTAGATGTCCGGTTGTTCGCGCTCAAGAAAGGCGCGCCCGTCTTTTGTCAGCTTCCCGCCTTCGTACAGAATATGACGGATGGCGATGCGGCGGCCGGCCAGTTCGATCACGGCCTCTAACAGGATGCTTATATGGACTCCCCCTCCGGTGCAAGGTCATGGG
>Ga0334722_10006655_pt1 | contig 11366 bp, 12 predicted proteins | sample C3_bottom_MG_FD_207210 | JGI IMG/M metagenome (GOLD analysis project Ga0334722, IMG submission 207210) | Sediment microbial communities from Yellowstone Lake, YNP, Wyoming, USA - C3_bottom | ecosystem: Environmental > Aquatic > Freshwater > Lake > Sediment | place: USA: Wyoming | collected...
CTGCTGGAATTTTGTTTAGAATCAACTCTGTATGAGAGAAATGTAAAGATAAGTCATAAATCCTGAATGAATGTATCTAACCAAAATTTTTATATCATTCGCACCAAATTTTCGACCTTTCGCGCCATGTATATTGAAATTTAATATTTAGGATTATTATAATAATATAAATTGGAAAATTTTAAAAATAAATAACATTCAGAATAATTATTTATGGAAGGATACCTTGACATGTCCTGCATTGATAACTGTGAAATAAAAGAACAGAGCCTCATTTTAAGAGACATAGTAAATAATATATCTAAAAGGTTTGGGTATGTCGATAAAGGATGCGTTGAAATTAAAAGTAGATTTGACTTTTTTGATGTAAAGATTTTGTCTCTTCTGACAAAAGGGTACGAAAGAAAGTCCATATGTAATGAGCTAAATATATCCGAAAGCACCCTAAGAAGAAGAATAAATAGGATATGCAATATTTTAAATGCCAAAAATGAGTTGATGGCCATAGCAAAAGTGGTAGAATTAGGATTAATCGATTCGGACGGGAATATATTATAAAAGTTTTGTAAATAATAAAAAATTTTATGAACGAAAGCAGTCAGGTTTTCGACACAATTCAACATGTATCGACAAAAAATCGGCGAATTTGGTATATTTACACAAAACAGGAATAGTTGTATTATTTTAGATAGAATCGATAAATTTTTATTTCACCGTAATAAACTAAATAAAGTAGTAAGTGTCTTCGTTATAAATTTAAATGTTTTTAAGGTGGGTAATTAATGAACAAATATAAATTTCTTTTGCGAGAGTTAAGACCATACAAAGTTAAAATTATTATTATGCTTATCCTAACTACAATTTCTATAATTATTTCACTATTATATCCCTATTTGAACAAATATATTGTGGATGAGGTTATAATTAAAGGGAATTTGAAACTTTTAATATCTATAATTATAGCTTTATTTATGTTTTTCATTTTGTCATCTGTGTTCGAGATTATAAATTCGTATTTATTTTGCTACATAACAAATAAAATGCTGTATCAATTAAAAATCAAGCAATTTAGAAAAATATTAAAAAAAGATATAAATTTTTTTACCAGAATAAAAATAGGAGAGATAATTTCAAGAATACAGAGTGAGACACAAGATATAATAGGCTTATTAGGTAGTTTTAATAACCTGTATAATCAAATTATTAATATACTTATTACCATTGTTATACTATTTAGCATAAATATAAAGATTTCACTACTGATTATTTTAGGAATACCAATTATATTAATTACGACAATAAGGACCAATCCTAAGATCAGAAAAAAGAATGAAGATTTATTAATCTTAAACAGTAATATCAGTAATATATTACAGGATAATTTAAGTGGTATAAATACGATAAAAATTTTTAGATTAAAAAAATATCCTCTTTTGAGATTTTCTGAAGAATTGAAACTTTTTATAAATAAGAGTTTTGAATTGTATAAAATACAAGTTATAAGTACACAGATTTTATCTTTTGCATATTTTGTCTTGCCTGTTCTAATAATTGCTTTTGGTGCTTTGCTTATAAAACAAAAAATTATAACAGTTGGAGATATTGTTGTTATAACATCTTACGTGAATAGACTTTATAGCAATACAAGTTCGCTTATAAATATTATTTTTTCATTGCAAAAATCGATAGCATCTATAAACAGATTAGGAGAGATATATAAGAATAATCAAGATGATGAAAATAAAAATAAAACAGTAGAGATTCAAAATTTAAATAAGATTATATTAGACAATGTGACTTTTGGATTTGAAGAAGGAAAAGAGGTTATTAAAAATTTTACTTATAGATTAGAAAAAGGGAAGATAACATGCATAATAGGACCTAATGGTAGTGGTAAAACTACACTTTTAAATTTGGTTGCGGGAATTTATACTCCATTATGTGGAAACATTTTTTATGATAATACTGATATAAGGAACGTAAAAGATAGTAGCATTAGAAAGTTAGTTGGTTATATAAATCAAGATATTTGGCTTTTTAACGATAGTATTTATAATAATATTACTTTTGGTAAGCAAATTAAGTTGGATAGTTTTTTGGGTATTTTTAATTTCGATATGAAATTAAGTCAAATAATTGAAAGGAATGGAAGTAATATCTCTGGAGGACAAAAACAAAAAATAGCCATATTAAGGGGATTGATAAATGAACCCCAAGTTTTACTTATAGACGAGGCCTTTTCTAATCTTGATATACAATCCAGGGAAATGTTATTTAGATATTTAAATAAGATCAAAAAAGATAAGATAATTGTAATAGTATCTCATGATGAAGAAAGTTTAAAGTTTGCTGATGATATAATTTATTTAGATAGAAGGTATAGACTTGATCCTATAACTTTTATTCTTCTTTAGATTAAGGGAAACGAGAACATTGAATTTAAATTTTTAATTTATTTGGATTTAGAGAAATAGATTTTAAAATTTAAAAGAAAGGAGGGAAAGCAATGGAAGAAATAGTAATGACCAAAGAAACTCAAAATATTCAAGGATCTCAAGTACAACCGGATGCATGGGGGTTAATATGTATTGGGATAGGATTATTATGCTTTGGTACTGGTGCTGGTTGTATTGGCGGTGGAATAGGATGTATATAATGTATGCTTTGAAAAAAATGAAAAATTTATAGGGACAAAAAACAATATGAAGGGGGTGCAAGTATAATGGAGAAAGTTGATATAGGTTTACAAAGTTTAATAATAACACCTCAGGAGGTTGCTGGGGTAACTTTAGGTAATTGTACGCCTCCTCCCCCACCAATTTCAGGTAATGGATGTAAGGGATTTGGTTGTGGTAATAACTGTTTGGGTTTTTTCTGTGTAGGATGAAGCTCGATAATGTCATATACATAACTTAATATAATTTTACAAGAAATGTATGGTGTAACATGAGGTGATTATATATCTTATGTTACACCTTTCATTAGTTATTTTTAACAGAGCAATGCATAGAAATCTCAATATTTTGTAAGCAAAAGCATCTTGAAAATATAAAGAAACCAAATAAATAAGGAATATTTTAATTCTCTTTTAATGTGTGAATTAATTTATTATAATTTAATTTGAATTCCTGGGGAGTGATTTAATGAAGAACCTTTTCTACTACTTAGAAAATGATAAAACTGCAGTTCTTTTTCATAATGAATCTATGAATTTTTATAGGGTCTATGATGAAAAAATTAAAAATTATTTGAAAAGTTTTTTTATTGAAGGCAAATATTCGAGAGAAACTGAAAATATTCTAAATGATTTGCTTATTGAAATTAATAAAGAAATGGAAATAAAAAGGAAGAGCGAAAATAAAAATATAGGAAAGCGTATATTAACAAAATTAGTTTTAATGGTTACAAACGATTGTAATCTTAGATGTAAGTATTGCTATGCTAAGGGGGGCAGCTATGGTCTTTCTATAAATTATATGACAATTACGGAAGCAAAGAATATTTTAGATTATTTTACGAAAAATTTTGAGCGGATTAATGTTATACAAATATTTGGTGGGGAACCGTTACTAAATTATAAAGTTATTAAATTTATATGTGAATATTTTAAATTTCTAAATACAAGCGGTTTTATAAATTATATGCCTAGATTTGCGATAGTTACAAATGGAACATATTTTTCGAATGAAATAATTGATTTAATGAAGGATTATGATTTATTCAAGTTTTTTAGAGAAAAATTTGGTAGTTACATAACTCATATAACTCCTGTTTGTATACAGTCGGATAATAGTTTATCTCTAAATAATTTTAGTTTAATTGTTGAAGAATATACAAAAGAAGCAGTAGAGTATACATTTGAAACAATGTTAAATGAAAAAATTGTAAATTCCAGTACGATTATAACAGCGGTAATTGATAGACTTATTAATAAGACTCCTATTTTATATATTTGTCCTGCCGGAGTAGAAACATTATCCGTTAGATGGGATGGTAATATATATCCCTGTTTTATGTTTACTGGTAGTAATATGTATGTAGGTAATTTATCTTCAGAGTCAGAAGAAATAATAAGTAATGTAAAGTCGTTTGTATTAAAATATAATAAGAAAGATTTAGATAGTATATGTGCCAATTGTTGGGCCAAATATGTATGTTCATTATGTTTAGGTAGTTTTGGAGAAGATATTAATAACAAAGATAAATCTTACGGAGCAGATATAATGTGTATTATGATTCAAACTATAATTAAAAATATATTACTTAAGTTAGCAGAAATAAAGGCTTCTCAAGAAAAGTGGCAAATAGTGCAGGAGGTTATTCAAAGACACTCAAGAAAAATAGGAAAAATTTATTAAACTATTAATTTAGGAGGGCTTGTCATATGGAAACCAAAAACAATGATGTAATTTTACAACGCGAAGAGAATAAAAAGCAACTTAAATATTCTATAAAGGCAGTGTTAACATTTGTGTTCGTAGGATTCTTGTTCTGGATCTATTTCTCATGGGTTGAAAATTTTTATTTGTATTTATATACAAAAAGTAGTATAGTGGCCCCTGTCTTAAGACTTTTTTTATTTATTGTTTTTCCCGTATTTATGAATTTCCCGGTAAAATACTATGCTAAAAATTATTTTACTTTGATAAAAGATCATAAAAAAAGAATTTTATTTTGTGAAGCTATTATTATATTAGTCGGTACGCTTTTACTATTATTCTTTGGGTTTAATTTTAATTTTAAATAGGCTGTAATATTAATTCAATTGTACTTTAAAAACAATTTAATAGTTTTAGCATGAGGTGGAGATAGGATGAAAAAAATTGTTAATATATTAGTAACAGTTATATTAATTATAGGTGCGATATTTATAATAAAACTTATGGTATCTCATAATGCATATAACGAACCTATAAATATAACTGTGAAAAATAATGATTTAACTAAAGATTTAACGGTAGAACAGAAGCTTGAGGATTTTGAGTATTTATATAATACATTAAAAGAAAAATATCCCTTTTTTGAAGTTGAAAAAAGAAAAATAGGATATGATTGGCTTGCACATAAAGAAGAGTTTGAAAATTGGATTAGATCTACAAAAAATAACACGGAATTCTACAATACCATTAAGAAGATAATATCACTTCTGCAAGATGGCCATGCTACTCTCATAACTCCAGAAATTTTTGAAGGTTCCAAAAACGATTTTAAAAATGAGGGTCCGTGGCGTATTTTTTATCATCCGGTTGTAGAAAAGGATTATGAATATTGGAAGCAAAATGTGAAAAATGAAACTTATATACTTCCTGTAATTTTCAGGTATATTGAAGGGAAATATGTGGCTACAGGATATACCGCTCAAGAAAACACAGAAAAATATGGAATACCCGAAGGGTCGGTTCTTTTGAAAATAGGCGAACTGACTCCCGATGAATATGTTAAGGCTCTGAAGGACAAAACAATTCTAAACTACGATTATAAGAGAGACAGGATAATAAGTTATTATCTTTTTGTATATACCGATGACATGAATACTAATGTTAAATTAACCCTTTTAACACCGGATGGCAGAACAATTGTAAAAGATTTAACCGGTGTAGAAGGTACAAAGTTTATAAAGGAGAATAACAATTTAAAGAATCTGGAAACGGCTATACTGGTAGACAATAAGGTGGCATATTTAAAGATAAGAAGAATGGAAATCTCAGAAGAATTACTTAATCAAGAAGGAAAAGAAATTTATGAATTTCTAAAGAAAATAAAAGACTATCCCTATTTAGTCATTGATATAAGAGGAAATGATGGAGGTAACGATTTATATTGGCAAAGAAATATTGTAGAGCCTTTGGTAAAGGAAAAAATTAATTATAGTTGGTTTTTGATAACAAGGACTAGGTATCAAAATTCAAAAACACTTGATTATCTGCCGAAAGGTAGGAATTATCCTCCTGAATTGACGAAAGATTTTGGATATTTTTTGGAGATGCCAATGACTATAAAACCTAAAAACCCTGTCGGTTTTAATGGGAAGATATTTTTATTAACTGATAGCGGTGTTTACTCTGCGGCTGAAAGCTTTGCATCTTTTGCAAAGGCTACTAAATGGGCAACTCTTGTTGGGACGCCAACATCAGGAGGGCTTGGATTAAATCCAAAATTTTTTGTGCTTCTAAATAGTGGACTTATAATAAGGTATCCCGATACCATGGTCTTAAATTCGGATGGATCTATTGATGAAGAAGTAGGCACATGGCCCGATGTATATGTAGAACAGTCTTATGAAGATTTTATGAATTACCTGAAAAATAGGAAAAATATAGACGAAAACAATATATTGGAAACCATGAAGTATGATACGGTTTTAAAGAAGGTTCTGGAGATGACAAGGTAAAAATATTATAAGTATTCTTGTTAAGCACCCGGATAAATCCCGGGTATTTTTGTTTTTTGGAGATTAGTGATACTGCAGATTCAGCAAAAAAATTTATTGACATATTATTTAAGCAATAATATAATTATTTAATAATAAATTAATTAATTTATAATTAAAATATTAATCATACATTAAATATAAAGATAATTTTCTGTTTGAAGAGAGGTGATCAATACAGAAAAATCACCAATGTACGGGGAGGGTCTATATGGGAATAAAATTAAGGGAGCATCTTATAAATTTTAAAAAGTTAACATACGTAAAAGAAGAGGAAAAAAACTTTGGAGATTATGTAGATTGTGCACTCGGCACCAATCCCTTTGGATATCCTACAACAGTAAATCAAATAATGGATAAATTTGATTTTAGCCTGATAAATAAATATCCGGACTATCCATATAAAGAGTTGAAGAAGGCATTGATTAGATATTGGAGTGAAGTTGCGGACTTAAAGGATACCAATTTTAAGATTGGAAATGGTTCTATGGATCTTATTGAAAGAATAAATAAGATGTTTATAGATAAAAATTCTAAAGTTTTGGGATATTGCCCTCAATTCCCTGACTACGTAGGAGATGTTCTGTGCTGTAATGGTATATATGAGTATGTATATCTAAAGATGGAAAATAATTATAAATTCACAGAAAACCATCTGCTCTCTGCATTAAATAGAGATTATACACTAATTTATATTGACAATCCGAACAACCCAACGGGTCAGGTTATTCCGATAAGCGTGATAAAGGATATAGTTGAGGCGGCAAGGGAATTAGATGTTTGTGTTGTCGTTGATGAAGCATACGGTGATTTTATGGAAAAGGACAATTCCGCAATAACCCTTGTAAATAAATTCGATAATTTGATGGTTATAAGGTCATTTTCCAAAGGATTTGGGCTGGCAGGGATAAGGGTTGGATATTTGGTAACCGGAGATTTACTTTCTGATTATTTTTCCAAGGTTGAAGAGCCTTTTGGGGTGAATTGTTTCGGTTATTATGCTGCAATTCTTGCTCTAAAGGACGATAAATTTATTAATGAATGTAAAAACAATATAAAAGTGTTAAAGCAGAGGATAATGAATGCCTGTACAAAATTACATATACTCGAGACGGATATGCAAACCCCTATAATGACCCTTATGCATCCGAATTCGGATTTGAATTTATATAGAGAATTTTTTAAGCACAATATTCTTACTGAAGCCGGAGAAGATTTTATAGGACTTGGAAAAAATTTTATACGACTTAGAATTCCTAAGGATATAACAAAGCTTATAGATGCAATTGAGACAATTGAAAAGAATAATTAAAATTTTGACAAGCGCTATATTTTTAAGTGGGGATGATCGGAATGAAGATCCAAGAATGCTTGAAAGTAGTGAGTGAAGATGAAAAAATTATTTCACCGTCTACCCGTATGCCATATTTTCCTCTTGTAGTAAAAAGGGGTTATGGAGCAATAATTGAGGACATTGATGGAAATAAATATATTGATCTTTTGTCAAGTGCTGCTGCCGTAAATGTCGGGTATTCGCATCCAAAAGTTGTTGAAGCAATAGTAAATCAGGTAAAGAATTTTATTCATTATACTCCAGTTTATGCATATCATGAACCGCTTGTTAGATTAGCAAATAAGCTTACTGAAATTACCCCGGGAGATTTTAAGAAAAGAGTAGCTTTCGGCCTTTCGGGTTCTGATGCAAATGATGGGATGATTAAATTGGCAAGAGCTTATACGGGAAGGAGCAAAATAATATCTTTTATACGATCTTATCATGGTTCAACATATGGAGCCCTTTCGTTATCAGCAATAAGTTTGAATATGCGTAAAAAAATAGGACCGTTATTACCGGAAATATATCATATTCCTTATCCGGACTGTTATAGGTGTGTTTTCGGTCAAAAGGAAGAGGACTGCAATATGGAATGCCTGAAGCAGCTGGAGATAGCTTTTGAATACTATATTCCAGTAGATGAAGTAGCTGCAATAATAATGGAACCAATTGCCGGAGATGCGGGTATAATTGTACCACCAAAGAAATTTGTCAAAAGAATTTATGAAATATGCAAACAGAATGGAATTCTTTTTGTAAGTGAAGAAGTACAGCAGGGTTTCGGGCGGACGGGTAAATGGTTCGGCATTGAACATTTCGATGTGGTGCCGGATGCTGTTATTATTGGAAAATCTATTGCTTCGGGTTTGCCTTTGAGTGCAATAATAGCGCGGGAGGATATTATGATGGCGTGGGAAGCACCTGCCCATACTTTTACGAATGGTGGTTGTTCTACTTCATGTAGTGCTGCACTTGCTACTATTGATGTAATCGAAGAAGAAAACCTGATGGAACATACATGGAAACTTGGAGAATATGTAAAGGAACGATTTAAAAAGATGCAAGATGAATACGAGCTTATTGGAGATGTTCGTGGTATAGGATTGTCTATAGGAATAGACCTTGTTAAAGACAGAAATACGAGAGAAAGGGCGGGAGAAGCAGCTGCAAAAATATGTTATCGTTGTTGGGAAAAAGGACTAATTTTAACATTTTTTGCAACAAATGTTTTGCGTATTCAACCACCACTTGTTATCGAAAAAGAACAGATAGATAGAGCTATTGATATTATTGAAGAGTCGGTAAAAGAATATTTAGAAGGCAAAATATCAGATGAAGTCCTCAAAATAACAAAGGGATGGTAGATGTCAAATACTTGAAATATGTATTTTTGATTGATATAATCAAAAGTAGTTTATTTATATTTTATATATGATTAATTAAGTTTTTAAGGAGGCTTAGATATTGTTAGGGGCAAGAATTAGAGAGATAAGACAGGCGAAAGGATTAACGCTAAATGAATTAGCACAAAAAACACAATTAACTGCCAGTTATTTGTCACAGTTGGAAAGGGACATACTTGAACCATCCCTTTCATCCTTGAGGAAGATTTCTGTTGCATTAGGGGTACCGATATATGTGTTTTTATCTGAGGATGATGATAGGGATTGTGTATTGATACGTGCAAATCAAAGAAAGAAGCTGAATCTTCCTAATAGCAGTATTGTCTATGAATTTCTTACTCCAATGGCTTCTGATAAAGAAGCCCAGCCCAAAATGGAGATAATTTATTACCAGCTTGAACCAATGAGCTGGAGCAGTGAAGATTATATCGTACATGCTGCCGACGAATGTATATTTCTCCTTCAAGGTCGGATAGAGCTTTATTTGGGCGAAGAAAAGTATATGGTTAACGAAGGTGACAGCATATATATAAGGGAAAATATACCTCATAAGTTTTACAATCCGTTACCGGATAAAAAGGCGATAGGAATAAGTACCATATGTCCTCCGATTTATTAAAATTTATTAGTGGGTGCTTCCTTTTGGAAGCATTTACTTTTTTATGGTGTATATCGTTTTATTGTCTTTAAATTTAAAAAATTTCTTATTGATATTGATGTTTTTTTTTAATAAAATTATTATATAGCAATAAAGGGGGCAGCATTATGTGGGCGGTAGTGTATGTGGCAACGAACAGGACGGTAGCGGAAGAACTTAAAGAATTTTTAACTAAGGAAGGTTTTTTGGTAAAAATAAGAATGTTAAATAAAAAAGGACAGAAAGAAAACGGATATTATGAGATTCTTGTTCCAGAGGCAGAAGCGGAAGAAGTACACGGAATTTTATTAAATAAGGGTTTCTAATTACATTTTTTCTTTAGGTCAATGGGACATAAAATGTCCAATATGGGATGAGGAGGAATTATAATGAAAACCATTGGTATTTTAACAAGCGGTGGAGATGCACCCGGAATGAATGCCGCGGTAAGGGCTGTTGTAAGAAGCGGAATATATTATGGTTTTAGGGTTTTGGGTATTAGAAGGGGGTATCAAGGACTTATAGAAGATGATATATTTGAGATGAATCTTTCATCGGTAGCCGATATAATACATAGGGGTGGTACTATATTAAGAACAGCAAGGAGTGAAGAATTTAAAACCTCCGAAGGGCAGAAAAAAGCCATGGATGTTATAAAGAAACATGATATCTATGGACTTGTTATTATTGGAGGGGATGGGTCTTTTAGGGGAGCCAAGGTATTGAGCGATAATGGAGTTAATACTATAGGTATACCGGGTACTATAGATAATGATTTGGGTTATACGGATTACACCATAGGATTTGATACTGCCATAAATACGGTTTTGGATGCTATAAATAGAATAAGGGATACTGCAACATCCCATGGTCGCACAAATATAATAGAAGTTATGGGTAGAAGTTCTGGATATATAGCTTTGTATTCCGGCCTTGCCGGTGGTGCTGAAACCATAATTATTCCCGAAGTGGGGTGGACTATTGAAGATATAATAAATAAGATTCAAGCCGGTAGATCCAGAGGAAAGCTACATCATATTATTATACTTGCCGAGGGGGTATGTAGTGCCCATGATCTTGCGGAGAATATAAAGTATAGAATGCCGGAAATAGATTTGAGGTATACCATTTTGGGACATATCCAGAGGGGAGGGACGCCGACGGCTTTTGATAGAATAATTGCGAGTTTATTCGGGGCAAGGGCTGTCGAACTTTTGTTGGAAGGCAAAACCGCGAGAGTTATCGGAATAAAATCCAATAAAGTGGTGGATTATGATATTAATGAAGCCTTATCCATGACAAAAACGGTGGATTTTTATATGTATGAATTGAGTAAAATCCTATCAATATAGGGTGGGGGGATTAAAATTATGAGGAAAACCAAAATAGTATGTACAATAGGTCCTGCGAGTGAAGACATTAAAGTCTTTTCCGAGATGGTTAAAAGTGGCCTAAATATAGTAAGGTTGAATTTTTCTCACGGTACGCATGAGGAACACAAGAAGAGAATAGATATGGTGAAAAAGGTTAGGGAAACCCTTGGGGTTCCTATACCGATAA
>Ga0334722_10006656_pt1 | contig 11362 bp, 8 predicted proteins | sample C3_bottom_MG_FD_207210 | JGI IMG/M metagenome (GOLD analysis project Ga0334722, IMG submission 207210) | Sediment microbial communities from Yellowstone Lake, YNP, Wyoming, USA - C3_bottom | ecosystem: Environmental > Aquatic > Freshwater > Lake > Sediment | place: USA: Wyoming | collected...
CGCCTCGAGCTCCAGCTCGAAGCGGTGGTGGACGCGCCGGCGGTCACCCCCTCCGGCCGGCCGATCCAGCTGATGGGCAACGTGGACCTTCCCGAGGAAATCGAGCCCGCGGTGCGGATGGGCGCCCAGGGGGTCGGCCTGCTGCGCACCGAATTTCTGCTCACCGGGCGCGCCACCCTGCCGACCGAGAACGAGCAGGCCGAGTACTTCCGCCGCATCGCCTCCGCGTTCCCCGGGCATCCTGTGATCATCCGCTCGTTCGACCTCGGAGGCGACAAGTTTCCCGTCGCGTTCAAGACCTCGGCCGAGGCCAATCCCTTCCTTGGCTGGCGATCGATCCGCGTCTGCCTCGACGAGCCGGAGGTCTTCCGCCCGCAGGTCCGTGCCATCCTGCGGGCGGCGGCCGACCGCGACGTCCAGCTCATGCTCCCGCTGGTGACGCTGGTGGAAGAGGTCGAGCAGGCCCGCGCGATCGTGCAGGAAGAGGCCGACGCCTTGTGGAAGGACGGTGTGCGCGCCGCCCGGTCGGTGCCGGTGGGCGTGATGATGGAAACCCCCGCGGCCGTGCTCATCGCCGACCACCTTGCCGAAGTGAGCGACTTCTTCAGCGTGGGGACCAACGATCTGACCCAGTACACGATGGCGGTGGACCGCGGCAACGCCCGGCTCGCCGACCGCTTCACTCCGCTCCATCCGTCGATCGTCCGGCAGCTGCACCAGTTGGTCGCCATCGGCCGCGCGGCCAATATCCCGGTGAGCGTGTGCGGCGAGATGGCCTCCGAGGCGCTGAGCGCCGTTCTGCTCCTCGGCCTCGGTTACCAATGCCTCAGCGTGTCGCCGCCGACGCTCCCGCTGGTCAAGTGGGTCATTCGCACCGTCCCCGAGCCGGCGGCACGGCAGGCGGCCGAGTCCGCGCTCCAGGCCCGGAGCGCGGAGGAGGTGTCGGAGGCGCTCCGGAGCGTGGTCGGCGAGTACATCGACATCCGGCTTCTCGACCCTCAATCGGCGTTGCCCGGTCGTCGCCGCGTGGCTACCTTGCCACCCGGCACGGCGGCACCCTAGGCCGCCTTTTTCTCTTTCCCCGGTTAGGGAACCGCTGCACATGGCCGCACCCAAGCGACACGTCTTCACCTCCGAGTCCGTCACCGAGGGCCACCCCGACAAGGTCGCGGACCAGATCTCCGACGCCGTTCTCGACGCCATCCTGGCGCGGGACCCGGCGGCCCGGGTGGCCTGTGAGACGCTGGTGACGACGGGCATGGCGGTCGTGGCCGGCGAGATCACGACGAAGACCTACGTTCACATCCCCGACCTGGTGAGGAAGACGGTCGAGGAGATCGGCTACACCGACGCCTCCTACGGCATGGACGGGCGGACCTGCGCGGTGCTCACCTCCATCGACCGGCAATCGCCCGACATCGCACGGGGGGTGGACGCCCGCGCGGAGAAGTCCCAGGGCGCCGGCGATCAGGGGATGATGTTCGGGTACGCCACCAATGAGACGAAGGAGCGCATGCCGCTCCCGATCATGCTCGCCCACCGCATCGCGGAGCGGCTCGCGGCGGTGCGGAAGGGCCTGGGCGGACACCGCCCGATCGAATGGCTCCGCCCCGACGGCAAGTCCCAGGTCTCGGTGGAGTACGAGGGAGACCGGCCCATCGCCGTCCGCACCGTGGTGGTGTCGACGCAGCACGCCGAGCGGCACGGCAGGCGGGAGCTCTCTCAGAGCACCATCCGCGAGGGAGTGATCGAGGAAGTCATCAAGCCGGTGCTGGAGAGCGCGGGACTCGAGTATCGCCGGACCCGCTTTCTCATCAACCCCACCGGCCGCTTCGTCATCGGCGGTCCCCACGGCGACGCCGGTCTGACGGGCCGGAAGATCATCGTGGACACGTACGGCGGCATGGCGCGGCACGGCGGCGGCGCCTTCAGCGGGAAGGACCCCTCCAAAGTCGATCGCTCGGCGGCGTACGCCGCGCGCTGGGTGGCCAGGAACATCGTCGAGGCCAAGCTGGCCCGGCGATGCGAGGTGCAGTTCGCCTACGCCATCGGCGTGGCTCACCCCGTGTCCATCATGGTGCAGACCTTCGGGACGGGGAAGCTTCCCGATGAACGGCTGGAGAAGATCGTGGACGAGGTGTTCGATCTGACGCCGCGCGGCATCATCGACGCCCTCAAGCTGAAGCGACCGATCTACCGGAAGACCGCCACCTACGGCCATTTCGGCCGCAAGGCGTCGAGGGGCAAGTATGTGGACGAGGACAAGAAGATGACCGTGGATTTCTTCACCTGGGAAGAGGCCAACCGGGTGAAGGAACTGTTGTCGGCCGCACGCTGAGGAACGCATGACCGCATCGATCGCCGTTGCCAAGTACGACGTCCGGGATCTGGCACTCGCCGCCGAGGGAAAGCGCCGCACCGAGTGGGCGGAGCGCTCCATGCCGGTGCTCCGCCAGATCCGCGCGCGCTTCGGCGGGGAGAAGCCGCTCAAGGGCCTCAGGCTCAGCGCCTGCCTCCACGTCACCACCGAGACCGCCAACCTGATGGCGACGCTCCGGGCCGCGGGTGCCGACATCGCGCTCTGCGCCTCCAACCCGCTCTCCACCCAGGACGATGTCGCCGCCCATCTCGTGCGCGACCACGGCGTGCGGGTCTACGCCATCAAGGGTGAGGACCACGAGACCTACTACACGCATATCGCGCAGGCGCTCGCCTTCGGCCCCGACATGACGCAGGACGACGGCGCCGATCTGGTGGGGGCGCTTCACATGATCGCGCTCAACCGGCTGGACGACCTTGCCCCGCCGATTCGCCGCTGGGTCGAGACGCTGTCCGCCGCGGAGCGCGCGGCGCTGGTGAAGAAGGTGAAGGGGTCCACCGAGGAGACGACCACGGGGGTCATTCGCCTCAAGGCAATGGCCAAGGAGGGGATCCTCCAGTTCCCGATCGTCGCCGTGAACGACTCGCGCACCAAGCACATGTTCGACAACCGCTATGGGACGGGGCAGTCGACGCTCGATGGAGTCGTGCGCGCCACCAACATCCTGCTGGCCGGGAGCACCGTCGTGGTGGCCGGCTACGGGTGGTGCGGCCGCGGTGTTGCCAGCCGGGCCCGCGGGGCCGGCGCCCACGTGGTGGTGACCGAAGTCGATCCGGTGGCCGCGCTCGAGGCCCGGATGGACGGCTTCGAGGTGATGCCGATGGCCGATGCGGCTCCGATCGGCGATCTCTTCCTCACGCTGACCGGCAACCTCCACGTGGTCCGTCCCGAGCACTTCGCCCGCATGAAGGACGGCGCGATCGTCGCGAACTCGGGCCACTTCAACGTGGAGCTCGACCTCGACGGACTGGGCAAGGCGGCCGGTGAGCCCCGCGAGGTGCGCACGATGGTCGAGGAGTACGTCCTCGAGGGGCGCCGCATCATGGTGCTCGGCGAGGGTCGGCTCATCAACCTCGCCGCGGCCGAGGGACATCCGGCGAGCGTGATGGACATGTCCTTCGCCAACCAGGCACTGGCGGCCGAGCTCCTCGCGAAGCAGCACGGGACCATGTCGAAGACGGTGCACAGGCTGCCCGCGGCGGTGGACCAGGAGATCGCGCAGCTCAAGCTCCAGAGCATGGGCATCGCCATCGATACCCTCACCCCCGAGCAGGTGCAGTACCTCGGAAGCTGGGACGCCGGGACGTAGCACGCCGCGGGGTCCCGGCTCTCGAAGTGCAAGAAGTCGCAGGCCGTCGCTCGCCGACACCGTCACCCGCGCCTTGCGGCTTCCCACTTCTCACTTCATGCTAGATTACCGCAATGATCGAAGTCACCGTGGCGCACCTGGGGCTCGACCGCACCTCCAACACGCCGGTCGTGATCCTGCGCGAGAAAGAGGGGAGCCGGGTGCTCCCGATCTGGATCGGCCCGGCCGAGGCCAGCGCGATCGCCATGGAGATGCAGGGGATGAAGGCGCAGCGGCCGCTCACCCACGATCTGCTCAAGCAGATCCTGGTCGGCCTCGGTGGCGATCTGAGGCGGGTCCTTATCAGCGCGGTCAAGGAGAATACCTATTTCGCCGAGTTGCTCATCCGGCGGGATGACCACGTGTTCCAGGTCGATGCGCGTCCATCCGACAGCATCGCGCTGGCGCTCCGGATGCGCGCCCCGATCTTCACGAGCGAGCAGCTGCTCGACCAGAGCGGCGTCGAGGCCGACGGTCCCAGCCCCGATCCGTCCCTCGAGGCCGACAAGCTGAAGCAGTATCTCGAGAAGATGGATCCGCAAGACTTCGGAAAGTTCAATCCGTAATCGGCTCCTCGGCGCCCTATGCGCCAGTGTTGTGCTCGGCGTGCCCGCCACAGTCCGCGCCCAGAGCGTTACCGCCGGCTCAGTCGGACTGCCCCGCGGCAGCGATACCGTCCCCGCATCCGGCGTCCCTGTCGTCCTGCACCGGGTCGCCCGGGCCTCGCAGGGCCCCATCGATTCCACCATCGCCGATGAGCGTGGCCGCTTCCGCTTTCGTTTTCGGGCCGACACCGGCGCGCTGTATCTCCTGAGCGCTAGGTACGGCGGGGTCGAGTATTTCTCCAGCCCGGTGCCCACCGATCACGCGCGTTCGGACACCGCGATCCGTGTGCTCGTCTATGACACGTCGAGCACCGCACCGCTCAGGATCGCCGGACGGCATATCGTCGTGGCCCGGCCGGGGGAGGATGGTTCCCGGTCGGTGCTCGAGGTGCTGGTGCTGCGGAATGATGGGGTAGTGACGCGAGTGGCGGGCGATTCCACCCAACCGACCTGGCGCATGGCACTTCCCGCCGGGTCGTCGCAGGTGCAGCTCGGCGAGAGCGACTTTTCCTCCGATGCCGTCACCTCGCGGGCGGATTCGGTGCTCGTGCTCGCTCCCATCGGTCCCGGCGACAAGCAGCTCACGCTGGAGTACCTGATTCCGGGCGAGCTCAACACGGTTGATTTCCCGCTGGACACCGGCGTGATCGTGAATGTCCTCCTCGAGGAGGGCGCCGCGAGAGTCAGTGGGGGAGGCCTCGCGCTGGCCGACAGCCAGTCGGTAGGGGGGCGGTGGTTTCACCGGTGGAGCGGCCGGATCGAGCAGTCTCCGGGTATACGTCTCACCCTGCCGCGGGCGGGGCGCACGCCACGCCTGTTCCTCGCTCTCCTGGTCGCGGGCGTGGCCGTGCTTCTCGGTCTTGCCGCATGGCGGGTCGCGGCTCCGAAGCAGGCGACGCGCGTGGAGCCAGTGGCGCCCTCGCAGCTCATCGACGCTCTCGCCGAACTCGACGCCCGGTACGCCGGCCGCGAGTCCGAGGTGCCGATCGACGAATGGAAGCGGTATCAGGAGGAGAGGGCGAGACTCAAGGCCGCGCTCGAGGCCGCTCTTGCAATGGTGAGCGCGAGCCGGTAGACTTGCCGCACGAGAAAAATTGAAGTATGCGAACGGGGACGCTCGGAAGCCGGTGCAATACCGGTGCGGCCCCGCCACTGTAACGGGCAGGGTTCCCCGCGGGGAACCCCCAACTTCGCTCACGACGCCACTGGGAAACCGGGAAGGCGAGCGAAGGCCCGAAGCCAGGAGACCTCTCCGTTCGCGCCACCATTGAACACCCTCGGGGGAGGGTTGGTGGCGCGTTCGACGGCCCCATTCGGCCCTCGGTCTCGCCCATCTCTCCTGCCGAGAGATGGGCGAATTCATTTCCATCCTGCCGGGTCAGCGCGCGCGTATGGTCTGGATGCTTCCGTGGGTCGTCGCGGGCGCGGCGTCGTGCGGGCAAGCCACGGCGCTGTCCGGCAGCCTGCGCGTCGTGGACGATGCCGGCGATACCGTCGGCGTCGCCGCGCCTGCCCGCCGTATCGCGTCGCTCATTCCGGCAACCACGGAGCTCCTCTTCGCCATCGGCGCCGGTGATGCCGTGGTGGGCCGTACGGCGTGGTGCGACTACCCCGCCGCGGCCGCGGCGGTCCCCAACCTCGGCGACGGCATCGGCCCCAGCCTCGAGGCGATTCTCTCCGTCCGGCCCGATCTCGTCCTGCTCTACAACTCCTCCCGGAACGGGGAGACAGCCACCCGGCTCCGGCAGGCGGGGATCCCCTCACTGCTCCTCAACACCGACGCGCTGGCCGACGTCGGGAGAATCGCGCGCCTGCTCGGACGAGTGAGCGGAAGGCAGCGCGAGGCGGACTCCGTTGCCGCCGCGTTCGACACCGCCCTCGCGGCGGCCACCGTCCCCGCCGGAGGAAACGCGCCGAAAGTGCTGCTCCTCGTCTGGGAGCAGCCGCCGATGACGGTGGGCCGCGGCAGCTTCCTCAGCGAGCTGGTCGAGCGCGCGGGAGGCCGGAACCTCTTCGACGATGTCGCCGCGTCGGCGGGAGCGGTGAGCATCGAGGCGGTCGCGACTCGCGATCCCGATCTCATCCTCACGGCGAGCGAGGGCCCGGCCGCGTTCATCTCCCGCCCGGAGTGGCAGGTGGTGCGCGCGGTGCGCGAGCGGCGCCTGCTGCAGGTGGGCGGCTCCGAGTTCAATCGCCCGGGGCCCCGGGCCCCGGCCGCGATCCGGGAGATCACGGGCCGCCTTCGCGTGGTGGCACGATGAGCCGCGGGCATCTCGCGCTGCTCCTCCTCGCCGTGGCGGTGTCTCTCGTCGTCGGGCTGAGCGCGGGGACCGTCCCCCTGTCTCCCGGCCAGGTGTGGGCGGGGCTGCGAAGCGCGGGTGCGCCCGCCGCGGTGATCGTCCGGGAAGTGCGTGCGCCGCGCGTTCTGCTCGCGTTCCTGGTCGGTGGCAGCCTCGGCATGTGCGGAGCCGCCCTCCAGGCGATGATCCGCAACCCGCTCGCCGAGCCGTACCTGCTCGGTCTGTCGGGTGGCGCGGGACTCGGCGCGGTGCTCGCCATCGCGAGCCGGGCGGCGGGACCATGGGCGGTGCCGGTCGCCGCCTTCATCGGAGCGCTTGGCGCCGTCGCGCTGGTCTACCGGCTCAGCCTCGTGAGCGGCCGGCGGCTCGATCCCCGGGTACTTCTCCTCTCGGGAGTGGTCGTGGGGTCGTTCTTCATCGCCCTCATGAGCAGCGTCATGGTGCTCTCCGATTCGGCGGCGACCCGCAACGCCTTTCTCTGGCTGCTCGGCGGGTTCGGCTCGTCGTCGTGGCAGTCGCTCGCTGTCTTCGCCGCGTACGCCGCCATCCCGCTGGGCATGCTTCTGCTCAACGCCCGGGGGCTCGATCTCCTGGCGCTCGGCGAGGAGCCGGCCCAGCACCTCGGAGTGGACGTCGACCGGACGATGCGGGTGGTGTACGTCTGCACCGCGCTGCTCACCGCGGCGAGCGTGGCGGCGTGCGGCATCATCGGCTTCGTCGGCCTCGTGGTGCCCCACGCAGTGCGCACCGTGGCGCGGCCCATTCACCGAACACTCCTGCCGCTCGTCTTTCTCGCGGGGGGCTGCTTCCTGGTGCTCTGCGACGTGGTGTCCCGCGTCGTAGTGCGCCCGCTGGAGCTGCCGGTGGGCGTCGTCACCGCGCTGGTTGGCGTGCCGCTCTTCGCGTTACTGCTCCGGAGGACGCTGGCATGATCGTCGAGGCGCGAGGAGTGACGATCCGCTACCCCCGGTCGGGAAGGCCGGCGCTCCGCGACGTGAGCTGCCGGGTGGAGGCACGGCGGCTCATCGCGGCGGTGGGCCCGAACGGGAGCGGCAAGACCACGCTGGTCCGCGCGCTGTCGGGACTGCTGCCGCTCGAGGGCGGGACGGTGACGGTCGGCGGGCGCGACGTGGCGTCGTGGCCGCGCGACGAGTTCGCAAGGGTTGTCGGGGTCCTACCGCAGCGGGAGGAGGTCCTCTTTCCGCTCCGGGTCGCCGAGACGGTGATGCTCGGTCGCTACGCCCATCTCGGGCCGATCGCCGCGGCCGGAGACGCCGACCGCGCGGCGGTGAGCGACGCGCTGAAGCGGTGCGACGTGGCCGAGCTGTCGGAACGGCCGGTGGACTCGCTCTCGGGGGGCGAGTGGCAGCGCGTGCGGCTGGCGCGCGCCCTGGCGCAGGCGCCGCAGGTGATCATTCTCGACGAACCCACCGCCTCACTCGATGTCCGCCACGAGATGGAGCTCTTCGAGCTGTTCCGGCGGCTGACGGACGGCGGCCTGGCCACGCTCGTGATCACCCACCATCTCAACCTCGCCGCGAGGTTCGCCGACTACATCCTTCTCCTGAGCGGAGGCGAGCTGGTCGCCGAGGGGTCTCCCCGCGAGGTCCTGACTCGTGAGACTCTCAGCCGGGTGTTCCAGTGGCCGGTCGCCGTGACGAGTTGGGGGGATGGCTGTCCGCAGATCGTCCCGCTTCGGTCGGGGGAGCGCGAGTCATGACGGTGCGCGCGGCGCTCATCGCGCTGCTGGTGGCGGCGCCGGTGGCGGCCATGGCCCAGGCCCCGGCCCGCCTGGTGGGCCGCGTCGTGGATGCTACGACCGGCGCGCCCGTCGGCGCCGCCGATCTGCGTTTTGGCGACCAGCATACGACGACGGCGAGCGACGGCGCCTTTATCCTCGGCGCGCTGCCGCCGGGCCGGGGGACGCTGACGGTCCGCCGGATCGGCTTTGCGCCGAGGTCGGAGATCGTGGACATCGTACCGGGGCTCGATCGCTCGGTCACTATCGAGCTGTCACCGCTGGCGCTCAGGCTCGACAGTATCACTGTCGTCGCGACGCCGGGGACCATCTCGATCTCTGGGGAGGAGCTCGCCGCTCGCGGACAGGACCTCGCACACGCCCTCGACGGATGGGAGGGCGTGATCGTCCGACGGACGGGGAGCGGTGGCCCGGCATCCCCGCAGTTGCGCGGCGGCGGGCCCGACGAGGTGCTCGTGCTGGTGGACGGCTTCGCGGTGAACGACCCGCTCAGCGGCAGGGCCGATCTCGGGCGCATCTCGAGCCACGAGGTCAATCGCGTGACGCTTCTCCCAGGCGCGCAAACGGTGCGAGCGGGGTCCCGCGCCGTGGCCGGCGTCATCGTGGTAGACACCCGCCGGGCCCTGCGGCCGGAAGTCTCCGCCTGGATGGCCGACCACGGCGCCCGGGGCCTCCGGGCCGGCGCCTCCGCGGGACCGTTGGGAATCGCGGGCTCACGCGAGCGGTACGCCGACCACTTTCCCTACACGGTGCCGGAGGTGCGGGGCGGGGGTGATGCGGTACGGCTCAACGCCGGCGGCGATCTCTCTACCGCTTCCCTGCGACTCGATGGCCCGGTCGAGCTGTCGGTGCGTGGGTCGCAATCGGATCGCGGATTGCCTGGGACCACCACCAATCCGACGCCGCGCGCCGCCGCGCACGATCGCACGCTCTTCGCGGGTGCGCGGAGTGGGGGGCCGGTGACGTGGAGCGGGTCGCTGCAATGGCTGGAGACGCGCGCCGCCGACCCGGGCCCGCCGACCGGGCCGGCCTACGACAGTTACACGCATGGCGTCGGCGGAATGCTCGGGGCGGGCTATCGAGCCGGGGCGAGCGTCAATGGCTGGACCGGAGAGGCGGGAGTGGGCGGGGAGGTCAGGGGAGACCGCTTCGCGGGCGACGGCGTCCGCGCGGGCGCCTCCTTCACCCACGGCGCACTCCTGGCCAATGCGGTATTGCACAGGGGGACCGGTGCGATCTGGTCCATCGCGCCGGCGGCGCGGCTCGATGTCTGGACCGGGCAGACTACGCCGAAGCTCAGCTTTCGGCTCGACGCGGGCTGGCAGCGCGGCTCGACCGGAATCACCGCGGCCCTCGGCAGCGCGGTGACGCCGCCGGTGCTCGCCGATCTCTTCTTCCGCGAAGGAGTAGGCGTCCGCCTCAATCCCGACCTCCGCCCCGAGCGAGTGCGCTGGGAAGCGGAGGCCGGCCTGCGACGGGAGTTCGGGGTGGGCAACGCCGCCATCCGGGTCTTCTACGGCCGCGTCGCCGACATGGTCGTCTGGGCGCCCGACTTCCGGTTCATCTGGAGCCCCAGGAACTTCGACGTGCTCCGTCGGGGAGGGGAGATCACCTTCGGCATGCGCCCGAGGCGCGATCTCCGGCTGGACGGCGCCGCAACCTTCAGCGCCGTCACCTACGACACCCCCGGGGGCGCGCAGGTCCTGTACCGACCGCGAGTCAGCTATTCCGTCTCGATGCTGTGGTCGCCGGGTTCCTGGAATGCGGATGCCCGCTGGCACCGGATCGGCGAGCGCTACCCCAACAGCGCGGGCACCAATCCCCGTCCCGCCTTTTCGCTTCTGGACATCGGGCTCGAGCGCCGTCTCACCGACGCGGTTGCCGTCCGCGCACAGATCACCGACCTGACCGACACCCGCGCCGAATTCATCGCCGGGTACCCCACTCCGGGACGCACCTTGACCGCCACCCTTAACTTCCAACTCCCATGAGCCACTCTCGCGTTCTTCTCTGCCGTGCGGCGGCCTTCCTCGTCTGCGCCGCCTGCGCGGATACCAACGCGCCCGCGCCGGCACCCACCGAAGCGCTGCTGGCCGTGAACAGCACCGCGAACACCTTGAGCATCGTGCCGGTGGACAATCCCGCCGCGGGCGTGCAGGTCCAGCTCGGCGGGACCACGCCGACTCCCGTCGGAGTATCGGCGTTCGGCCGGACGGCGATCGTGCCGCTCGGTCTGGACAATGCCGTGGCGGTGGTGGATCTCATCGACGCCGCGGTCACGCGTCTCGTTCCGCTCCCCGACAACTCCGGCGCGACCGGCTCGGTGATCGTGGACGACTCCATCGCGTTCGTCGCGAATCCGAATCTCAACTCGGTGTCCCGCATCAATTACCTGACGGGCGCCACGACCGAGAAGGATGTCGGCGTCTATCCCGAAGGCATCGTGTACGCGCGGGGCAGGATCTTCGTCCTCAACGGGAACCTGGACGCCACGTTCAGTCCCGCCGGCCCCAGCTGGATTACCGTGCTCGATCCCTCGGCCAACACGGTCCTCGATTCGCTCCCACTCACCGGCCCCGGGAATGCGGGCTATGGCGTGCTCGGAGGGGACGGACTCCTCTACGTCATGAACTCGGGTAGCTTCTTTTCCGGAGAGGGCCGGCTGTCCATCGTGGACCCGGTGGGACTCACGGAGATGGCGAGCTTTGCCGGCTTCGGCACCGGGCCCGGGAACGTGGCCACCGACGGCCTGTCCAGGATCTACATCAGCTCGTACGCGGAAGGGCTGATGGAATTCGACACGGAGGCCAACCAGGTGCTGCATGGAGCCGGGACCGGCATCGCCATTCCCGGCAATTCCGGCGTGGCGGTGGACAGCAAGGGGCGGATCTATGCCCTCGAGAGCGGTCCTTGCCAGGGAGGGCAGCCGGGCAAGGCGCACGTCCTCGATGCCGCTCTGGTCCAGAAGAG
>Ga0334722_10006657_pt1 | contig 11362 bp, 11 predicted proteins | sample C3_bottom_MG_FD_207210 | JGI IMG/M metagenome (GOLD analysis project Ga0334722, IMG submission 207210) | Sediment microbial communities from Yellowstone Lake, YNP, Wyoming, USA - C3_bottom | ecosystem: Environmental > Aquatic > Freshwater > Lake > Sediment | place: USA: Wyoming | collected...
AACGGCATGGCGGTGCGCTACCCTTAGCAGCGCAGGCAACGACTCAACGACTCAACGACTCAACGAGTCAAGTGAAAAGAGACCATCGCCAAATAGGCTTGTCGTGATTTTTCAACGTGTTCTTTAGCCGCTTCTTCCGCAAGCTGCGGATCTTGGCAGCGCAGAGCCTCAAGGATCTTGCCGTGCTCCACTAGGGCCTCTTCAGTTCTCCCCGGCTTGGTATAACCGACTTGAGCAAATTTATTGATGTACTCACGCATTGTATTCAACAGTTCAAACGCTCGCGGGCTTTCGGCGGCCCGATAAATGATCTCGTGAAAACGATCGTGCAGCTGGTTAACTTTCTTTAAGTTGCCTTTGGCGTGTTCATCGCGAATTTGATGAAGTATACTCTCGAGCCGCTCCAGCTCTCGCGCCTTAATCTTGGTAGCGGCAAACCGGCAAATTAGTCCTTCCAGAGCAGTCCGAATAGAGAGTATTTCCAAAACGTCAGCCTGAGAAAATCCCGCGACGACCACGCCTTTACGCGGAATATGCGTGACCAGCTTTTCGATCTCCAGCTTACGAATGGCTTCACGAACCGGCGTGCGGCTAATGCCGAGTTGAGCAGCCACCTCGCGTTCAACCAAACGCTCCCCGGGTTTTAGTTTCCCATCGAGGATAGCATTGCGCAGGGTAGCAAATACCGAATCGCGGATATGTACCATATCATCAAGTTTGATTGGCGTAAGTTCTGTTCCCATTGTAAGTCCCCTTATCATGAAGTCCTGATCACACAGAGGTATTTTTCCTGTTACATTCCTAGTATACGGGCTTGAGATCTAAAATTCAATAGTTTTGGTATACAGTGTACCAGTTTTCGCGGCTGTGTTCTCGCAGGTTTGTCCAACCTTTTGGAACAAGGAAATCTTCGGAAAATACTTGCCCCTGACGATCTTGTGCGTTAAAATCCTCTTAGAAGGTTCATGCCTGAGCAAGAGCAGGCGTATCAGTGGTATACTGTATCCTGACAATGGCTGTGTTATGGCGGCTAGCAAATCTTGCGGAAAGCATGTGCTCGGCTCGAGGTGGCGTGGTGTTGTTGCGCAAGCTTGGCGACAAACCCCTAGAACTAACGGAAAGGAATGAATTTTGTGTCTCTCAGGGAACAGGCACTCCAGTTACATAAGGATGCCGCGGGGAAAATCACGATCCGTCCGACTATATCCGTGGAAAATTCTTTGGACCTAAGTCTGGCCTACTCCCCCGGGGTAGCCGAACCGTGTAAAGAGATTGCCAAAGACAAACAACTAGCTGACCTATATACCGGGCGGAGCAACCGGGTCGCCGTCGTTACAAACGGTACTGCCGTTCTAGGCCTTGGCGATATCGGGCCCTATGCATCTCTTCCTGTGATGGAAGGAAAAGCATTATTGTTCAAGCGTTTCGGAGGAGTTAACGCTTTCCCAATTTGCTTAGACAGCAAGGATATTGACAAGCTTGTCGAGGCAGTCAAGATGCTGGAACCAGTATTTGGCGGCATCAACTTAGAAGATATCGCCGCACCCAGCTGCTTTGAGATTGAAGAGCGCTTGAAAGCAGAATTGGCCATTCCCGTTTTCCATGATGACCAACATGGAACTGCCATCGTAACCCTGGCAGGTTTGCTTAACGCCCTTAAAATAGTCAATAAGGACATTAACAAGGTTAAAGTTGTCACCAATGGGGCCGGTGCCGCTGGCATCGCCATTGTCAAGTTGCTCATGAACCTTGGAGTAAACGATATCATCATGTGTGACAGCAAAGGCATCATTTATGAAGGGCGTGCCGCAGGCATGAACAATTATAAGGCCGAGATCGCCTCACGAACCAATCGAGCACAACTTACCGGTAACCTGGCCGATGCACTCGCAGGGGCAGACGTCTTTATTGGCATCTCCGTCGGCAATGCCGTGACCCCGGACATGATTAGGTCCATGGCCGCGCACCCGGTTGTTTTCGCTATGGCTAACCCTGTGCCGGAAATCATGCCGGAGCTGGCGAAGCAGGCGGGAGCAGCAGTAGTCTGTACCGGACGATCGGACTATCCGAACCAGATCAATAATGTAGCGGCATTCCCGGGCGTCTTCCGCGGAGCCCTTGATTGCAAAGCGACTGTGATTAACGAGGAGATGAAAATCGCGGCAGCCTATGCCATCGCAGACCTAGTCCCTCCGGAAGAACTAAGCGCCGATCATGTTGTGCCGGAGGCTCTAGATCCAAGACTTGCACCGGCCGTTGCCGCCGCCGTAGTCAGGGCTGCGACAGAAAGCGGAGTAGCCCGGGTCGCTGTTGACCCAGCAACCATGGGTCAACGCATTCTCGAGCTAAGTCAAAAATAGATCCCTCCCACCACTTCTGGTCGGAGCACTCTTGAACTAAGACAACAAGGCTCCCTCGCACCGCCATCTGTCCAAGTTCCAACTCAACACTTAAGCGGACTGTGAAAGAAACAGCATGGTAACCTGTTCTGCCTGCCAGCCCGCTATATTTGTCCCCTTCAGCCAGTCAAGACAATCCTCAGGCTAGCGGAGGGCGCTAAATATCCAAATACTCGCCCGGCTGCAAGGCGTAGCCTCGGCTTTCCGGAGCCCGGCGGTGCAGGGCGTTGAGGAAATCGTCAACGTTTTGCTCGATAGCCGGAAAAGTATTGTAGTGCATGGGAACTACGCGTGGTGCCCGCAGCAGCTGCGCAGCATACACCGCATCATCAATGCCCATGACATAGTTATCACCGATGGGCAGCATCGCCAAAGCCAATTGGTGACGCCGGCCGATTAATTCCATGTCGCCGAAGAGACCGGTATCCCCGGCATGATAGAGCCATTTGCCTTCCATCTGCACCAGGAAACCACAGGCAGGACCGGCGTACAATCCTTGTTCCTCTTCCTCCGGCGTCTCGAAGCTGGAACCGTGCAGCGCCAATGTCAGCTTAACCAAGCCAAACGGGAAAGCATGCTTGCCGCCAATGTGCATGGCATGAACATTTGCACCCAGACGTTCGCAGTGCCGGGCTAACTCATAGGTAGCAACGATCGGGGCACCTGATCGCCGTGAAATCTCGATTGCATCACCCAGGTGATCACCATGTCCATGAGACACAAGAATAGCCTGCAGTTGCCCAAAATCATCCGGGTGGGCAGCTGCCAACGGGTTGTTGCGCAAGAACGGGTCGATAATAATAGTACCGCTATCACCACTGATCTCAAAACAAGCGTGTCCCAGAAAACGAACCCGCATAGACTTACCTCCGTGCTCCTCATATGTATTTAGTATATCCGCAATTGCGGACAAGAAAGACAGGCTGCTCAAAAAAGTACCCGCTGCCCGCCAGAGCATATGGGCGATCAAGCACGAAAGCCGAACAGCTTAAACAATGCTTGCCAAGGTCCGCCAGAATTCCGGGTAGCTGAGATTCATCTCCCAAATGGCTATGCCCCGCAAGCTGCGGCTTTTCGCCAAAGCAACCTTTTCTCTGAGACTGCGCAAATCCTCGAAATAGACACTATGCCGCTCGCCCCTCAATGTATAGTTGAAATAGGTAGAATGCTGTTTGTCGTCCCACTGCAGGGAGGCACCAAACCGCCGGGCTAAATCCAAGGCTCGTGGATAACTAATGACCTGGCCTGGTCCGCGTGGCGGCCAATCGTACCCATAAAGGGGAATTCCCATAAAGATCTTGCTCGCAGGCATCTGGGACAAAGCAAAATCGATCACTTTGGTTACCCAAGGCAAAGACGCCACAGAACCAGGCTCACTCTCAGACCAATGTTCTTCGTAAGCCATGATCACCCCGCCGTCAATCACCCGGCCCAACTCCCGATAATCGAACACTCCCTTCCATTCAGCCAGCGGTTCATCGGCAGTCTTGGCCGGCATATCGAGGATAACGGGGAAATTGGCCTGGTGAAAGCTCCGCGCCCACCCTTGAATGAACTGTGTATAAAGTGCCCGCTCTCCCGCTTCGGCGTGCTCCAGATCAAGGTTCACCCCGTCAAAACGGTTGCGCTCCAGGAAATCGCGAATGTTGAAAAAGACCTGATTGGCAAAAGCACCGTCCCTGAGCAAGCGGCTGAGCAGCTGCGTGGAAAACTGCCCGCGAGGCGTAAGATTACTTATGACAGGAAACACCTTAATACCTAGACTTCGCGCCTCTTCAACAAGGGTGGGGCTAATTCTGCCGCTAAGCTCCCCATCCTGAGTGATGGCGATCTGAAACACCGCTAAGTAATCCAAAAGGCTGCCGTACCGTTCCAAATAGCGGTAGCCTCTGGCCGCCTCTGTCAACCCGTTGTAAAACGCCAATACACTAAGTGGCACCTGGTTTACCCCCTTTCGCCTCATTGTATGCTTCGGGGGTTTAAGCGGTGAGCCCAGCTGGAAACTTGGTTGGCAGCCCATGCCCAACCCGTTGATCTAGTCGTCGCGACAAAACCTTAGGACTTGCCTTGTCTGCGGCTCCAAGCCGTAAGCAGGGCCGTACGCCGGAACAAGATCGTTAACAGGAAGGCAAAGCCGGCCGCCAGCAAAGCTAAGGACCAAGTCCAGTTTCCAGTAGCCCCCAACACCGCAGCCAGCCCAAAACAAGCACTCAAGCCGTAGAGCAAAAGCACAGCCTGCCGCTGGGTCAACCCGGCATCCAACAACCGGTGGTGCAAGTGGCCCCTATCAGCGGCAGCAATTGAGCCGCCCCGCAGTTTGCGCCTGATGATGGTGAAAGTCAGATCCGAAAGTGGCATAGCCAAAATGAGCAAGGGAAAAACCAGGCCCAAGACCGTCGCTGTTTTTAGCAAGCCCATGATGGAAACGCCACCGATGATATAGCCGAGAAACATGCTGCCAGTATCTCCCATGAATACCCGCGCCGGATGAAAGTTAAAGAAAAGAAAGCCCAGGGCCGCACCGGCTAAAGCCAAGGTCAGGTGGGCAGCCGGAAACTGGTTGATCCGGTTGGCCGACCAGAAGAGGAGAAGCGCAGCTAGAAAACAGATACCGGCCGCCAGTCCGTCCAAGCCGTCGGACAGATTCACGGTATTTATCAAGCCGACGACCCAAAAAACGGTAAGGAGAAGTCCTATACTTCCCAATCCGCTGATCGTGCCCACAAGAGGCAGGGAAAACTGGTCCATGCTGAAGCCAAACCATGGCAACACGCCCGCCCCGAAGACCTGGCAGAAAAATTTGTACAAGGGACGGATGCCCTTAGTATCGTCCCATAAACCAACCGCGACAATCAAAGTGCTGCCCACAAACAGCCCGTAGAGTGACTGGTCGAAAGTTTGCGTAAGAAGCGCTGCCGCCCAAAATCCGGCATATATGGCCAAGCCGCCGAGACGGGGAATGGGCTTGCGGTGAACCCGGCGAGCGCCCGGATAATCAATAGCGCCAAAGCGTTGAGCTAGCCGCATGGATAGTGGTGTCGCCACAACAGCCACCAGGAGGGCAATAATGAAGGTCCACGCATAACTCATGATCATGCCTCCGTTTTCCCCGCTGCCCGCTCGCGCAACATGGTGGGCTGGCGCAATTCACGGCAGGCGCAGGCGAAATCGGCCGGCAGCCTGGCGATCGCTTCCAGCAAGATCGTGCCTGCTTTTTGAGCTAGATTGTAAAAAATATCGGCTAGCTCTTGGTGTTGCCAGTCGGCGACAATACCTTCAGCATAGTTGACGACCAGTTGCACGCTGCCAAAATGAGCGCCTATCTCCCTGGCCAGGTACACCTCGGGACAGAGCGATTGCCCGACAATGTCGCCTCCTAGTTGTTTGAACATCTGGATCTCTGCCGGACTCTCAAAGTGCCGCCCATCCGTGCAGACATACACGCCGCGGGTAAACACATGGCGGGGAGGCTCAGCCGCTAAGACGCTTTGGTGCAAGACCTGAGCGACCTCCGGGCATATAGCCTGCCGCATCGTCAGAAGATATGGCAATCCCAGAGAAACGTCTTTCCGCAGCGAGAAATCCAGATAGTCATGGGGAATAACGATGTCCCGGGGAGCCAAAAGATGGTTGATGGCACCAACCCCACCCTCAGTGAGCACAACACTCACGCCGGCTTGCTGGAAAACCCAGAACACTTGCCGCGACGCGTCGGCGCGGGTTACACCTCGGCGCCAACCGTGCATGCGGCAAGCAAGCACATGTTTTCCAGCCAGAGCGAAATAAGCAAACTCCGGCGAATCGCCGAACGGAGTAGCAAACACCAATCCCTCGGCATAAATTTCGACTCCCGGTACCCCCAAGTCACGTGGAAAGGCCAACGCGTTGGTGCTGGAACCGCAAATCAGACCGATGTGCACTCTCGGAATTCTCTGCTCATCTAACGTCGTCAAAATCTCCTCCCTATACCAGTCCGGGATAATTCCACTGGCGCAAAGCTTCGTATGCTACTACGGCTACCGCATTCGAGAGATTAAGGGAACGCGCTTCCTCCCGCATGGGCAAGCGAATGGTCGTTGCTGGATATTTGGCCAAAATGTCCGGTGCCAAACCTTTGGTCTCTTTGCCAAAAAGAAAATAGCCTCCAGGCTGATAGGCAAGGTCGGTGTGAGCCCGGCCACCTTTAGTTGTAGCCAGGTAACGGGGACCTTCGGGGTTGCGTGCTTCAAATTCAGCAAAATTCTCATATATCTTGACATCCAAGAGGTGCCAATAATCCAGCCCGGCCCGCTTGAGGTGGCGATCGTCAAGGGAAAATCCGAGTGGCTTGACTAGGTGCAGGGCGGCGCCGACGGCCGCGCAGAGCCGCGCGACATTGCCGGTGTTGGGCGGAATCTCCGGCTCAACCATGACGATATTAAGCACTTTCTCCATGGCTCAATGGCAGCCGGCACAGTTACCGCCGCAGCCCGGGGAACAGCGTGGGCCCGCACCAGCGACACCCGGGCTGGCAAACCCCGACACCAGTTTTTGCAGTCCGGATTGTCCGCACACTTCGCAAACCAAGGTTTCCCCTGTCTCCCCCATTTTGCAGAGTTTCTCCGAGCGTTTACCGCAACGCGGGCAACGGAATTCGTAAATCGGCATGCGGATCCCCCCATCGATATATTATAACCCGAAAAGCGCCTCAGACCCAAGCTCTCTTGAGCCGGAGCAGAAGCGTTTTCTTATCTATGATTTTATCATAGCGAATGGCCTGCGGCATTGCCGTTAGGATTTTACCAATCCAGTCCGGCATTTTGAGAAATTATGTATACTTGCGCTGAATCCCTGGATGTTCCACGGCCTTTTTGCTACAGTAAAAAACAGCTTCAACCTCATGTGAACAATGGATGCTTAACGGTTACAGGGGGAATTAACATGGGACAAAATCTTGCCCACAAAATCTTGGCCGCACACCTGGTAGCTGGCAGGCTGGGCTCCGGCGCTGAAATCGGCATCCGGATCGATCAAACTCTGACCCAAGATGCCACAGGAACCATGGCCTACCTTCAGTTTGAAGCCCTTGGCCTGCCGCGGGTAAGAACAGAATGCTCGGTCAGCTACATCGATCATAACACCCTGCAAACAGGGTTTGAAAATGCCGACGACCATAGTTTTTTGCAAAGTGCAGCGGCTAAATTCGGGCTCTACTTTTCGCGCCCCGGCAATGGCATCTGCCATCAGGTTCATTTGGAGCGTTTTGGCAAACCAGGCCGGACCCTGCTCGGTTCGGACAGCCATACCCCCACGGCAGGCGGCATCGGCATGTTGGCAATCGGAGCTGGCGGTCTTGATGTAGCCGTAGCTATGGGCGGCGGGACCTTCTATCTGCCGCAGCCTAAAATTCTCCGCGTCGTGCTGCACGGAGAACTCCCCGCCTGGGTCAGCGCAAAGGATATAATCCTGGAAGTTCTGCGCCGTCTCTCAGTTAAAGGCGGCGTCGGCAAGATCTTGGAATATGCCGGGCCTGGTGTCCGCTCCTTGAGCGTGCCTGAACGGGCGACCATCACTAACATGGGCGCTGAACTCGGAGCTACCTCCTCCATTTTCCCGAGCGACGAACAGACCTTGGCCTTTCTCCGGGCGCAAGGACGGGAGGAAGACTGGGTTTCGCTTGGCGCCGATGCCGATGCCATGTATGACGAAGAAATCAGCATTGATCTATCCACCCTGGTACCCCTGGTCGCCCAACCGCACAGCCCCGACCGGGTCGTTGCAGTCAGTGAAATCAGCGGCACACCGGTCCATCAAGTTGCCATCGGCAGTTGTACCAATTCATCCTACCGCGACCTTATGCAGGTAGCGGCGATCCTCAAAGGCAAACACGTCCACCCGGCTGTGAGCCTGGTCGTCGCTCCCGGTTCCCGCCAGGTTCTCACTATGCTGGCTGCCAATGGCGCCCTTGCCGACCTACTCGACGCTGGGGCACGGATTTTAGAGACCGCCTGCGGTCCCTGCATCGGTATGGGACAATCCCCTGCCTCAGGTGCCGTCTCCGTACGGACGTTCAACCGCAATTTCGTGGGCAGAAGCGGAACCGCTGACGCCCAGGTCTTCTTGGCTAGTCCGGAAACGGCCGCAGCTTGTGCCCTCACCGGCTGTCTAACCGACCCCCGCACTTTGGGTGAGCAAATCAGGATCAGCTTGCCGGAACACTTCCGCACCGAAGATTCCATGATCTTGCCGCCAGGAGATCCGCAGACCCCAATCCGGCGTGGCCCTAATATCAAGCCGCTGCCTATTGCCCCAGCGTTGCCGGATGAATTGTCCGTTCCTGTTCTGCTCAAGCTTGGCGACAATATCACCACTGACGATATCATGCCCGCAGGTTCGACAATTCTACCCCTTCGTTCCAACATCCCGGCAATAAGTGAATATGTTTTCCATAAGCTCGACCCTAATTTTGCTTCCAAAGCCAAAGCAGCTGGGGCGGGCATCGTTGTGGCTGGCCAGAACTATGGCCAAGGTTCCAGCCGGGAACACGCCGCCTTGGCACCCATGTACTTGGGCATTCGGGCTGTCGTTGCCCAAAGCTTTGCCCGCATCCACCGGGCCAACCTGATCAATTTCGGGATTTTGCCCTTGACCTTCGTCAATCCGGACGATCTCGCCCGAATTCGCCAAGGTCAAATCGTCCGCTTCACCGGATTGCACAAGGGCGTAGCCTCCAGTGAACCGTTGAAAATTCTTGTAGGGGAAGATTCTGAACCCATCCTCGCCCACCACAACCTGACTGAACGCCAAGCGACAATCATCATGGCGGGCGGCCTGTTAAACGCAACGCGGCAGGGGCTCGTCTAAGCCCATCCACGGCGCCTCGGGTTGCATCAGCTGCGGGACGTGACCCTAGGCAACCGGCTCAGTGAACAGCCTGAGCTGTGTACTTTGCTGTAGCAGCAGTCCGCAGGCGGCGCCAGCTTGCTTGCCGGGCGCCCGATAATCCGCCCAACGCGCCCCGAAACACAGCATAGGGAGACTTGGTTAGGCGCTAGCCTAAAGTCTCCCTATTGTATTACAGTAAAGTAGTGTTATGATATTGTCATATGACATTGACCATTATCATGCATTTTTGAGGGGGTAGGGAGAAATGTCTCCGGAAGATCGCCAACTTTTGCGCTTGATTGAACAAGACTGTCGCCAAACCCCGGAGGAGCTGGCCCTACAAACGGGTTTGACGGTGGAGTACGTCAAAGGTCGAATCCGCCAGTGGGAAGAAGACAAAGTTATCGTCCAGTACCGGCCGCTGCTCAACTGGGAGCGGACTGGCGAAGAAAAAGTGGCGGCGATTATTGAAGTCCGGGTCTTGCCGCAGCGCGGTTTCGGCTTTGACAAGATCGCCAAACGCATTCAGAAATTCCCGGAAGTAAAAACTGTCTACCTAATGTCCGGCGCCTATGATTTGGCCTTATTAATTGAAGGCAAAACCATGCAGGAAGTCGCCCTATTCGTAGCAGAAAAACTCGCGCCGCTCGAACACGTCCAGAGTACAGCAACCCACTTTGTGCTCCGGCGCTATAAGGCCGACGGCGTGGAACTGCTCGGCGACGAAGAGACGCCGCAACGTCTCGTGGTATCGCCATGAGAAACTACTTGTCACCTGTCGTCGCCAATTTGCCGCCCTCAGGAATTCGCAAATTCTTTGACTTGGTCTCCACGATGAAAAACGTAATCTCCTTGGGAGTGGGAGAACCGGATTTCGTCACTCCTTGGACTGTCCGGGAGAGCGGAATCTTTTCCCTCGAACAAGGCCAAACGATGTACACCAGCAATGCCGGACTGCTGGAACTGAGGCAGGAACTGGCCCGGCATCTCGAGGCTAAGTATGGCTTGCGCTACAACCCCCACAATGAGATCCTGATCACTGTGGGCGCCAGTGAGGCGGTTGACCTAGTCATGCGGGCCCTGGTCAGTCAGGGCGACACTGTCCTGGTACCGGATCCGGCTTATGTCTCCTACGGCCCCTGTGCTTTGCTGGCCGGTGGCAACGTTACCTATGTTCCCACCCGGGCAAGCGAAGACTTTCGTTTGCGCTTGGCCGATCTGGAGGCGGTCTATACGCCTGACGCCAAAGTTCTCGTGCTCGCTTACCCCAACAATCCCACGGGAGCGATCATGACGCGAGATGACCTCTTGCCCATTGCCAAGTTCGTTGAAGAGCACGACCTGCTGGTAATGTCTGACGAGATTTACTCCGACCTCACCTACAGCGGCTCGCATACCTCTTTTGCCAGTCTGCCGGGGATGCGCGACCGCACCCTGTTGGTCAGCGGATTTTCCAAATCCTACGCCATGACCGGCTGGCGGGTCGGCTACGTTGCCGGGCACCCCGATCTAATCCTGGGTCTTACCCGCATCCACCAGTACACCATTCTCTGCGCGTCCATCACGGCACAGATGGCTGCGATCGAAGCCCTGCGCTCCGCCGAAGAGGCTAAACAGGAGATGGTGGCCGCTTACGACCGGCGCCGCCGCCTGATGGTACACGGTTTTCGGCAGATGGGACTGGAGTGCTTCGAGCCCCTTGGAGCCTTCTACGTATTTCCCGATGTCTCCCGGACCGGTCTTACCTCGGAAGAATTTGCCGAGCAACTCCTGCAGGAAGAAAAAGTTGCAGTCGTACCCGGTACAGCTTTCGGTCCTTCCGGTGAAGGGCATATCCGGTGCTCCTATGCCTATTCCACCGAGCAACTGCAAGAAGCCTTGGTGCGGATTGGGCGATTTGTACGGAAGAGATTGTAAGCGTGCTTAATCCAATCTGTGAGGAAAATCATAATATTCAACAGGCCTATCCAAATTAGAATGTCGAATTTTGAGGGGGTCGTACCCCGGAGGTGAAAAGAACCCTACCCACTGATGCTGGGCAGGGTTCTCTTGATTAGGAAATTCTCCCTTAGAATTCGATCGACGTGGGCCGTTGTTTC
>Ga0334722_10006659_pt1 | contig 11362 bp, 11 predicted proteins | sample C3_bottom_MG_FD_207210 | JGI IMG/M metagenome (GOLD analysis project Ga0334722, IMG submission 207210) | Sediment microbial communities from Yellowstone Lake, YNP, Wyoming, USA - C3_bottom | ecosystem: Environmental > Aquatic > Freshwater > Lake > Sediment | place: USA: Wyoming | collected...
CTCGAACGCCGACACCGTGGGGTTCGGTCCGATGTAGGTCACGTCCAGCGAGTCGGACAGCAAGGCGGTCACGGCCTCGGGACCGGCCTTGAAGATCGAGGTCTCGAGCGCGTCCTGCGACCCGAGCGCGTCCTCGAAGAATCCCTCCTCGAGACCGACCAGCGCCGGCGCGTGGGTCACGTTGTCGAAGTACCCGAAGCGCACGGTCGTCGAGTCGGCCTTGTGCCGGACCGAGGCTCCGGCACGTGCGGGCGCAACGAGGCTGAGCCCGACGACGAGGCCGATCGCGAGGCCGAGTGCGATCGATCGCGCCCGAACGGTGGCGATCGTGGACACTGGACCTCCCGCCCGAGGTTCCCGGGTTAGTTGACTGATAAGGTCGAGAATATAGAGATACCAGGGAGCATCGTCAAGCCGCCCCGGGAACGCCCCTATCCTCGGAGCCCACCATGTGGATCACCCGCCGCACCGACTACGCCACCAGGGCGGTGCTGGCGCTGGCGATCGCCGACGACGGGCGGCCGCGCAAGATCCACGACATCGCCGAGGCGACGAGCACCCCCGTGAACGTGCTCGAGCAGCTCCTCCCCCAGCTGCGCAGTGCCGGCCTCGTCCGCTCGGAGCGGGGTCCCTCGGGGGGCTACCGCCTCAACCACCCGCCGGAGGACATCACCCTCGGCAAGGTCGTACGGCTGATCCAGGGGCCGCTGGCGCCCATCTCGTGCGCCACCCGCCACGAACCCGAGCCGTGCCCCATGGAGATCGGATGCACGCTTCGCGACGTGTGGGCCGACGTGCGCGACGCGACGATCGCGATCCTCGACGCGACAACGTTCGCCGACCTGGCGACACGAGCCGCCGGCGCGTGGAAGGCCGTCGGGCTGACGCAGGCCGTGGCCCAGGAACCGACCTGACGGTCGACACTCCCCGGATCCTCGGGAAGTCAATATTGTCGACTTGGCTCATCGGGAATCTTGCTATCGTGCCGAGTCCAGATGAGCAGCCCGTCGACACCGCGCGGTGTCGCCACGGCCGGGCGTGTCACCGCGAACCGCAAGGCACCGAGTCGCGGTGCGGCTGCGTTCCCACGCGCAGGCAACGGTCTCCTCTGGGCAGTGCTCGCAATCGGTGTCGGGCTGTTGCTTGCGCCGGCGGTCTTCCAGATGTTCAGCCGAGCTCCGGACGGCGAAGTGATGATCGACGAGTTCCGTCCGTTCATGACACGACGCAAGGTCGCCGAGTTCCGCGGCTTCCTGCGCACGATCGACCGCGCTGAACACCGAGCACGTGCGGAGCTCGATCCGACCGCGGCCGCGAACCTCGGGGTAGACCCCCGTGCCTACCGGCAGCAGCTCACGTTCCTCGCCGACTTCGAGCGGCAGTGGTCCGGCATCAACGCAGACATGACGGACATGCTCGATCGGATGGAACGGAACCTCGACAACTACGCGGGTGTCGACGCCCTGCCACCCTTCTCGCTCTTCCCCTGGTTCTTCGTAGTCCCCGGGATTGTGCTCGCCGGTGGCGCGGCCTTCGCAATCGTGCAAGGTCGTCGAGGTCATGCGGCGCGAGGTGCAGTCGTGCTCCTCGTCGTCGTCGGCGTCGGGCTCGTCGCGGCGCCGTTCATCTTCCAGATGTTCGGCCGCGCGCCGGGGGGCGGCGACATGATCGACGACTTCCGCTCCCTGATGACCCGCGAGAAGGTGACGACGGTTCAGGGCTACTTCATCATCATCGGGAACGGGGAGGCGCAGCTTCGCAACGACGCGCTCCCCGCCGCGAACGTCCCGGCCGGGACCGTACCCGAGGTCGAGCGGTTCTCGGCCGACTGGCCGAGGATCAACAGCGAGCTTTCGCCGATGGTGGGCGTGATGGCCGACAACGTCGAGAACTTCGGCTCGGTCGATGCACTTCCGCCCTTCGTCCTCTTCCCATGGTTCTTCGTGATCCCGGGTGTGCTCGTCGTCGTTCTCGGGCTCGGCGTGCTGCGTACGCGCCGTCCCGATCTGTAGAACTCATGACCAGAGAGAAAGGCAACGTTGTGAAGAAGCACAACCGCTCCGCCCGCTCGGCGGTGATCGTGGCCCTGGCGGCCGTCGCGATCGTTGGGCTCGCGATGAGCGCGTCGGGCGCGACTGCAGCGAGCAAGAAAGCGACGAAGCTCGTCGGCACCTTCAAGCTGACCGAGGGCGCGCTCGAAGGGACGACGCCGACGGGCTCCTACTTCCGGATGGTGCAGCCCGGTGGCACGGTCGACGCCGGGCCGTACGTGCCGAACGGCGACTCGACGGCGAGCGACACGACCTACACGTTGCTCACGCCCGGCACCCAGGGTGGACTTCGCGCCGGCAAGTACCAGCCCCAGCCGGAGCCGCCGTTCGACGGCGCCGGCAACGGTGTAGCCGACGCGATCCTCGCCCCGACGAAGTTCTTCGGAGTCGACTTCGCCGTCGCGACCAACAAGAAGGACCCGCAGACCGGGGACACGACGACCGTCCCGACGATCTCGGCGAAGGGAAAGAGGCTGACCGGGAACCTCTCGGCGTTCGGCGTCGCGTACGGGAAGCAGCACTTCAACCAGGGCGCACCAAAGCCTGACGGCTCCAAGCCCGGTGAGACCTCTGGCCCGACCGGCACGTACAGCTCCAAAACTGGCGAGTACACGCTCGAGTGGTCGAGTGCCATCGTGGGCGGCCCGTTCGACGGGTTCACGGGAATCTGGCACCTCGAGGGCGAGTTCAAGAAGGCAAGATGACGAGTCCATCCGTCACCACCCCGGTCGACACAAGCCGGGTTCGACGTCTCTTCAGCTTCCCGGACCCGGTGAACGAGGTGTCCGCGCGGCTCGTCGCGGGCGGGGTGGTGGTGATGGCGATCGCCTTGCTGGTCACGGGCTGGCACTGGATCGTGCTCGTGCTCGCCTACGGCTTCGTCGCCAGGGTGCTCACCGGCCCCACGCTGAGCCCGCTCGGGCAGCTCGTGACCCTCGTGATCACACCCGCCCTGCCGGTCGAACCGAAATACGTTCCCGGACCACCGAAGCGGTTCGCGCAGGGAATCGGCGCGACGCTGACCGTGAGCGCGGCGATCCTGACCTACGCCTTCGACGCGTTCGGCGCGGCGGAGGTGCTCGTCGCGATGGTGCTCCTCGCCGCGACCCTCGAATCGGTCTTCGCCTACTGCCTCGGCTGCAAGATCTTCAACCTCCTGATGCGGATCGGTGTCGTCCCCGCGTCGGTGTGCGAGCGCTGCAACGACATCTGGTCGGACCCGCCGGGGACATCGATCCCGACCCACACACGGGGGACTTGACCCTCGCCGAGATCCGCGTCCAGGATCGAGCATCGCCGATACGCCGAACGAGGAACGCAGATTCCAGCCCCCGTCCTCGCGCGCGCCATGCGACGTCAGCTCGAGCACGGTGACCTCGAGCTCTACATGCCGTACGTCGCACGCGACATGGTCGTGCACGGCGCGCGGGACACCGTGGCGTCGATCAAGATGATGGCAGATTGGTACCGAGCCGGCTCGCCCCACTGACCCCGAGGTGGATCGGGTCCATTCACGAGCGTCGTCACGCGCCGAGCACCTCGATCGATCGGGCGAAGTACTCGTCGATGTTCGCGGCCTTGTAGAGCGCGATGTCCTTCATGTCGGGGAGATAGTGCTCGAACCGTTCGCTGTCGATGGCCGAGGCGATGCCCTCGGCAACCGAGCGAGCAGAGACCTTCGGCCCGTCGTAGCTCGACGGCTCGGCGTCGGGATGGTCCCAGATCTCGGTGTCGACGGCTCCGGGTATCACCAGCTTCACGGAGACGGGCGTCTCCCAGAGGTCGAGCGCGAGCGACTCGCTCCACCCACACAGCGCGAACTTGCTCGAGCAGTATGCCGCTTCGCGCAGGATGCCGAGTCGCCCGCCGAGGCTCGACACGTTGACAATCGTGCCCTTCTCGCGGGCGAGCATCAGTGGGAGGATCGCCAGTGTCATCTGGACGGGCGCGAAGAAGTTCACCTGCATGACGCGTTCGACCTCGGTGGTGTCGAGGCGATTGACGTGGCGGACCCCCGGAATGGCGGCGTTGTTCACGAGGACGTCGACGTGTCCGAAGGTCGACCACGCCTCCTCGACCACTCGTTGACTGGTTGCGGGATCTGCGAGATCGGCGACCCACATCCGCGACTCGGGGGCTGTCTCCCGGCAACGCTCGAGCACCTCGGCGAGGCGGTCGTGGCGGCGGGCGACGAGGCCGACCGTCGCACCCTGCTCAGCGAGCACGCGAGCCAACTCGGCGCCGATCCCCGATGACGCCCCAGTGATCAGCGCCGTCGTCGGTGATGCATCCACGTCCGCCGTCGTTCCTTCTCGCACGCTCATCGGATGAACCCGAGGACCTCGGCCCAGTACGCATCTGCCGACGCGTGCGTCCCGAATCGTGGGACGTGTCCGGCCGCGTCGAGCTCCACCAAGGCGGCTCCGTCGGGACCGTAGTCGCGTGCCAGCGCCGCGGCTTCGCCCGGCGCGGGCACGACGTCGCGGGCGCCGACGAGCACCAGCCCGGGTGCCCGGGCCGCGCCCGGATCGAAGTATGGGAGGCCCTCGAACAAACCGAGGAAGAGCCCGGTCGGGTACCGACCCGGCTGCGTGGCGGCGATCCACTCCGCGACGACAGGCGGCGATTCGGCGGTGACCGCGGCGTAGTACGCGGCGTCTGTGACGAGGTATCCGTCAGACCACGCTTCGAGCTCGTCGCGATGAGCGCTCGACAGCATCATCTGCTGCACGGTGTCGGACGTTCCCTCGTAGAGGATCGTCGTCAGAGTGGCCGAGCGAACAAGGGCCGTGTCCGCAGCAAGCATGATCGCGATACCCGAGCCCAGGGACTCGGCGACGACGTCGACGCCGTCTCGCACGCCACGACGATCGCGGACGTATTCGAGGACCGAGCGCAGGGGATCGACCTCGTCGCGGGGCCGGAGCCCGGACCCGTCGGCGGGACATGAGCTCCGACCGAACCCGACGTAATCGACCGCGAACGCGAAGAACTCCTCGGCGGCGAGGCGAGCCCCGCCGTCGTAGCCCGGGACGGCGATGTTCCATGCGCTCCCGAGGGTGACGTATCCGGGGAGCAGCATCGCGGCGCGGCGCGGCGTCCGCAGCCACGAGCGGAGCGTGAACGTCTCGGTCACGAAGACGGTGCGGCCGTCCCCGAGGGTCACCGTGTGCTCGACGCGGTGCGTCGCGTCGAGCACACGGCCGGCTGCTTGCTCGGGATCGGCGAGGGCCTCGAGCGCGGCCGGGCGGCCCAGCACGCGAGCCGCGGGGTCGTCGGCCGAGACGACTTGGGCCGCGCCCGGGTTCGCACCCCCGGGATCGTCGCCTTGGCGCGTGCTCATGCAATCACGAAGATACAATCACCGATCTACCTATGACGGCCCGCGCACCGACCCGCCGCCTCCCCCGGGCCGAGCGCCGCGAGTCGATCCTCGCCGGCGCCGCCGAGGCCTTTGCCGGCGCCGGCTTCACTGCGACCTCGATGGCCGACGTCGCCGCTGCATCCGGTGTCACGCCCCTCATCGTCTACCGGCACTTCGATTCGAAGGAGCAGCTGTACCGCGCGGTCCTCGGCAACGTCGCCGAGCAGCTGCGCACTCAACTTGCGACCTGGCCTGATTCTCAGGGCTACGGGCTCGGGGCTCGCCCGCTCCTCGAGGTCGCTCGCGACGACCCTCACGGGTTCCGTCTGCTGTGGCGTCACGCGACCCGCGAGCCGGAGTTCGCGTCCGAAGCCGAGGCGCTGCGAACCGAGGCACTCCAGAGCGCCCGAACCGCGCTCGACGGCCTGATCGCGCCGGAGCTGCTGGAGTGGGCCGCGCACGCGGTGCTCGGCTACCTCGTCGAAGCCGTGTTGGCGTGGCTCGACCACGGCGACCCGGCACGCGACGAGCAGCTGATCGCCGCCATCAATCGGTCACTGCGATCCGGAGTTCGCGGCTGGTCGGACGCCTCCCCGACACCCTGAGCAGCCCGAGATCCATGTACCCGGGAGCGATCGCAGCGCGGGCCCCCGAGCGTCCCGCCATCGTCATGGCGAACGGCGCCGAGACGGTGACGTTCGCGCAGATCGACGCCCGGTCGAACCAGCTCGCGCATCTGCTCCGCGCGCGCGGCGTCGAGCGGGGCGGACGACTCGCCATCCTCCTCGAGAACCATCCCCGCTACCTCGAGGTCGCATGGGCCGCGCAGCGTGCCGGCTTGGCGTACACCGCGGTCAACTCGCACCTGACCACCGACGAGGCCGCCTACATCATCCGCGACTGTGGCGCGACGGCCGTGGTGTCGACCGCATCCCTCGCCCCGGTGGCCGCAACGCTCACCGCGGACCTGACGCCGAGCGTCGATACCCGACTGATGATCGGCGGCACGGTCGAGGGGTGGGAGCCGTACGAGCAGGCCACGGCCGACCAACCGCCGTCACCGATCGCAGACGAGTGCGAGGGCGACTTCGTCCTCTACTCGTCCGGGACCACCGGACGACCCAAGGGGATCGAGCGCACGCTGACGTTCGCGCCGATGGGTGAGGGTGTCCCCGGCGCCGTCCCGGTGCTCCGCATGCTCGGGCTGGGTGATGGCGACGTCTACCTGTGCCCCGCGCCCCTGTACCACGGTGCACCGCTGGCGTACTCGATCGGCGCGCACCGGCTCGGCGCGACGGTCGTGGTCATGGAGCGCTTCGACGCCGCGCACGCGCTGCGCCTGATCGAGGAGCACCAGGTGACCCACAGCCAATGGGTCCCGACGATGTTCGTCCGGATGCTCAAGCTCGCCGAAGAGGAACGCTGTCGCCACGACCTCTCGAGTCACCGCGCTGCGGTCCACGCCGCCGCGCCCTGCCCCGTCACGATCAAGCAGCAGATGATCGAGTGGTGGGGCCCGATCATCTTCGAGTACTACTCCGCGACCGAGGGCGTCGGCATGACGTTCGTCGACTCGAAGGACTGGCTCGCGCACCCGGGCACGGTCGGCAAGCCCGTCGTCGGGGAGATCCACATCCTCGACGACACCGGTCACGAGCTCCCACCCGGCGAGCCGGGGACGGTCTGGTTCAGCGGTGGATACGCGTTCGAGTACCACAACGATCCGGGGCGGACTGCGGCCGCGCACAACGAACACGGCTACGCCACGGTCGGCGACATCGGCTCTCTCGACGCGGATGGCTACCTCTACCTCACCGACCGGTCGGTCAACCTCATCATCAGTGGCGGCGCGAACATCTATCCCCAAGAGGCCGAGAACATCCTCGTGACGCACCCCAAGGTGCTCGACGTCGCGGTGATCGGGGTCCCCAACACCGACCTCGGCGAGGAGGTCAAAGCCGTGGTCCAGCCAGTGACATGGGACGATGCCGGGCCCGGGCTCGAGCGCGAGCTCATCGACTTCGCCCGCGAGCACCTCGCCTCCTACAAGTGCCCACGTTCCGTCGATTTCACTCGCGAGCTTCCCCGCCTCGACAACGGCAAGCTCTACAAGCGTCTCCTCCGCGATCGATACCGCGCCGATGCCTCGACCTGAGCGAGTTGCTGCGTCATGACCAGACAGTTCACACACCCCGAGTTGGTCCGGCGACTGAATCTGTTCGGCGAGGTTGTCGGCGATCCCCGCCGGATCGTCAACCTCGACACCGACGAGATGCTCGGTCTCGCCCGTGCGATGACGGGCCTCGACGACCTGGGCGAGAACGACTGGCCCGGCTGGGAAGAGTCCTACCGCCAGACGATCGCCGCACTCGACCACGACGCTGATCTCCACGTCCTCGGGCGGGTGCTGACCCGGGGCGAGATCCTCCGGACCGTCGCGACCTGGCTCCAGCTCCAGCAGCATTGGAGCAGCCAACCCGCGCTGCTCGCCGAACCGATCGATGCGCCGCTGTTCGTGGTCGGCCCGCCGCGCACCGGCACCACGATCCTCTACGAGCTGCTCGCACTCGACCCGCAGCTGCGCGCGCCCCTGGCCTGGGAGCTGTTGCACCCTCTGAAGGACCTGCCGACTGAGCGGCGCCAGGAGCTCGGAGAGTGCGAGTCCGAGCTCTGGGCCGACATCCACCCCGAGTTCATGACGATGCACGAGCTCGCGAGCAACCTCCCGTCCGAATGCATTCACGTGACCGCATACGACTTCGCCGCCCCGTACTGGTCGATGCTGCACGACTCGGCGAGCTTCATGCAGTGGCAACTCGAGCACCTCGACACCATCGGGCGCGGGTACCGCGTGCACCGGCGGATGCTTCAGACGCTTCAGCACGACGCGACGCCACGCCGCTGGTTGCTGAAATCTGCGTACCACCTGTCGATGATGCCCGCATTGTTCGCGGAGTATCCCGACGCGCAGGTCATCCATACCCACCGCGACCCGCGCAAGTTCATGCCGTCGCTGGTCAGCATCCTCGCCGTCCTGCGGTTCATCCGTAGCGATCGAGTCGACATCGCGACCAAGGGTCTCGGCATGGAAGCGGCCTACAAGATGATCCTCGAGCGGGTGATCGCGCAACGAGAGGACGGAACCATCCCGAACGATCGCATCGTCGACAGCTACTTCATCGACCTCATGGCCGATCCCGTGAACGCGCTCCGCCACGTCTACGACCAGCTCAAGCTCGCATGGCCCGACCGTCACGATGCGGTCATCACGACGTACCTCAGCGCCAAGCCACAGGGCGTGCACGGTGCGCACGTGTACACCTTCGACGACGTCGGCCTCGATGAGGAACACGTGCGCGCGACGTTCGCCGAGTACATCGCGCACTACGACATCATCGAGGAATGACCGTCACGGCTCGGCCAGCTTGACTGCGTGTGGTTACGCCAGGGGCGGGTGCCAGGGCTGGTCGGGGGGGAGCCGACCGTCGACGTCGGTAAAGCCGTAAGCGTCGGCGAGGCTGTGGGTGGTCATCGCACGTCCGGTCCAACGCATGACCTCAGGATCGGACGCGAGCGCGACGATTCCCCGACCGGTGAACTCGGGGGATTCGGTGATCGCCGGATCTACGCCCGGCATGCGCATCACGCGCTCAGTGCGAACGAGGTACGGCCAGACCGATACCACAGCAACGCCGTGCGCTGCGAGTGGGCGCGCCGCGTCTTTCGTGAGTCGGTCGAGCGCGGCCTTTCCGATCCCGTACGCGATGTGGTGAAAGAAGCGAACCGCGCCTGCCGAGCTCACGTTCACGATGAGCCCGCTCTCCGCGGCCACCATCACTTGAGCCGCATGATGGGTAGCGACGTACGCCGAGCGCGTCCCCACATCCATCATCACGTCCCAGTCCGAGATCGGGGTCTCCCAGAAAGGTGTCTGGGGGTCGATGCGCTCGGGCACCGCGAACGCATTGTTCACGAGGAGGTCGAGGTGTCCCCGCTCGCGCTCGATGCGCGCGAAGACCGCCGAGACCTCGTCGTCGTTCACGTGGTCGCACGCCACGGCGATCCCCTGACCCCCGAGCGACGCGACCGCATCGACGGTTGCTGCGAGACTGCCGCCCAGCGCCGAACTGCCGGACTCTTGCGTTCGCCCGGTCACGTACACGGTCGCCCCGGCCGCGCCGAGCGCGAGCGCACATCCCTTGCCGATACCCCGGCTCGCGCCGGTCACCAGCGCGACTGCGCTGTCAAGGCTTCCCATGGTGGCGAGAAGCTATCCCACCTCGTCCTCGGCACCGCAGCCGAAAAGGAGAAGCACGGCCGTGAACGCCAGCGCTGGCATGTTCAACGAATCGATAGGGTTCGCTGAACATGCCCGTCGACCTCGGATCACGGTTCCTTCGCTGGGAGGTGCGCGACGGCGTCGCGTTCGTGACCATCGACCGGCCGGAACGGCGCAACGCGATGGCGGCCAGCATGTATGTGGGTATACGCCGCGCCGTGTTCGCGCACGTCGACGGCTCGCTTAGTGAACGCGAACACACCGCCGCATGCGTGCTCGGGGTCGAGCTCGACGGTCTCACCCCTCGCGATGATGCCGATGCGGTGATCGTCTGCGTGGCGCTCGACGCTCGCGAGGTCGCGGACGAGGAATGTGAAGCGATAGAGCATGGAGCCGTGCTCCGCGACGTGTCGCGCCATGCGCGAGTCGGGAGTGGTCGGCGCCGCGACCTCGATGAGCGTGTCGCCCATGGCGAAGTACGCGCTGCGCACCCCGGTCTCGGGATCGGCCTCCTCGTGGACGCACTCGCAAGCGAGAGCCTCGGCGAGCACCCGGGAGCTGGCATCGAGGTCGGTGACCGCGACGGTGCAGTGCGACAAGCGGAGAATGCCGAGCGGGTGGTGGTCGCGCCAGTACGTCTCGTCCCACCATGGCCGGTGACGCGGGTCGTGGATCTCCTGGTCCTCGAGGAACTCGAGCACCAACCCATGGGTGTCCTTCGGGTGGGTGATCACGTAGTCGAAGTCCCCATCGGGCAGCGTGTCGGCGAATCCAGCCCCGCGCACCGCGACGCGCACTCCACGCTCGAGCAGCTGCTGCGCGAGGCCGCGGCAGTCGCGCGCCCAGAACGCGATGTTGTTGAAGTGCGAGCCGTGCCGGCGCAGGAAGCGCGCGACGCCGGTGTTCCCGTTGGGATCGACGGGAGCGAGGAGCTCGATCGAGAACGCTCCTCCCATGAGGTTCGCGCTGTTGCGCGCGTCCTCAGCATCGAGGTACTGGGCCTCGTACACCCAGCTCCCGAAGAAGTCATGGTAGAAGCGCCCGACTTCGAGGACGTCGTGACAGATCTGGGATCCGTGGAACAGGCGCACGATCTCGGACACGCTAGGGCTCGCTTCGATGGCCTACTTCGCGATGCGCTTCGCCGGGCTCTCCCCCGCCGCGAGCTTCGCCGCGTAGTCGTCGAGCCAACCGTGGAACTTGCCTGATGTCTGCTCGTCGGCGCTCAGGCGCGGGTAGGCGGGGATCTCGTAGTCGAGATCGAGGGGGGGATGATCGGATGCGGGTTTGCGGGCCATGGCCTGCTCGATGAGCGGCGCGAGTCGCGCCGCTTTGGCCTGCTCGCGTCCGGGGTCGCGCTCGGCGAACTCGGGCATCACTTCATGGGCGAACAGCTCGAGGGACTCCATGATGTGGTCGTGGCGGTTGCGACCTGCCGCACACGAGAGGATGACCTGGTCGACGCCGTATTCCTCGTAGCGCCGCAGGTACTCACGTACCTGCTCGGGCGTCCCCGTCGCGCCCCGCAAACCGGTGACGCCACCCTCGACGACCTTGGCGCCGAGTCGCTCATCGTTGTGTGCGGCGAGCGCGACGGCTTCGGGGTCGTACCCCTCGACGGCGCGCCGGTGTTCGTAGTCCTCCCAGAGGTTCCCACGGCCCGGCTGG
>Ga0334722_10006660_pt1 | contig 11359 bp, 10 predicted proteins | sample C3_bottom_MG_FD_207210 | JGI IMG/M metagenome (GOLD analysis project Ga0334722, IMG submission 207210) | Sediment microbial communities from Yellowstone Lake, YNP, Wyoming, USA - C3_bottom | ecosystem: Environmental > Aquatic > Freshwater > Lake > Sediment | place: USA: Wyoming | collected...
TGAAGTCGCTTTCCCGCCAGGCGGCCGCGGCCGAAAAAGACCTGGCGGCGGTTCGGGCGGCAAGGCCCGAGCTGGAACGGATGCAGCGGGAGGTCCGCCGGCGCGCCGGGGTGGTGCAGAGTGCGGCGAACGGGAAGGATTCCCCCCTCACCCGCATCACGGCCGCGCTTCAGGAAGCGGGGATCCCGCAGGCGGCGTTCAGCGTCAAGTCCGGCGGCGCAAGGGACGGCGAGGTCTTCCGGGAAGAATCGTTCGACGTCCGGATCGAGAACCTCACCTATCTCGAGGCGGTCAAGGCGTTGCAAAGGTTGTCCGGGGACACGCTCCCCGTGGCAGTGCGCTCCGCAACGCTCAAGAGCCGCTACGACGACTCGCGGTACCTCGACGCGACTCTTCGGGTCGGATACCTCACCCCGAAACCGTAAAGGTCGAACTCGCCCCGCCGGTTGCGGCGATTTTGCAATGAGATCCGGCGACGACATTCTCCATCGTGTCGGAACACGATCGAATCATCGGTGTCGAAATCGCGTCTTAATATTCAAGCCTTACGGAAGGGGGAACCTATTGGTTGCCGATCGTTTAACGCGGGCGATCGTCGGCGGATTGCTGATCGCCTTGGCGACTTCCTCCGCATGCTGCGGGCGTTGGTGCGCGCAGGGGAAGGCGGCGGATGCCGGTGGCGCTCAAGGAACCTCCGGAGTCGCAGTGAGGAAAGAGCTCCCTCATTCGGAAGAAAACGCCGCCGAAGCGCTTGAACGCGAGCAGGCGGCTCCTCTCCCGCCATTGGGGGACCGGGCGATTCATTCCCACAAGATTCATCGCGGAGGAAGCGATAACGGGATCGAATCCCCCGAGGGCGGAAACACCGGGGGGAAGTGATGTCCTTTCTCCGGGGGATCGGGATAACTGGAGGATATGTGTGGGGGGGATAGAACACATCGGTCATGCCGATACGATGCATGCGGGAGTCTTCCTGCGGCGATGGTCGTTCCTGTCCGGCGTGATTCTTCTTGCCGCTGCGATTTCGGGAGACTCCATCGAATCCGCTCCGTCGATTTCCGCAGGGATCGCGGTAACGAAAACCGTCCCGTTTTCGAGGGAAACATTGATCGAGGCCAAGGCGCTCGCCCCGCTCCGGGTGCGCGATTCGTCGCGAAGCCGCGCCATTCACATCCACAGGAATCCGCGAAGATCCACCGCGGCCGGCGGAGAGTTTGCCGCGCTTGCCTCGACCGCTCGTGCGCCGGCTTCTTCCCCGTTCTCCCCATCTCCATCCGCTCCGGCTGCCGATTCCAGTTTCCCGGGACTTTCGAACCCACCGCCGACCGAAGGGGACGTGGTCCCACCCGATACGATGGGCGCCGTCGGCCCCGCTCACGTCGTGAGCCTCCTGAACAGCGATTTCGGGGTGTTCGACAAGGCCACGGGACAAGAGATCCAGAAGATTTCCCTGAAATCGTTTTGGGCGGCCCTCGGGACCGCGACGGGGCAACCGGCGGACTTCCCTTTCGACACGAAAGTCGTGTACGACGTGGCGAGCGGACGTTTTTTCGCCGTGACCCTCGGGGGAACGAAAGCCCCGAACTCGTGGATTCTCGTCGCCGTTTCCGCCGGCTCCGATCCGACCGGATCTTGGCTCAAATGGGCGATCGACGCGGACCGAGACAACGACGTCCAGGTGTTCAACAACTGGGCGGATTTCCCGGGAGTCGGACTGGACGGGAACAACCTGTACATCAGCGCCAACATGTTCAGCAACTCCGATATTTTCCAATATTCCAAGATCTGGGTGCTTCCGAAAGCGCAGCTGCTCTCCGGTTCGGCCACTATCACCTGGACGGAATTCCGGAACCCCCCCGGTGCGGACTTCAACATGCAACCCGCCCAGACCTTCGGACCGGCACCCGGGGAATATTTCGTGTATGAAGGAAGCGCGAACCATTTGAGCGTGGCACGAATCGTTACCGTTGCCGGGGCGCCCGTCTGGCAAGCGCCGATCTCCGTGGCTGTGGACACTTACATCTCCACGAATTCACTGCCCGGCGCTCCTCAACCCGGGGACAACAACACGATCGACACGTCGGACACCCGCCTCCTGAATGCGGTGTATCGGGCGGGATTCCTTTGGACCGTGCACACCGTGGAAAGTCCGCCCGGGGGCAAAACGGAGGTCGCCTGGTATCAGATCGATCCGGTTGCCCGCGCGATCCAATCCCAAGGCCGGATCTCCGATCCGCTGCGCTGGTACTACTATCCATCGATCGGCGTCAACGCAAACGGGGATGTCGCAGTCGGGATGAGCGGATCGTCGGGAACGGAGTTCGCAGGGGGGTACTACACGGCCAGAAGGTTCGCGGATCCGCCGGGAACGATGCAGGCGGTGTCTCTTCTCAAAGCTGGAGAACAATCGTATTTCAAGACGTTGTCGGGTACTGCTAACCGTTGGGGCGACTACAGCGCCACCGTGGTGGATCCGTCCGGGAACCTGAAATTCTGGACCGTGCAGGAGTACGCGAAAACCCACGATACGACAACAGGTGTCTCTCGTTGGGGAACATGGTGGGGATCGTTTTTCCTTGCGCCGCTTTCCGCGCCGTCAGACCCCGTCGGCCTGGAGGCCACCCCCCTGTCGGGGTCGACCGTTTCCCTCGCATGGACCGACACCTCTTCCAACGAAGAAAGTTTCGTGATCGAGCGGAAAACCGGTGGGGGGGCCTATTCCGTCCTCACCATAGAAGCCACGAACGATGTCGCCGGTTTCACGGACGAGGGGCTCCAGGAACGAACCGCATATTCTTATCGCGTCAAGGCTCGAAACTCGGCAGGTGATTCCGGGTACTCGAACGAACGCTCCGTTACGACGCTTCTCGCCACACCGGCCGATGTCTCCGCTACTGCAACATCTTCCACATCGGTGGATATCGCTTGGACGGACCGGTCGGCGCAGGAAACCGGCTACAGTGTGGAACGAAGAACCGGTGCAGGGGGGGTATATTCCGTCATCGCGACACTTGCCGCCAATGCGGATCACTTCACCGACAATACGGTTTCCGCGGGGAAAACATTTTATTATCGCGTGCAGGCCTTCGATACGGTTACCCCGGCCCAAAGCGCCTACTCGGAGGAAGTTTCCGCCACGACCCCGGGTTCCGCCACCGCGGGAGGCGGCGGCGGGGGCGGTTGCCTCACCGTCTCCGGATCGCAGGGGGAACCGGCGGGTGCGGGCGCGCTCTTCTCATGCGGGGTTCTCCTGCTCCCCTGCGGAGCGATCGCGGTTCGTCGGTTTCTTCGCCGGAAAACGCATCCCCTTCCCTTCCGGCATCCCGTTTGCTAAGAAGTAGGGAAACACGCCGCTTCGATTCATAATTCCGGTCCGGGCACACCGCCGGATTCATCCATCGAGGCACGGGAGGGAACGATGATACCGGCGGATGCTGGGGCAAGGCTTTCCGTATCGATATCCGACGGGATGACGGTGGAAGTCCGGCTCGGGCTCAAGGAGGTGAAGATCGGCCGGGGACGCGAGGCGGATCTCCAGTTGCCCGACCCATCCGTATCCCGGCTCCACGCGAAGGTTTTCCGCGTCGGGATGCAATATTTCCTGGCGGACCTTCGAAGCCGCAACGGGACGTACGCCGACGGGAAGCGGGTCACGCAGCTTCCTCTCGAAGACGGGCGGATGTTCCGCGTGGGACCTTTCCGGATCCATTTCCATCACTCCTCGTCCCTCCCATCCAGCGGCGAGGAGCCCACGGCATCCCCCGGGGCAGCGTCCATCCCGCCCGCCCCTGCCGATCCTCCGGCGGCGCAGCGCCGTCCCATTCCTTCTCCCGCCGGAAGTCCATCTCCGGACGCCGACGCTCCGTTCGGGCTGATCGGTTCTTCCCCGCAGATCCGGAAATTGACCGGCACGATCCGGCGGGTGGCCGCATCGGACGTCCCGGTGCTGATCGAGGGGGAAACCGGCAGCGGCAAGGAACTGGTCGCACGGGGGATCCACGACGCCTCCGGCCGCAGCGATCGCCCGTTCATCGTCGTCAATTGCGGAGCCATCTCCCCCGAACTGATCGAAAGCGAACTGTTCGGCCACGAGAGGGGGGCCTTCACCGGGGCGACGGCGCAGCGCAAGGGGGCGTTCGAGCTCGCCAACGGCGGATCGATTTTCCTCGATGAAATCGGGGAGTTGCCTCTGCCTCTTCAACCGAAACTCTTACGTGTGCTCGAACAGAAAGAGGTGAAGCGGGTGGGAGGGAACGACCTGTTGCTGGCCGATGTCCGCATCCTTGCCGCCACGAACCGGAACCTCCGGGAGGAGGTCGCCCGGAAAACGTTTCGCGAGGACCTCTATTTCCGCATCGGGGCGATCACCGTTTCCCTTCCTCCGTTGCGGGACCGCCGGGAGGATGTGCCGAAAATCGCGCGCCACTTCCTTTCCCGGATGCGCAACCACACTACCGGACCCGTCCCCGCGCTCTCCCCGGAAGCCGTCGACGCCCTCGTCTCGTACGACTGGCCCGGGAACGTGCGCGAATTGCGCAATGCGGTTCAGCGGGCGGTGGTGATGTCGGAAGGCGAAGAATTGACGGCGGAGGATTTCGCCTTCCTCCGGCGGACTTCCGCGCAGGAGGCGGAACCGGATGCCGCATCCGGCCTGTCGCGATGGGAGCGGGCGGAACGCACCAACATCCTCGGAGAACTCGCACGGCAGATGGGGAACAAGACGAAGACCGCGCGCGAGCTCGGGATCGCCAAGTCCACCCTGTTCGAAAAGTTGAAGAAGTACGGAATTCGCTCGTCGGAGTTCGACCGATAACCGGACGCGGCGTCCGATATTCGGTCTGTTCTTCCCCGTCCACGAAAACTTCCCCCACCACTCCTCGGTAACCTCCCGACTTGACACGGAAATCCGGGCTCCGGCCCGGACCGTGTCGAGGCATGCCGCTTGCTCCACGCAACGGCAATCCATTCACCTCGGGAGGTGGAAAAATGAAAAGGACCATCGGAAGGAACAGGAAGGGCCAGGGTCTCACGGAGTACATCATCATCGTGGCGCTCGTGGCGGTTGCGGGGATCGGCATCGTCAACATTTTCGGCAACCAGCTCAGGAACCAGTTCTACACCATCGTGAAGGCGATGTCCGGGAGCCAGACCGGGGCCGTCGAGTCGCTTGCCGAAAGCGCAAAAACCGAAACGAACAAGAAGAACCTCTCCACCTATGCCGGCTCGAAATGACCGGGGAACGGCCATGATCGAGTTCCTGGTGGCGGGCGTGCCGCTGCTGCTCATGATTCTGGCGGTCGTGCAACTGTCGCTTCTTTGGGCGGGGAAAGGCGCCGTCGACACAGCGGCGCACCTCGCCGCACGGAAATTCGCCCGCACGGCGAGGCAGGATTTCCGCCGGGCCCGGGAGAGCGCCTTCCTCGAGGCGATGCAGGTGTGCCGCGCCCGGTTCGGAGGGTCGGTCGGTTCGGCCATGATGACCTCCCTCGACGTCACGACGGACGGGGAACGGGGCGCCGTCCGGGCGTCCGCCGGGGAGGCGCTCTGCGTCCGCCTCACCCACGGCGTCGAGTTGATCGTCCCCTGGATCGACCGGATCCTGTATGTGCTGTCCCCCGGCAGGAAAGTCCGCATCGGCGGTCGTTACTACCTGATGCTCCAATCGACCCGCTGGGTGACGGTGGAATGACCATGATCGGAACGTTCTCCCGGCAGGCCGTGCGGATGCGCCGCGGCGAAAGGGGACAGGCGACGGCGCTCTTCCTGGTCGTCGCCGTCACCCTCCTGGCGGTGGTTTTCGCGGCGGTGCGAGTCCAGCACGTCGCCGTCTCCCGGATCGGTACGACGGATTCCATCGACGCGGTCGCCCTGTCGGCCGCCACGTGGGAAGCGCGTTGCCTGAACCTGATCGCCGCCCTGAACGACGGCGCGATCCAGTGTCTCAGGATCATCCGGTACACATGCGTGGTGTGGGCCGGGCTGGCCGTCGCCGCGGCGTTCGGAGGGGGGATCCCAGCGTTCGCGGAGTACACGCTGCGGGCGAGGAAAACCATCGCCGGGTACTGGAAGACCGCTCACCTGCTTGTGCGTTGGTCGGACAAGATCCGGAAAGCCGCTCCATACCTCGTCCTCGGGGAAGTCGCATCCCTTGCGAAGAAGAGAAACGTCGCCGGCATCCTGTTCCCGCCCAACCCCGCCGGGCCCCATGACGGGAAAAACACCCTTGAGCTGCACGTCGCTCCCGGCCCGCCGGTCACCCTCACCGAGGCCATGGCGCCGATTCGCGCAGCGCTGGACCGTTTGAAGAAGGTCCGGATCCTCAAGGGCGCGGTGAAAACGGTGATCGCTCTTCTCGACACCGCGTTGCGGGGGATCATCGGAACGAACGAGGGACCGATCCGCATGCTTGAACCCGAAAACGACTTCCGGGACCGCCAGTTCGTTCGGTTCACCGGGTACGGCGACGTCCCGGATCTTCCCATACCGCTCCTCGGAGAGAAGGGGGGGAAACGGGTGTTCGCGGAGGCGCTGGCCGAGCCGTACGGTGGAGGTCGGGCGGAGATGACATGGAAATCCAGGCTGTGCGAAAGGGGAAAAAGATGAAGGGCACGAAAACATCATCACGGGGCCAATCGCTCGTGGAAACCCTTCTCGTATTGCCACCGCTTCTTGGGCTGCTGGCCGGCGGATACTGGTGCTATCGCAACCTGTCCCTCTCCTCTTCCGCGGAGAGCGCCGCGCATGCGCAGATGCTGCGATCCGGGAGGAGATTGTCGGGGATCGACCGGCGGTTGTCCGCCACGATTCTTCCCGGGGACAACGCGGTACGGATCGAATCGCACGACGAACGCCTCGCCGGATCGTTGCCCTCTTTCGGGTCGTTGTCGGGAAGAACGGCCGCCACCGTGCGCGTTTCCCTCGGCAAGGAACCGATCGGGGCGTTCCTCGACATGCCGTCCCATGACGTGCGGAAAACCGCGGAAGGATCCGTGGACTGCTGGGACAAGGGATCCCCCTCCGCGTCGAAAATCCGGCGTGTCGTCCTCGGTGTCGTGGCGACGGGGATGATCCGATGAGACGGGCGATTCTCTTCGGGGCGACGTGCGCCACCCTCGTGCTTTTCGCGGTCTGCCTGGCCGGCAGGGGCGACGCGCGCAAGAAAGACCTCTCCTCCACCAGGTGGGTGACGATCGACGGCGAATCGTTTGTCCGGGAGGAATCTTCCATGGAGGAGCCCGCCCTCATCCTGCGGGAGATCGCGAAAAGGAACGTCCGGTTGCCGGACGGTTTCGATCTTCGAAATTTGCACTCCCCGCCGAATGCGGTGTATTCCGGGCGCGTCGTGGATTCGCCCCGTCCGATTTCCGCCGCCGCGGTCCGGCTCCCGGCCGGACTTGCCGGAGAACACACGATCCGGATGGAAGGGGAAGGGGAACCTCTCGAGCTCGTTTTCGGAAGAACGGCGGGGAAAGGACCCGCCGTCCGGAACCGGTTGCTCGCTTCCGGGTGGGAATCCCTTCCGGTCTTCGACGCTGCGAACCCCTTGCATGTGCTGCAAAAAACCTCCGGAAAGGAGACGACCGTTGTTTGCCTCGATGAAAAGGAAGGCGAATTCCTTCTGTTCCGGGAAGTGGGGCGCTAAGGCGCGGGCGCTGCTCCCGCTTGCGGCGGGGGTGCTGTTGTGCGGATTCGCGCTGGCGGCGGCCGGGCACAGGATCGCCGCGGTGGAAAGTAAAGTGCGGAATGAGGCGAAACCCGTGGAAGTGGTCGTCGCTTCGGTCCCGATCACCGCCGGAGACACGTTCAGCGAGCGCAATCTCGCGAAAAAGGCCGTCCCCTCTTCCGGCACGGGGCAGAGAAACGTCCCGGCGTCCGACTTCGAACTGCTGCTGGGCGCACGCGCGCGCAGCGCGATCGATCCGGGAGAACCCGTTTTGTGGACCGACGTGGAGGAACCGTACGATACGGGATCCTTCTCGAAGAACGTCCTCCCCGGCCGAAGAGCGATGACGCTCGCCGCGGACACGTCTTCCTCGTTCGCGGGGCTCCTGAACCCGGGAGACCGCGTGGACCTGCTCGTCGAGGGATCCGGCGGTGATTCCGCCGCATGGATCCGGGACATCCCGGTGATCGCGGTGGACCAGGATCACAACCGGCTGGCGCATTCCCCCGGGAAATCCGACGCGGCCACAGTGACCGTGATGCTGAGGCCGGAAGAAGGAGAGCGGATCGCACGCGCCGCCGGAAAAGTCCACTGGTTCCTCCGCAACCCGGACGACAACTCCGTGGTCCACGCGCGGCGAAACGGGACGAAGGCGCCGCAAGCGGTCGAGATCTGGAAGGGGGGAGTGAGAACCGCAGCCGCCCCGATTCCGAAGGAGGTCCGGGAATGAGCACGCGGGCGCTTCGACTCTGCCTGTTCCTCGTTTTCTCCTTTCTGCCCGCTTTCCCCGCCCGGCCCGCGGAGTCCACGGCGGGCACGACGGACACGATCCGGATTCTCCCGGGGTTCCAGCGGATCCTCGACCATTCCGGCGTGTCCCGTCTTTCCGTCGGGAACCCGGAGATCATCGAGGCGCAACCTCTGCCCCGCGGGGAGGGCATCCTCGTCGTGGGGAAAAAAGAGGGGGATACGGATCTCGTCCTCTGGGAAAAGGGAGCGAGGACCGAATTGCGCGTCGAAGTGCGCTCCCGGAAAAACTCCTTCGCCGATGACGCGCGTGCGTTCGCCAAGGCGTTCCCGGGCCTGGACGTCGTCGAGGCGGGGGGATCGGTCCTGATCAGCGGCCCGGTGGCGACGGCGCGGGACAAAGCCGTTCTCGAGGAGTACGCGCGCGCACATCCCGGGGTCCATCTTCGGCTTGCCTTGCCGGAAGAAAAACGGACTCTCCTGCTCTACGACCTGAAGATCATCGAGATCGGCCGCGGGGAAACGGCGCAGTTGGGAGTCCGCTGGCCGGACGCGTTGACGGCGAAGGGATCGTTCGCCGCGGGGTCGGGAAAAGCCGGCGCCTTGAGCGTGGGCGCCGATTTCGACGCGCGGTTGAATCTCCTCCTGGCCGACGGGAAGGCGAGGATCCTTTCCAATCCGCGCCTGGCTTGCGAAAGCGGAAAGGAAGCCCAGTTCCTGGCCGGGGGGGAAATCCCCATCGTGATCATCACCCCCGAGACCCGGACCGTGGAGTGGAAGACGTACGGGATCATCCTGAAAATCCAGCCCTCCATGGCGGAGGGGGGCAACATCCGGACCCAGGTGAACGCGGAGGTCAGCACGGTAGATCACGGGAGCGGAACCTCCGACGTCCCCGGGTTCCTCACGCGGCGCGTGTCCACGCATTTTTCCACCCCGCCGGGGGAAACGGTGATGCTGTCCGGCCTGGTGAAAAGCGAGATGGCGAAAGATGTCGCGAAAGTGCCTCTGCTGGGGCAGATCCCGGTGATCGGGGAACTGTTCAAATCGCGCAGCTTCCGGGAGAACCGGACCGAACTCGCCATCTTCATCACTGCGCGGAAAATCTCCGGAGACGCCGCCGGCGACGCCGCCGAGTGGGAGCGAAGGATGGAAAAGGAAAAGGAGAACCTGCGGTTCCGGTTGCTCGATTGAATCGCCGCATCCGGGCGGGCGCAACCGCCCGGGCGCGGAACCACCGACTTTGAGGAGGATGGGTTTCGATGAAGGACAACCTGAGGCGATCGTTGCATCAGTCCGTGCTTTCCCGCCTGGACACGAGGAAGACCGGTTTCGCCTTTTCGGAGGATCTCGACCTGTGGCGGGGTCGCGCCGAGGAGCATCTCCGTGCGGAAATGTCCGGGCTTGCGCTCGACGCCCCCGAACGGGATACCTTGCGCAGGGAAATCCTCGACGAGATCTTCGCCTACGGCCCGATCACTCCCCTGCTCGACGACCCGGCCGTTTCCGAAATCATGGTGAACGGGCACGAATCGATCTACGTGGAGCGGAACGGGGTGATCACCCCTCACGCGGCGGCGTTCCTGTCCGGGGAGTCGCTTCGCGCGACGATCGACCGGATGGTTGCGAAAGTGAACCGGCGACTCGACGAATCCTCCCCGTACGTCGACGCCCGCCTTCCCGACGGGTCGCGCATCAACGCGATCATCCCGCCGGTGTGCCTCAACGGGGCATGCCTCACGATCCGCAAATTCCGGAAGGAGGCGTTCTCCCTCGAGGAACTCGTCCGGATCGGGTCCCTCACGGAAGAGGCGTCCGAATACCTGAAGGAAGCGGTCCGCGGCAGGCGCAACATCGTCGTTTCCGGGGGTACCGGTTCCGGAAAGACCACGCTTCTCAACGCCCTTTCCCAGTTCATTCCACCCGAGGAGCGGATCGTCACGATCGAGGATGCGGCGGAGATCCGGCTCCAGAAACCGCACGTCGTCCGCCTCGAGGCCAGGCCGGCCAACATCGAGGGGTGCGGCGCCGTCACCATCCGCGACCTCGTGAGGAACTCCCTGCGGATGCGACCCGACCGGATCATCGTGGGGGAATGCCGGGGCGGCGAGGCGCTCGACATGCTCCAGGCGATGAACACGGGGCACGACGGCTCGATCACGACGGGACACGCGAACACTCCGCGGGACATGCTCCGCAGGCTGGAAACGATGGTCCTCCTCTCCGGCGTCGAGATCCCGATCCGGGCGATCCGGGAGCAGATCGCCTCCGCCATCGAGGTCATCGTCCACACGGATCGTCTCGCCGGCGGGAAACGCGCGGTGACGTCGATCACCGAGATCACCGGGATGAACGAGTCCCAGATCCTCCTCCAGGAACTGTTCCGCCGGTCGAAGGCCCCCGGGGGAAACGGAAACGACGGGCGTCTCACGGCCACCGGGGTCCCTTCCCGGTTCCGCCGAGGGGAGGATTCCCCATGGGACTGACCCCCACGGAAGCGATCGTCTTTCTCCTCGGATCCGCCTTGATCGTCCGGTTCCTGCTGAAAGCCGCGCTGCCGGAGGCGCGTTCGAAATTCCTCGATGCGGCGAACCGGCACTCGGTCGTCCTTCGGGAGGAGTTCGTCCTCCTGCCGCCCGCCCGCATCGCGGCGGTCCTGGCCGGTTCGGGGATCCTGCTCGCGGCATCGGCGCTGGCGGCGACCCGCTCGCCCGTGGCGGCGGTCCTCTTTGGGATCGCTCCGGCCTTTCTCGCAGGCATGCTCGTCCGCTGGTACCGTGCACGGCGGAAAAAAACGATCCTTTCCCGGATCCCCGCTTTCCTCGACCTGCTCGCCGGCCACGTGCGGGCCGGGCACAGCCTGCCGGAATCCCTCGCAGAAACCGTCCCCCTGCTGCCCGCCGGGATCAGGGAAGAGATGGCCTGGGTCCTGCAGCAACACCGGCTGGG
>Ga0334722_10006661_pt1 | contig 11358 bp, 14 predicted proteins | sample C3_bottom_MG_FD_207210 | JGI IMG/M metagenome (GOLD analysis project Ga0334722, IMG submission 207210) | Sediment microbial communities from Yellowstone Lake, YNP, Wyoming, USA - C3_bottom | ecosystem: Environmental > Aquatic > Freshwater > Lake > Sediment | place: USA: Wyoming | collected...
CGTCTTGGGGCAGCGCGCGCGCCGTGTGCAGGAACGCGCTTGCCGGTACGATCGCGGAGAATTCTTTCGCTTTCTCATCACCCCACTCCGCCTCTTCCGTGCGAGTGATGCGTCCCAGGCGAAAGCCGTCTGCCGCGCCATACTCGACAGTCGTCTTCTTGCCGTTACGGGTTGCCTTGAGCGATACGCCCGTCAAGACCGGGCGCGATTCATCCTTCGCCGCACACGGGCACACGCACGCGACGATCTCGGCAATCGCATCCTGCGAGAGCGTGAGTTTCAAATCTTGGCTGGGTTGCGGTATGACGGGGAACTCTTTGGGATCGATGCCTTTCAGATTCGCGTGAAACTTTTCGCCGGTGAATTTCGCTGTTTGAGTCTTGGGCGTGATTGCGCAATCGATGACGCCCTCATCCCAGTTCGCCACAATGCCGTCCGTGAGATAGGGAAAGCACATGCTCACGCTTTCGTTCACGATAGCAGGGACTTGCCACCATGTTGCTTGCTCCAGGTTCGTGGTCGTGACGCGGAGCACTTGCTGGCTCTTGTTCGCTTCGATCAGCCAGTTGGCAAGGACGGGGAGCGTGCTCTTTTTGTTCAAGGTCTTGGCAGTGGCATTGAGTGCCGCCAACAGGTTGGCGGTCAGAACGCGAAACTGGACCGGGCTATTCTTCGGGAGCGCGGGCAGGGCGTCGGCTTTTGGCGCGACGGGCTTGGCGGTCTTGACATTTGCCTTGTCTTTACCAGGTCGCACGACGCGCGGCTTGGCTTGCGCTGGCTTGGTCTTGCCTTTCGACTCGACGGGCTTGGCTTGCGATTTCGCTTTCACTTTCGACTCTTTCTTCGTGCGGGATTTTGTGGACATGATTCGGGTCTCCTTTTGGATTGTTTGGAATTGGAAAGTTAATTCGATAGAACGTGGTCGCCAGCCACTAGGACGGCGGTTGCTCCTTGACTTGATGCGCGATTTTCCAGAACACTTGAAATTCAAACACATCGGCGTAACGAGTGTAAATAAACCCCAGGATGAACTTGCGGAATAAGACGCAGCCGATCTTGCGCGAGCGACCGATGCGTTGGTCAATCACATCAAAGAACGGGAGCGCGGTACGCTTTGCCGTGTCGGTTACTTTCCCGCTCAACGAGCGTTTCCACAGGAATCCATCGGTCGATATTTTCATCTCATGCCTCCGCGTGATCTGCGCCGTCCACGTCAAACGCATGACCGCACTTGCCGCATTTGACTTGCTCGCCCATCTTCGGAATCTGTATCTCGTGATTCGGAAGTTCGCACAGCGGGCAAGTCCATTCGTAACCTGCGGCTTTCAGTTCGATGGAGCCAACGGCGTCGATCTGCTCAATGCTTTCGATGACCTGCGGCTCGACATCTTGCAATTCATAGTCGCCTTCGGCGATGATGACGGGAGCGCGACGGGTGATGGGTAACGGTTCGCCGTAATCAACAATGGTGCGCGCGCCCGTCTCGTCTGTCGCGGCGACCAAGTACGTCACGCGCTTGACGTAGTAGCGGAACGCTTCGACGCGATAGTAATTGAGTGGGACTTCGTTTACGCGCGCGTCGGGTTGATCGTCGCGCTTTGCGCCGCACTTTCTGCAGCGGGTCTGCGAATGGGGATGGATGTAATTCTCCTTGCATTCACAATCCCAGTGTGTCGGCGTGGTCAAGCTAACTTGCACTTCGCCGTTGCGGTCAAGTTCCTCGGCGAGCTGCGCGGCAGACTGGCGCAGGGACTCTTGGATTCTTTTCGACGAGGTGATCTCTTTGAGCGTTTTCCACGCTCGCTTGCCGATCTTTACGGTAACGGCAGGTTTGCGCCGAACGAGCTTGCGAACGGCGGTCTTACGATTTTGCTTTTTCATCGGTCTCCTTTTTGCTTGCAGATTTCTAATCGGTTAGTGCTTGAGGGTCTTGAGTGTCGCTTTCGCGGCGCGCAAGACGTTATCGATCAATTTCTCAACGTCCGCGCTGTGGCGCTGGGTCGCAGGCGTGTCCATCGCTTGCTTTAGCGCGGCGACGTGCTCGTCTACGCCCTTGCTCTTGACAAGGTTCATGGCTTGATAGGTTGCCGCTGAGTTGCGAATCTGCTCCGCGACCTTGCCGACGATCTTGCCATTCTTATCGACCGACGCTTTCGCGCTGGTCAAATGCTCGACGATGCGTTCGAGCGTGCCCGCTTGCAAGTCGCGCACGAACTCTTGCGTGATCGTGTGGGCGTCGCGGAGCGCACTACCCGTTGCGTCGGCGTGCATCTCGTCGAGGATTGCGCCGTCTTCCAGCAACGTCTTTTCCTGGGTCTGCGCAAGCGCGCGTTTGGCTTCGATCCGTTCTTTTTCTTGCAAGTCCTTTGCCAGCATCGACGGCAGGGGAATGTAAGAGAGTTCAACGCGAAAGTCGAGCGATTTCAAGAATTCTTCTTTCGTCGGCACGCGCTCTTCGATGCGCGCGACATACGCGGCGATAAAGTCCAACTCACTGATGACTGCGCCTTGCGTGTCGCGCAATCCCGTTGGATTCATGCGCTTGATGCGAGCATACGCGCCGGACGCCGCAATCGCGTACTGTTTCTTGCGCCATTCGGCGATCTTGCCGTCCCATTCGTTGTGCGCCTTCTTGCCTAGCGCCATGTACGCGGCGCGGAAAAGTTCGTTGCCCTGTTTCCAGGTCGCATAGCGTCCCACGTCAACCCATTCGCCCCAGCGCGTGTGATACGCATGGTCGCGCAGGTGCTTGCGCGCCCCGGTGTCGAGGGAATTGAATTTCTGAAAGTACTCGGGCGGCAAGAGTTTTTTCGAGCCAATCGTCATTAACTCGTCGAAGACCGCTTGCTCTTTCGCGTCGAGCGCGAGTCCCAGGTCTTCTTCGTTGAGAGATACCGTGCCGCGAAAACGGCAGATGTCCAAGTCCACCAAGACCCCCAAGCGCATCAGCCAAATATCAGGTGCTATGGTTTTGATGTCCGTTTCACCTGTCTTGTGTCGCAGTTCGGCGAGTTGCTCTTGTAGAGTTACTTGCCCGTCACACGATGAGCGGCGAACAGGTTTCTTTGAACTGTGGGCGTCTTTGTTGACTACGGGGCGAGGCATGGTTTTTCTCCTTTGGGCGTACACCGTGAGTCGTCCGAATTTGTCGCCGAGGACAGGGCTTCTGCTTTTCATTGCAAGTCTCCTTCACGGTAAATCACCATCTCGTAGTCTTCGACCACAACGCACCCCGCGTTAGGCACTAACGCGCCATTCTCAAACAACGGGCACACATCACTGGCGCTACCCTCTGCCCAACCACGTCCCTTCGGAGTAATCAGTGCAAGTTCGGACGATTGTCTTTTCGTGGCTTTGGTTCGCAGGATGGAAAGTTTCGACTTGCCTTCCCATACCGTTTTAGGTTCGGGGTCATAGAGTCGCACGAGTTTGACGTGATACTCGGTTTCATCGTTCTCTTGCAATCCCTTGATTTCTTGAACGCTCAACGGAATCAATTTGGTCATTTGAGAATCCTCTAGCCGCTGACATTCATCCATGTAATCTTCAAGCGCACGCGCCAGTGGCTTGCGCGCAAAACTTTTACGATCTAATTCGGTCACGGCATCCTGAGATGCGCGAACCAATGCTGAAACTGCATCAAACCACGATTGCGAAATTTCTTTGTCTTTCATTTCGGGTCTCCTTTTCTAAACTCGCGGAACGGGTCAACGCGACCCGTTCCGCGAGTTTACTAGCGCATCCACTTGGCGAGTTGCGCGGCGAGCGCATCGCCCTGGTCGCTGGTCAGTTCGTCGAGCGGAATGAACAAGTCGGCGAGGTCTTTCATGCAGACCGTGCCTTCATACGCTTCGTGATAGCCGTAACGCCCTATTTCGGTATAGAGCAACCGAAAACCCAGTTTCTCTTTGCGTTTCTTCCACTCATCGGCGACTGCTTTCGAGACAAGCGACTCGCCGTCTGAGATAAAGACCGCATCGGTGCCGCGCGCGCGCTGCGCCATGCTGTCAAGTCGTTTCATCAGTTCGGTCAGCGCTACATCGAAACTCGTGCCGCCGCCTGTGAAACGGCTTGCCCAGTCCATCAAGTCACTCAAGCCCTGGGTCGAATCCACGAACGGACCGACCGAAGTCGAGAACGTAAAGAGTTGGTAGGCGCGATTCTCGGCTTTCGCGGTCTGCGCGATTGCCAGCGCAACCGCTTTGGCGACTGTATCGCGTTCGCCGTACATCGAGCCGCTCGTGTCGGTTGCCGCGACGAACGGTCCTTGCTCTTTCGCGTCGTTCGCCTTGTGCCAGCCAAGCAAGCCGCTGTCCGCCCATTGCGCGACTTTCTGCGCGCGAATCGCGGGCGGGGCGTCTTTCCGCAAGAGGGCAAGTTCGGTCGGGAAAAGCGAGGTCAGGTCTTTCGTCATGCGGGCGTCGACCGGCGTCACGCCGTACGTCACGCGCTCGCGGCGCGCGTGCATCGCGATCCCGCGCAACCGTCCCGCGAGTTTGGCAATCAGTTTCAGTTTCTCGTCGTGCTTTTTGGAGAAGTCCATCGCCGCTTTCGGATCGACGCGCGCATCTGCGCCCGGTCCCATGCCCCACCCCGACATTTGGTCGGCGGTGTCTTTCGCCTCTTGCGCGGCGTCTTTCACGGCGCTGGAAACCTGGGCTTGGGCAAAGTCGCTCTTGCCTAAAGATTCGAGCGCGTTATCGAGTTGGCTCTCTAACGCTTTGGCGTCCTGTGCCGCTTGGTCGGCTTTCGCTTGCGCGTCAGCGACCATAGGATCAAGTTCGCTGTCGGAGTCGTTTGCCGATTCATCTTCACTGGTATTTTCCGCGTCCGCATCATCCGAATCCTCATCGGTCTCGTCTTGCGGCTCACCCGTGGGCGAATCTGCAATGTCGTCATCTGTCTCGTTCGCTTCATCCGATTCATCGTCTGCCGCGTCCTCATCCGCCAAGTCCTCTTCGTCGCTATCGTCTTGTGGCTTGGCTTTGCTTTGCAGCACCAGTAATTCCGCGATAGTTTGTTGCGAGCGCGCCTCTTGCTTGGCTTGATCGAGTTGCTCTTGGAGTTCAATCGCCTTCTTGATCTGTTCGTTCGAGACGAGCAAATTCCACAAGAGGGATCCCGCCGCCATTGACGCGCACAGGTTCGCTTCGGTGTACGATCGATTCTGCTCCCAGCCGCCGAACTTTTGCGACCATTCGAGCAACTTGTGATTGAGTTTGCGTTCGGGCGGAATCTCTGACTTAAATTTGGGATTAGAGTAAAGCCCGAACATCAAGTCGGCTGCCAAGTCGATCTCGCCCTGGTCGTATGTCGGCTGGGGCAAGTCCAGGTCAAGCAGGCGACCGATGCTTCGTTCACCTGGCGAGAGATTCAAAACGCTATTGTGCGCGAGTGCTTTAGTTTTCATGGTATCCTCACTTTGACTGAATTCGTGGAATGTGGTTAATCGCCGCTGTCGGAATCAGGCGTGTCGCCGATCATCGCGGACGAGAACCATTTCATAATCGTCTGCGTGGTCTCGTTCACGCGCGGGTCGGTGGTCGAGAGACGCGCGAGGGCGTCTTTCGTGTCGGACACAAACTTGCCGAGTTCGCCAACTTTTTGCATTCGCTGTCCGGCGTCCGAGATACCGGAGATCGTCTGGAACTTGGTGAGCGCATTTTTCTTGATCGTTTCGATTGCCGCGCCGACCGGATCGCCAATGCCAGCGGTGATGCGCTGCCAGTTCGCCGCATCATCGGCGGTCAAGGCAGGATACGCAAAGCGCAGGATCGAAGTCGCTTGCTTGGGGAGTTGGGTAAAGTCTGCCGCACCGCGATGATAAGCGGCAACGCGGTAGACGAGTTTAGTCCACTGCGTCAAGCGGCGCGGGTGCGGATGCAAGCCGTTCTGTGTCGCCTCTTCGACCAAAGCCCGCAAGCAATCTTGTACGGCTTGAATTGCGTGCGGTCCCGCTTTCATTGCGCGAACGTCCTCGATTTCTTGCCAGGTCGGAAGCGCATAGTCCACATCCAGATCGTCGCCATTCAAGTGCGACGAAACAATCGTGTCGCTGTCCAAAGTGCTAGGCGCGAGCCACTGCCACAGCGCGATGCGGTCGATCAAGGCGTCGGTGCGTTCGCCTTGCGCGACAAAGTTGGCATTCGCCCAGACGACGGATGGATCGGCGCAACCCTGTCGGTCGAGCGTGTCGAGCAGGGAGTCAAACACCACGTCGTTCGCGCGAAAGATTTCATCGAGAATCGAGATGCGGCACGAGGGGTCATAAGGTGTGCCGTCCACGACTTTGACCAGTTTGCCGTTCAAGAGTTCGGCGGGATTGTACGCGCCCGTCACTTTTTCTGGCGGGGTCGATGGGTCAAGTCGCGTGAAACTGAACGGCGCGAGCCGCGCGGCGACTTTCAACTCAATCGCCGTCTTGCCCCAGCCGGGCGCTCCGAGGATAACGCAGTGCAGGCGCGCGAGAGCGGACGCCACGAGCACATCACAGATGTCCGAGACGTACGCGCCGGTGAAGTACGCTGACTGCGGAGTGGTCACGAGTGCGGTCGGGGCTTCAAGTGCGGTCACTTCGGTCTTGCTGGGTCGAGCAGTCTTGCTGTTGGATTTCTTTGGCGTTGCCATGATTCGGGTCTCCTTTGGAGTTGAATTTGATTGAACGGTCGTTCTGTCTAACTTGTACTAACTTGTCTATAATATACACTATCCAACCGCAAAAGTCAATGCTTTACGCGGTGAGTTTGACGGCGAATTCTTGCTCGGTCAGAACGGGCGCGAGCATCAGTTGCCCGTCTTTTTCGACGAGCGGAATGCCGTCCGCCGCGCACTCGATCAAGACGGCGAGCGTGGGGGGGGCGCCGATGATAATACCTCGGTCGTGGGAGTGCGGGGGGGCAGGGCGCAGGCGCATGTGCTGGTCGTCGATCTCATACTCGCCATCGTTCACGATAACGGTGAGCGGGGTTTTGTGGTGGGTCATGTCAGATTCCTTTCTTCCAGAGTTTGTGCCAGGCGAACGCGAACATCAAGTTGCCGGTCACGGTGAAGAGCCAATTGAACAGCGAGCGTGCCAACTTACGTGCTTTCATTTTCGGGTCTCCTTGTTTTGGGAAATAAAAAAGAGTGTGCTTTATGCACACTCTGGCTTGCTGACGTCGCTTACTTTTTGTTGGCGGCTTGCTTGCGCTTGAACTCTGCCAAGTCCTGCTCGGTAAACACTAGGGTCTTGCCGACCATCGTGCAACCAAGTTGCTTGGAGCGGTAGACGTGGTATTTGACACCCGCTACCGATAACCCAAGTCGCTTGGCGGCGACAGCGATACCGAACGGCACTGATTTCATTCCGAATCTCCAAACAGCGGTCCGAGTGACTTCTTGGCTTTGGGGGGGGATTGAATCAGCCCCGACCACTCCGTGACCGCATACCCTTGCGCAAGCAACTTCTTGGCGATCACCGTGCGATGACACTCTGCCGGATCCTTGCACGCGCATAGCACAAACACATGGGCTGGCTCTGACTGCAACACCTGCGCCAGCCCCTTGCTAAAGTCCACCAACTTGATCGGACCGCCGTTCTTGTAATTGGCGTTGCCCCAGTTCGGGACATGCACGTACTGTTGTCCGATTCGTTCTGCTAGCGGTCCCTTGTTCCAGTACGGGACGCGGCTGCGTGGGGCAAAGCGGGCGTCGATCAAAAGACTGTTGGGCTTGGACGCCAAGAGGTTCACCAAGTCCTGCGGCTTTCTGCCCGTGTACCCCAAAGTGTAAAACTGCGGTTTGTTCATTCTTACTCCTTTCAAGGATTTGACTACCCTACAACGGATACTATACCGCATAGTTACTCTCCTGTCAAGAGACTTTGCTCTGGCACTGCCAAATAGTTATTTTTCACCAGGAACGTATACAGCGTGCCGATGGTGCCCGCCTCAGACGGAAGACCGCTCTGCTGCAAGAGGACGATGTATTTCTCGAAGACCGTGGGCAACCCATCCTTCATCGAGTAGGACAAGTGCGGCAAGTCCTTGCGGGTGGGTGCGCCGGTGTAGGCGAGGTTGCCTTTGCGGGGCGCTGCGCCGCGATTCTTCATCTTCTTGACCCAGAACTCTTCCAAGTCAAAGAGCGACTGCGCCGCTTGATCTTCTTCCAGACTGTGTGCCACTTGAATGAACGTCTTGAGCGTCATGCCCTTGGATTCATTCAACACTTTCAAGATAATGCGCTGGCGGTTATGGTCCAGGTTCGTCATCGCCTCGCCGTGTCCCACGGGCAAGTCGCCCGACACAATCAGTTTTTGCGCCTCTGGAATGAGCGACAACAAACTAACGCGCTGTTGCACCAAGGTTTCGCTGACGCCCGCGACCTTGGCGATCTTGGCGTCACTCCACCCGAACGTATCGCGGCGGGTCTTGTACGCCGCGCCCTCTTCGATGGGATTCAAGTCCTCGCGTCCGGTGTTCTCGACGAGCATTTGACTGGACGCCTGTTCGTCGTTCAGGTTCCGCACAATGGCGAGGATGAATTTCGAGCCGTTGAGCAACTGTGCCCGATACCGTCGCTCGCCTGCGGCGATCTCGAACTCCTTGCCGTCTTCGGGTGGAATGACTGGACGCACGATGTAAGGTTCCACTTGACCATTTTCTTTGATGCTGTCCGCCAACTCTCGTAGTGCGACGGGATCAAAGTCCTTGCGGTCGTTGGCGATTTTCTTACCCGGCCGCACCCTCTCGATGGGGATTTGCATTTCGCTGCCCGCGTTGATCCCCCGTGTAGAGTCGGACGTTTGCTGCATCTGCGCGATACACTGCTCAAGCAACTTCGCGATGCGCTTGACGGATTCTTTGGCGAGCAACGCGGCTTGCAATTGATCGAGCAAGTTTTCCGCCCGCCCCGCTGTCACCGTCAAAGTCTTGAAAGCGGTGATCGACCTGTCGAGCGTGGTCTTGTCGGCGGGGGACAACTCGCCGCTCTCGTCGATCTTCTTTTTGATTTTCTGCAACTTGGACGTGAGTTGTCCGAGTGCTGCCGCGCGCAGTTCGGACTCCATGTTTTGATTCTGATTTGTCATTTCGGGTCTCCTATCAAGGACTGGCTCAATACCCAAGTCCTGCTTTCACTCACCGCTTAACCTGTGGGATGTGGATTATATGACCGAATAGGTACACTCCTGCTCTACCGCAATCAAGTCCATTCCTTTCTGCTTGATCTCGGCGACCAGACACTTGCCGACCGTCTCGGAATCTTTCTGTCGCGTTGCCATTGCCTCAGCGCATTCGGCTTTCGTTGGATGAATCACCACGCCGATGACTCCGCCGTCTTCCGCGTACCACCGATAGCCGCCGCGCACGACCTTGATCTGACCGACTGGCTCCACCTTCACCATGTCACCGCCGTCGTCTTGCGTGTAAAACCAGGAACCGTCGCTGGCGACCGTCTGAACAAAGTGCTCGATCTTCGCAAACTTTTTGATTTGCTTGCGTTTCGCGATGGCGGCTTGGCATTTTTCCAAAGTCTCGAAGACGTGACCGCTGACCGCGCCGATTTCCATTTCATACCACCGATAGCCGATGGTCTCCAATTTCACCGCCGACTCAAACGCGCCGCGCGGGGTGTATTGAATGAATTCCAGCAAAGTCCCTGGCAATTCCTTTGCGGTCAAAACTTCCGCTTTCTTCAAGTCGTCCACGCGATCTGGGTTTTTATTCCAGCCCGCCGTAAACTTCCGACTGGCTACCAAGAACCGAGTGGCGAAGACGCTGACCGACACCCAGTAGGAATCAAAGTCAAAGCGAATGTTCGCCATCATCGCGCTGCCCAAGATTGGCTCGGCGCGCTGAACTTTCATCGCGGCATCGTAAGGACGCAGGTCTTTGGATTTCTTGATACTGGCAAGCGCCAGGTCAAGGTTCTGATTGACGCCCGCCGCCCCCCGCTTAAGTGCTTGTGTCTTTTCCATTTCAAACCCCCTTGTTTCCTGTGAGAATTTTTACGTACTGATAGTTGCCATGAATGTTCCGATGGAAAAACCGACCCTTGCTTTGCGAGTGAATCCACCGCCCGAACGTAATGGGCGATACTTTCTGATAGGCATACTGCCCGCCGCTCTGAAACACGACGACCGCGGTGCGGCTCGCTTTGTCGTAGCCCATTTGCTTGATCGCTTGGCTGGCGACATTCTTAAACTCAACCTTGATTGCTTGAACAAACTGCTGTTTCATTTTGACTCACCTGCCTAAGTGCCGATAAAGACTGGGACTGTAAACGCCATCAGCGCGACCGCCCTGGGCGTCTTTGGTTTTGATTTCCCAAAACACCGTGACCGAACCGCACAAACCGCATTGCTGTTTGACTAAAGTCATCGAAACCACCGTTTCGATTTCGCCAAGGGCTTGGATGCGTTCCCCTTTGCGAAAAGGGGCTTTGGGATGGGTCTTGGCGTACTGGATGGCTTTTGCAAAATAGCCACCTGGATAAGACAGGCACAACCGACAGTTTTTCATTCGGGTCTCCTTTGCGCTTGCGCGCTTTATAAATTCGACGCACCAACTGTGCGCCGTTCTCTGTTGCCCTGGGGGAAACAAAGAACGGAGCGCAATTGCTTGCTCTCCGTTTACTTTTGGGTCTTCGGAACTACCACTCATTATCTTTGAGTTTTGCTTGGGCTTTCCGATATGTCGGGTCTCCCTTTCGCACTACCTGATCGGTTTGACTCGACCGTTTCGGATATTGCCTGTGACTCGACCCTGATCTCTCAACCACCCTTTAGGTTTCCTGACCAGGACCACCACCGCGTTCGGATTGTTCCGCATTGTCCGGTGATTAAGCCTCTCGCCGTCGCGTTCGTCCTTATCAGCCATTTCTGGCGAATCCCGCTTCCGCTCGGAACCTCTGGTATGCTCTCTTGCACTACCTCCAAAGGGCTAACTCCCGAGCCATCGCGCGATCTACATCCCCTTACGTTCCACTGAACCCCCCAACTGGGACAGCGCCCAGTCCAATGACTGGGTTGTCTCCCGCCCACCGTGTTTTGGTATGGGGTGGATGTAATCCCGCCCTAGTTTGCTGTGAGGATTGAATACCCCACCTGTACCGCTCCCGAATCTGGATTGCTCCCCCAGTCCCGACGTGTTACCCTACGGGCTTCAGCGATTACCACCCCAGAGGTCGGAGAGGTCTCCGGCTGGTATGGGATGTTAGACGCCAGTTCTGCGACTGGTTCAAATTCTTCAAGTTCCGAGTTTGGTTTGTTAAGGTGCTGGTTGTGTATGTGGATGTATCCTACACAAGACAGTATACCACATAGACTACACCGTGTCAAGGGGGGCAGCTGATCTGCCAGGTGTGGAATGGGAGGATCGC
>Ga0334722_10006662_pt1 | contig 11352 bp, 10 predicted proteins | sample C3_bottom_MG_FD_207210 | JGI IMG/M metagenome (GOLD analysis project Ga0334722, IMG submission 207210) | Sediment microbial communities from Yellowstone Lake, YNP, Wyoming, USA - C3_bottom | ecosystem: Environmental > Aquatic > Freshwater > Lake > Sediment | place: USA: Wyoming | collected...
ATAGCAACATCGTGTCGGGCTTTATCGAAGGCGAAGAAATTTCAGTCGCGGCAGAAATTGGCGGACGCATCGAAGCAATCACCGTCGAAGAAGGTAATACCGTCACGGCGGGACAAGAAATTGTGCGACTGGATCGTACGATGATCAACGCGCAAATCGCGCAAGCGCAAGCCGCGCTCGATACCGCCAAATCGCAACTCACGCAAATCAAGAATGGACCGCGCGCATCGGATGTATCAGCCGCGAAGGTCGCCATTGATGCGGCACAACAAAACTATGACAAACTACGCGCGGGCGGAACAGCATCCGATGTCGCTGCGGCGCAAGCCGCCGTGGATGCCGCGACGAAAAACTTTGACAAGGTGCGTGCGGGTCTCACCGCCGATCAACTGGGACAATTAAAAGCGCAAGTCGATAGCGCCAAAGCCGCGCTCGACCAAGCGCAAGCCGCGTATGATCGCGCGGGCGGCACGAGCAATCCGAATATCGGACAGTTGCCGCAATCGCTGGCATTACAACAAGCGACAAATGCTTACAAAGCGGCGACCTCTGCGCTCAACGATGCGTTATCGCATCCAACGGCTTCGGAACTTGCTGCCGCCAAATCCCAGGTCGATCAAGCCCAAGCCGCGCTCGCGCGTTTGACACCCGACACCGCGCAACTTGCCGCCGCCAAATCCCAGGTCGATCAAGCCCAAGCCGCGCTCGAACGGCTGACACCAACCACCGATAGCATCACGGTAGTCGAGAATCAAGTCAAGCAAGCGGAATCCGCGCTGAGTGTACTGCAAGTTCAATTAGCCAAGATGACGTTGAAGAGTCCCGTCAGTGGAATCGTTACGCGCCGCGTCGCGCACACCGGCGAAATCGCCGCGCCGAATGCGACGTTGTTGAGCGTGACCAATCTCGACACGGTCAAGCTCACCATCTACGTGCCCGAGAATCAAGTCGGTCTAATAAAAATCGGAGACACGATTCCCGTTCAGGTGGACTCGTTCCCCGGTAAGATATTTCAAGGCACGGTAATTTTCAAGTCGACACAAGCCGAGTTCACACCGCGCAACGTGCAAACCAAATCAGAACGTATCAATACTGTCTTTGCGGTCCGTCTCCAAATTGCAAATCCGAATTTAGAACTAAGTCCTGGGATGCCAGCAGATGCAACGCTAAAGTAATTCCCTCAGTTCCCTTGTTTCCTTTAATTCCCTGGGGGAATAAGAGGGAAACAAGGGAACTGAGGGAACTCATAATAACAATCCGCCCTCCGCCAATTCCGCCACATCGGCGCGCGTGATTCGTTCGCCGATCATCAAGCGCGGCAGAATCAAATCGACGACATTCGTCTCGCGCGATTTGACGCAACCCGGTGCGCCGACAATCGGCACATCGCCACGATACGCGAGCAAGAGCAAATTCCCCGGCTCGACCGGCGCACCGTAAAGTTCGATCACCCCACCGGCTTGTTTGATGCCGCGCGGCGTAATATCGTCCGCATCCATTACCGATGTCTCACCCGCCATGATAATCATCTGCGCGCCCGTGCCCAACATTGCCACAAGCGTCACCTGAATGGCGTCAGCATCCTCGTCGGTATACGATTCCGCAATCACCTGCGCGCCCAATTCTTCAACCCGCGCGCGAATCGGCGGCAGAAAAGTTTCTTGCACCTTCTGCTTGCCATCGATGCTGCCTGTTAGGATAATCGCCACTTGCCGAATTTGCGTTGACGCTACACTTAACGCTTTCCCTCGCGCGCCGACAATTTTTTCGGCTTCGATCAATGTGGTTTGCGGCAAAGCCAGCCCAATGGTCTTGAGCGTCGCAATCATCTTCTTCGGCGCGACGGTAGAATAGCGCGCAATCGTCGCAAGCGTGACACCATCGAGTTCGTTGATGCGTTTCAGCGCATCGCGATTCACGCGCAAAAAGCCAGGTTGCGTCGCATACAGATTCACCCGCCCACCGCTCGGCTTGCTCAACTCCACACCATCGCTTGCGACAGCACGCGCCAGTCGCATCGCCGCTTCATCCTCGCGCACATCGGCTGCATCGAGAACGGCAGCGTAAACCGTCTCTTTGCCAATCGCGCGAATTTTTTCAACATCGGCTAGAACAACAATATGCCCTTTGGGAAATGCTTTGCGACCATCGACGTCCATTATATTATGAACGAGAATGGCACCGATGGATTGATTGAGCGGAATATTTACGAGTTGCATATTACAAAACCTTCAAAAAAGCCAAATCTGCCAAAAAGTTTGGCACGTTTGGCATATTTGGCACATTGGGTATGTTTGGCAAATTTATCCTTTGATCACCGCCAGTGGTTCCAACCGCGCCACTTTTCTGCCGATGCCCGCACGATGCACCACATCGACCACGCGCGAGACGTCTTTGTACGCTTGCGGCGCTTCTTCGGCGAGACCTGGCATTGAGCCAGCACGCACGACGATGCCGCGTGACGCTAACTCGTCGCGCAGTTGTTCGCCGCGCACTTGTTTCTTCGCTCTCGACCGACTCATCACGCGCCCCGCGCCGTGACACGTCGAGCCAAACGTCTGCGCCATTGATCCTACGGTACCGATCAGAACGTACGACGCCGTGCCCATCGACCCAGGAATCAGCACGGGCTGTCCGATGGTGCGCAGATCATCGGGCAACACGTGCGACCCAGGACCGAACGCGCGCGTTGCGCCTTTGCGATGCACGCACACTTGTATCCGCTTACCATCGATGTCGTGCTCTTCCAACTTTGCCATGTTGTGCGCGATGTCGTAAATCTGATGCAAATCGCAATCGTTCACGTGACCCGCAAGCGCTTGTTCAAACGAACGCCGAATCAGATGCGCGAGCACCTGACGATTGGCGAACGCGAAATTCGCAGCGGCTGCCATCGCTTTGAAATACTGCTGTCCTTCGGGCGAGCTGAGCGGCGCGCACACGAGTTCGCGGTCAGGCAAATCGATTTTAAATTCGCGCACGGCGCGCTGAAAATCGTTCACGTAGTCGGTGCAGACTTGATGTCCCAGCCCGCGCGAGCCGCAGTGAATTTGCACGACGACTTGATCGGGAAACAATCCGAGCGCGTCTGCGACAGCGGCGTTAAAAATCTCCGCCACGCGATCCACTTCGATAAAGTGATTCCCCGCGCCCAGCGTACCCAGCTGATCTCTGCCGCGATCCTTTGCGCGTTTGGACACTGCGTTTGCATCTGCGCCTGGCATTCGACCGTACTCTTCGGTGCGCTGCAAATCTTCTTTGCGCGCGTAACCATTTTTGCGCGCCCACTCTGCACCGTTCTCCAATACGTCATCAAGTTGCTTGGCGTTGAGCGCGACCTTGCCTTCGGAGCCGACGCCGCTCGGACAGTTTTTGTAGAGCGCCGTCGCCAAGTCCTTGATGTACGACTTTACTTCATCGGCACTTACATGCGACGCGAGCAAGCGCACGCCGCAATTGATATCGTACCCAACACCTCCAGGCGAAATCACGCCGTCGGGTCCTTGCGTGGCGACGACGCCGCCAATCGGAAAGCCATAGCCCTGATGAATGTCGGGCATTGCGATGGCATACTTGACAATACCTGGTAGCGTCGCCGTGTTGACCAATTGATTGAGGGAATCATCTTGCAACGCATCTTCCAGCAAGTCTTCGCTGGCGTAGAGACGCGCGGGCGCGCGCATATCATATCGAAACGATTGCGGAATTTGCCAGACATCATCGCTGATGCGTTCAAAGTTTTGTTTGGTTATCATCGTTCACCTCGCTATGACCGCCGACGGCTGACCGTAGACCGTTGATAATTTCGCGGTCTGCCGTCTTCAGTCTGCGGTCGTTTCACACATCCACCACCACAATCACTTCCCATCCATCCATCGTTTGTTCGATTTTCAAATTGTGATACGTCACCGCCTTGATGATCTTGTCGAGTTGAGTTATCGGCGCGCCGAAAATCTGCGCGCGCAATTCGGTCAGCGACAGCGAATCGATTTGAAACCGATGATAGGTCTCGTGATTCGATTCTTGCAACCACAACAACTCGGTGAGCCAGTTGACGAGGAGCGACTCGTAATCGATACCGTTCACATCGACTTTTCGTGTACTTTCGCGTTCTGTTACCTTGGAAGGAGTACCACCACCCTCCATCGCAAAGATCGCGAACGCGGCGTTCTCGAACAAGTCGCGCAAATCTTTGCCGAATGCGCGGAACGACCAATCGGCAGTGTGTGGAATTTCTTCAAAACGTTTCACGCCTCTATTATAGCACAGACCCGAAGTCTTGAATCTTCGGGTCTGTCATTTATTGCGCTGGCTTGATTTTACGATTGAGCAATTCTCGAAAGCGAGAGAGTTCATCCGCACGCGCGAATGCGCGCTTGGGAATCGGCGTGAAATGATTCGATTGCAGAAACAGCACAAAGAATTGTTGATCCTCCACGACCTTCGAGTACGTTTTCCATTCGCTCGTCGATTCCGAAGATTCCATTTTCCAATGAACATTCTCTTCAGAAAATTTCCAGGTTTGTTCGGCGATGTATTTCGGTTGCTTGCGAATACGGGATCGCACAATCGGATTGTAATACGTAAAGACAGCCAGAATCAAAGCCACAAGAATGATCGGCGCAAGCGAGAAAATGAAAAGGTCAAGCGTTGCGTCATACATGATTTGTTGAACGCCGACGTAGACGAGCATGATGAAAATGAAAACGACCAGGAATCGAAAACTCCACGACCGCATCGATTGCGCGCGAATCGCGCCGAGCAATTCATCTTCGGAGAGCTTGTAGCGCAAATCGATTTCATCTGCCATCGATGCCGACCTCTGCCAGGATATTGCGTGTCTCTGCAACATCGCGCTGCATTTGCTCGACCAGCGCCGCCACGCGGTCGAATTTGAGTTCGGCGCGTAAGCGCTTGATGAACTGGACTTCGATCACCTGGTCGTACAAATCACCGCTGAAATCGAGCACGAACACTTCGACCAAGCGCGCGCCGTTATCAAATGTTGGACGAACGCCGATGTTTGCCGCGCCGCCGAACCACTCATCGCCGATTTTCACGCGCACGGCGTAGATACCATCGGCGGGAATCAGGCGACGTTCGGCAATAGCCAGGTTCGCCGTTGGAAATCCCAGCGTGCGCCCGCGCTGATCGCCCTTGATGACGCGCCCGCGCACGGACGCATAGCGCCCCAGGGATCGTGTCGCCGCATCCAGATCACCTTGCGCAACCAGTTCACGAATATGGGTGCTCGAAATAATTTCGTCGTCAAACTTTTGCGGCTCGACCACGTGAACTTGAAATCCTTTTTCTGCGCCGAGCGCGCGAAGAAAATCGACATTGCCTTCGCGTTTGTAGCCAAATGCAAAGTCCTTGCCACAAAATATTTCTTTCATCCCCAAATGATCGATGAGGAGATGAGCAAAATCGCGCGCGTGAATTTGCGATGTTTCCAAACTGAATGGAAAAACAACGGCATAGTCTAGCCCCAGCGGTTCGAGCAAATCGAGTCGCTCCTCAATCGTGCTGAGGTATCGTAGCGCCGAGTTTGGACGCAACACAACTTTGGGATGCGGATGCAGCGTCACCAGCGCGCTCGCCGCGCCGATCTCTTTCGCGCGGTCGATCACCTGCGCGATGAGATGTTGATGCCCGCGGTGGATCCCATCGAAGGAGCCGATGGTGAGGACGGTGGGTCGAGTGAGATGAACTGTGGTAAGGTCGCGAATGATTTCCATGTCGAATAGAGATTAGAAATTAGAGATTGGGGATTGGAAGATAAATCTCTAATCTCCAATACTGAATACTTTTTTCGGTTTCCAAGCATCCTGGGTGTTGCCGCGTTCAAGCAATGCGATGCAGTCGCCTGCGCTCGAATACGCGCGAATCAACGGCGACGAGTACTCTGCGCCGCAAGCCAGCGCAACGCCCTGCTCGATTTGCTTCTTCGTGACCTCGTCGACGACGATGGCTTGGAAATTCAGTAGCGCTTCGTCGAGGGGACCGAGATATTTTTCGGCGTAGCCATTGGCAAACGCCTCGCGCAGTTGATCGAGCGAGACCGCTTCTTCAATCGAAAACTGCGCGACGGCGGTGCGCCGCAGTGCGGTGAGATGCGCGCCGCAACCCAGTTTTTCGCCCAGATCGTGCGCGAGCGATCGGATGTACGTGCCCTTGCTGCAATGCACGTCGAACTCGATTTCGGGCAGAGCGGTTGGGCGCAGTTCAACCGAAAAGATTTCGACTTGGCGCGCGATGGTTTCAACTTTGACGCCGCGCCGCGCGAGTTTGTAATGCGGCACGCCATCTTTTTTAATCGCGGAGAAGGCGGGCGGCATTTGCTCGATCTTGCCGACGAAGCTGTTCAGCGCATCGATGATTTGTTCGGGGGCGATGCGAACATCGTGTTCTGCGACAATTTTGCCGGTCGCATCGTATGTATCGGTCTCGACGCCAAGCTTGACGCGCGCGCGATATTTTTTATCGTGGTCGATCAGGTATTCCGTGACGCGCACACCCTGCCCGATGCAAACCAGCAACACACCTGTCGCCATCGGATCAAGTGTGCCCGCATGTCCAACGCGCGAAACATTCGATGCTTTGCGGACAGCGGCGACAACGGTATGCGAAGACACGCCCGCGGGTTTATCGATATTGAAAATGCCATTCATTCCGCGTGGAAGGGAGGAGGTGATCGAGGGAGTGATTTGGCGCAGTGGACATTCTTTTGCCGCGCCGCATCGAGTGCATGTCGTCATATAGTCTTCTAGTCTCGTAGTCGCATAGTCAAATCGTCAGATGGTCACGTGATCGCACAACGACCACGCGACCATCTGACTAAGTGACTATTTGACTAATCGACTTTTTTATTTCTGCCAACACACGCGCACGCGCTGCCGTCAGCGGACCATCGATGAGCGCGCCAGACGCTTGCTTGTGTCCGCCGCCACCCAATCTCGCCGCGATGCCCGCCACGTCATAACCCACGCGCGAACGCAAGCCGACATCGATCTTGCCGTTATCTTTTTCGATAAAGAGCGCAGCGATCTTGGCGCCTTCAACGCTGAGCAATTGATTGATGATACCATTGGTCCCGTTGCCGTTCAAACCCATTTCGCGCATCAACTTGAGCGGAACTTCTGCCCACAAGATCACGCCATCCAGGGTCGCTTCGCTGAAGACTTTGCCGCGCAAGCGAAGACTCGCCATTGGAACTTGATTGAACGAACTCTCGATGATTTCGGGAATCGATCCGCCCGCTTCCATCAGCGCAGTCACCGTCTTGAGCGTTTCAACCGTCGTGCTCGATGTGCGAAAGCCGAGCGTATCCGTGATGATGCCGGTGAGCAAACACATCGCCATACGGCGGTTGAAGGCAACGCCAAACGCGCGAATGAATCGATAAATAATTTCGGCGGTCGACGCGGAACGCACGTCGACATAGTTGAGCGGCGCAAAATGATCGTTGGTCACGTGATGATCGATGACGAGAACGGGTCGACCGTTGAATTGGGCAGTATTGTACGATGCGCCAAAGCGGTCGGCGGCACTGCCATCGAGGAAGACGAGAAACTCTTCGTCGGTCGGCACTTTCGGAGTGAGTTCGGCAAAACCGTCGAGGTACTTGAACGTGTTGGAAACGTGATCGTTGCAGGTCACCGTGACCGTTTTGCCCATTTTACGCAGCGCCCACGTCAGCCCCAACGCCGAACCAAGACAATCGCCGTCGGGCATGACATGCGCGGCGATAAAAATTTTGTTGGGTTGTCTGAAGAGATCAACCGCTTGTTCAAATGTAATTGCTAGTCCCATGTTTCAATTCGTCGCTGGGTTTGTAGTGCGCGATTTATCGCGCGATGAATCGCGCACTACAAACTAATGTTTATTCTTTCGTCCGGCGTGACTTGAATTTCGTCGCCGTGTTCTTGCGCGCAGACTGGGGCGACTCCTCCGCATGCAACTCTACCTGCACTTGCGACAAGACCTCAAGAAAGCGTTCGCCCTTTTCGATAGCGCGATCCAGCAGAAAACGAATCTCTGGCGCGAATCGCAAATCGAGATATTGCCCGATTTGACGACGGAAGAAACCTGTCGCATTGTCGAGCGCCGTCATCATTTCTTTGGTTGCCTCTGCATCGCCCTTGATCGGCGCGACAAAAATCTTGGCGTAGCGCAAGTCGCCGCTCACTTCTACTCGGGTTACATTCACGCCCGCGAGACGTGGATCGCTCACTTCGCGCGTGAACATGATACTGATTTGTTGTTGAATCTCCTGGCTGACCCGCTCAGCCCGATACCCTGCCATTCAAAACCTCAAAAGACGCTTCGCGAGATGAAGGATGAAAGATGAATCACTTTCTAAATTATCTTCATCTTTCATCTTTTATATTTTATCCTTTAACTAACCTTGACTCTCTGATAGAACTCGATCTGATCGTTTTCTTGATAATCGTTGAACTTGTCCAACGCCAGACCACACTCGTATCCTTCGGCGACTTCTTTCACATCGTCGGTAAAGCGTTTGAGCGAGGCGATCGGTCCCTTGTACAATTCAGTTTGTCCTCGCATCACGCGAAGGGTGGCATTGCGCGGCGCTTTGCCTTGTGTAACCCGCAGACCGGCGACCGCAGATTTCTTCAAGCGGAAGACTTGCAAGACCTGGGCGCGCCCAACCAGTCGATCTTCAAACACTGGGTCGAGCATACCCTTGAGCGCCTTGTCAATGTCTTCGATGAGTTTGTAAATGATGTTGTATTCGCGAATGTCGATGCCTTCACTCTCGGCGAGCGATTGCGCGGTGGATTCGATTCCCACATTGAAAGCGATGACGATACCTTGCGATGCGACGGCGAGCATCACATCCGAGCGCGTGACCGTGCCGATGCCTTCGTGAATGATCTTGACCTTGATCTTTTCATCGCCCAACTTGGTCAACGATGAAACAATCGGCTCCATCGATCCTTGCACGTCCCCTTTGACGATCAAGTTGAGTTCCTTGATGTTGCCTGCCTGGAACTGCGCGAACAAATCGTTGAGACTGACCGCTTTGGTCGATTTCTGTTCGGCTTGACGTTTGGCGAGCGCCGCCGCTTCTGCTTTCGCGCGAGCGTGCTTTTCGTTATCCATCACAATAAATTTTTCGCCAGCGGGCGGCACATCCGACAATCCAGTCACCACCACAGGATCAGCGGGCATCGCATCCTTGACCGCTTCGCCGCGCCCGTTGAACATCGCGCGAATCTTGCCCCACACTGTTCCGATCAACACCGCATCGCCGACGTTCAACGTGCCTTCGTTGACGAGCAACGTTGCCATCGGACCTTGCTGTTTGTCGAGTTTCGATTCGATGACAATGCCTGCCGCAGACTTGTTGGGATTGGCGCGCAAGTCCGCCAATTCCGCGATAAGCACAATATTTTCGAGCAAATCTTCGATGCCGGTTTTTTGTTTCGCCGAGATCGGAACGACGGTGACTTCGTCCTTGCCGCCGTAAACCGCGAGACCGATGTCGGACAATTGTTGCTTGACGCGCTCCGGGTTCGAACTCGCCTTGTCGATTTTGTTGAGCGCGATGATAATGGGCACTTGCGCCGCACGCGCATGATCGATGGCTTCGCGCGTTTGTGGCATCACACCGTCGTCGGCGGCGACGACGATGATCGCAATATCGGTGGCTTGCGCGCCGCGCGCGCGCATTTCGGTGAACGCTTCGTGACCGGGCGTATCGAGGAACGTAATCTTTTTGTTGCTGTGAACGATTTGATACGCGCCGATGTGTTGCGTGATACCACCTGCCTCGCCAGCGGCAACATCGGCGTGACGAATCGCGTCGAGGATCGACGTCTTGCCGTGATCGACGTGACCCATCACGGTGACGACGGGCGGACGCAACACCATATTGGCGGCTTCGGCTTCGGTGTATTCTTTCCTCCTGGGAATGCTTGTCAGCACCTTGACTTCTTGCTCGACGACGATGAGCTTGAGTTCGATCACTTCAAAACCCAGTTCGCCTGCGACGAGCGACGCCGTATCGAAATCAATCGGCTGATTGATGTTTGCCATGATGCCGTTCGCCATCAATTTCTTGATAATGTCGATGGGTCCCACTTTGAGATAGACGGCGAGGTCGCGCACCGTTAGATTTTCCGGCAACTCGACCGGTGGTTTGGGCGGGGGTGGTGGAGGCGGTGGCGCAATAGGTCGAGGCGCAACAGCGGGTGCTGGACGAACCGTTGTAGCAGAGGCAACTTGCGCGCCCGTTGACCTGGGTGCGTGCGTTGGCGCTCCAGAGTGCGGCGGTCGAACCGGAGCAGCAGTTCGCGGCGCGTTGGCAGGTCTCACGCCGGGCGCAGTGGGTCTAGGCGCGTGTGTCGGCGTTCCTGATTGCGGAGCGCGTACAGGCATCCCAGGTTTGCTTATCGCAGGACGCGCGACAGGCGCACCGGTCCTGGGCACACCAGGGCGCGTGGGTTGCGCAGAGACCGCTGGCTTGCCGGGTAATGGATGTGCAGTCGAGGTTGGGCGCGCGGTAGGATGAACAGGTTTTGCAGTCGACGATGGTTTTCTTGTTGGAACCGGCGCTTTCGGCGATTCAGCCGGTTTCGTCTTTTTCAATTCATTTCGCTCAATCGGTTTCGTTTCAGCCATAACACACTCTCCTCTCCAATCCGTTCCCAGGCGACATTCCATCGGCAAAGCAAGAGCGTCGGTAGAACTAGTTGATTGGTTGAATATTCGGTTAGAGCAATCGTTGGGAAAGAGTGTGCCAGAGAAACGCGGCACGCTGGCGTAAAGCGCAGTCAAACTGGGGAGGTCGAGCGTGGAGCGAGTGGAATGGACGCGGTTCAAGCGTTCATCGAACAAACTCCCTATTGCCTTTCCAGGTCATCGCGGGATGATCTGCGATCTTTCCCAGTCTCGCGTTCAACACGAGACGGTTGGCGATTGCTTTCATGGTGTTTCGTTTTTAGGCGCTGCGTTTTTGATCTGCGGCGGCAGCGTCGTCGCGAACTGGCGCAGGTGGGTTAAGTCCTCGTTACTCATCGGCGTTTCAAGGTTCAAAGCTTGTTCAAGACGATGGCGATTATCCAATGCCGTTTCCCAACATTCGCGCTGGCGGCACAAGTATGCGCCGCGCCCCGATTTCTTTCCCGTCACATCCGCCTCAACGCGATTCTCGGTTGTGCGCACGATACGAAGCAGTTCGCGTTTGTTGCGAACCGTCCGACAAGCGATGCACGTGCGTTGCGGAATATGTTTGGCAGGCATTAGTTCGATAGTTCGTTAGTTTGATAGTTGGGTGGTTTGTTAGTTGGCTCAGTTGTCTGCGTGAAAAAGTAGCCAACAAGCAAA
>Ga0334722_10006663_pt1 | contig 11351 bp, 10 predicted proteins | sample C3_bottom_MG_FD_207210 | JGI IMG/M metagenome (GOLD analysis project Ga0334722, IMG submission 207210) | Sediment microbial communities from Yellowstone Lake, YNP, Wyoming, USA - C3_bottom | ecosystem: Environmental > Aquatic > Freshwater > Lake > Sediment | place: USA: Wyoming | collected...
GTGGGCCTCATCGCCGCCGACCTGAACATCGGGATCTACTACGTGATGGCGGTCACCTCGCTGGTGGTGGTCGGGATCCTGCTTGCGGGGTGGGCTTCCAACAACAAGTGGGCGCTCCTCGGCGGGATGCGGGCGGCGGCGCAGATCGTCTCCTACGAGGTGCCCGTGGGGATGGCGCTCCTCCCCGCGGTGCTGGTCGCCGGTTCGCTCTCGCTCCAGGACATCGTCCGGTCCCAGGGGGGGCTGCTCGGCATCTTCGGGTGGAACCTCTTCCACAATCCGTTCACCTTCTTCTCCTTCTTCCTCTACTTCACGGCGGCGCAGGCCGAGACGAACCAGACCCCGTTCGACCTGCCCGAGGCCGAGTCCGAGCTCGTCTCCGGCTACAACGTGGAATACTCGGGGATCCGGTTCGGCCTGTTCTTCCTCGCCGAGTTCGGCGACATGTTCATCGTGGCGGCGCTGGCGACCGCCTGCTTCCTCGGCGGCTGGCAGGTGCCGTTTTTCAACGCGGCCGCGCTTCCGCCGGCGTGGGGAAACCTCCTTTCCCTGTGCGTCTTCCTTGCGAAGGCGTTCACCATGGTGCTGGTCATGATGTGGGTGCGCTGGACGCTGCCGCGCCTGCGCGTGGACCAGCTCATGCGGATGGCGTGGAAATACCTCGTGCCGCTCACGTTCGTCAACCTCCTCGGCGTCTCCCTCTGGCTCCTCGTCTTCCGGGGCAAGGGGATCCCGGCGATGATCGCCGCGCTGTTCGGATGAGGCCATGGGACTGAAGGCGTACATCAACGACATCGTCGAAGCCGTCGTCACCACGGCGAAGGGGATGCGGATCACCGCGCGCTACGGGGTGGATCCGAAGGAAGAGGTGACGCTGCAATACCCCGAGGAGCGGTGGGAGGTCCCCGAGCGGTACCGGGGGTTCCTGCACAACGACATCAAGAAGTGCACGGCGTGCACCATGTGCGTGAAGGTGTGCCCCGTCGACTGCATCTCGCTCGAATCGGTGCGCGGCGCGGACAAGAAGATGGTGCTCGCCTCCTACGACATCAACATCGGCCGGTGCATGTATTGCGGGCTGTGCGTCGAGGTGTGCCCCGTGAAATCGCTCACGCACACCTCCGGCTACGAGAAGGCGTCGGTCGACCGCGGCGAGCTGATCCTGCACTTCATCGAGGAGGACGCCGCGGAGGTGAAGGCCCGGGTGGCGCGCCAGGTGGCCGAGGCCGCGGCGAAGGCCGCCGAGGCGGCCAAGGCGGCGGAAGCGGCGAAAGCCGCCGGGCCGGCCGGCGCGCAGGCCCCGGCTTCGGCCCCGCCCCCCGCCGCGGGCGCGGCCAGGGAGGAGAAGAAGGGATGAACGGACCCGGCGATCTCGTCTTCCACGCCGCCGCCGCCCTCACGGTCTGCGCCGCCGTCCTCGTGGCGGTGCTGCCGAACATCATCTACGCCGCGGTCGCCCTTCTGTTCGCCTTCGCGGGTGTCGCGGGGCTCTACGTCTTCCTGTCGGCCGACTTCCTCGCGGCGACGCAGGTGCTGGTCTACGTGGGGGGCATCCTGATCCTCATCCTGTTCGCGGTCTTTTTGTCGAACCGGATCGCGGACGTGAAGATCTCGAACCCCGGGCGATTCCGGCTTCCCGCCGCGGCGATCTGCCTCGTCCTGTTCGGTGTCCTGTCGTACACCGCCGTCTCCACCCCGTTCGCGGTCAAGGAGACGTCGCACATTCCGACGACCGCCGACCTCGGCGAGCTCCTGATGACCCGCTACCTGCTCCCGTTCGAGGTCGCGTCGGTGCTGCTGCTGGCGGCCCTGATCGGCGCCGCGATCCTGTCGCGGCCCGACCGGGGGGAGCCGGAGAAGGCCGACATGGAGGAGGGGAAGGGATGACGCTCGAAAAGCTCCTCGTGGTCTCCGCCGCGCTGTTCTGCTGCGGCCTCTACACCGTGATGACCCGCCGCAACGCGGTGGCGGTCCTGATGGGGGTCGAGCTCATCCTCAACGCGGCCAACATCAACTTCGTCGCCTTCTCCCACTTCCTCTCCCGCGTCATGGGGGGGCAGATCTTCGCCGTGTTCGTCATCGTCCTCGCCGCGGCCGAGGCGGCGGTGGCGCTGGCGATCTTCCTGCGGATGTTCGCGACCACGGGCACCGTGGAAGTCGACGCCGCGGACGAGTTGAAGGGGTAGCCCGGTGATCCGGTACGCATACATCATCCCGCTCCTGCCGCTGGCGTCGTTCTTCGTGAACATCTTCGTCGGCAAGCGGCTGCCGCGCAAGGGCGACTGGGTTTCCCTCGCGACGATCGCCGCGGGGCTGGCTTTGTCGATCGGCATCTTCCTCGAGGTCTTCTCGGCGTACGACCCGAACTTCAAATACCACGTCGTGACGCCGTGGATCACCATCGGAAACCGGTTCACCCTCAACGTGGGGATCCTGGTCGACAACATCACCGCCGTGATGCTCCTTGTCGTGACCGGCATTTCGACCCTCGTGCACCTGTTCTCCATCGGCTACATGCACGGCGATCCCCGGTACAACCGGTTCTTCGCCTACCTGTCGATCTTCTCCTTCTCGATGCTCGGGCTCGTCCTGTCCGAGAGCTTCTTCTTCATCTACATCTTCTGGGAGCTCGTGGGCCTTTCCTCCTACCTGCTGATCGGCTTCTGGTTCGAGAAGAAGTCGGCGGCCGACGCCGGCAAGAAGGCGTTCATCACCACCCACATCGGCGACGTCGGGTTCCTCATCGGCAACATGATCATCTTCGTGACCTGCGGCGTGTTCGGCTACGACGAGGTCTTCCAGGCGATCGGGCAGGGGAAGCTCTCGGGGACGCTCCTCACGATCGCCGGGATCGGGGTCTTCTGCGGCGCCATCGGGAAGTCGGCCCAGTTCCCCCTGCACGTCTGGCTCCCCGACGCGATGGAGGGCCCCACCCCGGTCTCGGCCCTGATCCACGCGGCCACGATGGTCGCCGCCGGCGTCTACCTCGTCGGGCGGGTCTACCCGATGTTCACCCCCGACGCGTTCCTGTTCATCGCATACATCGGCCTGATCACCCTGTTCCTCGCGGCCACCATCGCGCTCGCGCAGAACGACATCAAGAAGGTGCTCGCCTACTCGACCGTCTCCCAGCTCGGGTACATGATCATGGGGCTCGGGGTCGGGGGCTACACGGCGGGGCTCGCCCACCTGGCGACCCACGCGGCGTTCAAGGCGTGCCTGTTCCTCGGGTCGGGATCGGTGATCCACGCCGTGCACAGCCAGGACATCCGCGAGATGGGCGCCCTTCGGAAAAAGATGCCCATCACCTTCGTCACCTTCCTCGTCGCGACGCTGGCGATCGCCGGCGTGCCGGGCTTCTCCGGGTTTTTCAGCAAGGACATGATCCTCGCGGCCGCGCTCGAGTTCGGGATGAAGAACCCGCAGCATTACGTCTTCTTCTTCGGGGCGCTCTTCACGGCCGGGCTCACCGCGTTCTACATGTTCCGTCTCGTGATCCTGACCTTCCTCGGCGAGCCCAGGGACCACCACAAGTTCGAACACGCGCACGAGTCCCCCGCGAACATGTGGGTGCCGCTCGTGGTGCTGGCGGTCTTTTCGTTCTCCTTCTGGTTCAAGAGCCCGTTCGTCGAGAAGGGGTGGTTCCAGACGCTGATCGCGAAACCGGCGACGGTCGCGAACATCGTGCGAGTCCCGGCCGCCGCCCCCGCGGAGCACCCGCCCGTGGGGCACGAGGCGGCGGTGTCCGGAGCGGCTTCCCATGCCCCCGCGGAAGGTCCCGGACCAGCCCATGCGCCGGAAGGAGCGCCCAGGCCCGGCGAGGGCGCCGCCCACGGCGGAGAGGGGGGACACGACGCGCACCTCGCGCACCTGGCCCATACGTACGCCATGTACTCCTCCGTGGCGGTCGGGGCCCTCGGCATCTTCCTCGGCTTCGTCGTCTACCTCTTCCGGTGGATCGATCCCGACAAGGTCGCGAACTCGTTCCGCGGGCTCCACACGTTCCTCGAGAACAAGTGGTATTTCGACGAGTTGTACGACAAGACGGTGATCGGCGGGTCGGTCGCCTTCGCGAAGTTCCTCGCATGGTTCGACCTCCACGTGGTGGACGGCGTGGTGAACCTCGCGGCGCAGCTCGGGGTCTTCGTCTCCTTCCTCGTCGGGAAGTTCGACAATTACGTCGTGGACGGCGCCGTGAACGGCGTCGCGAGCGCGACGATCGGCGGGGGCTCGGTCCTGCGGCGCCTGCAGACCGGGAAGCTGTACCACTACGTGTTCGTCCTGGCGGGCGGCGCGCTCGTCATTTTCCTGATCAAGGCTTTCTGAGAACGGAGGTGGTCTTTCGTGGGCTTCGTCGATAATCACATCCTGTCCCTCATGACGTTCCTCCCGCTCCTCGGGGCGGCGGTGCTCCTGTGCGTCCCCCGGGGGAAGGACGACGTGATCCGGTGGATCGCCGCCGCGGCCTCCTTCCTGCCGGTCCTGCTCGCCGTCAAGCTCTGGTTCGCCTACGACCGGACCGTCGCGGGGGTGAACACGGCGAGCCAGTTCCAGTTCGTGGAGCACTACACCTGGATCCCGTCGATCAACGCCGAGTATTTCCTCGGGGCGGACGGCATCTCGATGCCGCTTCTCCTGCTGACGGCGCTGCTGTCGTTCCTCGCGGTCATCGGCTCCTTCGGGATCGAGAAAAAGGTGAAGGGGTACATGGCCCTCTTCCTCCTCCTCGAAACCGGGATGATGGGGGTCTTCGCCTCCCTCGACTTCTTCCTCTTCTACGTCTTCTGGGAAGTGATGCTGCTGCCGATGTACTTCCTGATCGGCATCTGGGGCGGACCGCGGAAGGAGTACGCGGCCATCAAGTTCTTCCTCTACACGCTCGCGGGATCGGTCCTCATGCTCCTCGTCCTGCTGGCGCTCTACTTCAACACGACGAACCCCGAAACGGGAGGCCACACCTTCAACCTGCTCCACTACATGGCGCAGGGGACGCACAACGCGTGGCTGAAAGGCTTCGACGTGCGGATCCTGCTCTTCCTCGGGTTGTTCATCGGCTTCGCGATCAAGGTGCCGCTCTTCCCGTTCCACACGTGGCTCCCCGACGCGCACGTCGAGGCGCCCACGGCGATCTCCGTCATCCTCGCCGGGGTCCTGCTGAAGATGGGGACGTACGGACTGATGCGGATCTCCTTCCCGATCTTCCCCGACGCGACGCGCTGGTTCGCGGTCCCCATGGCGGTGATCGGGGTGGTGAACATCGTGTACGGCGCCCTGTGCGCCCTGGCGCAGTCGGACCTGAAAAAGATGGTCGCCTACTCCTCCGTCAGCCACATGGGGTTCGTCATGCTCGGCATGGCCGCGCTCACCCCCCTCGGGATGGCGGGCGCGTCGATGCAGATGTTCTCCCACGGGCTGATCACGGCCATGCTCTTCTTCCTGGTCGGCGTGGTCTACGACCGGGCGCACCATCGCCAGATCGACGGCTTCGGCGGGCTGGGGGCCGTGGTGCCGGTCTACACCGGGTTCATCTCCTTCGCCTTCTTCGCGTCCCTGGGCCTGCCGGGCCTGTCCGGGTTCGTCGCCGAGCAGATGGTGTTCCTCGGCTCCTTCGAGGCGTTCCGGCCCTTCGTGGTCGTGGCGGCGTGCGGCATCGTCTTCGTCGCCGCCTTCCACCTGTGGTCGCTCCAGCGGGTGTTCCTCGGGCCGTTGAACCCGAAGTACGCCACGATGGAAGAGATCAACGCGCGGGAGATGTTCTGCCTCACCCCGCTCGGGATCATCGTGCTGCTCGTCGGCGTCTGGCCGATGCCGGTGATGAATTTGCTGAACGCGTCCGCCGTGCGGCTGGTGGACATCGTGAAGGCGGTCCTCTGAGATGTTCCTCGGCAACCTCGGCAGCCTGGCGTACTTCCTGCCGGAGCTCGCCGTCACGGCGACGATCCTCCTGCTCGTCGTCCTGCACGTGGCGTCGAAGCGGAAGACGTCGTCGGCCCCCGCGTTCCTCGCACTCGTCGGGGTGGGCGCGTCGATCCTCCTCGCGGGGGTGTCCCCTCCCGGGGAGGGGAAGGCGATCTTCGAGGGGATGGCGGCGTACGACGGTTTCGCCGTCTTCTTCAAGGTCCTGACCGCCTTCGCCACCCTCGTGGTGATCCTCATGTCGATGGACAGCGGGGAACTCGCCGGCCGCAGCAAGGCGGAATATTTCATCTTCCTCCTGGCCACCCTGCTCGGGATGTTCCTGCTCTCCAGCGCGACCGACATCGTTATGCTCTACCTGTCCCTGGAGCTCGTGTCCATCCCGTCGTACCTGTTGGCCGGGTACCTGAAGGGGAAGGAGCGGTCCACCGAGGCCGCGATGAAATACGTCGTCTTCGGCGCCACCGCGTCGGGGGTGATGATCTACGGCTTCTCCCTGCTGTTCGGCATGGCCGGCTCCACGCAGACCGCGGAGATCGGGCGGGTCCTGGCGGCGGGCAAACCGGCCCTTCCCGTGATCCTCGCCGCCGTGATGGTCGCCGTCGGTTTCGGGTACAAGATCGCCGCCGTGCCGTTCCACATGTGGAGCCCCGACGTGTACGAGGGGGCGCCCACCCCGGCGACCGCCTTTTTCTCGGTCGCGCCGAAGGCGGCCGGATTCGCGGTGCTCGTGCGCTTCTATTACACGGTCTTCGCGGCGCACGACGCGGCGTCGGGGCTGTGGCGGATCACCTCCTCCATGGACTGGCCGCTGCTGTTCGCCGGGCTGTCGGCGGTGACGATGACGGTGGGGAACCTGGTGGCGATCAAGCAGGAAAACGTGAAGCGGCTTCTCGCGTACTCCTCGATCGCGCACGCCGGATACATGCTCATGGGGTTCGTGCTGCTTTCCCCCGCCGGGATCGAGGCGATCCTGTTCTACCTCGTCGTCTACCTCTTCATGAACCTCGGAGCTTTCTACGTCGTCGTGCTGGTCGGAAACTCCGCCCGCGGGGAGAACCTCTCCGACTTCACGGGCCTGGGCAGCCGCGCGCCCTTCGCCGCGGTGGCGCTCTCCATTTTCCTGTTTTCCCTGACCGGGATCCCCCCGTTTTCCGGCTTCATCGGGAAGGTCTATCTTTTTGCCGAGGTCATCCACCGCGGGGTATACTGGCTTGCGGTCGTCGCGGCGCTGAACAGCGTCGTTTCGCTCTACTACTACGCGCGGATCGTTCGTGCGATGTTCCTCCTGGAACCGAAAGATCCGTCGGCGATTCCCGTGCCGGCGGTCTCCGGGGCGATGCTCGTGTTGCTCGCCGCGCCCACGCTGGTTCTCGGCGTCTACTGGGAGCCGGTGGCGCGGTTCGCAAGCGCGTCCGTGAAGATGCTGGCGTTCTGATGCGGGGGAGGGCATGAGGGGAGACATGGCCGCGTTTCTCGCGTCGCTGAACTTCTCGGATCCGTACTTCGCGGTCCTCGTACTGCTCGTCATCGCGCTGGCGATGGCGGTCGGGTTCGTGTTCCTGTCGCAGGCGCTCGGACCGAAGCGGTACGACCGGATCAAGTTCGACGTGTACGAGTGCGGCGTCGACCCCAAGACGCCCGCGGCGGTCCGCGTTTCCGTGAAATTCTATCTCCTCGCGCTCCTGTTCCTCCTCTTCGACCTCGAGACGACCTTCCTCTACCCGTGGGCGGTCCTCTACCGGTCGCTGGGGCTGTTCGGCTTTCTGGAGATGGCCGTCTTCGTCGGCATCCTGCTGGTCGGCCTCGTCTACGCCTGGAAAAAGGGGGCGCTGGAGTGGCAGTGAATCACGGGAAAGACGGCGCCCCGGGCTACGCGCTCACGACGCTCGAGTCGCTGGTCAACTGGGGCAGAAAATATTCGCTGTACCCGTTCACCTTCGCCACCGCCTGCTGCGGCATCGAGGTGATGGGGGCGTTCGGGACCCATTACGACCTGTCCCGATTCGGCGCCGAGGTCGTCCGGTTCTCGCCGCGGCAGGCCGACGTGTTGCTGGTGGCCGGTACGATCAACTACAAGATGGCGCCCGTGCTGAAGCGGATCTACGACCAGATGCTCGAGCCGAAATGGGTGATCTCGATGGGCGCGTGCGCCTGCTCCGGCGGCTTCTACAACAACTACACGGTCCTCCAGGGGATCGACAAGATCCTGCCCGTCGACGTCTACATCCCCGGGTGCCCGCCGAACCCCGAGGGGATCATCGACGCCGTGGTGCGCATCCAGAAGATCCTCGAGACGGGCGCCCCGCGCGCCGCGGACCGGTGGCCGATCAAGTGAGGGGGCGGAAGGCGGCGTGAGCGTGGTCCTCGACAGGTTGCGGGAGCGGTTTCCGGCCGAGGTGGTGTCCACGCACTCGGACTTCGGCGACGACACGGCGCTGGTGCGGCGGGAGCGGATCGTCGAGCTCTTGACGTTCCTGCGGGACGACCCGGAGACGCTCTTCGACTTCGCGATGGACCTGACCGGGGTCGACTACCTGGGCGAGGAGCCCCGGTTCGAAGTGGTCTACCACCTCTACTCGCTGGAGAAGAAGCACCGCGTGCGGATCAAGGTGCGGCTCCACGAAGATGACCCGGTGATCGATTCGGCGGTCTCCGTCTGGCCGGGGATCGACTGGTACGAGCGGGAGGCGTGGGACATGTACGGCATCGTCTTCCGCGGCCACCCGAACCTGAAGCGGATCCTGCTGTACGAGGGGTTCGAGGGGCACCCGCTGCGCAAGGATTACCCCAAGGCGAAGCGCCAGCCCACGATCGGGCCGCAGGAGTAGAAACCGGATGGCGGAACCGTTCCACATCGCGCGGGCGGGGGAAGCGCCCGACCTCCAGGCCGAGCCGATGCTGCTGAACATCGGCCCGTCCCACCCGGCCACGCACGCGACGCTGCGTTTCCACGCGAAGCTCGACGGCGAGACGATCCTCGACCTCGAACCGGAGTTCGGATACCTGCACCGCGGGTTCGAGAAGGAGTCCGAGGCGTCCACCTGGACCCAGGTGATCCCGTACACCGACCGGCTGAACTACGTCTCGCCTCTCATGAACAACGTGGGCTACGCGATGGCGGTGGAGAAGCTGTGCGGGATCGAGATCACCGAGCGGTGCAAGTACATCCGCGTCATCATCTCCGAGCTGTCCCGGATCATCGACCACATGGTGTGCATCGGCACGAACATGGTCGACCTCGGGGCGCTCACGAACTTCTGGTACTTCTGGAAACCGCGCGAAGAGGTGTACAAGCTGATCGAGGAGCTGTGCGGGCAGCGCTTGACCACCGCCTACACCCGGATCGGCGGGGTCATGGCCGACCTGCCCGAGGGGTGGACCGACCGGCTCCTCGCGGTGTGCCGCGGCGTGATCCCGGATTCGATCGCCGACGTGAACGCGCTCCTCACGAAGAACCGGATCTTCATCGAGCGCACGATGGGGATCGGCCCGGTCACGGCGAAGGACGCGATCGCCCTCGGGTTCACCGGCCCGTGCCTGCGGGCGGCGGGCGTCCCGTTCGACCTGCGGAAGGACCAGCCGTACCTCGTCTACGACCGGTTCGACTTCGACGTGCCCGTAGGCGAGGCGGGGGACACCTGCGACCGGTACATGGTGCGGATGGAGGAGATGCGGCAGTCGCTGCGGATCATCGAGCAGGCGGTCGCGCAGCTGCCCGGCGGGCCCGTCAACATCGACGACCCGCGGTTCGTCCTGCCGCCGAAGGCGGCCGTCTACGAGAACATCGAAGCGCTGATGAACCACTTCAAGCACATCATGGAGGGGATCAAGGTCCCCGCGGGCGAGGTCTACTCCGCGACCGAGGCGGCCAACGGCGAGCTCGGGTTCTACATCGTGAGCAAGGGGGGCGGCGGGCCGTACAAGATCAAGGTCCGGCCGCCGTGCTTCCCGCTGTTCCAGGGGATCCCGCACCTCGTGAAGGGACAGATGATCGCGGACCTGATCGCCGTGCTGGGGAGCGTCAACATCATCGCGGGGGAGCTGGACCGGTGAGCGTCTCTTTTTCCGATGCCGCGCGGGCCGAGTTCGAGCGGCTCCTCACCCGCTACCCGGACAAGGAGGCGGTGATCCTGCCGGCCCTCCACCTGGCGCAGCGGGAGTTCGGATACGTGTCGGACGAGGCGGTCGAGTACATCGCGGGGCTGCTCGGGGTCTCCCCGGCACGGATCAACGGGGTCGCCACCTTCTACACGATGTACAACCGGAAGCCGGTCGGAAAGTACCACGTGCAGGTTTGCCGGAACATCGCCTGCTCGCTCTTGGGCGCCGAGCACCTGATCGAGCACGTGGCGAAGAAGCTGGGCGTGAAGCCGGGGGAGACGACGCCGGACGGGAAGTTCACCCTGTCGCTGGTGGAGTGCCTCGGCTCCTGCGGGACGGCGCCGGTGATGCAGGTGAACGACGACTACTACGAGAACCTGACGGAAGCGTCGATCGACGCGGTTCTCGACCGGTTGCCGTAAGGGGCGGCCGAAGGGAGCGATGGAAACGATCCTCACAACGCACTTCGCCGACGACGCGTACCGGCGCATCGACACCTACCGGCGGTTCGGCGGGTACGACGCGCTGCGCAAGGCGCTGTCGATGACCCCCGAGGCGATCATCGACGAGGTGAAGAAGGCGAACCTGCGCGGCCGCGGCGGTGCGGGCTTCCCCGCCGGCGTCAAGTGGGGATTCCTGCCGAAGGACCTCTCCCGGCCGCGCGTCCTGGTGGTCAACGCCGACGAGGGGGAACCGGGCACCTTTAAGGACCGCCTCATCATGAGCCGCGGCCCGCACCTGCTGGTCGAGGGGATCGCGATCGCCGCGTTCGCGCTGCGGGCGCACCTGTCCTACATCTACATCCGGGGGGAGTTCGTCCGCGAGGCGCGCATCCTGGACGAGGCGGTCGCCGAGGCGTACGCCGCGGGATTCCTCGGGAAGAACATCCTCGGCTCCGGCTTCGACCTCGAACTCACCGTCCACCGCGGCGCCGGGGCGTACATCTGCGGCGAGGAGACTTCCCTCATCAACTCCCTCGAGGGAAAGCGCGGCTGGCCGCGCCTGAAACCGCCGTTTCCCGCCGCGGTGGGCGCTTTCGGCCTTCCGACGATCGTGAACAACGTCGAGACCCTGGCCGACGTCCCGTGGATCGTCAACAACGGCGGGGAGAAGTTCGCGGCCATCGGCGTCGAGAAGAACGGCGGGACGCGCCTGATCGGCGTGAGCGGCGCGGTGAACCGTCCCGGCGTCTACGAGCTGCCGGCGGGGACGAACCTCAAGGAGATCATCTACACGCACGCCGGGGGGGTGAAGGACGGCAAGGCGCTGAAAGCCGTCATCCCCGGCGGGTCGTCCACGCCGGTGCTGCGGCCCGACGAGATCGACGTGTC
>Ga0334722_10006664_pt1 | contig 11351 bp, 8 predicted proteins | sample C3_bottom_MG_FD_207210 | JGI IMG/M metagenome (GOLD analysis project Ga0334722, IMG submission 207210) | Sediment microbial communities from Yellowstone Lake, YNP, Wyoming, USA - C3_bottom | ecosystem: Environmental > Aquatic > Freshwater > Lake > Sediment | place: USA: Wyoming | collected...
CTTCAATGGGGCCACGGCCTATCGGCCGTGGAAACGGCGCTTTAGAAAGGCGTACTGGCAAGTCGCTCGAAAGCTTCAATGGGGCCACGGCCTATCGGCCGTGGAAACGATTTATTCGCGGAAGGTTATTTCACGGGTAATAAAGCTTCAATGGGGCCACGGCCTATCGGCCGTGGAAACGCACCGCAATTTTTAGCCGCTTTGACCTGGCTGTATCTCTTGCATTGCGAGCGGTTGCACTTGTTAACTTTCCGGTGTCAAAAAAGCTTATCATCCTTCACTCCCCTTTATGTTAGGAACTGCGCTTTCATGGTTTCGAGCGCCGACCTGTGCTGTAGGTCCACCTTACCACTCGCTTTTGAAGAACTAGACAATTTGCGAACCACTTGATGGCGACAGCATCGGTTTCCCCAACGCCTGAACGCTCTTGATGGGCTTATCGCCCACAGTCCCCAAATCGACGAGTATTACCTGGTCCTCGTCGTGCTTAATAACATCCGCCAACTTGCCTATCATGTTAACATAATCCATGCGGCTCAGCGCACATCGAAAAACCGACAACTGTAGGTGCTGGCCAAAACCTTTCATCGTCTTAAAAACCTGGCGCCAGCGCTTTTGGTCGCAGATGTCATATGTAACAATGTAAACGCGCCGCATCTATTATCTCGTTACAAAAGCCGGGTAATCGCTGATTTCACCGGTCAGAAAACGGCCCAGAAGCCGCGCCTGGATTTCCAGCACCCGGCGATATGTGGTCTTGTACTTAAACAACGGGTGTGTGATTTGCTGCTCCATGCGTCTTTCAAAAGCGCGAATAAAGCTGCGCCGCCCACTTTCCGTAAGCGACACCGCCCCCATCGCGGAAATAAAATCGTCCGCGCTGATTTCGTTGTTATTTACGACCGTCAACACCACAGAATCGGCAATCAACGGGCGAAACTCTTCCATTAAGTCCAGCGCCAACGAAGCTCGACCATATCTTGGCTGATGGTAAAAGCCCAGGTAGGGGTCAAATCCGACGGTAAATAATACAACCGTCAACTCCCGAGCCAACATTGAGTAGGCAAACGACAGCATCGCGTTTATCGGATCTTTCGGTGGTCGCCGATTCCGGCCTGTAAAATCAAAACTCTTCATAAGCGGATCACACGATTTAAACATGCCGGAAAAGTCCGCGTAATAGCGATGAGCGGCCGTTCCTTCAAAACCAAGCAGCACATCCAATCCTGGCGCCGATTCTACCTTCTTCATGTCGGATCGAAGACCAACCAAAGTTTTATCGGATACGTCCGCACAGTTTCTTCTCAAAAGCGTCCGGCAATTGGCTATCTTGGCGCGAACAAAGCGGCGGGCCAAGCGCAAGCATTGAGCGGGGTCTTCCGCCGCTTGAAACTGGCGACGCCGTAATTCTATGTTTTTACTGCTCATTCCGTGGGTCATTCCGTAAAACCAGCCGCCCTGAGATAAATAGCAAATAGGAATATCGCGGCGGCACAAGTCTTGGATCACTTGCGTACTTGCTTGAACCCCGCCATATAAAACGATTTGCGATGTTTCGTTCAACCTGCATTCACTGAGCAGCACATCGCGATCGAAGACCTTAAGAACATCTCCGTCTTTCTTGACCCGGGCGCCCTGATGCTGAATATGGATCGGAAAAGTCTCCCCGCTCGTTGGAAACAGCGGTCTAATGTCCTTTCCCGTGGATCGCAAATAACCTATCTCGTCAGGCAAGCAAATACCAACCAGGGAACAGCGCGGACATTTCGGACTGTCGATAAGCGGCTCCGGAACAATGCCTCGATCCGCAATCTCGTGCATCTGCTTCGCCAATTCATTCGTGCGCTCGATTAGTTCCGTGTCAAAAACAACGCTCACTTTTTCTTTAGATTCACAAAAATATAGCACCCCTTCGTCGCTGTCATAACCGTTTTCGCGCAAAAGCAAGCCCTGCGCGCATACCTGAACGCGCTCCGGTTCATAAGCGCCTTGCTCGACATGCGGACGCTTGCCCCGTTTATAATCCACCGGCGCAACCCGGTTCCCCACTCCCTCGACCAAGTCAATCTTAGCGATCAAACCGAGCTCAATGCTTGAGACCTGAACCGAGCGCTCGTGAATTTTTGCCTGATCTTCGTCTTCCCCGGTGCCGACCTTGGGGGGACGCTTTCTTTCCTGATCGACCCGTTTATGGCGATGAGTTCCCTGCAAGGTATCGACGCTGCCCGCAAACTCGCCCTGCACCCATTCCAGATAACCCAAGCGAGGACAGTAGGCATATTCGTTGAGCATCCGCACTGGCAGAAGTGGTTGGTTGCCATATTTAATAGGGGTTTCGGACAAATCGGCTCCTTTGGATTTAGTTGTCAAAGAGCGACCGGCTAATCCCTCGAATCACCGAGGACCGGGGTAAACATCCCCAAACCAAAATGCGCCGAATGTCCCAGACAAATCGGGCCATTGACCGGCGCCGGAAAGACGATCCTGAAACCGCCGGCAGGCCGTTGCGCACCGTCAGCCCCGCGCTTGATTCTGGACCTTTTGAATTGTATTGTTCGCAAACCATGCGCACCTATTCTATCAACGGGCTCAATAATTATTTCTCGCGCATCGGGAATATCGTCTCTAAGTTGACTTAATCGCTCCAGTTCTTCACGTAAAACCTTTTGCGTGAAAACATGCCTGTTCTCGATGCCAAGGAGTTCCGGCTTATCCCGCTTCTGACCCCTGGCTTTTTGGTAGCGGGTAGCGATAAATGGAGTGGCAGAAATCCATTCCCTTGATTCTTCAAACAACAAAGCGCCCTGCGTGCTGTCATAACCGCCTAAGCCAACAAGCACTAGATCGATTTTCGGAGCATTTTGTCCGCGCTTCAGCTCCCTTAATTGATCGATGGCTTCTAGTTCAGAACGGTCAAACCCCATCCGGGCAATTACAGTAATGTGATCTATGCGACCATCTTTATCCTCGTCGGCAGGCAAGATATACACATGAGCGTGATCTTTAAGCGGCACACCCTCGGCATTTTTTCCGGAAAACACCTCAGAGCGTGGCTGCGCAAAATCATCGATTCCCTTCTCTCTAAACCGGCGCTCCTCGCGGCTGCGATAAATGCCCATCAATTGACGCCTCGTTTGCTCGGCAACCGGCAAGGTATCTTGAACCAATGGTAAAACTGTTGAATCAAGCATATACCTGGCCATGGTTATAAGCGGCCTCTTAAAGCTTCTTAATTCACGCTTTTGTTCGACTGCAAAGCAATTCGATTCCCGCACGTAAGGAACCCAGCTTGATCCCGGCGGATCAGACCATTTCTGCTTATGAAGCTCCAATGTTTCCATGCAGAGATGCCAATCAGGCTCATACACCGGCAAAACAACTTGCTGTTTGGTTTTACCTGAGCCGCTTGTGATTTTAGTTTTAGCTGTATGCTCGTTCTCAAAAGCTGTCAGAGGATCGGCGCAAAGCACCCGGACTATTTCTTGATCCGGTTGTGCGTGATCCTTGAGTGGCCTGCAGTTTACTTTTTGTTCAAGTTTGATGACCGCTTCGGCGTCAAGTAAACGCGCTTCGCACCATGATTCAGCGCGGCCGAAAACATTCATATTTTGGAGGAGCGCCGATAAAGCCCGGCTTTCAGCATCGGAAATATTCACATCCGGCCAAAAAAAAGCAATTTCGTCCTGTTTATCGAGAGCTACAAAAACATCGAAAACTTTTGTCTTTTTATCATGTGTCGGCATATAGTGCCGCGTGTGCCCGGTACCGACAGGCGGTAAAGCAAAATGCGGCGGTGCCGAGAGCTTTTCAAGCAACGGCCGCATAACGGCAATATCGCATGATGGGTCATCGTCCAGCTTACGCTTCCAGACGGCTACCAGAGCGCGAAGTAACCGCCAAGAGGACGGTGGCCATTCGGGAACACCCTCGTTTACATGACGGCCCCACTGCGTGGCGTGATATCGGCCGCTCGGAAAGCGTATTCCTATACCGATAGACATATCGACTACTCCGACTCATCCGATTCAGACGAAGTCGATTCTTGTTGCGACTCCTCATTGCCGTCACCGGAACCTTTCGTTTTTTTTGGTGGTTGCCAAGCAATTGAAGTAATCGGCGGATCCGGAAAGCGATCGGCCTCTCTGCACTCGCGAATTAAATTCTCACATTCGTTAAGCAAAAGCTCCTCAGCAGGCACAATGAACTCATTGGGTCGCTTAACAACCAGGCCAACAGCCTCCAGATCGCACGCTGTTCTTAAGCGTAGGCCTGTCGACAAAAATTTCTGTATTTTAAAAAGCGACAAAGCGATCAGCAGCTTAGTCGCTTCTTCCGGTAAGCCATAGCCCTTGAGCAAAGCTAAATCGAGATTGAAGTAAGCGGTGATTGATTTAGCAGTATATTCCGTCCGCGGGAACGGCAATGTACCATAACCGGTCTCGGCATTCGCATTCTCTTCGCTTCTGGCAGCATTACGATCAAATTTCGTTCCCCCGCTTTCAACTATAGCAACCTGACTTGCTTCAACAAAACCAGACAACGCGCGCTCAATTCGCACCCTGCCTCCAGAGAATTGCTTCTTATAGTCTTTGAGCGCAAACCATACGCCGTGGATAAGTGAACACGGGTCGTACTTAAAAACAACTTCTTTGACCTTTCTATCGTTAATCTTAAAATCATCGCGAAGCTCCATCTCGCCACTCAACCGATCTGCCCACTCTTTGTTTAGCAAATAAGGCGAACTAAGCCGATGAGATTCCAGGTAAGACGTTGTTAACACCTGATTCTCATGTGATCCTTGAACAAAAGGCAAGCCGTTCAGTTTGTCCAGCAACGTCCGTCCGTCCTCACGGCAACAAGCCAACTCCATCCGATTGGCTACTGATTGAGCCGATTCAACCAACAACATTTCCGTGCCATCGGCAAGCGTGTAGCGAGACGCGCCTAAATCGGCGAAGCCTGTAGGCTGGAAACGATCACCTTGGAGGGGCTTAAGGTTTGCCTCCACCAATAAGCGCGGAGATTCGGCAAGTTTCTCATAATCTAATGTCATAATCTTCCTCCTAATTAATGAGTCGCCGTTGAATCGGCGCTGCCTTCGCGAATAACGAGCTCAATTAGCGCACCTATTGACGATGAACTAACTGGAAATAATAATGCTGCCGCCAATCTTTGCGGCTGAATCCCGAATGAGTTTTTCCAGTCGGAATTCTTGCGATCAACATACGGCCGACGGCCCGACTTAGGCACAAGACCACTTGCACGCAACCGCCTACCCGCTTTATTGACGGCATCTTCCTGATGCCCGGCCCGCAAAAGAGCCAACACGGCCTGCTCCGGTTTTATGTGAACGCCGCCTTCCCTGGCGCTTGCCGCCTTTACCAACCGGCACCCGTTTTCCTGCTGTTCTACATTTAGCGCGCTAGGCAAAAACAGTAATTTGAGAAGCGCGTAAGCTCGCGGCAGCGGGTCTGTTTGCGGCTTAACATGCCGCATTTTCGGATACTCTTTCGTGGCTGAATGATCGATCAACATAAGCCCCCAAAGGAACTCCTCAAGCCGACGCTCATTGATTTGCCCATAAAGAAATGCGCAAACGCTCTCAAGCGATGCCGCCCGCTTGAAGGACAACGGCAGATTAACACAGCCATGTTTATCGCCATCCATGACCCGCCGGGTCAAAACTGAAGCCAGGTTGACGGCTAAATCAGCGTTGTTCCAAACAACCGCGCCGGTTTTGTCGGCCCACTGCAAACGTTTGTTTTTAAAGACAACTGGTTCCAGATTTTCGCGCAAGGCCCCAATTTTTCGCTCCGAATCGAATATTGAAGCCAGCGATAGAGCCAACTCAAATTCGACGCTCCCGTCGTTGGCCGCTGACAACCATGCGGTTGAAAGATTCCCTAGAGGCGATAGCGTGTTGTCGGTACAAAATTTCTCGCTGACTATTAATTCCTGTTCACCACAACCTAGAGCGCACAAAATTTCCGCGAAGCGAACAGCACCGCCAAATTGGCAGAATGCAAAAATAGATTGGTCGATCCGATGCAAGGCTCTTGAAAATCGTGGTGGCGCTTCCTTTCTTGATGAGGCTGATCGAAATCTATCAAGCCAAAGATCAACTTCACCCAATAAACCAACGCTACCTTGAAGTTGGACCCTAAGGCGACCAAAAGAAGCGGCAGTGTTTGTATCTCCAAGCCGGTTCTTGACGATGCCAAATCTCTGAAAGACATTAATGCCCCGATCGACGCCCAAACCAGTCGCAGCTCTGGCAAAATCAACACCGCTCCGTGATTTCCGATGTGATATATCGGACCTTGCTTCAGCAAGAAGCTCCCGAACCTCGTAAAACGCCGTCCATGCCGAAAAAAGCGGTAACCAAATTTCATATCCTGTGGTTTCACTTGGCGCCGTTGAACCAAGCCCAACGGTTGCCAGTCTCACTTGGAAAGGAAATGACGCCGATGTTTTAATAGACCGTTCTCTGCGAGAAATTGCACCCGCAAGACATATTGAACCCTCAAGGCAAAGAATAAAGCTCCATGGATTTCCAAAAGCGCCTCGATCAAGCCCCTGTGTGGCATTCGGCCCACCCACAGCCCCGGAATCGTACAAACTCGACGTTCGTTTATAAACAAGGTGGTTTGTTGTCTCACCAAACACCGCCTGATTAAATTGACCTAAGCTTATTTGCTGATTTTCAGTCGTTTGCCCAGCGGAACCACGTTGCTCATCAAAATCTGGTAAAACCTCCCAAAGATTCTGCATAAAATTATCGGAAAAATGAGTATTTCCATCACTGCCGCCGCCGCTGCCCAGTATTGCGCTAAAAGTCGCCTTTTTTGTCGTCATGATGGTCGCTGCATCTATCCATTCAACGACAGCATCGTCGACACGGCTACGCAAACAAGCCAAATAAACAGCTTTAAGTTCCTTTTTCTCCATATCAGCCTTCACGTTTATATTGCAAGCTTTTAGCACTTCTAAGGCTTTAAGGATTGTTTGACGATAGAGAATAATTCGCTCTGATGAGGAGGCAAGAAATGCTTCAATAGCTTTTGTTGAGGTTGGGGTCTTCTCGAAAGGCCCTACGCTACCGCTGTGATTAACCGCAAGGAAATCCCCGCCCGACCAAGGAACGACAATCGGTGTTGGCCTATACTCTTCCAGAAAAAACTTTTGCAGCGCCTCCCTGTCAAGCAAGGACCTCAAAATAAACACATCGTTCCTCCAGGCCCCGCGAGCCTGCGGATCTTTTTGTTCAGCAACCAGCCGCAAAATACCCAATGCTTTGAGGTAGTTCATCAGCGGCTCGGGGGTGCATCCCCCTAAAGTCAATTCAAAGCTTTCATTAACCATTGGTCGGAACCTCATCGTCTTTTTGGGCAACATTTTCCGCTTCGACAATAACTTCATGCGCAAGCGCTTTGACTTCAATATCTTTGACGGCCCTCAGACCACTGGCTCGCCAGTCGGCGACGCGTAACAAAGTCTCTAAAAATGCTAATCGAAACGGGCCAAGATTCGGGTCGCCTCTTAGGTTAAGCATTCGTTCAGCCCAGCTTGGTTTGCCATCAGCCGATAACCCCAGTTCCATAGGCTCAAGCGAAAGTTTTACAGGTGGGGCCGTTATTCCCCCGCCCAGATCGACCCGAGGCAACTCGTCATCGTCCCAGACCCCGCGCGCGAAGCGTTTACTGGTGTCGAGAGGCAACTTTTCATCAGGCAGCGACCGGATTGAAAGTCTAACCTTTCCATGGTGAGCAGCCGCTAGATATGCCGCCAAATCAGGTAGATCAGCCTGGATCATGGCTAGAGCCGAGGCCAGCTCGTGGCGGAAATGTCTCCGTTTATATCTGCGAAAGTTCGGACCTTTTGCCCATATTCCAGGGGGATCGGCCGGAGCGCCTAGCAGCGCTTCTTGAAACTGTTCATGGCTTTTACCTCTATCATGCCAACGCGCGGCAACTTGCAGCGCTTCACCTTGACCTGTAGTCGTTCCGGTAAGCAGTTTTTTAAGTTCGAAATAAACATCATCAGTGTGTTCCGCGATCGTCTGAAGCGCGGACGATTTTGTGTGTGAATCATTGTCATATGACGATGGGGCCGCAGTGTCTCTTTCGACAACCGAAACAGCGCCGCTTGCCTTACCGTCCCAGCCCTTATCATTTGTATAGCCGCCGGATGAGGCAGCAAGTAAGTAAACTTGCCCCGGATAAGCAAAACTGACTTTTTCCCAGCGGCCATCGAGCAGGTTCCACCGATAGGCTGTTTGTTTTTTTATAAAATCACTAAGCTGCTGCCCCATAGGCACTGAGCAGAGCTCATCTCTATGCGCCGCCGGCAAATCGTCCGGCGGCGCTTTCTTGTCCATGTCGGGCCAAACACGCCAAAACACTTGAACGTCATGATCATCGCCTTCCCTGATATAACGCGACACATCCAAATCGTTACCGGCCAGATCAGGTGTTGTGTCAAACAGCTCAATCAAATCTTTTCGACGGATGACATGAACATGCTCGTAGTTAATTTCAACCGCAGGCAAGTTGTTTGGGCACATTGATTGACCCTCATTGGCCCGCAGAATCTCGTGCGACTGTTGCAAATCCGGCCAATCGTATGGCGGCGCTTGCTTTTCCGATAAATCTATCCAATAAATAACCGCCTGATCGTGTTCCCCTCGCCGGTTGCAGCGACCAAAACGCTGCACCAGTGAAGGCCAAGGCGCCAGTTCGGTAAATAAATTCTTGGCTGAAATATCCACACCGGCCTCAACAACCTGGGTTGATACAACTATTCTGCCGCCGGCAGGTATTTCATCCGATAAAACTCGGCTGACTTTTTCTTGCCGGTCCAGTGGTCTAAACCTGGAATGAAGCAAAACAAGTTCGGGTTGTTCTACCGAATCGTTGCCGATCTTGGCTTTTTGAGCAGCTGTTTTTTCGATTGCTTTATATAACTTCGTCGCGCGCTCAACGGTATTCATTATTGCCAGCGTTAACGTGTCCGGCTCGTGAGCATCGATTATTTCCAGCGCTACCCCGTTTTCATCGTCAACCAATGATTGTGCCTGCCGGAGAGTTTTGCGCGCGTTCAAGCGTTTGCCGATGGCTGAGTTATGATCCGACTTCTCGCTTGCCGATAAGCCCAGTGGCGCAACATCGGGTTTTGGGTGATCGACCGTTTGCAGCCAATGGGGCGCTAATGTGGCGCTCATCCAAATGGATTTGCAGCTTTCATAGTGCCCGAAGCCGCCGTTTTCGCCGGACCGAAACGCATCCAACTGCAAGGTCGTTGCCAGCCCGGTGCTCATTAGCTGCACTTCATCCATAACCCAGAGGGAGTCATTGTTAAGTAAGCCAAAATTCATCGGCCAGCGCGCCCGGCTCATGGCATAACCCCGGTTTAGCGCCCTGGAAAGAAGCTGGTCTTGGGTGCCAATGAGGACGGCGTCACGCTCCGGATAGCGATCCCAATCTTTGTCTATTTCGCCACCCATCAGCAGATGAACAGCGATTCTCGCGCCACCATCTGCCGCCGGCCGGGAATCGGTTGGATTCGGGCTGTACTGCGTAAAGCCATTTTCAAATATTGGCGTACCGGCCAACATATCGTGCTTGTCAAACCATTTGACCGCACAATCCCTGGTCTGCTCTACCAGGACCCGCATCGGAAGACAGTAAACAAGACGTTTGGGAGTTGCTTGCCGAACCGCGAGATCGGGGTGGAATCGCCGACGCCACAGCCAAGCCAAAACTACGGCAGCTGTCTTGCCGCAACCTGTGGGAATGTCAACAAAGGTCGGCAGCGCGTGGCCAAGTGCGCTTGAATCCGCAAATTGACACTGGAACGGATAGGGCTTATGCCCCGTAGCTTCTTCGAACCATGAATCAAAATTATCCAATTAGGTCTTCTTATGTCTTAGCATATCCATATTGAATAGATTATAGTTTGAGTCAACTGCCAACACCCTGTCAGTCTGCCGAAAAGTAATTTTTCGCGATGGCGGTGGCGTTGTCGGCTATGGACCGGCGCAGCTCGAGCGGCTCTAAAACCTCGGCGTCCGCGCCGAAACCCATGATCCAGGGGAGCATTTCCATCGGGTCGCCGACATCGGCGGACATGATGACGTGGTCATTACCGTCAGGCGTTAATTCCTGTGTTGGATGATACTTTGATTCGTTCACCAGGTCGGCGGCTTTGCCCTTAAAGCGGATGCGAACACGAGCCGAAGGGCCGCGCATGATGCGCCAAGCATTGCCGAGATAACTTTCGACGGAAAAACCGACAGGCACTTGATATGTTTCTCCGGTTACAGCAAGGTCGCTTATCCTATCGATACGAAAGATCTTGACCTGGGAGCGCAGGTGACAAAAGGCTATCAGATACCAGCGGCTCTCACGATATAAGAGCGCATACGGATCGACGCGTCGGCGCTTGGCGTTGGTTCCGCCAAAAGATTTGTAAACGATTTCAACGGTTTGTTCGCCGACCCTGGCCCGCTCGAGGCGATCAAAAGTGTCGCGGTGCAACCGATAATCGATGACAGGCCGGGCGTCGAACAACATGTTTTCCGAAGACTCCAAGATTAACTCTCGCAACTCCGGGGGCAAGGCCGCCATAACTTTAGCCAAGGCCTCATCGGCCGGGCGGCTGTAGGGGGTACCTTTCTGCTTAATAAAGGCACCGGCCCCGACAATCAGAGCGACCGCCTCGTTGACAGTGAACTTCAACGGCGGCAGGAAAAACCCGGGGCTGAGCTTATAACCTTTGTCGCAGTAGATCGGAACACCGGCGGCTTTCAACGCGTCCAGGTCGCGATAGGCTGTGCGCACGGACATTTCGCACCGCTCTGCCAAATCGCCCGCGCCAAGATTCGGGTTGGCCTGAATAGCGGTTAAAATCTTAAGGAGTCTGGCAAGCCTCATTTCTTGCTCCGATTTCAATGAGTAGCTTGCTTATTATAGGCTAGTTATTAATTAAAGGGTACGGAAAAGATGTTAAGCGCTTTCAATATGAACTTCTGCCGGAACTTGACTTATAATCAGGTCCGTAAAATCCAGTTTCTTGCTGGCATTGTCAATGTCGATTCCTACCAAATCACCATTACTGTCATAATCCAGGACAATGCCTCGCGAGATTTCTCTTGAATCAACGCTGGGTCTGGAAGATAGATCAATATATAGGGAATCCGTATCGGGATAATAGTTTAGTTTCATGGTTTAAACCTCCTGTCCAAAAAAGCATTATGGATTGTAATCTTATCTTCAAGTGTTACTACGCGAAGAAATTTTCCCTCAAACTCTTTAATCTCGCCCCAAAATCGAAAGCGATTATTTTCTTGAGGC
>Ga0334722_10006665_pt1 | contig 11351 bp, 9 predicted proteins | sample C3_bottom_MG_FD_207210 | JGI IMG/M metagenome (GOLD analysis project Ga0334722, IMG submission 207210) | Sediment microbial communities from Yellowstone Lake, YNP, Wyoming, USA - C3_bottom | ecosystem: Environmental > Aquatic > Freshwater > Lake > Sediment | place: USA: Wyoming | collected...
GTGGAAAACTAACCCGTCCCCACCGAGCGGCGGTAGAGGCGCAGGGCGGGGGTGCGCGCGGCGATCCACGCCGTCGCGACCAGGCAGCCGATGCCGCCCGTGACGACCGAAGCGGGCGCGCCGAAGCCGTTCGCCACCAGGCCGGCTTCGATCTCGCCGAGTTGCGGCCCGCCCATGAAGAACACCATGTTCACGCCAACCATGCGCCCGCGCATGTGATCGGGCGTCTCCATCTGCCGGATGACGTTCCGGAACACCATGCTGACGGTGTCGGTGAGGCCGGTCAGCGCGAGGCAGGCGAACATCACCCAGAACGACTTCGTCAGCCCGAAGGCGACGGTTGCGAGACCGAACCCGGCCACCGACCACAGCAGCACGACGCCCCGCCGGTCGATCCGGTCGACCAGGCGCACCATGGCCGCACTCCCGACGAGCGCGCCGACGGACTGCGCCGCATACAGCCAGCCATAGCCGTGCTCACCTACCAGCAGGATGTCCTGGGCGAAGATGGGCAGCAGCGTGTTCGCCGACGCGAAGAACGTGGCGAAGAAGTCCAGCAGCATCGACGACCGGATCAGCGGCTGCGCAAACACGAACCTCAGCCCGTCGAGCGCGGCCGACAGGCTCAGTTCGCGCGGGGCGTGATCGTGCCGCGGGCCGGCGTCGCCGACGCCGCGCATCATCAGGAGCGCGATGATGACGAACACGAACGAGACGGCGTTCAGCCAGTAGGCCCAGGCGATGTGGCCGAGCAGCATGCTCGCCGCAAACGCGGGGCCGCCGACGACGGCCGAGATCTGGAACATGATCGTGTTCAGGCTGATTGCATTCGGCAGATCCTCGCGCGGAACCAGATTCGGGATGAGCGCCTGCCGCGACGGCCCGTCGAAGGAACCCGCCACGGCGGTCAGCCCGGCGAGGAGGTAGATCGGCCACACGCTCTGCAGCCCGGTCCACGCCAGTGCGCCCAGCACCCCGGCCAGCACCGCCATGGCGCTCTGCGTCACGAGCATCACCCGGCGCCGGTCGTATACGTCGGCGACCACGCCGCTCACCATGGAGAACAGGACGATCGGCACGAAGCGCACGAGGCCGACCGTGCCCAGCGCGATGCCCTTGTAGCCTGCCGGCGCGAGCAGCGAGACGTGCCAGAGGATGGCCGCCGTCTGCATCATCGATCCCGAGAACGAAATGACCTGACCGATCCACAGCAGGCGGAAGTTGCGGTGGCGAAGGGCGGCAAACGACCGGGCGGTGCCGGTCACGGGCGGGGATCGCGGGCCGCCGGCACGCCCGTCGCCTCGTCGTAGAGGACGCGGGCAATCGACGCCATCAGGGCGGCGCTGCCCTTGCGGTCCTGGATCCCGCGGACGAGGACGACGAGGATGAACGGCTTCGGCCCGTACACGATGGCCGCGTCGTGGTGGATCCGGGTGATCTCGCCTGTCTTGTGGGCCACGGGCGTCCCGGAGGGCAGGCCCGCGGGGATCCCGTCATTGAACTTCTGGCGCTTCAGGACCTCGAGCATCTGGCGGCTCGACGCCTCGTCCACCGCCTCGAGCGCCGCGATGCGCTGGAGCAGCACCATGAGCGCGCGGGCGGTCGTCGCGTTGTTGAGGCCCTTCTCGAACGCCTTGTTGTCCTCGACCCCGCGCAGGACGGTCATGCCGTCGGCGCCGAGTTCACGAACGGTCCGGCGAATCTCCGCCGCGCCGAGGCGGTCGATCAGCAGATTGGTGGCGAAGTTCGAGCTGACCGTGATCATCGCCTCGCACAGATCGGCGAACGTCATCTCGCCGCCGATGTGCTTGTAGACCTCGGCGTCCGAATCGTCGCCGGTGCTCAGCGTGTAAGCGCTGCCGTCCACGATGCTGCTGAACTCGTTGCGAACCGGCAGGCGGTCGTCCAGCCGGAGTTCACCGAGCCTCGCGCGGCGGAACAGCTCGATCATCACCGGCACCTTCATGGTGCTGGCGGCGTGAAACTCGACATCGGGCTGGACGAAGAGTTCGAGGCCCGGCGGCCGGGCGGGCGGGCCGTCGAGCGTGCGGAACGCGACGGCGACATCGGCCCCGCTCGCCCGAATCAGCGCCTCGATGGCCGCCTGCGCACGCGGCTGGTCGGCCCCCGCCGGCAGGGCCGCCGCGAGGACGCCCGACACGGCCAACGCGACGAGGGCCACGGCCCGGATGCGCACGAGGCCAGGCCTCAGTACCGGTAGTGCGCCGGCTTGTAGGGCCCCTCGATCGGGATGCCCAGGTAGTCCGACTGCTCCTTGGAGAGCGTCGTCAGGTGCACGCCCAGATGGGCCAGGTGAAGCCGCGCCACCTCTTCGTCAAGGTGCTTCGGCAGCATGTACACCTTCTTCCCGTATTGGTCGTTGTGCAGGTGCAGTTCGAGCTGCGCCAGCACCTGGTTCGAGAAGGACGCCGACATCACGAAACTCGGGTGCCCGGTGGCGCATCCCAGGTTCAGCAGCCGGCCCTCCGCGAGGATCATCACGCTGTGGCCGTCCGGGAAGCGCCACTCGTCGTACTGCGGCTTGATGTTGATGCACTGGATGCCGGGCACCTTCCGGAGGCCCGCCATGTCGATCTCGTTGTCGAAGTGGCCGATGTTGCCGACGATGGCCTTGTCCTTCATCTTCGACATGTGCGCGGCGGTGATGACGTTGAAGTTGCCGGTCGCCGTGATGAAGATGTCGGCCTTGTCCACCACGTCCTCGATCGTGACGACCTGGTACCCCTCCATCGACGCCTGCAGCGCGCAGATCGGGTCAATCTCGGTGATGACCACCCGGGCGCCCTGGCCGCGAAGCGCCTGGGCGCAGCCCTTGCCGACTTCGCCGTAGCCGAGCACGATGGCCAGCTTGCCGCCGATCATGACGTCGCTCGCGCGGTTGATCCCATCGACCACCGAATGCCGGCACCCGTAGATGTTGTCGAACTTGCTCTTGGTGACGGAGTCGTTGACGTTGATCGCCGGGAACAGCAGGGTGCCGGCCTCGACCATCTGGTAGAGCCGGTGCACGCCGGTCGTCGTCTCCTCGCTGACGCCCTTGATCGCCTTCGCCACCGCCGTCCAGCGGCCCTTGTGGGCGGCGAGCTCGGCCGTGATCAGCTTCAGGATGACGCCCCACTCCTCCGGATCCGACGCCGCGTTGAACGCCGGGATCTTCCCGGCCTGCTCGAACTCGGCCGCCTTGTGCACCAGCAGCGTGGCGTCACCGCCGTCGTCCACGATCTGCACCGGCCCGCCGCCATCCGGCCAGAGCAGCGCCTCGCGCGTGCACCACCAGTACTCGTCGAGGCTCTCGCCCTTCCACGCGAACACAGGGATGCCCCGGGGCTTCGCCGCGGTGCCGCCCGTCTCGGGCCGTCCCACCACGACGGCCGCCGCCGCGTGGTCCTGCGTCGAGAAGATGTTGCACGACGCCCAGCGCACGTCGGCACCCAGATCGGCGAGCGTCTCGATGAGCACGGCCGTCTGAATCGTCATGTGGAGGCTGCCCATGATGCGGACGCCCGCCAGCGGGGCGCGGCCCTTGTAGCGGTCGCGCACCGACATCAGCCCGGGCATCTCCTGCTCGGCCAGACGGAGTTCCTTCCGTCCCCACTCGGCCAGGCCGAGATCCGCCACCTTGTAGGGCGGCCGGCCGGCCGCGACGGCCGCGTCGAACACATGGACCTTCTCTGCTGCCACGCTCATGAACCTGTCTCCTTCACATCACCGCCAGCGGTCTGACGGGCGGCGCACGCCGCACGACAGCCGATCCGGAGTCTCATTTCCATCCGCAGAACCCATCAATTGTACCAGCCGGGCTGGCGAACGCCAAGCCGCCGCCATCCGCGCCCGGGCACCCTGCCGCCGCAGCCGGCGTGCCGGCCCGGTTACCGGAGCGCGCTCAGTTCGCGGTCGAGGGCGTCCACGAGCGTGTCGAACCGGGCGACCACGGCGCGGACGGTGCCGGGCTGGTTGAGATCCACCCCTGCGCGGCGCAGCTGTTCCATCGGGTAGTCGTCGCCTCCCGCCTTCAGCAGGTCGAGGTAGCGATCGACCGAAGCCGCCCGGGCGTCCCCCTCGGCGCCGAGGATGCCCCGCACGAGGTGCGCGGCCGACGCGAAGCACGTGGCGTACTGGTAGACGTAATACGGGGTGCTGAAGAAGTGGGGGACGCGCGCCCAGGTCAGCCGCGCCAGCGGCTCCTCGTCGAACGCGTCGCCGTAGTAGTCGGCGAGCAGCTGGCCGTAGATCCCGTTGAGCGCGTCCGCCGTGATGGGGCGGTCCTGCTCGACCAGGCGGTGCGCCTGCAGTTCGTAGTCGGCAAAGAGCGCCTGCGTGAAGAAGGTGCCGGCGATGCTGTCGATGGCGTGCTGCAGGAGCACGGCGCGCTCCCGCGGGTCGGTGCTCCGCGCGAGCAGGTAGTCGAGCAGCAGGGCCTCGTTCAGCGTGGACGGCACCTCCGCCACGAAGATCGTGTAGTCGGAGTAGACGAACGGCTGATGGCGGTGCGCGAGCACGGTATGGACGTTGTGCCCCATCTCGTGCGCGAGGGTGAACACGGCGTCCAGCGTGTCGTTGTGGTTCAGGAGCATGTACGGGTGCACGCCGTACACCGGGGCCGAGTATGCGCCGCTCCGTTTGCCCTCGTTCTCGTAGACGTCGATGCACGCGGACGCGAAACTCCGGCGCACCTCGGCTTGGTACGCCGGGCCGAGCGGCGCCACGGACTCGATCACCCACTCGCGGGCTTCCGCGTAGTCGTACGCCCGGGGGTACTCGACGATCGGGACACTGCTGTCGTACGGGAAGTACCGCGCGAGCCCGAGCGCCCGCTTGCGCAGGCGATGGTAGCGGCGCAAGCCTCCGGCGTGCTCGCGCGCGACGGCAATCAGCGTCTCGACCACGGCGGTCGGGATGTTGTGGCCGTGGAGCGCCGCCTCGAGCGTCGAGCGGTAGCCGCGCGCCCGCGCGTGAAACCAGTCGCGCTGGCACACGCCGTTGTACATCGCGGCATACGTGTTCCGGGCGGCTTCGAACGTGCCGAGGTACGCGCCGAACGCCGCCGCGCGATCCGCCTGCACCCGCGACGTCTCCAGGATCGACCGGTATTCGCCGTACGACACGGTTACCGTCCGGCCGTCCGACAACGTCACCTCGCGGAACTTCGCGTCCGCCGTGGAAAGCGCCTCGTAGGCGTCCGACGGCGTCGACTCGATGCGGCTCGCGAGCGACATCAGCCGCTCGCCCGCGGCGTCGAGCACGTGTTCCTGCTGGCGGTAGAGGTTCTCGATGGCGAAACGGTACAGCGCGAGGTCCGCCGACGCCGCCATCCAGCCGCGGACGGTCTCGAGGGGGATCGCGAGCAGTTCGGGATTGAACCAGGACGTGGCCTGCTGCCACGTCGCCATCAGGATCTGGACCTGCTGGCGGCGGGCGCTGATCTCGTTGTCCCGCTGGTCTTCGTCGTGGCGCAACGCCGGGAAGTACCACACGCGGTACGCCAGCGTGCCCAGCGCGTCGGCGCCCCGAAACGCCTCGAGGAGCGGCGCCGCGCCCTCCGCCAGCGTGCCCTGACGGGCGGCGAACGCGGCGATCTGGCGGTCGAGGTCCGCGTACGCGGCCTCCCACGCCTCCCACGTCGGGAAAATGGCGTGCAGGTCCCACTTGAACTCGGGCGGAATCGCCGCGCGGTCGCGTGTGGGTGGTCTCAGGAGCGATTTCTCCGCGGGGCTACCGGCCCTGCGATCCCTGCGGCTGCCGCCGCTCGCGCTGCCGGAAGAACCGGTTGCACGCGCGCTGGAACCGGTCGTTCAACTCGTGAGCCAGCGGCTCGGGCAGCGGACCGACCCGGCGCCAGGCCGCCTGCGCCTTGCGGATCTCTTCTGCCGCGTTCCGCCACTTGGCTTCGTCGTCGGCCCGCCCGCCGATGGTGTTCGCGGCAAGCGCCTCGCGCCACTGCGTCGCCAGAATCGCCGCCGGCGACAGCGTTTCGCTGGTGCGCTCCTCGCCGCCGAGGCCTTCGACCATCTCGCACAGGCGCTCGAGCTGCTGGCGGGCCGCCGCCGGGTCGAGCTCGCTGCCCGCGAACGCGTCGCCGTGCAGGGCCACCAGTTTCACCAGCGCTGCCGAAAAGCGCGCCGCCAGCGCGTCGCCGTCGGCTCGCGGCAGCGACGGCGCCTGGTCCCACTGCCGCTTCAGCGCCAGCACGTGCTTCAGAATGCCGTCCTCGGGCACCGGGGCCGGCTCGTCACCCGCCGGCAGCAGCGCCTCGAGGCGGTCGCAGACCTCGACGCGGACCGCGGCCTGCCGGGCCACTTCCTGGTCGTTCCGGTGCGCGTACGCGTCGAAGAACTTCTCGCTCGCCGTCCGGAACCGCAGCAGCAGGCCCTCGGCCCGGCTCCGCTTGACCGGCCCCACCGTGCGCCACTCGGCCTGCATCCGCTTGACTTCCCCGAGCGCCTGGTCCCAGTCGGCCGTGGCCGCCAGCGCCTCGAGCGCCTCGCAGATCTGCTCCTTCTTGTGGAGGTTGGTGGCCCACACCGTCTTGCGCTCGTTCAGGTCTTCCTTGCGGCGCGTGAAGAACCGGTCGCAGGCCGCGCGGAAGCGCTCCCAGATCGCCTTCTCGTGGCCCGGCGGCACGGGGCCGATCGTCTTCCACTGGGCCTGCAGCCCCTTGATTGTCTCGGCGGTCCGGATCCAGTCCGTCGAGTCCGCCAGCGCCTCGACCTGCGCGCAGAGTTCCTCTTTCAGCTTCAGGCTCTCCGTGCGCTCGACGGCCACCTGCTGGAAGTACGATTCGCAGCGCGTGCGGATCTCGGCTTCCACCGTCTTGTAGCGCTGCCAGAGGTCCCGGCCCTTCTCGCGCGGGACCGCACGCACCTTGTGCCAGTCGTCGTGCACCTGCCGGAGGTGCTTCGCGACAATGGCGGGGTCGCTCTCCTCCCGCAGCGCCTCGAGGCGCCTGATGAGCGACTCCTGCACGCCGGCGTTCGCCCAGCGTTCCCACTCGTCCACTTCGCGGAGGTCCTGCACGCGCGGGAACAGCAGCGACTGAACCGCTTTCAGTCTCGCCACCACGGCCTGCTGGTCGGCGCGCGACGGCAGGGGGCCCGGCGCATCGAGCGCCGCGCGGGCGTCCCGCAGGGCCTTCTCGGCATCCTTCAGCGCCAGGCGCTCGATCTGGGCCACCGCTTCGAGCTGCTCGCAGAGATGCTGCATGCGGACCAGGTTCTCGTGCTGCTGCCGGGTGCGCGCCTCGCGCAGCGCCGATTCCCGCTCGTCGATCTGCGCTTCGACGCCGGCCAGCCGGGCCGCCGTGTCGGCATCGACCCTCAGGCCGGGCAGGATCGACGCCCAGTCTCGCCGGAGCGCGTTCCATCGCGTCCGTGCGTCGGGGAGATCGGTGGCAGCCAGGACCTGCTCCGCGCCGCCGAGCAGGCGCCCCAGCATCTCGAGCCGCTCCACCTGCTGCTCGGCCGTCAGCGGCACGTCGGCCGCCGGCGCCTCGACGACGGGTTCCGCGCCAACGCCTTCGGGCGCGTCGGAAACCGCGGGGGGCGGAGTCGTCTGTTCGGGGCTGGTCGGCAGCTGATCGTCGGATTCTGGTGCCACGGCTGGTCCTGGGACGCCTCATCGGCCGGCGCGAACTGCCCTGGCAGCCCGCCCGGACCAACTGGCGACTGATGGCGGCGCGCCCATCGCGCCACGGAAAACTACTTCTTCACGACCCTGGCGACGCCGAGTTCGATCAGCCGGTTGGCCACGTCGCGGCCCGCCGTCGCGGTGTGCACGTCCTTGTCGATGTACAGGATCGTGCCGTCTTTCCCGATGTAAAACGTCCAGCGCTGCGCGAACGGCCGGAGGCCGCCCACGACGCCGTACGCGGTTGCCACCTGCTTACCCGGATCGCTCAGAATCGGGTAATCAAGTTCGAGCGATTCCGCGAATCGCTTGTTGTCCTCGGGAACGTCCACGCTCGCCGAGAAATACGCCACGTCGAATGCCCGAATCGCGTCGCCGCTCTCACGGAGCGACTTGCACTCGGCCGTTCAACCACCCGTGAACGCTTTCGGGAACCAGGCCAGCACGACGGCCTGCTTGCCCTTGTACTCCGCCAGCGAATGGACCCTGCCGTCCGAACCCGCCAGCGAAAACGCAGGAGCCCGATCGCCGGCCTTGAGTTCGTCGCCCCGGCCGGATCGCCTCATGAACGCGGCGCCCAGTGCGGCGACCGCGAACGCCCCCACGATCAACACCACGATTGCAGTACGCATAACGTCAATCCAGGTTCCGCAGTTCCTCGTCGAGTTGATCGGCCTCGGCTTCGCTCTCGGCGGCCGCCGCGGATGGACGCGCCGCCGGAGCCCCGTTTACAGCCGCCGGCTTCCTGAACCGGCGGACGACCAGCACCACAAGCGCGACGCTTCCCACGAGGAACACCCATGGCAGCACGTAGAGCGCCGCGCTGAACCCGTGCGCCGGCGGCTCGGCCAGGATGCGCTCGCCGTACTCGGCGACGTACGCGTCGAGGATCTGCTGCCGGGTCTTGTTCTGCGCCAGCATCCGGCGGATGTTGGCCTTGATCTCGTCCGCCGCCGGGGACTGATGCAGCGACACCTGCTGCATCCAGCAGCACGGCGCAATCAGCATCGCCTCAATCTGCTTGGCTTCCTGCTCGAGCGCCTGCGGGTCGGGCGGCCCGGCCACCAGCATGACGGCAATGACAAACGGCGACAGTAGACCCATTCGGTAGCCTCGACACGCCCGGGACACACCTGCCCCCTCTTGCCCGGGCATCCCGTGAGTGTACCGCAATCCGGCCCGTTTACTCCAGTATTCGGGGCCATCCGGGCGGATCAGCCCGTTTCAAACAACCGGGCGACCGCCGGCTTGGCGACCTTGCCCAGCGCATTGCGCGGCAGGGCCTCCACCACCAGCAACCGCCGGGGCAGGCGGGGACCGCCGAGGCGGGCCCGCGCCCAGGCCTGTAATTCCCCGAGTGCGAGGGCCGCCCCGGGGTTCAGCACAACGGCGGCGCTGACGCGCTCGCCCCATTCCGGGTCGGGCACGCCGACGACGGCGCAGTCGGCCACGGTCGGGTGCTCCCGGATGACCTCCTCGATTTCCAGCGCGGACACCTTTTCGCCGCCCGTCTTGATGATGTCGACCGACAGGCGCCCCAGCAGGCGGTACATCGACCGTTCGACGACAGCGACATCGCCTGTACGGAACCAGCCGCCGTCGCGGAACGCCGCGGACGTCTGTTCCGGCCGGCCCCAGTACTCGCGGAAGACGGACGCGCTGCGCACATGCAGTTCGCCAGGTTCCCCCTCCGCGATGCCGGCGCCGTGCTCGTCGAGGAGCCGAACCTCCACGCCCGGCAACGGCACGCCGACCGATCCCGGCCGACGCTCGCCCGACAGGGGGTTGGAGAGAATCATGCCTGTTTCCGTCATGCCGTACCGTTCAAGAAGCGTGTGGCCGGTGATGTCACGCCAGCATTCGAGGACGCGAACGGGGAGCGCCGCCGATCCGGATACCATCAGGCGCAGCCGCCGCGCCCCCGCAGACCACGCCTCCTGCACGTCGCCCGGCGCGGCCTGCCAGGCGGCGATCAGGCGGAAGTACACGGTGGGCACCGCCATGAACACCGTCGCGCCGCCGGACGCGATGCGCTCCCACACCTGCGCGGGATCGAACGCCCGGAACATCTCGCACGTGGCGCCGGACCACAGCGCGCACGACAGGATGTTGACGAGCCCGTGCACGTGGTTGAGCGGCAGGACGAGCGGAATGCGATCGGCGTCGGTCCACGCCCACGCCTCGACGAGGCACTCGATCTGGGCCCGGAGATTCCCGTGCGTCAGCACGACGCCCTTCGGCCGGCTCGTCGTGCCGCTCGTGTAGAGCATCAGGGCCGCCCGGTCCGGGTCAGGATCCGGGTCGTGGGCCGGCAGTCTGCCGGCGGCGAAGGGCGACACGACCCGCACCTGCCGCCCGCGTTCCACGTCCGCAAACCGGGCCGCGAACTCCGGGCTGACCACGGCGGCCTCCGGCCGCGCATCGTCGGCAATCTGCGCCCACTCCGCAGGCGTCTGACCGGGCGAGAGGGGCACCGCGATCCCGCCGGATCGCCACACCGCCCACAGGGCGGCCGCGAAATCGATGCCGGCGGACGCCAGCAGGAGCACCCGGCCGCCGGCGACCTCGTTGCGTCCGTCCAGCAGCGCCGCCGCGAGCATCGACGAGCGGTGCAGCAGGTGCGCGTAGGTCCACGCGCCTTCGGCGTCCACGATCGCGACGCGATCGGCGTGGGCCCGGGCGCGGGCGATCACGGGGTGCTCGGCTGGCGGCATCATCGGGGCTACCTTAACACGGCAGGCTGACGGCTTCCGCGCGGGCCGCAACTCCGCTATAGTTCCGGACGCGCCGACCTGACGCGGCGCGCTTCCCTGGAGGATTGCCACCCATGCGCACGCCGCGCCTTGCCGTCGTCATCACGATTGCCCTGTGCCTGTTGCTGTCCGGAACCTCCGGCGTCGGCCTGCGTGCCGACGGCGGGCAGGCGCCGGGCGCCCTCGTGACGCCCGAGAAGTTTCTCGGGTTCCGCGTCGGCGCCGACTCCAAGCTGGCGCGCTGGGATCAGATCGTCGAGTACATGAAGCTGGCGGCTGCGTCCTCGGACCGCATCCGGTTCCGCGAACTCGGCAAGTCGACGCAGAACAACCCCTTCATCGCCGTCGAGATCAGCGCGGCGGACACGATGAAGAAGATCGACTACTACCGCGGGCTCGAGCGCCGGCTCTACTTCCGCGACGGCACGCCCACCGACGCCCAGCGCGACGAAATCTTCTCGGCGGGCAAGGCGGTGGTCGTCGTCACGTGCAACATTCACTCGACCGAGATCGGGTCGTCACAGATGGTGCTCGACCTGGTGCACCGCCTGGCGACCGATTCGTCGCCGCGCGTGCAGTCCATCCTCAACAACGTGATCCTGCTTCTCGTTCCGAGCCTGAACCCCGACGGGCAGATCATGGTCGTGGACTGGTACCGCAAGAACCTCGGGACCGAGTTCGAGCCGTCGCAGCTGCCGCAGCTCTACCACCAGTACGTGGGGCACGACAACAACCGCGACATGTACATGTTCACGCAGAAGGAGAGCCAAATCACCGCGCGGTACCTGTGGCAGGACTGGTTCCCCGCGGTCTGGCTCGACGAGCACCAGCAGGGCGGCAACAACGCGCGCATCTTCGTGATGCCGGCCACCGACCCGATCAACCCGAACGTCCACCCGCTGATCTACCGCTGGAACACGCTGTTCGGCCAGACGCAGGGCGCGGCGCTCGAAG
>Ga0334722_10006666_pt1 | contig 11351 bp, 10 predicted proteins | sample C3_bottom_MG_FD_207210 | JGI IMG/M metagenome (GOLD analysis project Ga0334722, IMG submission 207210) | Sediment microbial communities from Yellowstone Lake, YNP, Wyoming, USA - C3_bottom | ecosystem: Environmental > Aquatic > Freshwater > Lake > Sediment | place: USA: Wyoming | collected...
CGCCGCCGGACTCACCGCCACCGACCATTCCGTGGACGCCATCGATGGCACCGACAACTTCGATTTCCTGCTCTCGGGAGTCCCCAACCTGGTCGCCAGGCAGGACTGGGATCCTTACCTGCCCAATTACCACGCCGAGTCGGACGTATTCGATTGGGTCAATGAGAGCGCCGCCCGCTCGAATGCCGCCCTCGCCGCCGTGCTGGTCTGGGAACTGGCGGAGCGCCCCGGCGCCATCGCTCCCCGCCAGTCGCGCGCCGAGGTCGAGCGCCTCCTCAAAGAGACTCACCTCGACGAGCAGATGAAAGCCTTCGGGCAGTGGAACGACTGGGCGGCCGGCAAGCGCGGCGTGAGCCGCTAGCCCTCTCCATTGCTTCGCATCGCATTCCGCGTGGTCCGGCGTGGCCGTGCGGTCTTCGATCTCGGTTAGAATTCCCTACATGCGATTCGAAAAAGAACTGGAAATTGCCCGAAAGATCGCGGCGGAAGCGGGCCGCCAGGCGCTCGAGCATCAGGCGCGCGGATTCGAGTCAGAAACCAAATCCGACCTCTCGCCCGTCACCACCGCCGACCGCGCCAACGAAGAGCTCATCTGCCGCCGGCTCGCGGAGGTATTCCCTGACGACGGCGTGTTGGGCGAAGAGGGCGCGGCGCGCGAATCGCCGAGCGGCCGCCGCTGGCTGATCGATCCCATCGATGGCACGCGCGATTTTGTGCGCGGGATTCCCACCTGGGGCGTGATGCTGGCGCTCGAAGCGGACAGCGAAATCGTTGCCGGAGCGGTCAATCTCGCAGCACTGGGCGAGCTTTACTCGGCCGCGCAGGGACTGGGCGCCTTCCGCAACGGCGCGCGCGTTCACGCTGCCGCGGCGAAATCTCCCGACCAGGCCGTGGTGTGCCTGACGGCGTTCAATAACCTGCGCGGCCAGCCGTTTGCCGCACGGCTGCTCGACTGGTTCGAGCAGTTCTGGGCGGTGCGCAGCATGGGCGGGTGCATGGACGCCATGGCCGTCTGCTCGGGCCGCGCCGACGCCTGGATTGAGGTCGAGGCCAAAGCCTGGGACCTGGCGCCGCTCAAGATCATCGCCGAGGAAGCCGGCGCGCGCTTCTTCAACTTCGACGGCGGCTCCAGCATCTACGCCGGTAACTGCGTCATTACCATCCCCTCGCTCGAAGCCGAAATTCGCAGGTTCCTGGCCAGTTCGTGAACTGTCATCCTGGGCAGTATGAAAAGGATCCTTCGCCTGCCTGCCCTGCCCGACGGCAGGCGGGCGCAGGCAGGCTTCCCTCAGGATGACAAGCGAAGGGCTCAGGATGACTGAAAAGCCGCCGCGAAGCACGGCTTCACACCTGAATTCAGGACACTACGGGAAGAGACCTCTGGATGCCCGTGACGGCCGGCTGGAAAAGAATATGGGCTCGGGGGAGGGCTCGGGGTGTATAGTTGAAACTGTAGAAGCTCCAAAAAGCGATTGCCGCGTGGATGGTCAGTCGAGGGAAAGAAGATGGATATCCTGGCTGAAACCTTTCATTTTGTCCCTTCTCGCCTCCGCCGTGAAGATTCCTCTTTGACGGACCGCCGGGGCAGTCCTTCACAGGAGCGGGCTGCGGTGTGATCCGAACAGGGGCAGCCAGGAAGACACCTCCGCTGAGTGAGGAGAGCACATGACCGGCGCCGATTTGTTTCACAGTCTGTTTCGTGACAGGGAGACGCTGAACTTCGCCCCGGGGCAATGTGTCTTCAAGGCAGGCGACAGAGGCGATACCATGTACATCGTCATCGAAGGGGAGGTTAAGATCCTGGTGGGATCAACGACCGTAGAAGTCGCCGGCCCCGGCTCCATCTTCGGGGAGTTGGCGCTGATTGATGACGAACCGCGCAGCGCTACCGTGGTGGCGAAGACCCACTGCCGGTTGGTGACGGTCGATCACGGCGAATTCTGTTACATGGTGTCAGAGGGTCCGTTCTTCGCCCTCCAGGTGATGAAGGTGATCGCCGACCGCCTGCGCAAAATGGATGCAAGACTCCGCTCGAAAACCAATCAAGCCCACCGGACTCGTCTCCGCAGGGGGCGAATACGGGGAAGGTTGCCGCAAAGCCGGGCCTGAAGCCTTGCGCTAAGTCCCCCATAAAACTCGCTGCCCCTCCGATCAAAGTCAAAAGGTTTCGTTGGGGGTGGTTTCGGTGTGGATGGGGGCGAGGTGCGAGGTGTCGTTAAGGAGAATGAGCCGCCAGCCTGCCGCGCCGGGCGAGCCGTATATCGTTGACTGGATAATATTCAGAGCGGCATTATCCATGCTCAGTCGGCGGCGGTATTCGGAGGGCGAGAGTCCCAGCGCGTGGCAGACGACGAGGCGGCAGATGGTCCGGTGGCAGACGACGATCGCGTGCTCGCGTTCGCCCGCGTGGCGCGCCGCCAGCTCCTCGAGGAACGGCGCCACGCGCTGGAGCGCCTGCCCGCCCGATTCGCCCCCGCGCGGCGCGACGTTGCCAGGGTCGGCGTCCCAGGCGCGAAAGGCGTCTGCCTCCTGCGCCATGATTTCCGCGAAGGTCTTCCCTTCCCACGCGCCGTAATCGAGCTCGACCAGGCGCTCGTCCACCATGGGCGCGAGGCCAACGGCGCGGGCGATGATTTCCGCCGTCTCGACGGCGCGCCGCAGCGGGCTGGTGTAAAGCGCGGTGGCCGAGAGACCGCGCAGCCGCTCGCCCAGGAGCGCCGCCTGCCGCCGGCCCTCCTCCGCCAGCGGCACGTCCGTGCGCCCGCACAGACGGCTCTCCGCGTTCCATCCACTCACCCCGTGCCGAACGAAATAGAAAAGCGCCATGCGCCTGCGCACCCTTTCCCGAGGTAGCCGGGATTCCGGAAACCGATTTTCGCCGCCCCGATTGTTATCATCGGGGCCGCCGGCGCGCAACCCCAAATGCCGCGAATTGTGAGGGCGCGACGCCAAACCGTGTCCGCACCGGACAACCACCCCAGGCGACTTGGAATCGAACTTTAAGGTAGAATGGGGGAAACCCGCGTGCGGCTGGGGCAAGGCGGGCCCGCTGGCGGAGCGGCTTCTTCTGGCGCGAGTGGGCTCCTGGAGGCGCCGCAAGGTAGGTAAAGGATGGGACAAGCCATGACGAGGACACGCAGCAAGGTGGCAGCGCTCAGCCTGGCGGCTGTCTTCCTGGTTTCGATTCTCAGCGCCGGCGCCGCCGACGCTCCCATCGTCATTCCTCCTGGCACCGTATTGCACGTCAAGCTGCGCACCACCATCACCTCCAAGACCAACAAGGTGGGCGACGCGTTTCAGGGCATGGTAGCCCAGGACGTCCTTTCCGGCACGGAAGTGATTGTTCCCCAGGGCAGCATGGTGACCGGCCACATCGCCTACATCAAGCCCTCGGGGCGCATCAAGGCCAAGGCGCAGATGCGCATCGTGCTCGATTCCATCATCACCCCGGAGGACAAGACCATCCAGCTCTCCAGCACGCTTGAGGACAGCAAGGGCGGAGTCTGCGGAAATGCCGGCGGCGACGAGGAAGGCACCATCAAGGGCTGCGGCAAGAGCAAGAAGGACGCCATGAAGGACGCCGCCATGGGTGGCATGATCGGCGCGGGCGCGGGCGCCACCGTCGGCATGGGCAGCGCCATCGAGTGCCGCTACTACGGCAATTGCGGCGGCCCCGGCATCGTCAGCGGAACGCTCTACGGCGCGGGCATCGGCGCCGGCACCGCCCTGCTCTTCAACCTCTTCAAGAAACAGAAGGAGATTATCCTGATCTCCGGCACCGAACTGACCTTCGTCGTCAACCGGACTCTCGACACCGGAGCCGCGCGCGCATCCGCCGTCGGGTCTGAGGCCCCCGCCGCCGCGCCCGGCGCTCCCCCCTCCGCCGACTAACACGGCGGAAAAGCAGTAGCGCAACTTCCGCTCTTCGAAGTTGCGGTTCTTCCCGTCGATCGACCGCCACCTCTGTCCGGTAGCGCAACTTCCGCTCTTCGAAGTTGCGGTTCTTCCCGTCGATCGACCGCCACCTCTGTCCGGTAGCGCAACTTCCGCTCTTTGAAGTTGCGGCTCTTCCCGTCGATCGACCGCCACCTCTGTCCGGTAGCGCAACTTCCGCTCTTCGAAGTTGCGGCTCTTCCCGTCGATCGACCGCCACCTCTGTCCGGTAGCGCAACTTCCGCTCTTTGAAGTTGCGGTTCTTCCCGTCGATCGACCGCCACCTCTGTCCGGTAGCGCAACTTCCGCTCTTTGAAGTTGCGGTTCTTCCAGGCTTTCCGCCTTTGCGGCCCTTGCAGGTTTTTCCGTTCATTGGAAAACCCGCAAGATTTGCAGAACGAATCTTGCGCTACAATGCGTGCCATGTCCCGCCTGCGGCGACTGTTTGTGTCCGGCAAGATCTTCTTTGTGACCTGCAACATCTTACGGACCCGCACGGCATTCAACCAACACGAATTCGAGATTCTCGCCCAAGCTTTCGATCGAGTCCGCGACCGCCGCGCCTTTCTGCTGAGTGGCTACGTCTTCATGCCCGACCACTGGCATGCGTTGCTCTATCCCGCTCTGGCTGATACGCTCCCCCGGCTCATGGGCGCCTTGAAGATTGCCTCAAGTCGGGCCATCAACAGGGCGCGCCACACGCAGGGCGAGTTCTGGCAGCTTCGCTACTTTGACCGCGCTATCCGAACCGTCAAGGAATACCAGGACGCCCTGCAATACATGCACTTCAATCCCGTGAAGAGAGGTTTGGTGAAGAAGCCAGAAGCTTGGCCCTGGTCGAGCTTTCATGCCTACGGCGGCCCCGGCCCCGTCCGCCTGCGCGTGGATTTGCTGAACTTGCCCGCCGACGAAAACACCCGGCTGTAGCGCAACGGTCCCGTAGCGCAACTTCCGCTCTTCGAAGTTGCGGCTTTTCCTGTAACGCAAGTCCCGCTCTTTGGACTTGCGGCTTGTCAACGTCTTTTGAAGGAATCGAAAACCCGCAAGATTTGCAGGACGAATCTTGCGCTACCTGCTACCTGCTGCGTCGAGAAATCCACGGTCAAATCAGGCGGGTTGGGCGAGCAGGATGGGCGCGCCGTAGAAGGGGCAAGTTTCTTTTTCGCGCGCCGCTAGCTCACGGTCGTAGGCGCGGCGCTGGAAGGGGTTGGAGAGAACCTTGTAGGCCTCGCAGATCTGCCGGAAGCGCGAGCCTTCCACCCCCGGCGTGGCGTCTGGGTGATAGACCTTGGCCAGGCGCCGGAAGGCCGCCTTGACCTCGCCCCGCGACGCCTGGCGGGGCACGCCGAGAATCTCGTAATAAGTGCGCCGCTCGCGAATCATGCGCCCTACTTTAGCGCACCGCGGCGGGAAGCCAATAGCCCGTTGGTACTGGGGGGTGATGGCCGACCTCGGCGAGGAGCGCCAGCCGGCGTTCCGGACAGCCGGGGATCGCGGCGGGCGGGAGGCCCGGTAGCGCAACTTCCGCTCTTTGAAGTTGCGGCTCTTCCTGTAGCGCAAGTCCCGCTCTTTGGACTTGCGGCTTGTCAACGTCTTTTGAAGGAATCGAAGAACCGCAAGATTTGAAAAACGAATCTTGCGCTACCCACCGATCTTACTCGCCACGAGCGCGTAGCCGCCCTCGACTTTGAAGAGAAGCCCTCGGGCGACCACGGCGGGGGCAAGGGCAATGTCGGCGGTCACCAGGGTGTTGGGTTGTTGGATGACCTGCAGAAAGGTCGCGCCGGTCAGCGCCGTCAAGGCGCTTCCGGAATCAAGGGTGAGTGTGAAGCTTGTTTGTCCGCCGTTCGTGGCGAGGTCGGAAACCGAGCCCCGCACAGCCTGCTCCGAAAGGCGGATCTTCTTTGCCGCCAGCGGACTCAGGCTGGGCAGATCCGTAGCGACAATGACACTCTGCCCGGCGAAGAGCGTGCTGGCGTCGAAGCTGGGAGTGAAGGGAAGATTCGTCAAGTCCACGCGCTCGCTCTCCATTTCAAAAGTCGCGCCCGCCAGAGAGACTTCCAGTTCAGCGCCCGCCGGCGGCGCCACCCCATCGGCCGAAAGGGAGTCCTGGGTCACCAGCGTCAATTGCGTTGCCGGAGTTCCGGAAACAGCGGTTACGATCCCGCGGCTCTCCTGGCCTTGCAGACTGCCTTCTTCGAGTGTCACTTTCTTGGCTGTGAACTGGCCATCACTGCCGGTCGTCGCTTCAATCTGGACGATCATCCCCTTCCTCAGGTCCCCGAATCCCGCCAACCCAACGAACCAGGTGCTGGCGTTAGTAAGGAACGTGAACGACGCCGGGCTCGTGCGGACCGCAAAGCGGTTGGCGAATACCCCCGTGACGACTCCCGCCAGGCCCTCGATCGCCCCGCTCCAATAATGCTGCGGGTTTTCCGATCCGACTGTGGCAATTCTGCGCCCAAGAGCGGGAGTTGCTTCGATCGTCCCGCTGCCATTGAAACGGAGTGACGCTCCCGCATCAAAGTCTAGTGTCACAACCGTAGGGATGCTGGTGAGCTTCAAGCCGTCCAAGTCGATCGGCGGATCAAGCGAGCATCCCAGCCCGACGGAACCCGTGTCGCTAGCCAGCGTTGCCGATTCATGGCGGACCTCTCCACCCGCGTCCAGGTAGGTCACCTCGGGAGAAGAGAACTTCACGGTCATCGTACAAAAACCTTGGTTGGTTGGGGCGGTTGTAACCGCAATCGGCACCGCCGTCGCGCCCAGGCTCGAGATTTCGACCCGGCGCGGAGAAGTCAGAACGGTTGGCCCCGTGGAGCTTAAGAATGGCTCCAGCTTGACCTCCTCGACGACGACAGAAAAGGAAAGGATGTTCCCTACCGGCGCGTCACCGATGTTCAGGATCAGATTTCCGGTCGTAGCCGGGGCCGGGGACTTAACCGAAAATCCTGTAGCGTTGCTGCCGTGCAGGCCGTCGGGATTCTGGACCGTGACCGTCCTCAGTCCCTCCTCGGCGTCGGGAGTAACGGTGAGGTGGGCATCCAGAATGAGATCATTCACAAATTCACACAGGTTAACCGTAATGCCTGGTCCGAAGTCACAGGTTGCCCCTGATTGGAAGTTTCTTCCCGTGATCTGCACGGTCACCTGGTCGCCCGCAACCACGGCTGAAGGGTTGAACCCGGAAATGACAGGAAGGTTTGCTTGTTTCGGTGCCGGCAGCGAACTCGATCCCCCGCCGCACCCTTGAGCGGCGATCAAGCCCGCAAGAATCCCCACCTGCATCCATTTCGTCTTCATGTGCTCTTTCCTCCCGCAGAGAATCCCGGAAGCCGCCGGGTCACGCCACGGAACAAGCGACCGCCGCCCCCTTCCGCCTTGTAGCGGAGTGTCGTAAAATGCCATCCAACGCTTGTCCCGTCCGCTTTTGCATGGGGTGGGTTTAGCAGGCGGAGCGGGCTTAAGTCTTTAAGGCGAGCCAAAGTTCAGGCAAAGAAACGATAAAAGTATCTCCCATCGCCCTATGAGCGGGCAGCCCACAAAGCTCTACGCATTCGGCCCCTACCGGCTGAACGTGGGGGAGCGAATACTCACGCGCGGCAGCGAGCCTGTCGCCCTGCCTCCCAAGGTGTTCGACACTCTCGTCGTCCTGATCACCAACTCCGGGCACTTGGTGGATAAAGAGACGATGATGCGCGAGATCTGGCCCGACGCGTTTGTTGAGGAGGCCAATCTCAGCGTCAATATCTCCGTGCTGCGCAAGGCGCTCGGAGATGCCCCCGAAGGACGCGCCTACATCGAAACTGTGGCCAAGCGCGGCTATCGTTTTGTCGCGGAAGTTCACGAGCTCCGGCCGGACGGCGGCGGCAGCCGACCGCCCCTGGCCGTGGGAGAGGAGTCAAAAGAGGGATTTGCTCCCTTTCAATCGGCGGCCCCCGGTACCACCCACGCCCCGCCCGAAGCCGGACAGGGGCTCCGGCCCCCGGCGATCCGCCGGCTTCGTCTGCGCACGGCAATCCTCTTGCTGGCAATCCTGGCATCGGCCGCGGGGGCTTCATACTGGGCTTTGGCCCCCCGCTCCGTTTCTCTCGCGGTTCTGCCCTTCGAAACCTTCGACCGCGATTCTTTCGTCCAAATCCTGTGCGATTCCACGACCAAACGGATCATCGATGACCTGTCGCTTTCCGGGAATGCCCGGCTGCGCGTCAAGGCGCGTAGTGCGGTCTTGGGTTACGCAGGGAAGCAGCCCAATGCCGTCGAAGCAGGGCGAACGCTGGGGGTGGACTTTGTGCTTTCCGGGAACGTCCGGCGGCAGACCGGCGCGTTCTTTAACGTTCAGGTTGAACTCCTGCGCGTCTCGGATGGCGTCCAGATTTTCGGCAAGGAATATAACGACACCAACCAACTCGATTTCCCGGCCCTGTCCCGCACCGTGGTGCACGAAACCGCCGCGCACCTGCCCATCCGCTTCTCGCCCCAGGAGCTGAAGCGCATGGCGCCTCCCGCCAGCAAAAGCCCCGAGGCGGTTCGGCTTGCCGATAGGGCCGACGCTCTCTTCTGGAAGGCCTCGCCCGAGGCTCTCTATCGGACCATCTCGCTCTACCAGCAGGCGATTGATCTCGACCCGACCTATGCTCATCCCTACGGGAGGATCGCCGATGCCTATGCCGTTCTCGGTCAGGTCGGCGCCCTGCGACCTCGGGATGCCAATGAGAAGGCTCGGGAATGGGCGGTCAAGGCGCTCCGCATTGACGACACCGACTTCGGCGCTCGCCTCATTCTGCTGGACCAAGGCGGACCCACCCGCGGCGATCAGCCCGCCCCGGAAACTATCGAACGAAATTACCCCGGCTTTGCCTTTGAAGATTTGGCCGCGACCGGTCAGCTTGAGAAGCTGGAGAATCTAACGGCGAATTCGCCCGGCGAGCCCCTCGCTCCCTTGTGGCACGGAAGGGCTTTGTATTACCAGCGCCGCTTCGACGCCGCGATTGCACATTTCAGAAAGATGCTGGAAGACCAAAACTCTGACGTCTGGTACGTGCACGATTGCCTGGCGTGGGCGCTTCTCCACGCGGGACGAACGGCCGAGGCCGGCCAGGAATTCGAGCGGGTCAAGTCCATGTATCCGAACGCCGGCCGAACCGGCTTGGTCCTGGTTGCCGCACGGGAGGGACGGCGCCAAGAAGCCTCGCGCCTCCTCGCGGAACTGCGCGACCGCCCCGGTCAGGAGTACGTCCCCCACGTCTGGTTGGGGTGGGGCTCCGCCGCCCTCGGCGACCGAGACGAGGCCTTTCGCCAAATGCAGATGGCCTGCACGGAAGGCGAACGCTTCTTGAGACCGGCGCAAGTTGACCCGCCGTTTGACCCCTTGCGCGCCGATCCGCGGTTTCAAAACTTGCTGCGCTGCCCGCCCCCGCCGGGAAACTAACCGTCGCGGGAGGATCGCGGCGGGAGGCCCTGGGCGCGCGCCGGCCGGCGGCGCGCCGCCGGCTATGTGTACGCTCCTTAAGTAGGCTACATCTGGCCGAAGTGCGGCATTTTGCCCCATCGGCCATTTCCTGTTTTATCTTCTGTTGTTCAATGTAAGTGATTGATTATAAAGAGAAAGCGTTTCTCGCCCGGTCTCGATTCGACGCGAAAATGAGAAAGTCAAGGCGGCCGGGCTTTGCTTTCGTTTCCCCCGCCCGCTACGCCGCGCGCGCTCTCGCCGCCGCCCCGCGCGAATGGAAGCCGCTGATCAGGACCTTCGAGATCTCCTCGCGCTGGATCTGGTTGGTGCCTTCGTAGATCTGCGTGATCTTGGCGTCGCGCATGAACTTCTCGATGGGGTAGTCGTGCATGTAGCCGTAGCCGCCGAAGATCTGCACGGCGTCAACGGTGACGTCCATCGCCACGTCCGAGGCGAAGCACTTCGACATGGCGGCGTAGAGCGTGGGCCGCTCCTTGGGCTGCGTGTCCACGTAGCGCGCCGTGGCGTAAACCAGCGCCCGCGCGGCTTCGATCTTCATGGCCATGTCGGCGATCATGAAGCGCAGCCCCTGGAATGAGCCGATGGGCGCATCGAACTGCCGGCGCGTGCAGGCGTACTCGAGAGCCAGATCGAACGCTCCCTGCGCAATGCCCAGTGCCTGCGCGCCGACGCCCGGCCGCGAGACGTCGAACGTCTTCATGGCGGTGATGAAGCCCGTGCCTTCGCGACCCAGGCAATTCTCGACGGGCACGCGACAGTCCTGGAAAATCAGCTCGCGCGTGGCGGAGGCGCGGATGCCCAGCTTGTCTTCCTTCTTTCCAAACGTGAAGCCCGGCGTGCCCTTCTCGACCACGATGCACGAGGCGCCGCGCGGACCCTTGGCGGGATTGGTAAGCGCGATGACGGAATAGATCTCCGCCTCGCCGCCGTTGGTGATCCACTGCTTGGTGCCGTTCAGCACGTAGTGGTCGCCGTCGCGAAGGGCGGTGGTGCGCACGGCCGCGGCGTCCGAGCCCGCCTGCGGCTCGGTGAGCGCGAAGGCCGCAAGCTTCCTGCCCGCGGCGATATCGGGCAGCCAGCGCTGCTTCTGCTCCTCGCTGCCGGAGAGGATGATGGGAATCGTCCCCAACGCCGTGCCCGCGAAACTCAAGGCAATCCCGCCACAGGCTTTCGAGAGCTCTTCCGTGACGATCACCATATTCATGATGGGCGTCGCGTCGGTGAGGCCTTCGTACTTCTCGTCAATGTAAACGCGAAACAGGTCCGCGTCGGCCAGGACCTTCACGATCGGCCAGGGGAATTTTCCCTCGCGATCGTATTCCGCCGCCACCGGGCGGATTTCCTTTTCGGCGATCTCGCGCGCTAGGTCGCGAATGGAGGTTTGGTATTCCGTGAGTCCGTAGTCGAGCATCGAGGAATCTCCTTGAGAAGTCGAAGGTCAAGAGGTGAAAGTCGAAGGTCGAAGCGTCGTTAGGCGAGCCATGCAGCAAAAAGGCCCATCCTCTTCTGGCTTTCAACTTTCGACTCCCAACGGTTTTTCTCACGCTGCCGGGGCCATCTGCTCGGGCAGCGGTTGGGGCAGTTCGGTCCAGAGCGCCGGCCGCGCAATCCAGACCTCCCCGGCACGCAGGACGAACCGGCAGTAGTCCTCCACATCGCCGCTGCGGAAGGAGCTGACGTCGATTTCCCCGTCGAGGGAAGATGCGGGTTCGGCCTTCGCGCGCAGGAGTTTGAGCAACGGCAGCACGCTGGTATTGACGTCCAGGAGCTTGATTTCGATTCGCCGGTCGGTCACCAGCACTTCCAGGTCTCCCTGCGGATACAGCCCGCCGTTCCGCTCGATGGTTGACCGAATCTCCTCCGCCGTACCCGGAACCGCCTGAAGCCTGAGCACCCCGTTAAGGCGCTGGTAGGCATCAAAGACAAGCGGCAGGGTCTGGCCGCG
>Ga0334722_10006667_pt1 | contig 11351 bp, 9 predicted proteins | sample C3_bottom_MG_FD_207210 | JGI IMG/M metagenome (GOLD analysis project Ga0334722, IMG submission 207210) | Sediment microbial communities from Yellowstone Lake, YNP, Wyoming, USA - C3_bottom | ecosystem: Environmental > Aquatic > Freshwater > Lake > Sediment | place: USA: Wyoming | collected...
TGAGATCGATCCCGTAGGCGTTACGGAACCCGAGCTCGCGCAGCACCTCGACCTCGGTGCCCTGGCGCGCACCCAGGCAGACGATCACCGCGTCGGCGGGAAGACGCCGGATCAGATGACGGAACCGCCGGTAGAAGCGACGACGGTATGCGCTCACGGACGCGTTCGTGAAACCGGCGCCGCTAACCAGGATCTCGTCGAGCTTTTGCCGCTGATGGACGACGTACTCCTCGTACGAGGCGTACCGTCGCTTGACAAAACCCTCGCCATCCGGCTCCGCGAGCGACTGGGCGCCGCGATGCCTCGCCCGTACCGGGTGGCGGTCTCGCTCCCAGTCGTAGCTGGGGTCACCGCAACGACGCAGCTGCCGGTAGTAGCCGAAACCTCCCGGCGTCCAGCGATACAGGGGCGAACGAAGCCAAAACGGGGCGACACGGGCACCGAAGCGCAAAGCCCGCACCAGCCGCACACCGGCTCGCTGGATCACGCGGCCAATCACGTCGTTCGAAGGCTAGACCCGACTACGGCCGATCCCCCGATCGCCTTACCGCTTCCTTACAGGCGCCTCTCGGAATCCTCTGGATCTTCCACCGCGAGAAACTCACCGACGCTTGGCGGCAAGCCGACTAGGCGATCCGCCTCGGGCGGCGGAGCAAAGTGGCACATACGGGTCTCACCCGAGATGGATTATGTGGGGCCGGGAAGAACCCGGCCCCGGGTGAGTCCCAATCAAGCGGTCTCTACTTGTAACAGAGAACGTAGAGCGTGAATGTGCTCGACTGGCCGCTATCGTTGCCACCGCGGGCGACATAACCGACGACCGCGTTGTTCGTGATCTGCGGCTTGATCTGAACGGTCGTCAGCTCCAAGTTGTCGGCGTCGTCGCTCCAGCCGGTGCCGGCCGAGAGGGCTTTCTCGCCCGATTGGCAGTTCACGGTGATGGGGCGGGTCTGGTACTTGCCGTCCTCAGCAGTCGTGTCGGAAATGGACACCGATTCCTGCCGCACCGTCACCGAGCTGACGACACCGGCTGCGCCGGCAGCGCCTGCTGGTCCAGCAGGTCCAGCGGGTCCAGCTGGCCCGGCCGGTCCAACCGGGCCTGTCTTGCCGCGCGGGAGCTGTCCTGGTAGGAAGTCGATCGCGAGCAGCGACCGATTCCTCACCTTCTCGCTCGTTACGGCGCTGTTGGCGATCTTCGTGTTGGTGACGGCGTTGTCTTTGAGCTGCACCGCGCCAACGCTCCCCGGTGGCAGCTGTGACACCGCGTAGCCCGTTCCGCCGAGCGCTACGAGCAGAGCGAGACACGCAACGACCATCGCAGGCGACGGTCTCACGACTCTCCGAATAGTTCTCACATGGGCCTCCCTTTCTGAGCTGGTGCCGTCGTGGCTGAGATGGATTACGCGGCCACCATGTCGTCAGGCTAGACCCGGCTACGGCCGATCCCCGATCGCCTTACCGCTTTCTTACAAGGGTCCTCTCGGGCGCCCACCCGCTGCCCGCTATCCGATCGTGCGGCACTCGCTCATCATGAGAAGGCGCCGCGTCCGTTTCAGGTGGGGCACTCGGTGGTGGACATACACGGCGACGGTGGGCTGACGCGAGCGCCGCATTAGGCTCGTTCGCGCAGCCCGGCGGTTCATCTCTCGCGGTAACCCCCTCACCGCGGTTGAGCACTCCCCCCGTGACGTCGGGCTGCCCCCTGTTATGGGTTTGCTAACTCGCTTGCTTCGGCGGGCACACCTGGTCTGAGTACGAACAGAACACGCAGCAGTCGCCTTTGAGCGGCCGTAACGTCTCCCCGCACTCCTTACAGTGGTAGATCCACTGACAGGCGTCTGTCGGCATCGTCTCCCGGCTTGGGTGACCGCACTCGGGACACGTAATCGTTGCTTCCGTAACGATTCCCACGGGGACACGGTAGCGAGCCGTCGTTTCGGCAAACCGTCCTACGGCCCCGGGGTTGGCGGCGTGAATCTTCATGCGATTCCCGCCGCGATTAGGAAGACCAGCGCGGCGGTGCTGACAGCTACGAGGAAAGCGGCCGCGTACCGTAGTTTCGTCCCACGAAGCGCAAGGGCGGCGCAAACAAGAACGCCGCGAAGGACAAGACAGCGACGGCCGGCACAGCGAGAAACGCGATGGCGAAGACGATGGAATGAGTCAATCCGACAAGCGCCAGAGAGAAAAGAAAGCCCTGCAAAAGCAGGGCTTTCGGCTTACGTAAGCGGAGAGGGAGGGATTTGAACCCTCGAGGAGCCTAACGACCCCTAACGGTTTTCGAGACCGCCGCATTCGACCGCTCTGCCACCTCTCCGAGGAGTCACAGGGTAGCGGGGCGCCGCTCACGCGGACTACGGCTCGGTCGGTCGGGAGCGCAGGTAGACGAGCCAGTAGACCGCGCCGACGAGGATGGCGCCGCCGACGATGTTCCCGAGGGTCACGGGGATCAGGTTGTCGGTGACGAAGCTGCCCCAGGAGAGGGCGGAGGAGTCGGGCGGATCCGCAAGCGAGCCGACAAAGCCTTGGTCGTGCTTCACGAGTAGCCCCATCGGTATGAAGTACATGTTCGCGACCGAGTGCTCGAAGCCGGCGGCGACGAACGCTGCGATCGGCGGCACGATGGCGAGGATCTTGTCTGCCGTCGAGCGGGCGCCATACGCCAGCCACACGGCGAGGCAGACGAGCGCATTGCAGAGCACCCCGAGCGCGAACGCCTGGACGAAGCTGTACGAGACTTTCGTGGATGCGATCGTGAGGGCCGTCCGCCCGACCTCCCCGTGACCGAAGGTGTACTGCTTGCCGAGGTAGACCAGCACGACCGTTCCCAGGGCACCCACAAGGTTTCCGACGTAGACGATCACCCAGTTGCGAAGCAGGCGCACGGTCGAGACGCGCCGGCTCGCCCACGCCATCACGACGAGGTTGTTCCCGGTGAAGAGCTCGGCGCCTGCGATCACGACGAGGATCAGGCCGAGTGTGAAGACGAGTCCCGCGAGCAGCCTGACGACGCCGTAGGGAAGGTCCGACCCGCCTGCGGCGACTGTCGTCGAGAAGATCGCCCCGAGCGCGATGAACGCGCCCGCGAGCACCGCGAGCACGAACGTGTCGAGGAACGACATCCGGGCCTTGGTGGTGCCGACGGTCTCGGCCTTCCGCGCCACCTCCGCCGGTAGCAGAGCATCGAAGCCGCCGTAGTTGACCCCCGTCTCCGTCACGGCGTCACCCTCTCGCATCTGGGGCCGGCCCGCCATCCGGTGCGCGCCCCCAGACGGTTGCGGACTTCCCGCAGACAACAGACAGGCCCACGGAGGGCCTGTCACGGAGAAGGAGGGATTCGAACCCTCGATGGAGGCATTCACCCCCATAACGCCTTAGCAGGGCGCCGCCTTCAGCCACTCGGCCACTTCTCCCGGGTCGCCAAGGATATCGGACGCCCGGGGTCTGGCCTTCTGGCCAGACCCCGGTTGTTGCGCTCCGAAGACCGGGGTCAGACCCGAAGGTCTGACCCCAGGGAGGATCTTTGCGCGGTCAGATCTGCAGCGATGCAGATCTCGAGCTTGCGTAACAAGGTCAATCGTGGATGCGGGCGATGAGCTCTTCGCGCTTGAGCACCTTGACTTCGATCCCGCCGAGGCGCACCTCGAAGCCGGCCTCGCGCGGGTAGAGCACCTTGTCGCCGACGTCGACGCCGGTGACATCGGAGCCGATCGCCGTGACGATGCCGGTCCGCACCGCAACCGACGCGGCCGCGGATGCCGGCAGGATCAGCCCGGCGCGCGTCTCGGTCTCGTCGTTCGACGGCTGGATGACGAGGTACTCGTCGAGCGGCTCCACGGAGATGTCGATGTGCTTTTGGCGCTCCAGCATGGTCGAACGATACTCGCCGGACGCGCCTCGAGTCTCTAACACGGTGACCACGCGCTGGCTGGGCGTGATGGTCGAGCGTGATGCAAGGACGCAGGTCGCCCCGATATGCGGGCATTCGGGGCGACCGAGGACACCGCAGCACGCCGACCAACACGACCAGACGGCACGCTGCTTCATCGTGTTAGAGGCTCTTATAGGCGGCCGGCGTCGACGATCCGCTGAAGGAACTGCTGCGTCCTCTCCTCGCGCGGCGCGGTGAAGATCTGCGCCGGCGGGCCCTCCTCGAGGATCCGGCCCTCGTGCAGGAAGCAGACGCGGTTGGCGACGTCGCGGGCGAACCCCATCTCGTGCGTTGCGATCAGCATGGTCATGCCGCCGTGGGCGAGCTCCCGGATCACCTCGAGCACCTCGGCGACGAGCTCGGGATCGAGCGCGCTGGTCACCTCGTCGAGAAGAAGCAGATCCGGCTGCATCGCGAGCGTCCGCACGATCGCGACCCGCTGTTGCTGGCCGCCCGAGAGCCGGTCCGGATACTCGTCGCGCTTGTCGGCGAGACCGAACCGCGCCAGCAGATCACCTGCGCGCGACTCCGCCTCCGCGCGCGAGAGGCCGAGCGCCTTGCGCGGCCCGAGAGTGACGTTCCGCAGAACGCTCATGTGCGGGAAGAGGTTGAACGCCTGGAAGACGATCCCGATTCCCCGCCGGATCTTGTTGACGTCGACGCCGCGCGCGGTCGCCTCCTCCCCACGCACGACGATGCGACCCGCCTGGATGGGCTCGAGCAGGTTGACACAGCGCAGGAGCGTCGACTTGCCGGAGCCGGACGCGCCGATCAGGCAGACGACCTCGTGCTCGGCGAGCGTCAGGTCGATCCCCTTCAGCACCTCGAGCTTGCCGAAGGACTTGTAGACGGCCTCGATCTCGAGCGCGCTCATGCGAGCCGTCCTGCCTGCTGGCGACGCCGATCCCTCGCGACGAGCCAGTCGGTGAGGCGCGCCAGCGGGATCGTGATCGCGACGAAGAGCGTCGCCGCCACGAGGTAGTAGGTGCCGTTGAACGACGCCGCCTCGTCGATCTTGCTCTGTTGGAGCGCCTCGACGACGCCGAGCACGCTCACGAGCGCCGTGTCTTTCTGCAAGCCGATGAAGTCGTTGAGGAGCGGGGGCACGACGCGTCGCACGGCCTGAGGCAGGATCACGTAGTGCAGCGCCTGCCCGCGGGTCAGCCCGAGCGACCGCGCCGCCGCTTCCTGGCTCGGATGGACCGACTCGATTCCGGCCCGGTAGACCTCCGAGACGTACGCCGTGTAGACGAGAACGAGGGAGACGATCGCCCAGAAGACCTGCGACTTCGGAATCCAGTCCACCTGGAGCGCCGGCATCCCCGTGCCGAGCATGAGGATGACGAGGATCGTCGGCACGCCGCGAAAGAAGTCCGCGTACACGATCGCGAGCGCACGGAGCGGGAAGAAGACCGGACCCGGAAGGCTGCGGATGACCGCCAGGGCGAGTGCGGTGACGAGGATGATCGCCTCGGCGATCAGGAAGATCTTGACGTTGAGGAGGAACGCGCTGGCGATCTCGGGGAACGAGTCGCCGTAGCGCGTCCAGTCGAAGAAGTACGCCTTGAACTCGTGCCAGCCCGGCGAGCGGGTGGCGACGAGCACGATCGCCACGCCGAGCACGACAGTGCTCGTGACGGCGATCGCGACCGCCCGCCCGCCAGAGGAGCGGGCAGTCGCACCGCCGAGGATCCGGGAGCGGCGGTTCCCGTCCAGCCGCTACTTCACTACTTCAACACCGGCGCCCCGGTCGCTTTCGCGAGCCAGATGCGCTGGAGAGCCTTGATCGTCCCGTTTGCCCAGAGCCGGTCGATCGCCTTGTTCACGCACGTCGCGAGCGGGTTCGCCTTCGCGAGAACGAGCCCGAAGCCCTCCTTCGACGCGCCGCTCGGGAACTGGCCGATGATCGTGCCGTCGGAGACCTGCACCGCCGTGACGTAGAACGCCGTTGGGAGGTCGACGACGATCCCGTCGATCTGGCCGTTCTTGAGCGCCTGCACAGCGAGGTCGTTCGAGTCGAAGGCGAGCGGCTTCGATGACGGCTTGATGTGCTGGAGGATGTACTGGTAGCTGGTCGTGCCGAGTTGCGCGCCGAGCTTGTACTTCCTCAGACCCGCCACCGAGCGCACGCTTGCGATCGGCTTCCCCTTCCGCCCGACGATCGCCTGGTTGACGAAGTAGTACGGCTTGCTGAACGTGATCACCTTCGCGCGCTCAGGCGCGATCGAGACCTGCGTGATGTAGAAGTCGAACGGCTTCTTGCCGGGTCGAAACGACCTGCTGAAGGGGACGTACGTCCACTTCACGGCGGCCTTCGCAAAGCCGAGCTGCTTCGCGACGGCGTACGCGACGGCAGACTCGTAGCCCTGCCCGCTGTACGGATCGCTCACCTTCCACGGCTTCTTCTCGTTGCCGCCGAACCACGGCGGGTACGCGGGGTTGTCGGCCCCGATCGTCAGCGTGCCGGGCTTCAGCAGATTGAGCGAGCCCGTCGCGCAGCCCGGGATGGTCGCCGCAGAGCGGTGGGCCCCAATGGCAGTCGTCGCGAGCGCGAGCGCGACGAGAGCGGCGAGCCCTATGGTCGAGATGAGTGCCTTGCGCATCGGTCTCACTCCTCGGTAACGGGAACGCGCGAGAGGAGCCGAGGCTACCACGGTGTAGCTTGGCGGCGTGGCTGGCGAGGCGATCGAGCTCGAGGTGGGGACACGCGTCGTCCGCGTGTCGAACCCGAACAAGGTCTACTTCCCGGGCAGCGGCCATACGAAGCTCGACCTCGTCCAGTACTACCTCTCCGTCGAGGAAGGCATCGTGCGAGCGCTCTACGAGCGACCGACCCAGCTCCGCCGCTTCCCCGACGGCGTCGAAGGCGAGGCGATCTACCAGAAGCGCGTGCCGGAGAAACGGCCTGAGTGGATCGAGACGGCGCGTGTGACGTTTCCCTCGGGCCGCCACGCCGACGAGCTCTGCGTGACCGAGGTGGCGCAGGTCGCGTGGGCGGCGAACCTCGGCACCGTCGACTTTCACCCGTGGCCGTCGCGGAGGCGCGACACGGAGCACCCGGACGAGCTCCGCATCGACATCGACCCCCAGCCAGGGACAACATTCACCCATGGCAAGCGCGTCGCCGCCGTCGTCCGCGAGACGCTCGCCGAGCTCGGCTACACCGGCTGGCCCAAGACCTCGGGGAACCGCGGCATCCACGTCGCCTGCCGGATCGAGCCGCTCTGGGAGTTCCCCGTCGTACGGCGCGCGGCACTCGCGTTTGCGCGCGAGATCGAGCGGCGGCTGCCGAAGCTCGTCACGACTGCGTGGTGGAAGGAGGAGCGCGGCAAGCGCGTCTTCATCGACTACAACCAGAACGCGCGCGACCGCACGATCGCGTCCGCCTACTCGGCGCGGGCAAGGCGGGACGCGACCGTCTCGGCACCGGTGACCTGGGACGAGCTGCCCGACGTCGAGACCGAGGACTTCACGCTCGCCACTATGCCTCCACGTTTCGCGAAGCTCGGCGACGTGCAGGCGGGAATCGACGACACGATCTGCGACCTGTGCGTCCTGCTCGAGTGGGTGGAGCGCGACGAGAAGGCGGGTCTTGCCGAAGCGCCCTACCCACCCAATTTCCCCAAGATGCCGGGTGAGCCTCCGCGCGTGCAGCCGTCACGCGCCCGCAAGCCCAGATGAAGTTAGACGATTGATCGTGCTCTCCCGATCAATCGTCTAGGGAAGCGGCGACGTCGCGGGCGCGAAGCCGAGCTTCGACGCCGTCGCCGTGTCCGGGTGGTCGGTCGTCACGAGGGTGACCGTCCCCGAAAGCCCGGTGGTCAGCGACTGCTTGCCGACCCTGACGGTCGCGTTCGCGACCGGATCGCCGGCGTCGGTGACTCGAAACAGGTACCGGGTTGGGGAGTCAGTGGGCGTCGTCGCCTTGATCTCGAGCGACAGGCCGGGAAGCACCTGCTGATGCCAGAACGACGCCGCCCCACGCGCCTCCAGACTCGCAACGAGGTCGAGCGACCCGCCGGACCCGTCTCCCTGGAGCTGGTCGACGGCCCTTGAGCCACGCCGGATCGCGATCTTCCGGACCACGCCCAGCCGTGACACATCGCGGTTCGTGCGTGCGGCATAGATCACGCCGTCCAGAGACCAGGCGAGCCAGAGGCGGCCTTGTGGCGCCGCCGCGAGCGTGACGTGGGCCGCGCCGGGGGCCTCTACCTCGAGGACCAGCGCGCGGGCGCCGGCTTGGAGCACGAGGATCCGACGGACTACAGGAAACCCGGACGTGTAGGCAAGGAAGACACCGGGCGAGCCCTGACGCGCGGTGAGCGCGACGCGCCCGTCCGGAAGCACCGCTGCGTTGCGCTTCTTGGTCGCCGAGCCTGTGGCGAAGACCTTCGGGCGGGTGGGCCCCGCTCGGTCGACCGCCTGGACGAAGACACCCGTCGCTCCGGGCACGCTCGAGGCCCAGGCGATGTATGTCTTTCCGCTGACCTGATCGACCGCGGGCTGGACACCCGACGCGCAGCAGCCGCCGGCGCCAACCACCGAACCCTGGTTCGCCGGGTCGACACCGTAGCGGTAGCGGATCTGGGTGCCGGTGCTCCAGGCAGCCACCGGCGTCCCGTCTCTTGCCGCGGCAGCGCCGACAGCGGGCGCGGCGGGGCCGACCACCTGCGCAAGGGCGTCGGCACCAACGGTCCAGCCGCCACCGGCTGGAGAGGCGACGACGTGCAGGTCGGCGGCGGTTCCGTCTGGCGTGCGCGCGAAGAAGAAGGCGCGCAGAGCCCCGTCAGGGCCGGTCGTCAACGCCGGCAAGCCGCCTTCCGACAGCCCCGGCGCGATCGGCTCCGAGCCGAGCGTGCGACCGGTAGCGGCGACGCGGGTCTGCCAGAGAGCGCTTGCAGTCGCGCCGCGCCGTTGCCACGCCACATGGAGCGTGCCGTCCGGGGTGCGAGCAAGGCCGGTCTGATCCGAGCTCGCGAGCTCCCCTTTTGACAGCGGTGTCCACTTCCCCGGCGGACCTGCGGCTGCGCCGGTCGCGACGGCGAGGGTCGCGATGACGGCCGCCGCCAGTGACCGGTGCGTCTTCATGCAGCCGATCGTACGGGGCGGATCAGCCGAGCAGCAGGCTGTCGACCGTGGGATCGCCCGGACGAGGGCGCGGCAGGACGGTCTCCCACGTGCACGAGCGGGCATCCTTGTCAGGTCGCCAGCGGAGAAAGCGCGTGCCGTGGCGGAACCGGTGACCCTGCACCTTGTCGTACCGCACCTCGCAGACGAGCTCGGGACGCACCGGGGACTCCTCGAGCTCGCCCGAGCCCCAGCGGTTCGGCTCGGAGAAGCGACGTTCTGGAGCATTCTCGAGCAGGGGCAGCACACGCGTTGCGATGTCGTCATGGCGACTCGCGGCCACCGCAGCCGAGCCGACGTAGTCGAGCTCACCATCGTCGCCGTAGATGCCGAGGAGGAGCGTCGCGATCCGGTCGGGCTTCGACTTCCAGCGGAGACCAACCACGACGCAGTCGGCGCTCTTCTCCGGCTTCACCTTGACGACGGCGTCCCGAGACCCGGGGAGGTACGAGCGATCGGTGCGCTTGCCAACGACGCCGTCGAGGCCCGCGCTTTCGAAGCGCTCGAGCCAGGCGAGGGCCGCGTTGCGATCGCCGGTGGCCGGCGACAGGGTGAACGAGCCGGCACGCCGCTCGAGCTCACGCCGCCTCGCTGCGAGCGGAAGCTGCCAGAGCTCCTTGCCCTTCCAGACCAGGATGTCGAACACGATGAAGCGGGCCGGGATCTCGGCCGACAGCTTGCGAACACGGCTTTCGGCGGGGTGCAACCTCGTCTGCATGGCGTCGAAGTCGAGCGCTCCGTCGCGCTCGATCACGATCTCGCCGTCGAGCGCCGAGCGAGGCGGCAGCAGCTCTCCGAGCTCGCGGAGCTCCGGGAAATAGCGGAGCAGTGGTCGCGCGTTCCGGGACCAGAGCCGCAGCTCGCCGGACCCGTTCTCGAGCAGTCCACGGAAGCCGTCCCACTTCGGCTCGAACTGCCAGCCGTCGCCGTCGGGCAGCTCGCGCACGAGCTCTGCCTCCATCGGCGGGAACGGAATGCCGGGGTCGAGGTCGCCAGGCCGTTCGGGCGCAGCCTGAGGTGCGCGCCTTCCTCGTCCCATACGTCCAACCTACTACGCTGCCCTCTTCATGCGACGTGTCGTCATCACCGGGCTGGGGGCGATCACGCCCATCGGCAACGACGTGGCCTCGGCGTGGGAGGCCGCGGTCGCGGGACGGTCGGGCGTGGACACGATTCGCGCCTTCGACGCGAGCGAGTTTCCCGTTCAGATCGCGGCGGAGGTGAAGGGCTTCGACCCGGCCGACGTGGCGCCACCCAAGGAAGCACGGCGCATGGAGCGAAACGTCCTGCTCGCGCTCGGCGCTGCGCGCGAGGCCTGGGCCGACTCGGGCGCCGACGCGCACTACCCGTCGGAGCGGGTCGGGATCCTTGTCGGGTCGGCGATCGGCGGCCTGGTCGGTATCGCGGAGCAGACGGAGGTGCTGCGGGCGCGCGGCCACGACCGCGTGTCGCCGTTCTTCATCCCGAGCGTGCTCGTCGACTCGGCGAGCGGACAGATCGCGATCGCGCTCGGGCTGCGCGGCCCGAACTATGCGCCCGTGTCGGCCTGCGCGACAGGCTCACATGCGGTCGGCGAGGGTGCCGAGACGATCAAGCGCGGCATGGCCGACGTCGTGCTTGCCGGCGGAACCGAGTCATGCATCCATCCGCTGATCCTCGCCGGCTTCTGCGCGATGCGTGGGCTGGCCGACGACAACGACGACCCGCCGCGGGCGTCGCGGCCGTTCGATGCGACGCGTGCCGGTTTCGTCATGGGCGAGGGTGCGTGCATTCTCGTGCTGGAGGAGCTCGAGGCGGCGCGCGCACGCGGAGCCCGGATCTACGCGGAAGTGCTCTCGTACGGTGCCTCGAACGACGCGCACCACATGGCGCAGCCCGAGCCCGAGGCTGCGGGCGTCGCCGCGATGATGCGCACGGCTCTCGACACGGCGGGTGTGAAGCTCGAGCGCGTCGGCTACGTCAACGCGCACGGCACGTCGACACCGCTCGGTGACGCTGCCGAGACGAGGGCGATCAAGCAGGTCTTCGGCGACCATGCGTATCGGCTCGCAGTCTCGTCGACGAAGTCCGTGACCGGACACTGCTTCGGCGCCGCCGGGGCGATCGAGGCGACGATGTGCGCGCTCGCACTGCACCACAGCGTGTTGCCACCGACTGCCAACTACCGGGTTCCCGACCCCGAGTGCGACCTCGACTACGTCCCGAACGAGGCGCGGCGGGTGGAGATCGACGTCGCCGTTTCGAATGCGATGGGGCTCGGTGGTCACAACGCCTGCGTCGTCCTCGGCCGCGT
>Ga0334722_10006669_pt1 | contig 11348 bp, 13 predicted proteins | sample C3_bottom_MG_FD_207210 | JGI IMG/M metagenome (GOLD analysis project Ga0334722, IMG submission 207210) | Sediment microbial communities from Yellowstone Lake, YNP, Wyoming, USA - C3_bottom | ecosystem: Environmental > Aquatic > Freshwater > Lake > Sediment | place: USA: Wyoming | collected...
CCGATGCGAGCCCTCAGCGCGCCCGCGAACCGCAGACTCGTCCTCACTCGTCGACGATCTTCCAGTACGAGTCTTTGCGCACGACCTGTCCGGCGCGGAACGTCCAGAGGTCGCAGCCGCGAACCCGGAGACGCTCGCCGTCGCTCGTCGTTCCCGAGAGAGTCCATTCGGAGACGCCTCTGTCGCCGCTCAACCAGTGCGAGGCGTCGCCGTAGTGGACGTTGGGAATGCCCGCGAAGCGGGCAGCGATCCCCTCTCGCACCTGTTGCCTTCCGACGAGTCGACGACCCCACGGGTCCGGCCCTCTCGGCGTTTCGAAGACGGCGTCGTCGGCGAAGAACGCCATCACCCCATCGACGTCGTGCTGGTTGAAGGCCTCCGTGATCGCTCTCAGGGTGTCTGTCGTCGTGGTTTCCGTTGTCGCCATGCTGTACCTCCAGACGCTCGGGCTCGAGCTCGACCCTGTGCATGCGCCAGGGCTCAGCCGCGGCCGATGAAGGGCATCTTCGTCGCCATCACGGTCATGAACTGCACGTTCGCGTCGAGCGGCAGGGTCGCCATGTAGACCACCGCACGCGCGACGTGGGTGACGTCGATCGTCGGCTCGCGCTCGACCGTGCCGCTCGCTTGGCGGACGCCCGTGGTGCTCATCGGCGCAGCCATCGCGGTGGCGGCGTTGCCGATGTCGATCTGCCCGCAGGCGATGTCGTGCTCGCGGCCGTCCAGGGACGTCGATCTGGTGAGACCCGTGATCGCGTGCTTCGCCGCCGTATAGGGCGCAGAGCGCGGGCGCGGCACGCTCGCCGAGAGCGAGCCGTTGTTGATGATGCGACCTCCGTGGGGAGACTGGCGCTTCATGATCCGGAACGCCTCCTGGGTGCACAAGAAAGCCCCGGTCAGGTTCGTCTCGACGACGGATGTCCACTGCTCCAAGGTGAGCTCCTCCAGCGGCACCGGCGGCGAGCTCATCCCGGCGTTATTGAAAAGAAGGTCGAGCCGCCCGAATCTCGCGTCGATCTCCGCGAAGAGGGCCGCCACTGACGCTGGATCGCGGACGTCGCAGGTCAGGGCCACGGCCTCGTTGCCTGCCTCTGCTGCAGCTGCCTCGAGAGGCTCGCGGCGCCGGCCGGCGAGGACGACGGTGAAGCCCGCGCCCGCCAGCGCGATCGCGGCCGCCCGCCCGATACCGCTGCCGGCGCCCGTGACCAATGCGATCCGGTTCACGAACCGGCCGCCGGAACGCGACCGCCGAGCTCGTCTTCGACGTAGACGCCAATGATCTCCTCGAAGCTCGACTCCGCGCGGAACCCGAGCGCGTGGGCCCGCTGCGCGTCGAAGTTGCGCGGCCAGTCGGCGACGATTCGCAGCACCGTCTCGTCCGGCTCGCGGCGGATGAGCCGAACGACTTCGTCGCCTGCGACGCTGCGCAAGGCCGCTATCTGCTCGGCGACGGTCACCGACACGCCGGGCATCGTCAGGCACCTGCGGTCGCCGAGCCGGCCGCTGTCGAGCGTTGCCGCGTGGAGGAGGAAGCCGACCGCCGCCCGCGGCGAGGCATGCCAATGGCGAATGTCTTCGGGCACGGGCAGGACCGCCTCCTGCCCGTTCAACGGCTCACGGATGATGCTGGAGAAGAACCCCGACGCCGCCCGGTTCGGTGCGCCCGGCCGTACGCAGATGGTCGGGAGCCTGATGCCGACGCCGTCGAGAGAGCCTCGCCGCGTGTAGTCGGACAGGAGAAGCTCGCCGATCGCCTTCTGAGTCCCGTAGCTCGTGAGCGGCGCGGTGGAGTAGTCGTCGCCGATCACGTCGGGAAACGGTGCGCCGAACACGGCGATCGACGAGGCGAACACGACCCGCGGGCAGTAGTCGTCTACAACCCTGATCGCGTCGAGCAGAGAACGCGTCCCGTCCAGGTTGACGCGATACCCCTTCTCGAAGTCCGCCTCCGCCTCGCCGGAGACAACGGCTGCGAGATGGAAGACGATGTCCGGCCGGCTCGAGACCAGATCTCCGGCAACGCCGGGCTCCGCCAGGTCGGCGACGACCTTCTCGACCTCGAAGTCGGCACGGATGGGCCGCTCCGGCTCCGAGACGTCGGCGAGCGACACGTGCCTGATCGGCTCGCTACCGAGTGTCCCGTCCCGCGCCAGTCGCTCCGCGAGCTTGCGGCCGATCATGCCCGCGCCACCGGTTACCAGGATCCGCACAGCCTGGACAGTAGAGCAATGGCCTCCCGCCCCTTCCGGCACTTGCGAACGTGCCGCTCGCCTTTACAGAGGGGAGCGCAGTACGGCCGCGAGGTTCACGGCGCCAATCGGCTGACAAATCTCCGCGCACCAGACGGGAGCCGCTCGAGGATGGCACTGCGCACCGCGTCGCGCCAACGCGACCAGCGCAGCCCGACGCCGACGAGTGCCAGGCCGAGAGCAGCTGCTGCGATCGGTGCGGCGTTGCCGAGCATTTGCACGCCCCCGGTGACGGCCACCAGAACGCCCGCTGCGCCCACGATCGTGAAGCTCCAGTGGCGGACGAACGCCGAGAAGAACATCGCGATCGCGCCCAGGGTGCCGATCATCGCGAAGCCCGGAGCCGTCTTCGGCACCAGGATCATCAACGAGACACCGCCTATGAGCAGCCCCGCCCAGTGTGCCCAGGTCGCGTAGTCACGGCGACGTCCGACGTCGAGCCAGAGACCTACCGCGATCCAGGCGATCCCCACCGGCAGGAGAAGCGCGAAGCGCTCGCGCTGGCTCAACTGATTGCCGAAGATCGTCTCGGCGAGGTCTGCGCCGAGTCCGGCCGTCCCAGCGGCGAGTGGAACGAGCAGGAGCGGGACCGGGCGCACCAGGAGCAACACGATTGCGACTGCCACGCCCACGGTGATCATCACCGTCACAGCGTTGAAGATGTAGTCCAGACCCTCTGTCGAGTCGGGCCAGTACCCGGCGGCTTTTTCGATCGCGTAGACGACCACCGGTACGAAGCCGACCGCCACCGTCTCGAGGACTGCCGCGGGCTGGCCGTACAGCCTTCGCCGGAGAAGCTCGCTCGTCACGAGACACGCGGCGAACGACGCTACGCCGACCAGGAGGACGCCCCACGGGTCGAGCGTCTCCCAGTAGAGGGCGAGCAGCGACCCGATTGCCGCGACCATGAACAGCACACCGAGGTAGACGGCGATCATCGGGCCGAGTCCCAGTGAGCGCTCCGCTCCCTCGGCCGGTTCAGGCTCGACTCCCACGAGCTCGCTCCAGAGCTCGTGAATCTCGCTCGGCCTGTGCCCATAGCCGGCGAGCCGGCGCTCGAACTCGCGGAATGTGACGTCGATGTGCGGAGATCCGCCCGGGAGAACTGTCAGGGTCGGACTCATCGCACGCCTCCAATCAACGAAGGACCCAGCACCCAAACGATCCCAGAAGGCTGCGTTGGCCACATCCGGATTTCCAGGCAGCCCTCTGCGGGTTTCCGGAAGCACGCTGTCAGCGACCGAGTCCCCTGCGATTGTCGCGCCTGGAGTCAGTCCAGTGCTCGTCGAATTAGATGATTGGTCGATTCATCGATCAATCATCTAAGCCGCGAGCGCGTCTGCCTCGAGCTGTGGCTTCACCTCAGTGATGAACAGGTCCATCGTGCGCTTAGCCTCGTCGAGCGTCATGTCGCCGGTCGGGAGCTGCAGCACGATGTAGTCGGTGAGGCCGGGCTCCAGGATGCCGGCGAACCGCTCGGCGATCTGGTCGGCCGTGCCGGCGCCCGCGTTGATGGCGTCTTCGATGTGAGCCATGATGTTGCGCAGCGGGCCGAGTGCCGCGTCGCATTCGTCCTCGGGCAGCACGAGACGGTCGTGCTTGTGGACGTTGTGAGCGCGTCGCAGCAGCCCGTCCATGCCGCGGCGGGCGATGTCGAGCGCCTCGCTCTCGGTCGGTGCGATGGCGAGCAGCATCGTGCAGCCGACGCGCGGCTCGGCGTTCGGGCCCTCCATGCGGATCCTGTCGCCCTTGTGCTTGTGCCACGTCTCCACGTAGACGTCGTAGGACGCCTGGTCGACCGGGCCGGGCCACATCAGGTTCATGCCGTGGCGTCCTGCGGTGACAGGGTTGCCCGGGTACCAGAACGGGATAGGCTCCTGGAGCGGCTTGGTGGCCAGCGGGATGGTCGGGAAGTCGTAGAAGCTGCTGTTCGCGCTCGAGATCTCTCCGGTGGCGAATGCGTCGGCGATGATCCCGAGTACGTCCGTGAACCGCTCCTTCGACTCGGGCCAGGTGCTGCCGAACCAGTAGTGCTCGATCGGCGCAACCCCGCGACCGACGCCGAAGTCGAGCCGTCCGCCGGTAAGCTGGTCGACCACGCACATGTCCTCGATGATCCGCACCGGGTGGTGTAGCGGCAGCAGCTTCACCATCGGGCCGAGCCGGATCTTCGTCGTGACCTGGGAGGCGGCCGCGATGAAGACCTCCTGGTTCGGGGCCATACAGAGATCGGAGCCGTGGTGCTCGGCGAGATGGAATCCCGCGAACCCGGCCTCGTCGGCCATCTTGATGAGGTCGATCCGATCCTGGAACAGCTGTCGGGTCGGTGTGCCCGGAAGGTCCTCGATGTGGTCGAAGATGCCAAAGGTGGGTGTCGCCACGATGTGTCCTCTCAGCTCGTGTGAGTGTTAAGCATAGTTTCACACTTGTGAACCACGTCGGAAGAACGTGCTTGCGGGTTCGACTGCGACAGGCTTACGGCGCCGCGTAGTTGTGCAGAACCTGGTTCGCTCCCTCGCTGACCGTCACGTAGCCGCGCCCGTTCGGGTAGAACGCGATCGCTTCGCCCTGCGACTCGTTCGACACCGGGCCTGCGCAGGGCGCGTAACCCGGACGCGAGGAGGAGTCGTGAGCGACGGCGAAGTCACGCACCACAGGTGGGCGGATATGCCGAAGGAAGAGCTGACACCGCTCATCCAGCGGCGGCTCGTCACCGGCGAGCGTTTGATGCTCGCGCACGTGTACTTGGCCAAAGGGGCGGTCGTGCCCCGCCACGAGCACGAGAACGAGCAGTTGACCTACATCCTCGAAGGGACGCTGCGCTTCTGGCTCGGAGACGACGAAGCCGACATGGTTGACGTCGCCGCGGGTGAGGTGCTGCACATCCCCTCGAATGTGCCGCACAAGGCGGAGGCGCTCGAGGACACGCTCGACGTCGACGTGTTCTCGCCACCGAGGCAGGACTGGCTCGACGGCACGGACACGTATCTGCGCGGCACCGACTGACTCGGGACCGCCGATCTGCCGCCGGTACCCTGGGCGGGGTGCCTGCACGCTCGGATCTCCGTAACGTCGCGATCATCGCCCACGTCGATCACGGCAAGACGACGTTGGTCGACGCCCTCCTCTGGCAGTCGGGCGCGTTTCGCGCCAACCAAAACGTTGCCGAGCGCGTGCTCGACACGATGGATCTCGAGCGCGAGAAGGGGATCACGATCCTCGCCAAGAACACGGCCGTCCGCTACGGCGGCACGAAGATCAACATCGTCGACACGCCCGGGCACGCCGACTTCGGCGGGGAGGTCGAGCGCGGCCTGACGATGGTCGACGGGGTGTTGCTCCTCGTAGATGCCAGTGAGGGCCCGCTGCCCCAGACACGGTTCGTGCTCCGGAAGGCGCTCGAGGCCCGGCTGCCGGTGATCCTCGTCGTCAACAAGGTCGACCGGCCGGACGCGAGGATCGAAGCCGTCGTCAACGAGGTCTACGAGCTCTTCCTCGACCTCGACGCGGACGAGAGCCAGATCGAGTTTCCGATCGTGTACTGCAACGCGAAGGCCGGGCGCGCGTCACTGGACGCGGATCCCAACTCGCTCGAGGACGACCTCGGTCCGCTGCTCGACCTGATCCTGGAGCGCATCCCGGCCCCGACCTTCGAGGAAGGGCATCCGCTCCAGGCGCTCGTGACGAATCTCGACGCGTCCCCGTACGTCGGTCGGCTGGCGCTCTGCCGCGTGCTCCAGGGGACGATCCGCCGAGCGCAGCAGATCGGGTGGTGCCGGGCCGACGGGACGATCGAGCGGGCCAAGGTGACGGAGCTCTACGTGAGCGAGGCGCTCGAGCGCGTCGACGCGGAGGAGGCCGGTCCGGGCGAGATCATCGCCGTTGCGGGGATTCCCGAGGTGACGATCGGCGAGACGCTCGCCGATCCGGATGATCCCCGGCCGCTGCCGGTGATCACGGTCGACGAGCCGTCGCTGTCGGTCACGATCGGCATCAACACCTCGCCGCTTGCCGGCGAGGAGGGTGACAAGGTGACGGCCGGCGCGGTCGAGAGCCGGCTGCGCTCGGAGCTCGTCGGCAACGTCTCGCTGCGCGTCCTCGCGACTGAGCGGCCCGACACGTGGGAGGTGCAGGGTCGCGGTGAGCTCCAGCTCGCGATCCTCGTCGAGCAGATGCGGCGCGAGGGATTCGAGCTGACGGTCGGGAAGCCGCAGGTCGTTACCCGCCTCGTCGACGGCAGGCTCCACGAGCCCGTCGAGCGCGTCTCGATCGACGTGCCCGAGGAGTACCTCGGTGTCGTCACCCAGCTCTTCGCGCTGCGCAAGGGCCGCACCGAGGCGCTCGTCAACCACGGCACGGGCTGGGTGCGCATGGACGTGATCGTCCCAGCGCGCGGTCTGATCGGCTTCAGGACGGAGTTCCTAACGGAGACGCGCGGCACCGGGATCCTGCATCACGTCTTCGAGCGCTTCGAGCCCTGGTTCGGAGAGCTCCGCACGCGTCCGACCGGGGGCCTCGTAGCCGACCGGCGTGGGCGGACGACGGCGTTTGCGCTCCTCAACCTTCAGGAGCGCGGCTCGCTCTTCGTCGGGCCGGGCGTCGAGGTCTACGAGGGGATGATCGTGGGCGAGAACTCGCGCAGCGAGGACCTCGACGTGAACCCCGCCAAGGAGAAGAAGCTGACGAACATGCGCTCGTCCACCTCCGAGGAGCTGGTTCGCCTGATCCCGCCGCGACCGCTTTCGCTCGACCAGGCGCTCGAGTTCATCCGCGAGGACGAATGCGTCGAGGTGACGCCGGCGAGCGTGCGCCTGCGGAAGGTCGAGCTCTCGGCCCAGCGCCGTCAGACGGCCTCGAGCCGGAAGGCCCGCGGCCTGGCACCCGTGTAGCGCGGAGGACTCCCGATCGGCTTGACATCCGTCCAATGGCGGTGTCAAATCGCACGAGGTAGTGGACGCGATTCACAGCGTCTTCCTACCGAGTTCCGGGTGAAGGCCAAGGCGCCGTAGCGACTGTTGGTGTGCGTCCAGACGGACGCGAACCACCGACAGAAAGGGACTCCAGTGAAGCCGAAACCCAGAGTCACGCGTCTTGCGGGAACGGGGGGGGGTGCTGCTCGGTCTCGCGGCTGGGAGCTATGGCATCGCCAGCGCGGCGAGTGGCTCCGGCTCGAGCACGAGCTCGGCAGCCGGCGCCGCCACGACGACCATACAGACAGCGGCTCCGAGCACGCAGCAGCCGTGGGCCGGTCAGCGCGGTGACGAGACGCTCCTCACAGGCGACACAGCCGCGAAGGTAAAGCAGGCCGCGCTTGCGAAAGTACCCGGCGGGACGATCGTCAGGGTCGAGACCGACGCCGACGGCAATGCGCTCTACGAGGCGCACATGACGAAGCCCGACGGGACGCTGATCACCGTCTACGTCGACAAGAGCTTCAACGTCGTCAGCACTGCAAGCGGGCAGCCGCGCCCGCCTGCCTCAGGTCACTCCGCTTAGTCCTACTAGCGCGACGAATGACGGCCCGCCCCACCCCTCCGGGGGCGGGCCGTTGCCTGCGATCCGTGACATCGCGGTACGTACGGACCGCCGATCAGGGAAATCGCTGATGTGCGACTCCACGTGGCCGCCGAACATCAGCGCAAAAGGAGGGGCTCATGGAACGAGCACCGCGTTGTATCGATCCTGGCGACTGGCCGGAGCGGGGCCTGCGTCCCCGGGTGTTGATCGAGAACCCGGATTCAGCGGAGCTCTGGGCGCACTCGGAGATTCTGCGCGAGGCCGGTTACGACGTCGCGACATGCACCGGCCCGACCGACGGTCGCGAGAGCACCTCGATGTTTCAGCGTGGATCGTTGCCGATCGAGGATGCGCTTCCGGTGCGCGTACCGCGGCGCACACTCTGCCCGCTCGTCGCCGGAGAGCGCTGCCCGCTCGTCGACGGGGCCGACGTGGTGATCTCGACCACCGGGCTGGCCGATGCTCGCGGCATCCTCGCCGCTCTCAGCTCCGAGGGTCACGCCGCGCTGGTCGTCGAGGGCACGAGTCGGACCCTGGCGCGAGACAGCGACGTCATCGGTGATGCAACGGTGATCGAGCAGCCGGTGACGCAGAAGCGGCTCCTCGCAGCCGTCGAGGAGGCACTCGGGTCGGCGTCCGAACCTCAGCAGTAACGCTCTAGGCCCTAGACCACTAGGTCGGTCTCTCCGGATACGCTCGCGCCGGATGATCGCGATCACAGGATCGACCGGCCATGTGGGCAGGCTCGTGGCCGTGGAGCTGGCGCGGCGAGGCGAGCCGATGCGGTTGATCGTCCGCGACCCTGCGCGCGCGCCGGAGATCCGAGGGGCGGAAGTCGTCCAGGCCGACTACGAGCAGCAGGACGCGCTCGCAGCGGCGCTGAAGGAGGGCGACCACGTCTTCATGGTCTCCGTGCACGAGGGTCCCGAACGCCGTGTGCCGCTGCACCGCTCCTTCATCGAGACGGCGACACGGTGTGGCGTCGCGCAAATCGTCTATCTCTCCTTCCTCAACGCGGGTCGAGACGCACGGTTCCTTCACGCCCGCTCACATGGAGCGACGGAGGAGCTGCTCGAGCAGTCGGGCGTCCCGTACACGTCGATCCGAAACGGGATGTACGCCGACGACATCCCCGGCTGGTTCGACCCGGACGGCGTGCTGCGGGAGCCGGGGGAAGACGCGAAGATCAGCTTCTCGTACCGGCCAGAGCTTGCGCAGGCGATCGCGGTGACGTTGACCGAGCCGGGGCACGAAGGGCGGGTCTACGACATCACGACGCCTCCGTCTGTCAGCCTCGCCGAGCTGGCCGCGATCGCGGCGGAGCTCAGCGGCAAGCCGTACCGGTACGAGCCGGCAGGTGACGACGAGTGGGATGCACGCTGGCGTGCAAGCGGCCGCGCGGGCTGGGAGCTCGAAGCGGGCCATACGTCATACGACGCGTTGCGCGCCGGCGAGCTGGACGTTGTGTCGGATGACTTTCGCCGGCTCACCCGCGCCGATCCATTCTCCGTCGCCGACGTGATCGCACGGCACGCGGACGAGCTGCCGCTCTGATCCACCTTGCTGCGCCGGTCCTCAGACGGCGACGACGACGAAGGGCGCGTCGGTGAAGTTTTGTCCCCCCTGGATGTGTATGCCGACTCTGAACACGCCGTCGGGCATGGTCTGCACCCAGCTGTCGGCGTTGGCTGCGCTGACGACCGCGTTCTGCGCGCCGTTCCCGGCGAAGCGAACGTCGTACACACCCAGCGACACGCGACGCACCTCCATGGCGCCACCTGTGCAGTTGAACGCCCGGGCGAACTGCGCCTTCGCGCTCGAGAACTGATCGGGGATGTTCGCCATCCCTTTGTTCGGATCGCCTGTTACGAAGGCGATGCCGCGGACGGCGCCGTTGGCGCAACGTGCCTGCGGCTTGATTGCATGAGAGACGGCGAGCGCAGAGCCACCGAGAGCGAAGAAGAGGGCAAGACTCGCGAGGACTGTCGCGGGGCTGGGGCGAGAGCGCATGAGACCTCCTGAGAGCGGAACGGGCTTCGGCTTCGACTGCATCGCGCGGTCGGGGTCGGTGACGTATTCCAGCACGTTGGGCGCTGGTCGGCCTCACCTCCCGGTCTGCGATGCCGCAATGGCGGAACGTGCTGAACTCGAGCGTGGGTGCGCTCGCCGGGGATGCCTGTCGCCGGAGAGACCGCTGCGCAGGGTCAGCGACGCTTCTTGCGACCGACGGGGCGTGGCGTCGGCATCACACCCGGCTGGACTCGCGTTCGGCGAGCCGCTCGGTTCGTCGGCTCCGGCATCTCTGTCTGATCGCTGACCGCGGCGAGATAGGCACGCCGCTCGGCAGGCGTGAGCATGGACAGTGCCCGCTGCGCCTGCTCTGGGGTCTTTGGCGTCCCGAACGCCTCGATCTTCTTCACGGCGCGGGCGAGCTCAGGGTTCTCGCGCTCGAGCTGGGCCATGCTGGCCTTCTTGATGCCACGGCTCAGCAGCGGCACCTTGGCGAGCCACGTCACGAGTGGCCTCAGGTAGCGACCGCCGCGGATGCGCGCGAGCACGGCGAACGTCGCCAGCAGCAACAGGAGCGAGCCGAGGATGATGATCGGGTACAGGAACGCGCTCACGGCGCGACATCGTATCCGGAGCGCGGCCGGCGAAGCCGCGCCTGCCTGCTGTCTGGCGCAGGTCTGTTGCACGCCCGCCGTCGCGTTGTTGACTTCCGGGCACCGCTCACGACACTCCGAGGTGGTGGCTGGGTGGGGGATCGCTGCACGTTCGCGCCTTCGCGCTGGGGTCGACCGAGCCCGTCGGAGCGCGTCTCGTGGGCCGCGCGAACACGAGAGCCGCTAAGGGCGTCGGTTCCTATTGCATCGGTCCGGCCACCCCGTTAGCCTGTCCCCCTCGATGAGGACCGCGCTGCTCGCAGCGACGGCGACCGTGGTGTTCGCGGTCGCCTCGGCGGCGACCGCCTCGGCGGGGTCGTCTTCATGGGCTGCCTATCTTGCGCCGCCGTCGGCCTGCGCGGGCGGGGACGACGCGCGCGTCGCTCCTGAGCTCCAGAAGCGGGCGATGGCGTGCCTGGTCAACTGGACGCGTCGGCATGCCGGCCTGCGGCCGCTTCGCTGGTCGCGGTTGCTCGCCAACGCGGCAGGATCGAAGGCCGACATCATCGCGAGCTGCCGCGACTTCTCCCATTACGCGTGCGGCACGCGTTGGCCCGCTGCCGCAACGAGGCGGACGGGGTACAACATCTGGGGTGAGAACCTCTACTTCGGCACCTGGTCCGTCTCGAGCCCTCGCGCCACACTGCTGGCGTGGCTCGAGTCTCCCGAGCATCGCGCAGTCCTGTTTGGGCGCGCGTGGCGTGACATGGGCGGCACCGTGCATCGCGCGCCGGCCCTCGGCGGCAACGCCCGCGCCTCGGTCTGGGTGCTCGAGGTTGCCGGTCGCAGCTAGCTACTTCCCCCGGAAAATCGCGGTCGGCGAGTGCGGAACGGCTCAGTGGGGGAAGTAGCTTCATTTCAGGCTGCGCCTTCGGCTGTTTGCGAATTCTAAGAAAGTGCAGGCACTTTCCGAGAATCG
>Ga0334722_10006670_pt1 | contig 11348 bp, 9 predicted proteins | sample C3_bottom_MG_FD_207210 | JGI IMG/M metagenome (GOLD analysis project Ga0334722, IMG submission 207210) | Sediment microbial communities from Yellowstone Lake, YNP, Wyoming, USA - C3_bottom | ecosystem: Environmental > Aquatic > Freshwater > Lake > Sediment | place: USA: Wyoming | collected...
CACGTAAAGTCTTTCCTGCGACTTTCTGAATGTCATGAGAATATCGGTCCTTTGTTCCGTATGCCACGGAAATAAACGATAAGATCAGCATACAGAGAATTACGGAATATTTTTTAGCCATACTGAATAGTATACTTTTTGGAGGGCCAATTATACAGAATTCACCGTCTGCAGATGACTTTTGATCCCCTCTGCGTTAACTGCCACAAAAAATAATTTTTTCCAGGTTTTGATCAAATAGCTGTTGCGAATCTTCGGATAATAAATGAAGTCAATCAGAAATCTCAAATGAGAGTTCTCTTTCCATCGCCTTCTTCAGGATGCTGAGTGTGATAGGCTTTTCCATAAAAAGGGTTGCCCCTGCACTCAGGAATTCCTTTCTACATCCATGTAAGCCGCTGATGCCTATGATCGGCACTGACGGCCTCAGGTTCCTCACCTTTTTTGTAAGCTCTATCCCATTAATCTTGGGCATTTCATAGTCGGTTATGAGGAGTGAGTAATTATCTTTCTCAATTGCTGTCATTGCCTCTTCCCCGTCACTAACGCAGTGAACATCATATCCGAAATAGTTTAAGGATTCATTTAACAACTTTCTGACGATGATATCGTCATCAGCAACCAGGATTTTCTTGATATCAGGCTTCACAGGCAAATAATACAACTTAAAGTTGTAGCTGTCAATACTTATTACAACTTCAGGTTTATAGACATTTTTATATCTCAGTAAGCAAAATTATCATATTATGAACAGAGAGACAGATAAAAGACATATTGGAGGCCTGATAAAAATTCTGAGAAAAACAGCCGGGATATCTCAGATGAAATTAGCGGAGAGAGTGGGCGTCTCCTATCAACAGATCCAGAAATATGAAAAAGGGGGGAGCGAGATCAGCGTGTCAAGACTCTCGCAGATTGCAGAGGCTTTGAACATTCCTCTAAGCAGATTTATTCCACACGATGAAGACCTGAAGGTGTCTGATTCTGTCAGCCTGTATGGTTCACTGAATGAAGATGAGATCGAACTTTTGAAATTTTTCAGAAAAATAAAAAACAAACGCTTAAAGGCTGGTCTCTTGATGGCAATAAAGGAGATAGGTGGGCTATCAGACAGGAGACAATAGGGGATGCTCCCAATAAAAACTCTCTGTTCTACCGGTTCTCTGTTTTTAGCTTCACATTTGCAGTAAATACCGGCACTGCCACCAGGAGCGCTGCCGACATGATCCAGAATGAATAAAGGTAACCGATTTGCGCTATCAGCAAGCCCGCGAGAATGGGCCCTGAAGCATGTCCGATATCGAAGATCGTTCCGAATGTCCCCATTGCAGTGCCGAAATGCTTCTCCTTGCACACATCAGCGACGAGTGCCGCGGATGATGAAGTCACAAAGGATTCCCCAAGACCAAAGAAGATAGCGGCAATGGCAAGAAGATAGAAGTCCTTCAAAAGAGGGATTGCTCCAAAAGAAAGGGCGCAGAGTACCATGCCTGCGGTTATCAGCGGTTTTCTCCCATATCTGTCCGAGGTCTTTCCCATAACAGGCTTTGATATTATGGTGATTACAACCTGCACGCCCCAGAGAAGTCCTGCATGGAATGCATTCAGCCCTGCAACCTTCACAGCATAGATGGGAAGGAACGCTTCCAGTGCGCCGACGGTCATGTTCTGTAATCCTTCCATGCTTGAAGTGACAACTATTCGCCTGTCGCTCATTACTTCCTTTATGCCGGATATGAACCTACGATAGACCTCTCCTGATCCGTTACGTTTCTCCGGAGAACTTTCGCCTTTGAGCACCCCGAGTCCCAGGATGAGGGACATCAGTCCGGCAAAGCCGCTTACAAGATATGCGATCTGGAAGTCGCCCATCAGAGGGCTTGATGCCCCAGAAGTTCTGTGAAGAATGAACCCTCCGAGAGGAGCTCCAAACAAATTTCCTATAATCGTTACAGACGAGAACCATGAAAGCAGTTCCCCCTTCCGTACTCCGGCAACATCAGCAACAACAGCCATTGACACAGGCCCATAGACTGCGGTAGCAAGGCCATGAATAAACCGTATCACAATCAGCATCTGATAGTCTCTGACGAAGAGATAGGCAAATGGCATAACTGCAAATACGACCAGACCTATCAACATCGTCTTTTTTCTTCCTATTACATCAGACAATGCGCCTGAAGGGAGTTTAAAAAAGATCCCTGTCACCGTAGAAATACCGACGGCAAAGCCTATTGCCTCAGGTCCTGCCCCGAGATAAAGAGCAAAGAGCGGAAGCACCGGGCTCCTCGCAAGGGCATAAGAAAGTCTTGCGAAGAAGCCCACAAAACAGAGGGCGGTTAAGGGAGAGAGTATGCCTGTCATTGATTGATTCTCATGGGACTGAGACAGTCATTAGCAACACAAAAGGTTGTCATACCCGCGAAGGCGGGTATCCAGGAACTCCTTGAAATCTCTGGATTCCCGTCTGCACGGGAATGACAGATTGAGGCTGCCATAAAGTTTGTCATCACGCTGTTAATGTTTCGCCGCTGTCTGCCGGTCAAAGTAGATGCTCTTTCATATTATGCTTACCGGGATTCCCAAAGCTACTTCAGCCTAATAGTTTAGAATAGCGATGCCAGGCATCAGTTTAAACAGTCGTTACTTTGTTTTCCGATCACATAGGCTGCACGATGAAATTATCGAAAAGGACATAGGAATCAGCTTTAGACCAGAGTCCGATTCTGCCGCTGATAAGATCTTCAGATGTATAAGTGAGATATTTTTTATCATCAAGATATCCTTCGATCTTTTTCCCTTTGATTGTTACCTTCAGGGTATGCCATTGACCTGAGGGCGTCGGCACATTATCTGCCCATTGCAAAGAGGATCTTTTTCCCTTCTTAAACTTGAAAAGGACGAGATTGTTTTCCAGTGCATTGGCCCTGACAGCAAGATATTCTCCATTAGGTTTGATGTTGAAGGCTATGCCTGCCGCCTGATCCTCTCCTCCACTGATTGCCTTGAAAGAAATGACAAGCGTTCCATCCGTGAAATTCGGGACTTCTTTGCAGATGGTGAGGGGAAACTCCTTGTAGGCTGTGATACCTTTGAGAAAATCAGCTTGCTTTACTCCGAAGAGTGCCTTTGCATTTACCTCGGCCTTTTGCGAGAAAAGACTTTTTCCCGATCTTCCATCCACTGCATATACATACTGCGGGCCGTCCTTATCAATGAGCCACATCCCAACGATGGAACTGAACAGGGTTGACTCCTTCCCAGGCGTTTCATCCTTGAACGTGAACTTTCTGTCTTCCTGGGCAAGGGCAGTCCAAGCCACTGTTCCAGAGAGGATAGATCCAAAGAAAAGTCTTAGTAGTATCTTCATATGTTCCTCCTACACTATTATTTTCCATACATACCCGGCCACAGTGCAGAGCCGACATTCACCGGGATTATACCCCCTTCCTGTCACCCTTTTGACGCATACAGCATCTCGAATACGGTCATGCCCTTCTCAAGCGCATCATGATCATTCTTCGCGGTGCGGCGTATGCCTTCCAGGATATTCTCCATGCCTTTCGCCTCGATTGCACTGAACTTGTCATCCTTCATATCAAGATCGTGGATAATCTCAGCCATCTTTTTGAGCGTTTTATCCCTGAGACCAAAGGATTTCATGAGGACCTCAAACGTGCACATGTCACCGCTATGGGTGAATTCCCCTCCGCGGATATCAAAGGTAACTGGCCCTTCTCCGGAGGACCTTATTTCATTCTCATCCATGAATCTGAAGACAGCCTTTCCATCTATAAACCTGTTAATCAGCCAGGCAGAGGCCATCCTGTCGACAAATGGTCTTTTTCGAGTGGCCCATATCTTTCCCTGATAATCTTCGGGGCGGTAGAGCGATATAACAGCAGGCTTCTGATCTGCCGGTTTCTCCGACACAAGGCGCTTGAGCGCTTTTGCCAATGCTTCAATTCTTTTCTGAAGCGCTGTCCCTTCCTGAGAAGAGAAGAAGTCTGTCCTCCTGATCTCTTCAAAAGTTTTCGTTAATTTGTCCAGTTGTTTATTGACTGCCCTCAGATTTTTTGCGCTCGAGCCTTTCCTGATACTGTTCAGCCGCGTTTCACATTCCTCGACTGCCTTGGCAAGAGGTCTGTATTCTTTCTCTCTTTGTTGGTTGAAAAGCGCAATAATCTCATTGTCTCTCATGGTTTCTATGACTGTGATACTTACATATGCTGCCTCGCCTCCAACTGCAGATACGTCCGACACGAGCCACTGGAAGAATTCCTCTTTCTCGTCCTGGAAAGGCAGGAGATAGACAGCGCCCTTGAATTGCAGCGCACCTGCCTTTAAGAGCTTGCGCCATATCCGGACCCTGTTGTTTACCGGTTTTGACGGAACGCTGTAGAAGAACAGGAGCCAGCCGAAGACTTTTGGTCTAATGCGCAGAACCACAGGCTATGCTCTCCCCTCTGACGGTCAATCTTTTCATTGCAGTACCTCCTTTATCCTTAATATTACGTAACTGGCCTAAACCTCACTTCGCATTCGCCTTCACGGCCTCCTGAGCGAGCTTCCGCGCCTCGGTGACGTAGGCCATGGCCTTCTCATGGTTGTGAAAGCTCAGGCTTCCATCCAGGAGGACGACATTCAGTTTCCAGTGCGCCTCGTCGGCCAGTTTCCTGACTCGGGGCTCGCTCATGTTCGCCCTTGCGAGCAGTTTCTCCACTTCGTCTATCTCCGCCCGGATTGTCGCCTGCCGCTGCTTGAGGATGATGTCGAGAGCGTTTGCGTCTAAGGCCTGCGCCTGGGTGCCGCCGGGCATTCTCCTGCCCTGTCCCTCATGGCACGAGGCGCAACTGCTGCGTATTCCCTGGCTCTTCTCCATCGCCGGCAGCGCTACCATGAAGGTGTGCGACGAGGTGTCCCACGGGTGGGGACCTTTCGCCGTCTTGTCCGATCTGTAGCCGATTTTCGGCATGTGGCAATCAACGCACTGCACGCCTGCCTTGTGCATCGGGCTACCGGCGAACAACTCGGTATTGCCGCTCTTGGCATAGCCGGTGCTTGAGTGGCAACCGGCGCACAGCTCCTCGGGCTTCTGGCGCAACTGCGCCTCCTCCCACTTGCCATGAAAGGTGTGGCAGGTGAGGCAACTCATGTCAGCCTTGTTAAAATGCGCGCTCCTCTGGAAGTCCTGCCACTGCTGGCGATTGCGCCTGGCCCAGTCGTTTTGCCAGAAGTATTTGTACTCGTCCGGGTTGGAGGTGCCAGAGTAGGTCCAGAAGCGCGAGCGGCTGGTCATGTCCACATCACCGGGGAGGAATCCCTGCTGGAACGAAATGTCCGAGATTTTCTTGTTGGTGTTGCGGCCGTGGCACTGGGCGCACACCTGGGTCTGCTGGAGAGCGTTAAGGTCCTTAAGCGGGTGGACGATGGTCGTCGCTCCCGGCGCCAGCTTCCTGCCCGACGCCTTCGCCTCTTCCGCTTCGGCTACGTGCTTGCTCGCCGGCCCGTGGCAGCGCTCGCAGGCGATGCCCAGTTCGCCTTTGCCCCTGGCCTTCCAGTGTCCGGCGTTGTCGTCCTTGAAGAACTCGAAGCCCGTCGTATGGCAGCCCGAGCACTTGGCCTCGGCAAAGCGGCCCTTCGACAGTTCTTCGAGCTTGAGCGGCCTGCCGTCCGGGGTGCCGTCCGGAATCACCCAGTCGTAGGGGCGATAGGCAGAAATCAGCCAGTCCCTGGCGGCCACCGACCAGCGGATCGGCGCCGGCATGTAGTTCTCGCCGATCTTGATCTCGTAGTGCTGGTCCCACTTGCCACCCAGTACCTTGGCGACCTCGAAAGTCTGGTTGTTAGCGGGATTGTCCTGGTCAAGAACCGTGAAGAAGAACTTGCCGTCCTGCTGGTGGGTACGCACCTGGAAGGTGAGTTTCTCTTCCTTGCCGTCCTTGGTCTTGACCAAAATGTCCTTGTAAGTGATAAGCCGATTATTGAAGTCGCCGACGATGATCTCCGGACTCGGCCAGCGCTCCATCTTGGCATGCCAGGTTGCCGCCCATTCGGAGTGCTGCTTCTCGTGGCAGGACTTGCAGGCGTCGCTGCCCACGAACTTGGCGTCACTGAAAAACTTCTGGCCGTTTTCAACGCGGGCATTTTTTCCTGTGATGCCGACCACCTCGGTCGGCGCCATGGGTTTCGCGGCCCCCGGCAGAGGCTCCGCAGGAGCTGCCTGAATATCACCGACAAATGCCAACCCGAAGAAACATATGGTCGCGATTACGGCAAGCGCGCTGTATCTAAGTATTCGTCCCAAGATGCCTTGATCCACATTGGCCGACTCAACCTTCGCCTTGCTCTGCACGTATTGTTCCATGTTCGTTCCTCCTTTTGTGTAATGTCGCTTAACAGCATTCATTATAGAACCTGAATCTTGCACGGCAATAAAGCAAACCATCCGGCTTTTCATTGCAGCACATCCTTTATCCTTGTATTACGTAACTAATGATGCAATAGTAACATATGTTACAGTAAATGTCAAGTAATTTGTATTCTCCTGTTATAAGGATTTTATCATCTGCATTCAACTGGTTCCCTTTCGTCCAGTTCCCGTCGAACAAAATCTCATGAATAGCAGCCTGCACTGAGGATATTGTGATTGAGATTCGTATGATAGGGACTGAAGATGAGAAGCCGAGGATCAGACTATTTTATCCCTGAACCCGTGGCGTATCTGTGAGGAGGATCAATTCTTCCTTGAACTCCCGGATTTTTGTATCGTCTCTTAATCTCCATGATTTAAACACAACAACGCCCCTGTCTATAACGGAAAAAATCAGGTATGAGAGGTCCTCCCATGCTATTTCCAAATCAGTCGCCGAGGGAAAAGCCGGATGATCCGGGTGACTGTGCGCGATGCCCACAATCTTCAGCCCTCTCCTGCCCGCCTCCCTCTCGATTCTCTTATAGTCCTGCGGATCGAGATCATACCGGTCATGGGCCCGAGCGCGATTCTTGTTCTCTGTTGAAGAGAAAGACTCTATTTTCAGCCTGGCCCCGTCCTTACGTCCGAGAAGGAGACCGCAGCCTTCATATGGATAAGCGCGCTCAAAATGCCTGCCCATTTCCAGGACGAGAGGATACGGCAGGGCAATGCCATAGAATTTCGGGTCCCATAAAGGCTCCGAGAGATACCGGTCTGAGGAATCAGGAAAGGTTGTGACCACTACGCTGCCGGGCTGCTGGCAGGCTGCGCGACTGGCTGCAATATAATTCGCCCCTGAGGACACGCCTGCAAAGATCCCCGAATCCGCCAGAATATCAAGTCCCTTATATGCATCATCTGTTGTTACAAAGACCGTATCGTCCAAAACTCCGCGGTTGGCCTCGAAGATACCCGTGAGAGTATCCCCTTGCAGGCTGATTCTGGGCACAGCCTCGGTCTGCATGTGTTTCGTCCCTTCTATGCCGTGAAGCTCTTCGGCAGGCTCGACCGAGATGACAATCACCTCAGGTTTCAGTTGTTTGAGGCGCTTTGCAACTCCGACAGCTGTACCTCCGGTCCCTGTTGCAGTGACAAAGTGGGTGACTTTTCCCTTTGTCTGTTGGAAAATCTCGTCTGCTGTTTCAAAATGGGCCATATAGTTGGCGGGACTATAGTATTGATTAGGCCAGAACCATTGTTCAGGACGCTCCTGGTAAAGCTCGACAGTCTTCTCCAATGCGCCGTTAGAGCCCTTCCCCGGGTCTGAGAAGATAAGCTCCGCACCGGCAGCTTCCAGTATATTCCGCCTCCTCAGGCTGACCTGGGGAGGGAGGACAAGGGTCGTTGAGAAGCCCATAAGTTTGCCAATTACCGCCAGTCCGATGCCCGTGTTCCCGCTGGTGGCCTCGATTATCCGGCGCGAGGGTTTGAGAACGCCCCTCTCAAGGCCATCCCTCAGCATAGAAAATGCAGCGCGGTCCTTGACCGAACCCGTCAGATTATGATACTCGGCCTTTGCAAGGACTTGGGAAGGACAATCCAAAGGGGTCACATCCAGAAGCGGGGTGTTGCCGATGAAGGAGGCTATCGTTTTTATGTCCATATTAATTCAACGCAGATCATATCTCGTAATAATCGCCTGACTTCCTCACCTTCCAATACAGGCATAAACTGGTGTTATCGTCATTTCCGAACTCAATAGTTTTTTTTAAACCTACAAGAGGAAATTGTTTTTTTCAGATTTGACTCAATAATATATCATGCGAAATACGGATTGTCAAAACAAGCTTGCGCTACATATCAGGAAATTTTTCTTTAAAACCCTGTGGATCTGTGCAATTCGCTTTAACTTTTCAGGATCATCTGGTTCGTAAGAGACCGTGTTTCGCCGATAGATGTCACGCGGATTGCCGGCTGGTCATGGACAGGGCATTTGTTCTCGCAGATACCGCATCCTATGCAGAGATTCGGATCTATGTAAGGACGTTTGAAAATTTTTGTTGTTCCGTCCCTGAGTTGCATTTCGACTGTCTGAAACCATATGGCCTTCGGCGAGGTGGGACAGACCTCCTCACAAACAATGCAATCCGTATTCATGGCCCAGGGCAGGCAACGGCCCCTGTCATAAAAGGCGATACCGATCTTCAGCGGTTTTTGCGCCGGCGGCTTCCCCAGCTTTTTCTCTATCGTCAGCGGAAGGATCGCACCGGTCGGGCAGACGCGGCTGCAAAGGACACAGTTGTATTCGCAGTATCCGATTTTATTTAACAATATCGGTGTCCAGAGCCCCTCAAAGCCGGCTTCGAACAACGCCGGTTGAATCACATTTGTAGGGCAGACCTTCATGCATTCGCCGCACTTGATGCACCGGCGCAGGAAATCACCTTCTGAGGTTGAGCCGGGGGGGCGGATAACATTGTACCGGGGTGATGTTTTTGAAGTTATCACGCTTCGCATCATCGGAAATATAACAGCTCCTGCCACCGCTGTTTCTATCAATCTGCGGCGGTTCACATCCACCGGAGCATGGACTGAACTCGCAATATCACGCAGACCGTAATGTACCGCGCCCTCCGGGCAATCCTCTATGCAGTTCATGCAAAGGTGGCACTCGCTGACCCTAAGGGCAGTATGCGGGTCACAGCCTCCGTGGCAGTGCTGAAGGCATTTCTGGCAGTCAGTGCATTTTTCAACATCACGCCGTATCCTCAGGAACGGCTTGAAGGACAACAGTCCGAGCAGTGCGCCTGACGGACAGATTATGCGGCACCAAAAACGGTTGAGGAACCTGTTCGCAAACAGCGCTGCAATGAATAACAGGGACAGAAGCATCCCTCCGTGGAAGAGCGGCTGTTTCAGGTATAGCCCTCCGTGCCAGTAATTGAATGCTGGAAAAACAGATACGGCAAATGACCTTGTGATGAATGCAATGGGCCCAAACAGCCCGATCTGTAATGGGCCGAATATGGACAGTACCAATAGTGCGGCGAGGATATAATATTTTAGGCGGTAGACAGGGCGGTACGAATTCATTTTAAAGGCGTCAACAGGTCTCATTTTATTGAAGAAGCTGCTTACCGCCTGATTTATGATTCCCATAGGACAGACCCATGAGCAAAAAAAACGGCCGAAGAAGAGCGTGGCAATGATGATAATCAGCGACAGGGCAAGCCCCTTGTAGATGGTCCAGCTTGTAAGAAAGGAGGCCACAGCCACGAGCGGATCGAGTTCAAGGAACAGCGGGACCTCATATCCTTTCAGCCCCTTAAAGCTTGTGAGCCCTACAAGGATTATGAAGAGTACGAGAAAGAAAACAGCGTATACCCGCCGGATATTTCTCAATGTCAGAATGTTTTTTTTCATACATCCATTTCAGCTATGTTCAGCGACTTCAAGTCCGAAATGCCGATACCCCTTTTTTCAGCCATCAATATATAGGGGACTTCTTCAGCCTTCAGGTCCAGAAATCTTAGACTGTAGGTTTCTATTGCGACCTGATCAACGCCTGCGATAACGGTGTTTTCAGCGGAAACATCCGCGAGATTGCCGCCTGTAGGGCCGTTTCTTTTCAAGACCCGTGTCGCGTCCATAACCGTAAGCGTCGGCCTTATGGCTGCCGCGAGATCAGCAATGGAAGTATTGATTTCCTGATGCAGGCGGTTCCGCTGGCCGCCGAGCACTCCGTAAAGGTTTTTCATCGCCATGGTGCATTTGCTCAGTGAATGGTGTTTTACGAGCGGCATATTGATGACCTTGTCCACCTGATGGTAGAACATGCTTACCGGCCAGATCTTGAGCGCCTCACCTTTCAGGTCGGTGGTCACAAAATTGTTTTCTGCTGTGAATTTTATGGCGCCGCCTGCCTTCTTTACCGCCTCTTCAATACCGGACCGCGCAAAGCTCCGGTAGGGATCGTTCACCGGAACATCTGTGACCCAAACAAAAGCTGCTTTTGCCTCCAGACAGAGTTTAACCACCGCCCCGACCACCAGGGGATTGGTATTGGCTGCCTGTTCCGGCTGTCTGTCCCAGGCAACATTAGGTTTTAGCAATACCCGGTCTCCCGGCTTTATAAAACGCCCCATGCCGCCGATGCGGTCTATTGCGGCGCGCACCATTTTCCCGGCATCTTTTCCACGGGCGACGGCAAGTTGAGGATAGGTCTTCACATCATCTGTCCGGTAGTCTTTAAAGGTGTATATTTTTGTGTCCTGCCTGCGGACAGGCTCCTTGCTGTAAAAGATGTATCCCCATACACCGGCGGCAGCCGCGAGTCCGCAGGTAGCTGCAGTCCCCAGCAGAAACTGCCTGCGGTTCAGCTCAGGCTCTTTTTTGTTATGTTTAGAGGGCATGTTATTCTTTTCCCTTTGTGAAATATTTAAGCGCCTCTTCGTCAGCATTTCCATAAATACCGAACAGGGCGCCGCGGTCAGATATCAGGAACCAGTCACCCTCGTACTTGTCGATCACCTTGTAGATCTCCTTTCCGCCTCTCACGGTTTTGTCGAATTTAGTATCCGACTTTTTGAAATACCCGAGAAGCTTCGATGTGAGTTTTTGAGCCTCATTCTCGTTTTCTGCTAAAAGGGCCACCTGGATGGTTTTACCGTTGACCGAATATTCGCGCTCAACTACATTGCGCAGGAAATCCAGGCCCCGGTAGCCTTCCTTGATGAATCTGGTATTGCTGATTTTCCCGATGTCCGGAAATCCCGAAAATACGGTTTTGGCATCGGTGCCTGCGCTAAGGGTCTTTTCAAAACTCTTCGCGAATTTGAGCACAGGGGTTTTATTGCTGAAAGCTGAAATCTTTACATAGTACCTGCCTTTGATGAAATTCACGCCGTTTGATATTTTGAATCCCAGGCTTCCG
>Ga0334722_10006671_pt1 | contig 11346 bp, 8 predicted proteins | sample C3_bottom_MG_FD_207210 | JGI IMG/M metagenome (GOLD analysis project Ga0334722, IMG submission 207210) | Sediment microbial communities from Yellowstone Lake, YNP, Wyoming, USA - C3_bottom | ecosystem: Environmental > Aquatic > Freshwater > Lake > Sediment | place: USA: Wyoming | collected...
CTCGGGATTAAAGGCTTGTTTTCAGGGACGGAGGTATGGATTGGTTCAATAATGAGGCTATTTGTAGTGCCAGCACTGGTCTTGCTCCTTTTTATTTTGATTGGAATTCGAAGCGATGCAGCAAGAGTAGCGAATTTTCTTGCTGCAATGCCAGCCGCAGCACAAACTGTCATTTTTGCTGAACGCTATGATGCTGATATCTCTCTAGCTTCGAGGATAGTCTTTATATCAACTGTCCTTTCCGCAATTACTATACCTTTAACATCAGGAATAATTGCTGGCTGATCGGAGCGACAGGATCCTTTATAGCAATTCATCAAGTTGCAACAAATAGCTTCCTTAATGCCTTCTTGGTGCATAAATTGCAAGTCTGTTTAGCTCAAAAAATGGCAAAATGTACTAAAGCGAAGTACATGAAGAGGTTTTTGGGGGACAGAGCACAGCACATAAAATTCTGAAATTTTCGACTAATTTTGAATCAACTTGATATTAAGTTGCGATATTTATAGTGTATGAGAAAACCAAGATTCACTTTACCAGGCGCGCGATACCATATCATTGCAAGAGCTAATCGCGGCGAATTCATTTTTCAGAGGCGAGAGATCAAAGATCTCTTTTTGGCTTTAATCAGAAAAGCCAAAAAGCGCTATAAGTTTGCAATCGAGACATTTTGTATAATGGATAGCCACATTCATCTTATCATCCGTCCATTGGAAGGAGAGAGTATCTCGCGCATTATGCAATGGCTGCTTTCTGTATTTGCACTTCGGTTCAATAAGCGTTTCGGATTGATTGGACATGTCTGGATGGACCGCTTCAAAAGTTTCATTCTTTTTACCGATGCTCAGCGAATGAAAGCGCATGCATATATTGCCAATAATCCTGTATCAGCTGGGCTTGTTCATTCCCCGTACCATTATTCTCATTCAGCAGCGAAATTCATTTTGGCTGGAGATTTTAGTATCATAGAAAAACCTCCGCTGAATCTTTTGGAATTCTACTGCAATTTGGAAATGACTTATCATTGTTGAAACTACATGCTGAATTTCCCATATTGCTTGATATTTGCTATTTTATTATTTTACCAAGACTTGCCGTAAAATAAGAAAGACTGCCCTTTTCGGACAGTCTTTCCAGAACTCCCCCGCGGTGGTTCGAACACCGGACCCAGTGGTTAACAGCCACTTGCTCTGCCAGCTGAGCTACAGGGGAATAATTCTTTCCAACGAAAGCTAAAATAGCGAATGATAGAATTTTTGTCAATATGAAAAATTCGCTTTCGAAGAAGGATTGAAATCAAAAGCCATATATAACCATTTTTCTAATACGATAAATTATTATCTAAATAAAATTCGGCGAAATTCGCCAAAGGAATGAGCAGCGGTTCGGGAAAGCTATTGATTTCATTCAACCTCATATGCAATTATTATCACATATAATCAGCCAAGATTGACCATATCGGCACTTTGGGCTGAAGTCTCAACTGAACGCAGGCAGCGATTCATGATAGAGAGGATTTTAGAATGGTGCGTATAAAAATAGCGATAACTACTTATGAGCCAGCTTTGTACACCGATCTCTATCCAGTATTTGAAGATAGCCCTCATCTGATTATTGTAGATGAGTATAACCGAATTCAAAAATATTCTCCAGAAATTACAGCCAAAGGAGCTATAAGAGGGAAAACCGAATGGATTATAAGCCGCGGTGCTAAAGTCCTTGTAACAGGATCAATAGAAGATGAGCATTATGAAAAATTGACCAAGGCAGGAATAGCCATCGATTGGGTTGGCTTTGGAAATGCAAAAGATTTGGTGGAAAGGGCTAGAAAGTCTGCTGCTTTTTTGGCTGATAAGCTTACAAAAGTGAAGGTTGTAAGAACAAGATTTGACAAGCGATTAAGGCCCAAAAGCTATACTACCTGTTATGAAATTCCTTATATTGGCAATGACCCGCAATTTATTGAAGAGCTTGAACGCAAAGCGAAACGGCAAGGCAAAAAGCGCCTTCTTAAGCCTAAAGAAGAAGACCTTGATGAAGGTTTCGATGAAGAAGATGATCTTTTTTAGTGATAATGAATATTCGCAACTATCTGTCATTTTTATGCTTTTTTAGAGCTGCCTCAAGCAAGCCGCGACTATGAGATGCTGCATTGGCCGTTCTTGTCTGTTCTTTGCTCTCTGATGGGTTTTTAGGGACGGAGGTTGAAAATCCTAGTTCTAGCTGAGAAGCTTTTGCTTCATTTTGCTGAATGCTCTGACTTTCAGAAGGATTTTTTTCTATCATTTTTGTAGTCATCTTTTTGCTCTTAGTCCTTTTCACTGATATTACTGCAGGCTGCTCTTTAGATTGAATTGGCCGATTTCTTTTTTCTTTAAGTGGCGGTTTTTGCGAGGGGCTTTGTTCTTTGGCTTGCTTTTTTCTTGATTCGTGACGAGATTCATCAATTTGAACTAAACTATTATCCTCCGTCCCTGTATTCTGCTTCTCTTTATTTTGCGAAATGCAGACATTTATGGGCAATAGACTTTCAGGTTCTAAAGAATTGGACTTACCAATAGAACTTGGAATAATAATAAAATCGGCTATCTCTCGATCAGTCAATTTGATGCCTTGTGCTTGTCTCCCGCGCAGCGGATATCGACTTGCATTGAAAATCTCTTTGATTTTTTTTATTCTTGGTTTTGGCTTATATTCAAGCTGAAAAGAAAACTCTTTCTCTGTAGAAAACCCCATTATTTCAGCATTTTCAGGGACCAAACTATAATCTTTCCCGGTAAGCCAGCTATCAATGGTAGTGCGCTTAATATAAGCACCCTTATTTGGGAGGAGTTTATAAATCATGGTAATTGGCTGCTCAGAAAGCAATTCTTTATTAGCAATAGCAATCCATAGCAGTTCTTGCCCGACGAAAATTCGATCTGGGAGAGGCAAAACTGTATAAATGCCATTTTTCCTTAATACAAGGATTTTGTCATAAGCAGACACTTCAAGGACTTTTTCTCCTGAAACCTCCGTCCCCACATATCCTGCTTCAGCATCATATCGCAGGGCAATATCATGTCTTGCAACAGCCCGTGCTTCGATTTTTTTGTACGTTTTGATTTTAGTGCGCCTAGGCCAGTTTGCTTCAAGCATTTTTATGTAGGTTTTTAATACATCGATTGCAAATTCAACAAGATTATTCAAATGTTTGTCTATTTCCGAGAGCTGTTGCTGAATTTTTTCCATCTCGTTTCGGGCTCTTTCTATGTCATAGAGAGATATCCGGCGGATAGGTATTTTAAGTAAGCGTTCGACATCCCCTGTCCCTATTGTCTGCTTGAGTTCTTTCGAAAAAGGTTTGAACCCGTCAATTACAGCTTTGATAACAGAATCACTTGTGCGCTTGCTTTCTATTGACTTATAAATCCTTTCTTCGATGAAAATTCGTTCAAGGGTACGGGCAAAAATTTCAGCGCGAAGCTCATCACGCTCTAGCTCGAGTTCCTGTCTCAGGAGATTTAGCAGCTTTCCTGCATGATACCTCACGATTTCGGATACAGTTGTTAAGGTTGGTTTCTCATCTCTTATTACAAGGCAATTACATGAAATTGAGCGCTCACACTCGGTGAATGCATAAAGCGCATCGACGATGTCCTGTGCATAAACCCCTCGTGCGAGCTTGATCTCTATCTCCACTTTATCAGTAGTGAAATCAGAGATTGATGCAATTTTAAGATGCCCGAGCCGTGTCGCTTCTTCAATGCTGGCAATAAGACTTTCTGTTGTTGAACCAAAAGGGATTTCTTTTATAACGATTTTTTTAGGGTCAGAGGTATCAAGCAGCGCGCGCGCACGAACTTTTCCTGTTCCTTCTGAATATTCCGAGCAATCGACTATTCCTCCAGTAGGGAAATCTGGCAATAACGCAAAAGGTCTCCCTTGCAGGCAAGCGATTTCTGCTTTCAATACTTCTACAGGATTGTGAGGCAGGATCTTTGTGCTCATTCCGACAGCTATTCCCTCTGCACCCAGCATTAATACAACAGGGATTTTGGCTGGAAAAACGACTGGTTCCTTGTTCCTGCCATCGTAACTATCGACATATCGAGTAATTTTGGGGCGATAAAAAATCTCCTTGGCGAACTGAGTACAACGGCATTCGATATATCTTGGTGCTGAGGCTTCATCTCCGGTTATAGGATTCCCGAAGTTGCCCTGGGTTTCAATGAACATGCCTCTATTTGCTAAGTATACCAGCGCTGATGCAATGGAAGCATCCCCATGAGGATGATATTTCATGCAATGGCCAACAACATTCGCTACTTTATGGAATTTGCCATCATCCATCTCAAAAAGCGAATGGAGAATTCGGCGCTGGACAGGCTTTAATCCATCATCAAGTTCAGGGATTGCTCTGTCCATAATTACATATGAGGCATAGTAAAGAAAATTATCAGTCAGAAGTTTCTTGATGTAAGCCACTTAAGCCTCCGTCCCCATGAAGCTGCGCCTTCAGGCAAATACTAATTTTTACACTTTCTGCATAGTCTGTGTTTTTATAGTTCAGTGATCAAATTATCCATTATGAACTTTCGCCTCTCCGGGCTGTTTTTCCCCATGAAAAACCCAAGCAATTCAGGGACAGAGGATAAGGTTTGGATATCGACCTTAATAAGCCTCATATCTTTGCCGATGAATTGCCCAAACTCTGCAGGACTAATCTCTCCAAGCCCTTTGAAGCGAGTAACCTCTGTCCCCGGTCCGAGTTCTTTAATTGCTTCATCGCGCTCGCGCACGGAATAGCAATAGCGCGTTTGTTTTTTTGTCCGTGCTCGAAAAAGAGGGGTTTCTAGCAGATATACTCGCCCTTTGACAATAAGCTCCTCGAAGTAAGTCAGGAAAAAAGTCAGCAGAAGATTTCGAATATGAAATCCATCATAATCAGCATCAGTAGCTATTACGATGCTCGCATAGCGAATGTTCTCTACATTATTTTCTATTCCAAGAGCCATCATTAAATTATACAATTCTTCGTTGCGATAAATTGCGGACCGCGGTCGCTCAAACATGTTTTCAGGCTTTCCCCGCAAGCTGAAAATAGCCTGCGTATACACATCCCGAGTACTCACCATGCTGCCTGCGGCAGATTGTCCTTCAGTTATAAAAATCGTTGATCGCTCACCCAAACCTCCGTCCCCAAGATGAGCTTTGCAATCTTTCAAATTCGGAATTTTGAGCTCAATCTTTCGAGCGGCTTCTTTGGCTTCTTTTCGAACAATATTGAGTTCTGTGCGAAGTTTTTCGTTTGTGAGGATTTTTTCCTGTAGGATTTTTGCTGCCTGCGGATTGCGCCGAAGGATTTCATCGACGCCTTTCTTGACTTCCTGGAGAATCCATGGTCGAATATCGCCATTGCCAAGTTTGTTTTTTGTCTGACTTTCAAAAATGGGGTTTTTGATTCTAATGGCAACAGCTGCAGCAAGGCCTTCACGCACATCTTCTCCGCGATATGATGCCTGGAAAAAGTCGTTTATTGCTTTCAAGAATCCTTCGCGGAACGCTGAGAGATGCGTGCCTCCGTCAGATGTGTACTGACCATTAACAAAAGAAAAATGCTCTTCTCCATATTCCTTGGTATGAGTAAAAGCAAATTCAATGCGATCTCCACGAAACCATCCAATATCATACAAAGGGCTTTCTCCTAGCTCGGTAGAGAGCAAATCGAAAAGTCCTTTTTCAGCATGGAATTCCTTGCCATTAAGGCTTAATATCAAACCAGGATTCAAACAGGCATAATTCCATAACCGCTTTTCTATGAAATCAAAGATAAAGGAATATTCTCCAAAGATTTCTTCATCAGGAATAAATTCAACGAGAGTGCCGGTTTTTTCGCGGCTTCCGCCTTCTCGCGTATCTATAAGAATCCCCCGAGCAAATCGCGCTTCGAAAAAGCGTCCTTCTCTATACGAAACAACTCGGAATTCTTTTGAGAGTGCATTTACCGCTTTTGTGCCAACCCCATTCAAGCCAACAGAAAACTGAAATACGTCATCATCATATTTCGCTCCAGTATTGATAACTGAAACGCATTCGATGACTTTGCCTAATGGAATTCCTCTTCCGAAATCTCGAATGCGCGCTCGAAGCCCATCAACTTGCACAAGAATATGATCTCCTGCGCCCATGATGAACTCGTCGACTGCATTATCGATTACTTCTTTCAGCAGAATGTAGATGCCATCATCAGGGCTTGAACCATCGCCAAGCCTGCCTATGTACATGCCGGTCCTTAGGCGAATGTGCTCTAGCGAGGAAAGAGTTTTTATTTTTGATTCATCATAAACAGGATCTTTGCCCACGTTATATATGCTAACATGAGCTGGCGGGCGCGGTACAGGGGATTTCAACCTCTGTCCCCTTTTTTAGGCATATCCTCCGGCGACGAGAAGATAGTAGGAAAATTCTTGGAGATATGCAAATGTTTCTGGGCATCGATTTTCATTTCCAAGGCGGAGAGCATATCTGATCAGTGAATAGCAAGTGTTCCCGTCCATGCCGGGATGTAATCGAAGAGCATCTTCTGGAAAATGTGTATTTCTGTCAGAGGCTTGGCTGGTCCGAAAGTGACAATAGCTTCTCGGTATAAAGTAACAACAGCCTGCCAAACCGTGTGGCAAAACTGGAGCGTCAAGTTTTTATACGTGCGGATGTGGTACTTCCTGAATTTTTCCGTGCGTATGCATGGAGATGCAATTAGAGCTTGCGAAGGAATCTCAGAGCTTGGAAAGACGGTGCATCGCATAATGCTGTCATCGATGCCGGATTACTGGCTAAAATCGCAGTGACGGGTAACAATGGATTCAGCTTGTGATGCCGCGCCAATCTATGCGTCTGTCCAATCTTGGGGCCGTGTGCCGATTGTCAACTAAAACAGGCTGCGGTAAGCAGCAACTGGCTTTGATCTGAAAGCTCGAGATGTTTTGAAGTGTATAGCGCATCAGAACGAGTATGAGCGAATCTGAAAGACTGTTTATTGTCTGCTAATCTATATAATAAGGCTATAGCAAAGGTGGCCTCGCAGCTTTTGTGATCCGTACTATGCCTTGTTCCCTTGAAGATTCTGCAGTATTGCATAGTCTTTCAGATTTCACGGTCCGAGCACAATCGCCCTACACAAATTTAAAAATCTGTCTTTTCGAGGCGAGAATGCAAGGCAAAGCATATTGTTCTTGTCAGCATTGAAATTTCAAGCTAAGCTTTTGAAGGCATCCCTATTACTAAAATACGCTAGATTTTATTTTGTAAGTAGATATTAGGATGAAGAAAAATTCGGCTGTTTTTTATCATTTCGAGGATGAAAACGATTGAACGAGGTGGATATATGCATTTCGATCTGAAATACGGAAGCGAGGCGCTTCCTCTCGATCTCGAAGCGTCACAGGTAATCAATATAATCCTCCCCAAGCCGCGGAAGCCGCTTGCCAATGCGCTTGAATCTGTGCGGCGCGTTCTTGCCGAGCCCGAAGGCACGCCTCCGCTTTCAGAAATGTTCGCTGCAAAAAAGCCCAAAAAACTCGTTATTGTGGTGAATGATATTACGCGGCCAACTCCGTACACAGTGCTCATGCCGCCCCTCCTCGAGGTTATACAGAAAGCAGGCATTCCGGATAGTCATGTGGCCCTTGTGACTGCGACCGGCATCCATGATCCGCATACGCCCGAACAGAATGTGCTTGTCTATGGCGAGGAAATCTGCAGGCGTTTCAAGGTGGTTTCCCACAACGCGACGGATCCGGCGGGGCTTGTGTACAAAGGCAAGCTTCCTTCAGGATATGATTTCTGGCTCAACAAGCTGGTCGATGAGGCGGATTTTCTCATAACGATCGGTGTCGTGATGCCGCACTATTTTGCGGGCTTCTCGGGCGGACGAAAATCTATTCTCCCCGGAGTCGCGGGCAAAGAAACGGTGCAGAAGAACCATGCGCGCATGGTCGAGCTCATGGATAACTTGCCTCCTATCCGGGAAAATCCGGTAAGCCTTGAGATGATCCATGCCGCGCGCCTTGCTGGTGTTGATTTTATTCTCAATGTGGTCGTCGATGATAATGAGCAGGTGGTGGAGGTTGTTGCGGGCGATCTTGAAAAAGCATGGTACAAGGCTGTGGACGTGAGCAAATCGATGTACATGATTCCGATAAAGGAGCAGGCGGATATCACAATTTCAGCTGCATCCGGATTCCCGCGGGATATCAATCTCTATCAATCGCAGAAGGCGCTCGACCATGCGGACGGAGCGACAAAAAAAGGCGGAACGATAATCCTCGTTGCCGAATGCCGTGAAGGCTACGGCGAAAAAGTATTTGAAGAGTTCATGAACCGTGGATGGACGCCTCAGCAGATCATGGCTGAAATCAAAGCTCATTTTGTGATGGGCGGGCACAAGGCATATGGATTTGCGAAAGTTGCCGCAGAAAAGAACATTATCATGGTCAGCTCGCTTCCGGAAAAGATTGTAGCGAGCTGTTTCGCGCGAAAAGCTGGCTCCGTCCAGCAAGCGGTTGAGATGGCGCTGAAAGAGCAGGGGACAGAGGCCAGATTCATAATTATGCCGGAAGGCAGCGTGACCGTGCCGAAGCTCTGATGTGCTATAGCCGCGAGTAAAATCAAATGTTGATTAAAGAATCATTCAAGACAGCGATTGCGGAAAGCGGACTCGAACTCTTGCACGAAGGGCTCACTGTCGGAACATGGGGAAATCTGAGCGTCAAGGATCCTGAGACCGGCCTCATCTATATCAAGCCGAGCGGCATGCCATATAAGGATATCACCGCTGAAGATGTGGTGGTAATGGATAGGGATTTCAGAGTTATCGAAGGGCGCCGCAAGCCTTCAGTCGAATTTCACCTTCACATTTCGATCATGAATGCGCGGCCAGATATTTTCGCGATCATCCATACGCACCCCATCTATTCCAGCGTTTTCGGTGTGCTGCACGAAGCCATTCCTGCGATTTCAGAAGATTTTGCACAGCTCGTGGGGGACAGAGCTTTGTGTTGTGAATATGCGATGCCAGGGACTCCGAAACTTGCTGGGAATGTAGTGGAAGCGCTCGGCAGCAGAGGCAAGGCGGTTCTCATCCCAAATCATGGGGCGGTCTGTGTCGGAAAGAACCTCGATGAGGCAAAAAAGGTAGCAGCTGTCGTCGAAAAGACAGCGCAAGTCTATTTGCTTGCCCGTTCCATCGGTGAGCCTCATGTGCTTTCGCATGAAGATGTCGCAAACATGCACGCATTTTTCGAGAACAGCTATGGGCAAGAAAAATGACGCAGCGACTTGAGCCTGAAAGCATGGAGCTTCAGCGCCGGAGACCTGCGCGCTTTGAGCCAGATCGCAAACCGAAATTTATACCCTGACGGCTTTCCCTTCTTGTATCGATTTATATGCTGCTTCAATGATTCGAACTGCCGCAAGGCCATCTTCGCCTGTCACTGCGGGCTGTCGACCTTCTTGGATAGCCGAAATGAATTCCTGGATCATTGCCTGGTTCGCATCAGAGCCCCAGTAAAGCCATCGTGGTCCAAAACCTCTGTCCCCATGGCCGTGTGCAGTCGTCCAATCGTGGTCAGCCTCAGTTCTGGCTGCAGCGCCGGTTGTATTGGCGGGTGAGGTTTTTGCATTTGCGCTCGAGCTCGAAGCGGAGACTTTTGGCGCTGGATATATAGTCAGATTCTGCCTGAATGCATCAACGTGGACTGCTCCATTATCAGTGATAAGATCGAATGACAATCCACCCCAGCTCGGCCAGCTGTCGGGTCTCGACCACGAGCAATCGATCGTTGCAAAGACACCGTTTTTAAACTGCATTGAGACCATGCCGCCTGTCTCGGCCTGGACTTCATCAGCATGAAAGATTCGATTGGCTGCCGCATAGACTTCGACAACCTCTGTCCCCATATACCACCGCATGATGTCAGCAAGGTGGACGACATGGTCTGCGATTGCGCCGCCGCCAGCAAGCACTGGGTCTGTGAACCATGGTCTGTCCCTAGGCGGAAGCTGCCCCTGGTTCGAAGCATTGAAGCAAAGCGGTGCGCCGAGCTTGCCAGCTGCGAGCTCTTCCTTGACTGTCCGAACAGGGACAGAGAATCGCATCGGGAATACGGTCATAAGGATGACGCCTGCTTTTTTGGCAGCATCCACAATTTCTTTGGCATCGCGGACATTCGTCGCCAACGGCTTTTCGCACAGGATATGAACCCCATGTCGCGCTGCTTGTTTTGCAAGCTCTGCATGAAATGAGTTTTCGCTCGTGATGATGACGCCATCGAGCTTCTGCTCAAGGAGTTCTTTATAGCTCGCAAAATAGTGAAGGCCATACTGCTCCGCGAAAATAGCGCCCCGTTCGTTATCATGGTCAGCGATACCAACAATATCCACTTCCGGAATCGATCGCAGGCAGCCTATGTACGCATCAGCGTGAACATGCGCGGCGCTCATTATCCCGATTTTCATCGCTGGCCTCCTCGTATTGTTGTCTGCCCCTGATGGTGTCCGCCCTTCAAGATTCCGGGAGCGCTCTTGAAGGAATCCTTCCTGAAGGAATCGAGCTGGATCAGCTGCCCTGTTTTTGCTGATTCAATCGCCGCGCAGGCGATTTTGAGCGCGGCAAGCCCGTCCTCTGCGCTGACTCTCGGCTCGCATCTTTCTATGAGGCACCGGTAGAAATCCGCGATTTCGAGGTCGTAGGGGCTCTCGGCCAGGGGGCTCGCGGGGAGGCCGACATCGGGCGCTTCGCCTTTTTCCTGCCTGAGCAACGCTTCGATTGGGGACTCTGAATCAGAGTCGTGCTGGATAACCCCTGCATCGCCGCACACTTCAAATCCCGTTTTGAACACCGACGGCGGATACGCCCAGGCGCCTGCAACATGCGAAAGTGCCCCGGATGCGTGTGTAAGTATCACCATGCCATAGTCTGCAGGACTCTCTTTCCTGAATGAGGACACTTTTTTTGCATAGACCGATACGACATCCCCTGCAATCCATCGCGCAATATCGAAATCGTGAATCATGAGATCGAGCAGAATGCCGCCGGATTTTTCCTCGTCCAGAAACCAGTTGCCGACCGGTTTTTTAGGCCGGTAACTCAAGCGCCGATACTGCGCGGTTCCCACTTTTCCGATGTCGCCTGCATGAACGCGCGCAGCCGCAAGGGCATATTCAGGGAAGTAGCGTACTACATGAGCAACGAAAAGGCGTACTCCCGAGGTCCTGCACGCATCGAGTATCGCTTCGCCTTGTTCCACGGTTCTCGCCAACGGTTTTTCGCATACGATATGCCTGCCCGCGCGAGCTGCAGCAATC
>Ga0334722_10006672_pt1 | contig 11345 bp, 11 predicted proteins | sample C3_bottom_MG_FD_207210 | JGI IMG/M metagenome (GOLD analysis project Ga0334722, IMG submission 207210) | Sediment microbial communities from Yellowstone Lake, YNP, Wyoming, USA - C3_bottom | ecosystem: Environmental > Aquatic > Freshwater > Lake > Sediment | place: USA: Wyoming | collected...
CGTTGCGACCGAGGAGCGCACCTACTCCAAGTCAACGACCATCCAGGCGGGTCTGAGCCCGCTCATCGGCATCATTATGACCACGAGCGGCTGCCCGGTCATGGCGCATTTAAAGCCCATGGTCCGCTTTCACCTGCCCTTTGCCTCGCTTGACGAGACCATCTTCAGGATGGCGACCATGTACCTGATGGCGCAATACTTTCAGAAGCAGGACGGCAACACGCCGCCCTGGACCCTGGACGGCCTGACGAACGTCTACGCCAAGGTCGGCATCGTGAACCGGGATTTTGCGGTCCGGCTGCGGGATGCCGCGAAAAAGGATGCCAACGTGAACGCGCTGGTGAACCTTGATTGTTTTGCCCAGATGGTGCCGCTCGCAGCGGATGATGTGTTGCGGGAGATCAAGGCCTACTTTTCAGCCTATCTGTAGGAAGTGTTTAGCCATTACACCGAGAGCATCGACAGGACAGTAAAGGATGATGCAATGACGGACGAACTTGACAAAAGCTCGCCGGACGCAGTACCCGAGGGGGTCGGGGAAGAGCGCAGACGGGATAAACGTTACGCTGTCCCGGCGGTATATCGGCGATATATCCAGCTCAGCGTCAGAAAAGGCGACGAGCCCATTGACTCCGTTCTGAGCAACTTCAGCCGGCATGGCATCTTGTTCGAAAGTCCATTGCAGTATGCCGTCGGCGCACACACGGGCTGCATTCTTTCGATCCCGCGCCTGCTTTCACGCGACATCGAGCTGGGGCTCGAGGTCAAGTCCTGCAGGCAGGAAGCGGACGTATTTCTGATCGGCGCTGCCATCGAGACAATTGCCGACGAGCTCTGGTTCAACGTGTTCGTCGAGATCCACGACTTCATTATGCAGCGGCAGGACACAATCTATTGACCCCCTCCTCCTTAAAATTTAAAACCTGCCCGATTTGTTCTCCGACTCAATTCCTTCTTCAGGGATATGAATCCAGGCAGCCGGAAGCAGGCTGCTTCTCCAGCAATAAGCTCTACGCTCTATAACCGGTCCCTGCAATATACTCTTCCAGCTCCTCGATCGTCGATTCCTGCTCAGAGATAATGGCATTGACCGCATCTCCGATGCTGATCACGCCCATGATCACGTCGTTGTTCAAGACCGGCAGATGACGCACCCGGTTCCGGGTCATCAACACCATGCAATCCTTCAGGGACAGATCGGGCTTTACCGCAATAGGAGGGCCGCTCATGATGTTCCGCACGGTGGTGGTCTTTGACGACCTCCCCTTCAGGATCACTTTCCGCGCATAATCACGCTCGGAGAACACGCCCAGAAGAGCTCCGTCCTCAACCACCAGGAGGGCGCCCACGTTCTTCTCCTCCATCAGCTCCAGAGCATGGTAGGCTGTGGCATCGGGTCCAATGCCGTGGAAACCGTACCCTTTAGCTTTCAATACCTGACCAACCGTCATTGTCGTACTCATATGCTGTACCTCCTTTGGCCCTTATGAATGAAAACAAAAAGCCGGGCATACCAAGGTCTTTATCCTTTGGCAGCCCGGCTATCTTTATCGATCAAAGATCCGATGCTTTCCGCGCCCTCCTTGCGAAGGGGTAGGCTTTATCAGGAATGTATGCTCATATCTGTGTTATCTATAGCACCCAGAGATAAACCTGTCAAATTCTAATTCCGCGCAGCAGCTCATCTCAAATTACTTTTTGCGTCACTCCTGGTAACGCTTGCCTTTAGGTGACCGTGGTTCTGGCTTCAGAGGGCAGTTTATTCTGCGAAATCATAATCATTTACATCGTGGCTCCATCCCAGTATAATGAACACATCAAAAACAGGAGAGGAGCACCACGTTGGCAAAACCGAATTTCGATTTTCAAAAGCGTCAGAAGGAACTGGCAAAGAAAAAGAAGAATGAAGAAAAAAAGCAGCGCAAGCTGGAGAAGAACAAACCGGAGAGCGTGGAAAATACCGAGCCGCAGCCGGACGTGCGTTAGCCGCCTTCCGGACCGCCTGGGGCCGCCTCCGGTGAGATGCTGTTCAGATAGCGAAATAATGCCCGCGATGCCTTGGGCGAGGGAGCATTCCTGCTCCGCTCGTCCCGGGCTTTCTTGACCAGATCCTGCAGCTGGCGGCGGTCCGCATGAGGCCGTTCCGCCAGGACCGTTTCCAGCACCTGGTCATTGCCCGCAACCAGTTCGTCCCTCCACATTTCTATCTGCTTGAACGCCATGGTTCGCTTGTGATTGCCTTCCTCGATGGTGTGAAGAAGTTCCCGTATCGCCGCAGTGTCGTGTTTCCGCATTAACGTGCCGATATACTGCATCTGGCGAAGGAGCGGTACATGCTTGGTGGTCTTTTTTGCCAGCTGAATCGCAGTGAAGAGGCTCTCCGGCAGATCGATGCTCCGGAGCTGTTCGTTCGACAGCTTCACCAGTTGCTCGCCCAATTCCTGCAGCGACAGCGCTGCTTTTTTCTTCTCAGTTCTGCTTAACGGCTCCATGGCCCTGACCTCTTTAGACGACCGGTATATCTACCAACCCGCTCATCATAAGCATTACAATGCTAAAGTGCAACAACAAAGGGAACGGACCACGATGTTTCGATGATGATAAACGCTCGTCCTGTGAGTTGCGTATACGGCGGGAGGGCTTGATCAGTGGGAGGAGAACATGGCCTCGATCTCGGGTCGTGCTGCGATCAGCTTCTCCCCGGCTGAGATGACGTCCTCAACGGTGAGCGAATAGTGCTTCAGCAGGGCATCGTGCTCCGCGGTCCAGATGCCGTCGTCCTCTCCACGCGCCTTGAACTTCCGGGTCAGCCCCTCGGCGAGCGCGACGGCTGCTACCAGGTTGCGCGAGTCCTTTGCAAGCGACGGGTTATGATGGTATTTAATGGGCGTGACGAGTTCTTTGGGCATGCCGAGCGATTCGACGAGCCACGCGCCGGCGTCGGAGTGGGTGCATCCGAAAGCGGCCATCTCCTGGTCGAACATGGTTGCTGTGGTGTCGATGAACAGGAACCGGGCGTTGTCCATGCCGAAGAAAACGATCCTGCCCACATCGTGGAGCAGTCCGGCGAGGAAACATTCCCCCGGCAGGGTGAGCGGGATGACGTCGGACAGGACCGAGGAGAGAAAGGCCACCTCGTAGCTGTGGACCCAGAGATTCTCCGCGGTAATTGCGCCCTTCGAAGGAAAGGCGCTCATCACGGTCATGCCAAGGGCCAGCGATTTGATGCGTTCGAAGCCAAGAAACATGATCGCCTGATGGATGTCCTTGACCTGGCCGGAATGACCCAGCATGACTGAGTTGGAAACTCGCAGGACCCGCTCGGCCAGCGCGGGATCGAAGGTGATGAGCTTGTACAGGTCCTCGGCCATGGCGTTCTCGTCATTGCAGGTCCCGACGATCTTGCCGAGCAGCACGGGGATCGTGGAAAGGTCGGACAGCCCCTTGATATAGTTCTTTACATCGCTCTCGGTCTTTCCCATAGCGTGATTATAGCATCCCGTGAGAGGAGAAGAAGAGTATTTTCATCCCCGGACCCGGCCCCGCCGCGCGCACCCGAACGGTCTAGGACTCGCCTTTCTGGCCCACAAAGAAATCCTGCTTGTCCTTGAACAGGACATTAAAAGTCGTGAACGAACCATAGATGCGCGTGATGTATTGCTGCAGCTCCACCTTCTCCGTGTCGGAAAGGACCTTGTGCGCGTTGATCTGCGCTTCCATGACCCGCAGCCGGTCCCGGGCCATCACGATCTTGTGGAAAAAGGTCTCGATCGGTATGCTCTTTGAGGCCACACTCGCATCGCCCGGTTTCAGGATCATCTCTCCATCCTTCCAGCGGGGCCCCAGCTCTATCCTCGGCAGCTCCTCGCGGCTCACCTCGAAGGCCGCAAGCTTCATCATCTCGTAGGCCGTGGTCTCCGCTTCGGAAAGCAGCTGAAGCTCGTCCTCGGTCACCAGCGACTGTTTTTCGCGACGAGGGAAATAGACCGTGCAGTCGCCGCCGGACGCCTCCTGAACACGCCCGATCCCGTGTTCGTCGTGACGCACCAGATCACCTTTTACAAAGTCGGTCATGCTGGTCCTCCTGAGATTAAAAATCCGGAAACATCCGCAGGGAAACGTCCTTGCCGTCCTCCGATTTTGCCTGTGCCTGGAGAATTCCGCCTTCGATGTAGGCGAGCTTGAAATTGGTGAACCCGCGGGAAACAAAGTTCTGGGCGTCGGCAGGGCAGCCGCCCTCGCACCCGGCAATGCCTTTTATCAGCTTCGGTACCAGCCCGCGAAAATCAAGCCCTGCCGTTGTCGCACCCTGAGAAGAAAGAAAGCTTTCGATCCTGGCTACGAGGGATTCAAGGTCCAGTCGAAAGGGATCGGGGATCGGGATGGATAAGGATTTTCCGGCAACCTTTACGTCAAGTTCCATTCAGCAACCTCCAATGGTAATGTCATCAAGATAAGTAACTATTCAGATACCCAGGATCCGTCGTCCCCGAATGACCCTATCGGGGACCCAGTGACGTTTAAAACCACTGGATTCCCGATTAAAGCGCTCGGGAATGACGGTACGGTATGGCGATATGAATTGCCGCCACTTTCGATAATTCCGGGCCAGACTGAATTGTTACCACGATAAACTGATTCTACAGAAAAACGCATCATTTTGCAACTGCTGTGAGTGCGGGAGTAAATGCGGGAAGCGGGTCAACGTGGATTTATCGTTGTGTAACTAATCCCAGTCCAGCAGCCGCTTCTGTCCCTCAAGCTTTTTGATGTCCGTCACATCCTGGCTTACTTCGAGCGTTCCCTGGTACACGCCCTGGTCGTCACGCACGGCAAAGTAGCGGATCAGGATGAATTTGCCGTTCATCTGGATCCAGAAATCCGCGGTATCACGCCTGCCTGCCTTGAACTCGTCCAGGATCTTCTGCACCATGTTCATGCTCTTTGGCGGATGACAGTTCTGAACCTTTCTGCCGATCACGCCCGGGCTCCGGGGAAAGAGCCGTTCTTTGAGCGCGGAATAATAGAGCACCTCATCCTGCTCGTTCACGAACGAGATGTCGATCGGCAGGTGTTTCAACATCAGGTTCAGTTGCGCAAGCGAGAGATGGCCCGTATCAAGCGGCAGGTCCTGATGAGACGCTACGCTTGTTGCCGCAGGCGCAGCATCAGACATCCAGCCCGTGCCGGGAGTGATCCAGGCGTATCCCACCTCAGCCTCGCCGCTCCTGACCGCGAGCCACTCTTTGTCGGTCAGCAGGTCCTTTGCCATGGGAAAGAGAATATGCTCTTCCTTATAGATCATATCGGTGATGCTCTTCATGGCGTATTTGATGCTGTTGAACACATCGGGCACCTGCGCATCCCGGACCCCTGCATGGGCGGATTTGAGCGCCGTGCGGATATCGTCATGGAGCGCCCACATGACCTGCGACGGCGCGGTAATGCTGTGCTTCTCCAGGATCGGGAAAAGCTGGTTCTCTTTTCGCAAATAATGCAGGTCGATCTGCGAAAGCTTTTCAACCAGCGAAGCGAGCTGCGGCTGGTGTTGCTTAAAGAATTCCTTATCAGACGTGTCATTGAGCTTCGCGATCGCATGGCCCAGCTCGTGCACGATCCCCTCGGCAGCCCGGTTCTCGAGCATGAACGTGTTGATCGGATGGCCCGGCGGCAGCGAGGGCACGTCCTGCTGGGAGAGTGATTCTTTGAACACTTCCACGTGCACATCGCACAGCCGTCGCACTTCGCTCTCAGGCATGCCTTCGTTCATGAGCTGCTGTTCCATATTGGCGATCTCGGAAGCGTCGATGTCCTTGATGAGCTCATGGAAGCGCTTCTTGAGCACTGCCATATCAGCGCCCTTGTGCAGGTCCCGGATGATGCCTTTCAGCACGGCCTGGCGCGTCTTGTCGTCTACGAGCGCCTCAACAATCTCGCCGCCCTCCAGGTTAACCACGATCGCTGACCCGGTCTTTGCTTTGATCTCCGCGGCAAGATCGGTGAGCAGCGTTTCGATCGGAATTGCGCCGAGTGCCGACGCCTGCGCCAGGGTCGCCATTTTGCCCACGGTCTTTCGCATGACCGGGTTCTTGAGCAGGCTGAATGCGGTCGATTTGCCGACAAGATAGTCCAGCAGGAACGGGTAGTCCTTCAACAGGTCGTCGATCTTGGTTTTTGGGCTGAGTTCCATGGTTCCTCCCTTGTTATGCGGATAGCATTAGTCTACCAGATATCTGCTCATCCTGCGCTGATGAGCGGGCTGGTGTGATACAGTATCCGCCTTTTCAGGCAAATGCGTTATGATGCATATCAGTATGACAAGCATCATCCTCACAGACCCGGACCAGGCGCTTATTATGATAAAAATACCTTGTCGATTTTCTTGCAATTTCTCCGCGGGTGCGGTACTGTCGTACAAGAGAAGATGCAGCCACAGGCTGTTATTACAGGACCCCAAAAGGATAGAGCCATGAACGAAGACGCTTCCGTGTTTGATCTGGAAAATGAAAAACAAACGAACAAAAAACTTGCCATCGGTGTGGGTGTCCTCGGTTTGGGCGCCTTCGGCGCTTTCTATGTTCTGTTCTTCATCACCATGATCTTCAGGCCCGGCCTCTTGTTCAATATGCTGCCCATGCAATCCTTCACAACCGCTGCCCTGTCCGACAACAGCCGCATATACCTTCTTTCACAGAAGATCGATATGAGCAGGGTCTCTCTCAAAGATAAGCATCCGCCGGAAACCAAACACGTCTTCTCTGTTCTGGAAGGAACAAAACCAGCGCACCCTCAGGAGATCGCTCCCTATGCGACGGCCAGCGGCGCAGGCGGGCAGCTCGTTCTGTTCAGCAGCGGAATGTTCCGGTCCTTTGACGGTACCGCCTGGACCGAGGTGCAGACCGATGGTATCGGTAACTGCCCCAAGGGGATCACCACGCCGGCGGGCTTGTTCGTCATCAGCAGCATCAAAGACAAGATCCGTATCACGCAGATCCGGGACAGCGTTGTAGCGACCATCCCTTTCCCGGAAGACCTGCTTCGGGGCCGTCAAGAACCGACCTACCAGATCATGGAGCTCGCCTGGTACCAGGGACGGCTCTGTCTTTTCTGGTCCTTCGACAGCAGCATCGCCTGGACCATCTGGAACGGCTCGTCCTGGGCGCCGGCGGCCTTTGCTCCTTTTTCCGGATCGTTTCAGGTGATCGCGGACGAGCAGCGGATCCATTTCTTTAACCAGGAACAGAACGGCGCCGTCCGGACGCTCAGCTATTATGTTTTTGAGAACAACGCCTGGTCCGGCCCGACGCAGCTCCCGATCATGAACGGCCTGATCAACTGGAACGCATTCTTGCATCAGAATAAACCCAGGCTTTTTCTCCAGCAGCCTTTTTCCCAGACCCTGTACACGGTCGAGAACAAAACGCTGGCCAGCCCGGTCCTTCTCGACAGCGCGTTCAACCCGTCCCGCATCATGGGAACCCTGGCGCTTTTCGCGCTCTGCGCGAATCTGACCGTCATCCTTGCCATCTTCGGCTTCTCTGCTTTGATCCGCCGTTACAAGAAGCGCACCTGGACGGAGAACGGGACCGAGTATGAGTTTGCCGGCCTGTTCCGCAGGTTCGTGGCCTACCTGCTTGACACGCTGTTCCTCCTGCTTCCGCCCGCAACGGTGATCGCGCTGTTCATATCAAAAGAAGAGATCGCTCTTCATCCCTTCCGGTTCTTCATCATGATCTTCAGCACCGTGATGTTCTATTTTATCGGCGGCTTCCTGTACCACTCCCTGCTGGAAGGAATGATCGGCATGACCCTGGGCAAAAGGCTGTGCAACATTACGGTTCTGAAGGCGGACTTCACTCCCTGCGGACTCGGCGCCGGATTCCTCCGAAACTTGCTGCGCATCGTTGACAGCTTTTTTTATTATCTGGTGGCAACGATTTCCCTGGCAGGCACGCTCAAGTGGCAGCGCCTTGGAGACCTGGTAGCCGAGACCGTTGTGGTCAGGAGGAAGAAGAACGCTGAAATACCTGTCCGAAAAGAGCCTGTGGATTCCAGGGAATGGGATCCATCATGACAATTAAGAACGAAAATGGGTCCTGTTTTCTGCTATAGTTAAGGCTTGCGATTCGTTGCTATCGCTTTCCCGCGCGACCCGAGCGCGGAGCCTCTGAGACGGAATGTGTTCGGCCTGCAAAGGACACCACGGCCCATGAAAAACATTGAACGGATCTACCAGTTCTCCAGCCGGATAACCACCACCACGGACCCTGTCCGCCTGTATCGCACTATCGTGCAGTTCATGCAATCGATGTTCGAACTGGATTTCGCGACGCTCATGCTGCTTGCCGAAGACAAACAGCAGCTCACGATATGCGATACGCTCGGTTTTCCGGAAAGCATGATCGGGACGTTCAGTCTGGTCCAGGGACAGGGCCTGTCCACGCATGTGATCAATACAAAAAGCGCCGCAACAGTTCTCGATTTCACAACAGAAACCCGGTTTGAGGTGCCGTCCGTGGTGACCAGGAACAACATCACGTCAGCGCTCTGCGTGCCGATGATGATCGAAGATGAGGTTTTCGGCGTACTCATCGGCCATACCCTGCAGAAAAGGACCTTCACCTCCGAAGAAACAACGCTGTTCCAGAACATGGGAAATCTGGCGGCAATAGCTATCAAGAACGCACTCGGCATGCAGCAGGTCAGAAAGTCCCGGGACGAGTGGGAGATGACGTTCAACGCGGTCCCGGACCTGATCATGATCATCGATCGCCGATACCGCGCCACGCGGATCAACCGCGCCATGGCGGAAGCGCTGGCAGTGCAAAACGCTGAAGCGGAAGGACTGCACTGCTTTGAGCTCATGACCAGAATAGGAGAAACCTGTCTCCTGCCTACCTGCGAAGGGGCTGGTTCCGGCAGCCGAATAGCGGCTCATAACACAAACCCGGTCGGGGAGCCTGATCCAGCGGAATGCCCCGTCGCCCAACTGTTCAGGACCGGTCAGGGCGCCGCACTTGAGCGGACCACGCAAAACACGAGCGCCCCTCAAACTTTTGAGATCACCGTTTCACCCTTGCGGGATGACAATGGCGCGATCATCGCGGCCATCAAGGTCATGCGCGACATCACGGACCGAAAAAAAGCGGAAGCTGATTTGCAGGAAAGCGAAGCGCGGTTGCGGGTTATCTTCGACACCTCCCAGGCTGGGATCGGCCAGGTGAATCCGGACGGCACGATCAGCTTCGCGAACAAAAGACTTGCCGAGATGTTCGGCATGACCCTGGAGGAACTGATCAAGACCTCCTACCGCTCACTCCTCCATGGATCGGAACGGGCCGTGGGCGACGACCGTATGCACCGGCTGATCAAGGGCGAGATACAGTCCGTTTCGACCGAGCGTCATTACCTCCGCAAGAACGGCGGCGATTTCTGGGGCTATCTGTCCTGCAAACGGCTCGAGGCGCGGGATGGGAGCCTGATCGGGCTGGTAGGGATCATTACCGATATCACCGAACGCAAACATGTCGAAGCGGAGCGGTTGGAGCTGGAACGGCGCCTGCTGCACGCCCAGAAGCTCGAAAGCCTCGGCGTGCTTGCCGGCGGCATTGCCCATGACTTCAACAACCTGCTCATGGCGATCCTCGGCAACCTGGATATGAGCCTCATGAAGCTGTCGCCGCTTTCCGCTGCCAGACCCGGCATCGAGGCTGCCGTGAACGCCTCCAAGCGTGCGGCCGAACTCACGAGCCAGATGCTGGCCTATGCAGGCAAAGGCCTGTTCATCGTGAAGGACCTGAATATAAATGAACTGGTTGCCGAAAATACCCATTTGCTGAAAGCACCCTTGTCCCGGAACGTGACGTTCAACCTCCAGCTCGGCCAGAACATTCCGCTTGTCAAGGCTGATGCGTCACAGCTTCAGCAGGTGATCATGAGCCTGATCATCAATGCATCAGAGGCCATCGGCGACCGGCCCGGCCTCATAACGCTCTCGACCAGCGTGAAAGTATGCGATGACTCCTGCCTGAAGTCGAGCCGCCTCGAGGACAAACCGGCGCCCGGGCGCTTCGCTCTGCTGGAAGTGATCGATTCCGGATGCGGCATGGACCGGGCAACGGTCCAGCGGCTGTTCGACCCCTTCTTCTCCACGAAATTCACGGGCCGCGGGCTTGGCATGTCGGCCGTGCTCGGCATTGTCAAGGGACACCACGGCGCCATCTTCGTGGAAAGCGAGGAAGGCAAGGGGACCACGATGCAGGTGCTGCTGCCCCTGGCAGAAGCATCGCAGGCAGAGCTTTTTCTGGCGCCGGAAACCAAAGAACCCGGGCGGGAACCGCACCAGGCCCGTTTGGACGGCACGGTACTGGTAGTGGATGACGAGGAAGCGGTGCGCACGGTCTGCGCGGCCATGATAGAAAATTTCGGCTGCCGGGTCATCACCGCTGCTGACGGAGACGATGCCGTACGGACCCTGCGGGATTGCACGGAAAAGATCGATCTGGTCCTGATGGACCTCACGATGCCCCGCATGGACGGCAGCACTGCCGCCCGCGAGATGATCCGGCTCGCGCCTGACATGAAGGTCGTGCTTTCCAGCGGGTACAGCGAGCATGAGCTGTCGCAGCGCTTCGCAGGACAGGGATTTGCCGGATTTATCCAGAAACCGTTCAACCTGAATGACCTGCGGGCCCTGGTGGCCAAAGGCCTGAGGTCGCACTGAAAGGACAAACCATGAAACGTTATTTTGCCGGTTGCATCGTGGCGCTGATCGGATCCATTCTCCTGGCCACGACCTGCTGGAGCGAAGAGAGCACTGCGGTCCGCCATTGGTATAGGCTCGAAATACAGACCGGCGACTCCACCTATCAATGCCTGGGAAGTTCTCTGCTGGATGAAAAGGAGTTTGCAAAGCAGCTGTTGGGAGCGGAATACATCGTACTGGATGACATTTCTTATATAGACACGACCGGTACCACCAAGGGCTGGCAGGAGTGGGACCCGAAGGCCTTTCCCCGGCTGTACATAAATCCCCGCCAGGTGATCTTTTTCAATCCCATGAAGGGCGACCCGCGAAAGGCCGTCAAAGCAACGACCGCAAAACCGAAGTGATGTGTGCTGTAGGATTGTTCAAACTAAATGAAGCACCCTACAGCAAGCTGACGGGGTATCTTGGTTTTTAACTCTCCCCGCCCTTCGATGGGAGGGGACTAAGGGGAGGGTGAAGTATCCGGCGTTCGTGCTCATCTGTGCAACATGCACATGGGTTACATTTTAACCTATGGACATAGGTTACACTTTTATTAACTTAGGCCCGACTTTCCCGAGCCTTATGTCGAGTATGC
>Ga0334722_10006673_pt1 | contig 11345 bp, 6 predicted proteins | sample C3_bottom_MG_FD_207210 | JGI IMG/M metagenome (GOLD analysis project Ga0334722, IMG submission 207210) | Sediment microbial communities from Yellowstone Lake, YNP, Wyoming, USA - C3_bottom | ecosystem: Environmental > Aquatic > Freshwater > Lake > Sediment | place: USA: Wyoming | collected...
GCTCCGGAATGCCGCTCAGCAATTGCAGGCCGAACCAGTAGAGCAGCACGAGCCACGCCGGAATGGGAATGACCTTCAGGATGATCACGAACCAGAAGAGCATCCGCACGCGCACCTTCGGGAAGAGCACGAGATACGCCCCCATCACGCCCGAAATCGCACCCGACGCCCCGACGGTCGGTATGGGAGAGCGCGGATCGACCAGGATGTGCGCCGCGGCCGCCGCGAGCCCGCAGACGACGTAGAACACGAGAAAGCGCCCGCGCCCCACCACATCCTCGATGTTGTTCCCGAAGACCCACAGGAACAGCGCGTTGCCGATGAGGTGCATCCACCCGCCGTGCAGGAACATCGAGATCAGCGGCGTCAGCACGTTGATGCGCTGGTTGTCGACGACACACGCGAGATTCTCCCCGATCGGTACGCCGGTGCCGAGCGGTGCGAGCCGGGTGAGCTCCCCGGGGACCATCCCCAGATTGCATACACTCGCGGCCAGCAACCGCTCGTCGAACCCCGCTCCCTGCACCAGCACCCACACCGCAAACATCGCGACGATCACGAAGATCGTCACGATGGGCACGCGGACGGTGGGGTTGTCGTCGCCGATGGGAATCATGGGTTTTGCGGGCGGGCGAGGGACGGGAGACGGTAGACGGGAGACGGGAGACGGGAGACGGTAGACGCCGGACCGAGAGTCTACCCGCAGGCCGAGTACCACGTTAGACGCGACGCGCCACGCTCCGGTTTCGACAATCCTGCCGTTTCTGCCAGTCGGCGCCACGCAAGTCGTTGCCCTGCCAATAGTAACGCGCCAATTGCCCGAATTCCTGTCACTTCGGCAGGGCTTTTGTGGCCCCACCCTTGCCTAATAGAAAGCCCAGTCCGGCGAAACCGGCGCCCCCGACCTGACGTCGGGACACTTCGCGGCGCGGCCGCCGTGCGAACATCCTACCAAACGAGGACCAGATGGCAGACAAGGTCATTGGCATCGACCTGGGGACCACGAACTCCGTGGTCGCCGTGATGGAGGGTGGCGATCCCGTCGTCATTCCGAACGCCGAGGGAGGGCGCACCACGCCGTCCGTCGTCGGCTTCACCAAAGACGGTGAGCGCCTGGTGGGCCAGATCGCCAAGCGACAGGCCGTCACCAATCCCACCAACACCGTCTTCTCCATCAAGCGCTTCATGGGCCGCAAGCTGGGCGAGGCCTCCGAAGAGCAGAAGCGCGTGCCGTACAAGATCGTGCGCGGCGCCAACGATCAGGTGACCGTCGAGGTGCAGGGCAAGACGTACACGCCCCCGGAAATCTCGGCGATGATCCTGCAGAAGATGAAGCAGACCGCCGAGGACTACCTGGGCCAGGGCGTCACGCGCGCCGTCGTCACCGTGCCGGCGTACTTCAACGACTCGCAGCGCCAGGCCACCAAGGACGCGGGCAAGATCGCCGGCCTCGAAGTGCTGCGCATCATCAACGAGCCCACCGCGGCCGCGCTCGCCTACGGCCTCGACAAGAAGGGGAAGAAGGACGAGAAGGTCGCCGTCTTCGACCTCGGCGGCGGCACGTACGACATCTCCGTGCTCGAACTCTACGAGGTGGACGGCTCCAAGCAGTTCGAGGTGAAGTCGACCAACGGCGACACGCACCTCGGCGGCGACGACTTCGACCAGCGCGTCATCGACTGGCTGGTGACGGAGTTCAAGCGGGACCAGGCGATCGACCTCTCCAAGGACCCGATGGCGCTTCAGCGCCTCAAGGAAGCGGCGGAGAAGGCCAAGATCGAGCTGTCCGGCACGCAGAGCACGGACATCAACCTGCCGTTCATCACGGCCGACCAGGCCGGCCCGAAGCACCTCAACTATCAGCTGACCCGCGCCAAGTTCGAACAGCTGGTGGACGACCTCATCCAGCGCACGCTCGAGCCGATGAAGAAGGCGCTGAAGGACGCGGGCATGTCGCCCAACGAGATCGACGAGGTGCTCCTCGTCGGCGGCTCGACGCGCATCCCCAAGGTCCAGCAGGTGGTGAAGGACTTCTTCGGCAAGGAGCCCAACAAGGGCGTGAACCCGGATGAAGTGGTCGCCGTCGGCGCCGCCATCCAGGGCGCCGTGCTCACCGGCGAGCAGAAGGACGTGCTGCTGCTCGACGTCACGCCGCTGTCGCTCGGCATCGAGACGCTGGGCGGCGTGACCACGGTGCTCATCCCGCGCAACACGACGATCCCCACCAAGAAGTCGGAGATCTTCTCCACCGCCGACGACAACCAGACGACGGTCGAGATCCACGTGCTGCAGGGCGAGCGCGAGCTGGCGCTGCACAACAAGACCATCGGCAAGTTCCAGCTGACGGGCATTCCGCCGGCATCGCGCGGCACGCCGCAGGTGGAAGTGACGTTCGACATCGACGCCAACGGCATCCTGCACGTGACGGCGCGCGACAAGGCGACGAGCAAGGAGCAGAAGATCCGCATCGAGGCGTCGAGCGGGCTGTCGGACGGCGAGATCGACCGCATGGTGAAGGACGCCGAGCAGAACGCCGCCGACGACAAGAAGCGTCGCGAGGAGATCGACACGCGCAATCGCCTCGACTCGATGTCGTACGAGGTGGAGAAGAACGCCAAGGAGTGGAGCGACAAGCTGCCGGCCGAGGTGAAGACGCGGCTCGACGCATCGGTGGAGCGCGCCCGCAAGGCGCATCGCGGCGAGGACTTTGCCGAGGTGCGGGGTGCACTCGAGGAGCTCACCGCGGCCTACCAGGCGGCGGGGCAGTCGTTCTACGCGCAGCAGCAGGCGTCCAACGAGGCTCAGCAGCCGCCGGCCGCGGACGCCGAGGCCAAGCCGGCCGAGAAGAAGGCCGATGACGTGGCGGATGCGGACTATGAAATCGTGGACGAGAAGAAGAGCTAGACGGTAGACGGTAGACGGTAGACGGTGGACGGTGGACGGTCGATGTCGGACGCGGTTCCTGATGCCGTCATGCGGTCATCTACCGTCTACCGTCTACCGTCTACCGTCTACCGTCCACCGTCAGCATCCCCCCTCGGGAACCTCCGCGCGGTACCGCGTGTCTAACACGGCGAACCTTCCAACCGTACGTTTCCCCCATGAACTTCCATCTCTCCCGTTCCAAGATTGCGGCCATCGCCGCTTCCGCCTTCATCGGCGGTGTCTTCTTCGCGTCCTCACTCGACTGGACGCAAGGTCTCTTTGGGCAGGCGGGTTCGAAGGTGCGCACCGAGTCGCTCGCGCCGCTGCCGGTGGGCGCCCCCAGCGAGGGGTTCGCCTCGATCGCCGAGCGTGTGACCCCGGCGGTGGTGTCCATTCAGGCAGAGCGTGACGCGCGCCGGGCGCGCCCCAACACGCAGCAGCGCCGCGCCGTACCGCCGGGCTTCGAGGAGTTCTTCAACCAGCTCGACCCGCGCCAGCAGCAGCAGGGGCCGTCCGAGTCGTCGGGTTCCGGCTTCATCGTGAGCAAGGACGGCTACATCCTCACCAACAACCACGTCGTCGAGGGTGCCGACCGCGTGAAGGTGCTGATGAGCGACCGGCGAGAGTTCAAGGCCAAGATCGTCGGCCGCGACCCGCAGACCGACGTCGCCGTGCTCAAGATCGACGGGTCGGGGCTACCCACCGTCGGGCTGGGCGACGACAGCAAGCTGCGCATCGGCGAGTGGGTGGTGGCCATCGGCAACCCGCTGGGGCTCAACTTCACCGTGACCGCGGGCATCGTGAGCGCGAAGGGGCGCAGCAATGAACTCGCGGGGCTCAACCGCGACACGTACAACATCACCGACTTCATCCAGACCGACGCGGCCATCAACCCGGGCAATTCAGGCGGCCCGCTGATGAACACGCGCGGCGAGGTAATCGGCATCAACTCGGCCATCGCCAGCCAGACCGGGTTCTACTCGGGCTACGGCTTCGCCATTCCGATCACGCTGGCCAAGACCGTGATGGACGACATCGTGGCGCACGGCCGCGTGCGGCGCGCCATCCTGGGCATCACCATCAATGACGTGAACGCCGAGGACGCGGCGGTGGCCGGGCTCAAGCAGATCGCCGGCGCCAAGGTGGGCGGCTTCAGCGGCGACGACTCGCCGGCACGCAAGGCGGGGCTCGAGGCGGGCGACATCATCATCCGCGTCGACGGCAAGGACGTCGACCGCGTGTCGACGCTGCAGCGCCAGGTGCGCCTGCACCAGCCGGGCGAGACCATCGAGGTGGACGTGGTGCGCTACGGCGACCGCAAGACGTTCAAGATCAGGCTGCTCGAAGCGCCCGCCGAGGCCACGCCGGTGGCGAGCGCCGAGGACAAACCGGTGGAGAGCGAGGCGGTGGCCAGCACCAAGCTGGGCATCAGCGCCGAGGCGATCAGCCCCGAGGTGGCCAGGCAGAACAAGATCACCGAGGAGTATCGCGGCCTGCGTGTGCTGACGGTGGACGCTGCGGGCCCGGCCGCGCAGAAACTGGGGTACGGTGACATCATCGTGAAGGTGATCCGCCCGGAGCCGCAGGCGACGCTCAAGACCAACGCCGACCTGCAGCGGGTGCTGGGGCGGATGAAGGACGGCGAGTACATCAGCCTGCTCGTGTACGCGGTGAGCCAGAACGGGGCGCCGGGGACGCGGGTGGTGAATATTCGGATTGGAGAGTAGGAATCTGACATCAGACGTCTGACGTCAGATGGCAGATGATCGAGGGCGTCGGTCCTGACGGGCCGGCGCCCTCGCCCTTTGACGGGGGACGGCCGCGTGGCCTAGTTTCCCTCGTACGCGGGAGTGGCGAAACTGGCAGACGCGCCAGACTTAGGATCTGGTGGGGTAACCCTTGCGGGTTCGAGTCCCGCCTCTCGCACTGTGGGCAGATTGAGGATATGGAATCCGGATATCGATTCTGGATTCCGATTTCGGAATTCGACGAGCGATCGGCCGGCGCTGCACCGCTAACGCGCTGCGGTCGTTGGACTTGACGCCGACCGTCATCGCGACACAGCGCATCGCAAGTCACAATCCGAAATCGCAATCCGAGTTCCAATTCCGAATTCCATATCCTATATTCTCTCTATAGTTGCCCCCGCCAACCGGCGTCTTGGTTGGCGGGGGATTCTTCCCTGTTCGCTCCTTATCGCCGGGCTCCGGCTGCACGCCATGGACATCGAAATCACCACCACGAAGGCAGAAGGCGCCGAGCGCCGCATTCAGGTCGCCGTTCCGGGCGCCACCGTCAAGGACGCCAAGAAGCGTGCGGCGCGCCGCGTCGCGCAGCAGGTGCGCATGCCGGGCTTCCGCGTGGGCAAGGCGCCCGCGGCGATGGTCGAGAAGAAGTACGCCGACGCCATCCAGCAGGAGGCACTCGAGCAGGTGATGCGCGAGGCGTACCAGGCGGTCATCGAGAAGGAGCAGTTGAAGCTCGTGACCCAGCCGCATGCGCACGACGTGAAGTTCGGTGAGGACGAGGCCCTGTCGTTCGAGCTGCACTGCGAGGTGCAACCCGACGTCACGCTCGCCAATGTCGAGGGCTTCAAGGTCAAGCGCCCGGCGTCGACGGTCACCGCCGAGCAGGTGAAGGAGCAGATCGAGCAACTGCGCGACCAGCGTGCCACGTGGACCCCGGTGGAGGAGAAGCCGGCCGAGGGCGACATGGTGGTGGTGATGCTCGCGATGGCCGACGATGGCGGCGTCCTGCCCGAGGGCAAGGAGTACCGCGTGGTACTCGGCGCCGGCCAGGCGATTCCGGCCATCGAGGAGCTGCTGATGGAGCTGACGCCCGGCGGCACGGTGGAGCGCGGGGTGCGGTGGCCCGACGACTTCCCCGACGAGGCGCAGCGCGGCAAGCTCAAGACGGTGCGCGCCGAACTGAAGGAAGTGAAGCGCAAGGAAGTGCCGGCGCTCGACGACGCGTGGGCCCGCGAGATGGGCGACTTCGACTCGCTCGAGGCGTTCACCGCGGTCGTGCGCACCGACCTCGAGGCGAGCGCGGTGCGCGAGGCCGACGCCACGGTGCGCCAGCTGCTGCTCGACGAGATCATCGGCACCAACGCCTTCGACGTGCCCCCGTCGTGGGTGTCGCATCTCGTGGAGTCGTACTCCAAGGCGTACGGCGTGCCGGCAGACGAGCTGGAGCGCTTCACCACCGAGTTCCGGGCGACGGCCGAGCGGCAGGTGCGCCGAGACCTGATCATCGAGACCCTGGCCGAGCGCGAGAAACTCACGGCGAGCGAGGTCGATGTCGATACTCGGATTCAGGAGATGGCCGAGAAGCGCGGCGTCAATCCGGGACAGGTGTACGCACAGCTGCAGAAGGCGGGGCGGCTGCGCGAGATCGAGCGGGGTATCACGGAAGACCGGGTGTTTGCGTGGCTCCTCGCGCGCAACACGGTTGAGCAGGCGTAACTCGGACGACGGCAGACAACGACAGAGAACGACAGAACGGCCATTTCCCAGCAGAACATCACGCAGAGGACTGCAGACTCAATGCCGATCATCCCCAACCCGTACGTGATTGAACGGTCGAGCCGCGGCGAACGCAGCTACGACGTCTATTCGCGCCTGCTGATGGACCGGATCATCTTCCTCGGCACGCCGATCAACGACGACGTGGCGAACATGGTCATCGCGCAGCTCCTGTTTCTCGAGGCGGACAACCCGGGGCGGGACATTCACCTGTACCTGAACTCGCCGGGCGGCAGCGTGAGCGCCGGGCTGGCGATGTACGACACCATGCAGTGGCTCAAGTCGCCGGTGAACACGATCTGCATGGGCATGGCCGCCTCGATGGGCTGCTTCCTGCTGGCGGGCGGGCGCAAGGGCAAGCGGTCGGCGCTGCCGCACGCGCGCATCATGATGCACCAGCCCTCGGGCGGGTCGTCGGGCACTGCGGCGGACATCGAGATCCAGGCCAAGGAGATTCTCTATCTCCGCGCCCAGATGAACGAGCTGATGTCGAAGCACACCGGGCGCCCGGTGGAGCAGATCGAGCGGGACTTCGACCGCGACTTCTACATGTCCGCGGAAGAGGCCAAGAATTACGGCATCATCGACCACGTGGTGTCGCCGCGGGAACTGGACCCGGAAGTCGTTGCCGCGGTGGCGGCGGTGACCGCCACGAAGTAGCGGACCACGCCGGGCATGGGACACGCGTCCCGCGCCCGGATGCAGTGATATTGCTTGCCCCCGGTTGGCTACGGGTGTTACTAACAAGGATGGTGGTGCGTTGGAAGGGCGTCACCCTCCCGCAGCACCTCCACGGCTGAGGCCCGATGAACTCGACGTCCCACGATCGTCACCTGCGCTGCTCGTTCTGCGGAAAGTCCAAGGACGCCGTCCGGAAATTCATCTCCGGGCCGTCCGTGTACATCTGCAACGAGTGCATCGCGCTGTGCAACGAGATTCTCGCCGAGGATGAGGAGCGCGAGGTCGGCGAGGCGGTGACGCGTGTGCCGGCGCCGCAGGAGATCAAGGACGTCCTCGACCAGTACGTGATTGGGCAGGAGCAGGCCAAGAAGGCGCTCGCGGTGGCGGTGTACAACCACTACAAGCGGATCAACAGCCCCAAGCGGGACGGCGATGTCGAGCTGGACAAGTCGAACATCCTGCTCATCGGGCCGACCGGCGTGGGCAAGACGCTGCTGGCGCAGACGCTCGCGCGCATCCTCGACGTGCCGTTCACCATCGCCGACGCCACGACGCTGACGGAAGCGGGCTACGTGGGCGAGGACGTGGAGAACATCCTGGTGCGGCTGCTGCAGGCGGGCGACTTCAACGTCGCCGAGTGCGAGCGCGGCATCGTGTACATCGACGAACTCGACAAGATTGCGCGCAAGAGCGAGAACCCGAGCATCACGCGCGACGTGTCGGGCGAGGGCGTGCAGCAGGCGCTGCTCAAGATCCTCGAGGGGACGGTGGCCAGCGTGCCGCCGCAGGGCGGCCGCAAGCATCCGCAGCAGGAATACATCCAGATCAACACCAAGGACATCCTGTTCGTCTGCGGCGGGGCGTTTGACGGTCTGGAGAAGATCATCGAGGCGCGCCTGGGCAAGCGGCAGATCGGCTTCAGCGCCGAAGACCAGCTCGCGGCCAAGGGCGGCAAGTCCAAGCACATCTTCCAGCACGTGGAACCGGACGACCTGCTCCGGTTCGGCCTGATTCCCGAGCTTGTGGGGCGCCTGCCGGTGTCGGTGCCGCTGGAATCGCTGGACGAGGAGGCGCTGGTGCGCATCCTCCAGGAGCCGAAGAACGCCATCACCAAGCAGTTCGCGAAGCTGTTCGAACTCGAGGACGTCAAGCTGACGTTCGACGACGGGGCGCTGAAGGCGATCGCCAAGAAGGCGCTCGACCGCGGCACGGGCGCGCGCGGCCTGCGCGCCATCGTCGAGGAGCTGCTGCTCGACACGATGTTCGACCTGCCCGGGCGCGACGACGTGGTGGGCGTGACGGTCACGGAGGCGACGGTCACCAACAAGCAGCCCCCGCTGCTGGACCTCTCGGCGAAGCGGCAGAAGAAAGAGGCGTAGGGGTAGACGGTAGACGGTAGACGGTAGACGGTAGATGGTAGATGGCTCAGGGCGGGGGTCTCCCCCGCCCTATCGTATATCGGTATCCGAATTCGCCGTCCTCAATCGCAATCCGGATTCCATTTCCTATATCTTTAGGGCATGACTCAGCGCTTCCTCCGCGACACCGAAGTGATCGAGACGGCCGACCGCCTGCCGGTGTTGCCGCTGCGCGACGTGGTGCTCTTTCCGCACGTCGCGATGCCGCTGCTCGTGGGGCGCGCCGGGTCGCTGGCCGCGCTGGAGGCCGCCGAGGCATCCGACAAGATGGTGCTGCTGCTGACGCAGCGCGACAGCACCGTGCAGGAACCGGCGGCGGCCGACCTGTACCGCATCGGCACGCTGGCGCGGGTGCTGCAGTACACGCGGCTCAACAACGGCGCGGCGCGCGTGCTGGTGGAGGGCCTGGCGCGCGCCGAGGTCGTCAAGTTCGTGGCCGGCGCCAAGCTGCTGCGCGCCAGCGTGCGGGCGCACCCGTACACCTCCGCGCCCGGCGACGGGGCCGAGGGCGAGGCGCGCAAGGCGCTGGCGTTGTTCGAGGAGTACGTGACGCAGCATCGCCGCATCCCGGCGGAGGTGACGGCGCTCGTGCAGGGGGCGTCGAGCCTCGAACGGCAGGGCTGCGGCATTGCCGCCCACCTGGCGGTGCGCCACGAGACGCGGCAGACGTTGCTGGAGGCACCGCGGCTTGCCGACCTGTTCCGGGCGCTCAGTGAGCTGACCGTCGGCGAAACCGAGCTGCTGCGCCTCGAGCGCAAGATCGAGGACGACGTGCGCGGGTCGCTGTACCAGAACCAGCGCGAGTTCTACCTGCAGGAGCAGCTGCGCGCCATCCACCGCGAGCTGGGTGACGAGGAATCGGACGACCTCGCCGACCTCGAGGCGCAGCTGAGCGCCCGGGCGCTGCCGGAGCAGGCGCGTGCGCGCGCCGACCGCGAACTCCGCCGCCTGCGGCGCATGTCGCCGATGTCGCCCGAAGCGGCGGTGGCCCGCAATTACGTGGAATGGCTTGCTGCCCTGCCGTGGAACGAGCGCACCGACGACGTGCTGGACGTCGCGCGCGCCCGGGCGATCCTCGACGAGGACCACTACGGGCTCGACGAAGTGAAGGAGCGAATCGTCGACTACATCGCCGTGCTCTCCCTCGTCGGCAAGCTCGAGGGGCCGATCCTCTGCCTCGTCGGCCCGCCGGGCGTGGGCAAGACGTCGCTGGGGCGCAGCGTCGCCCGCGCGCTGGGACGCAAGTTCGTGCGCATGTCGCTGGGCGGCGTGCGCGACGAGGCCGAGATCCGCGGCCACCGGCGCACCTACATTGGCGCGCTGCCCGGGCGCATCCTGCAGGCGATGCGCCGCGCGGAGAGCGTGAACCCCGTGATCCTGCTCGACGAGGTGGACAAGCTGGGCGCCGACTGGCGTGGCGACCCGTCGGCCGCGCTGCTCGAGGTGCTCGATCCCGAGCAGAACCGCGCGTTCAACGACCACTTTCTCGAGATCGACTACGACCTCTCGCAGGTGCTCTTCCTGACGACGGCCAACACGCTGGCCGGCATTCCCGACCCGCTGCGCGACCGCATGGAGATCATTCGGCTGCCCGGGTACCTCGACCAGGAGAAGTTCGCCATCGCCCAGCGCCACCTGATGCCGCGCCAGTTTTCGCAGCACGGCATTGCGCCGTCGTCGGTGACGTGGGCGGCCGACGCGCTGCCGGCCATCCTGCGGCAGTACACGCGCGAGGCGGGCGTCCGCGAGCTGGAGCGGCGGCTCGCGCGGTTGGCGCGCAAGGTGGCCCGCCGCCGCGCGGAGCACCCGGCGGAGGCGCATCCGCACGACACCATCACGGCGGCCGACCTGCGGCCGATGCTCGGCGTGGCGCCGTACGACCCCGACGAGGTGACACTCGAAGACCGCGTGGGCGTGGCGCAGGGGCTCGCCTACACGCAGGTGGGCGGCGAGCTGCTGGAAATCGAGGTGAGCGTGGTGCCGGGCAAGGGCCGCGTGCAGCTCACCGGCACGCTGGGCGACGTGATGAAGGAATCGGCGAACGCCGCGCTGAGCTACATCCGGTCGCGCGCCGACGTGCTGGGCGTGCCGGCCGACTTTGCGCGGACGCGCGACGTGCACGTCCACCTGCCGGCGGGTGCCACGCCCAAGGACGGCCCGTCGGCCGGCATTGCGCTCGCCGCGGCCATCGTCAGCGCGCTCACGGGCCGACCAGTGCGCGGCGATGTCGCGATGACCGGCGAGATCACCCTGCGCGGCCGCGTGCTGCCGATTGGCGGGCTCAAGGAAAAGGCGGTGGCGGCGCACCGGAACAAGGTGGAACACGTCATCGTGCCGGCGTCGAACGTGCGCGACCTCGAGGAATTGCCGGCCGAGGTGCGCAGTGCCGTGAAGTTCCACCCGGTGAAGACCATGGACGAGGTGCTCGCGCTCGCCCTGCGCACGCTGCCCGCGCCGACGCCGGCACCTCGCAAGCGGCGGAGTGACGCCGATGCGGCGCACGGCGGCGCGGCGGTCGTGCCGGATGTGGCGCACTGATGACGCGCACACGGGCAGGGGAAGGGACACGGAAGGCGACGCAGGATGCTCCTGTGGCGCCCGCAACCGCGGCGAGCAAGGACCCGCTGGTCATCCGCCACCTGGAGTTCCTTGGCGGCATGGTGGAGGCGGCGGGATGGCGGCCGCCGCCGGGCATGCCCGAGGTGGCGTTCAGCGGACGCTCCAACGTGGGCAAATCGTCGCTGCTGAACATGCTGGTGCGCCGCCGGGCGTTTGCGCGCGTCAGCAAGACGCCCGG
>Ga0334722_10006674_pt1 | contig 11344 bp, 1 predicted proteins | sample C3_bottom_MG_FD_207210 | JGI IMG/M metagenome (GOLD analysis project Ga0334722, IMG submission 207210) | Sediment microbial communities from Yellowstone Lake, YNP, Wyoming, USA - C3_bottom | ecosystem: Environmental > Aquatic > Freshwater > Lake > Sediment | place: USA: Wyoming | collected...
CCCCGAGAAGGTGCGGGTGGGAGTGGCGGCGGTCCCCACCCCGTGCGGGTCGTGGCACGTCACGCACGCAAGCAGCGTCCCCGCCGTCCGCGCCGCAGGAGATTTCGTCGTCAGGTCCCCGGTCAGCGGCGACGCGACCGTTCCCCCCATCGGCATCGAAGCGTCCGCGTTCACCTGGTACCAACGATCCTTGCTCGTACCCACCGACTCCGTCGCCGTCGGGTGCGTGTGCAGCGCGTTGTCCTTCCCCACCCCCCACGCCCCGTTCACGATCCGGGCGTGACGCGGAGGAAGCGCCGTCTGCGAGTGGCATTGCGTCAGGCAGAAGTGGTCCAACCCGCCCGTCTGCGTGTAGTTCGTCGCCGCGCCGTCCAGGCGCCACGGGTTCGTCCCGTCCTTCGCCGTCCCGATGTGCGCCCCCGTCTCGTCGTGGCACGTCTCGCAACGCACCGGCGGAACCTGGTCCGTCAGCCCCGAGTCCGTCGTCGTCGACGCGTTGTCGATCCCCGAAGCCCCGTGCCCGTTCCCGTAGTACGACACGTCGATGTTCGGAGCACGGTCCCCCGTGCCGTTCAGGTTCTGCCACCCCTGCACCCCGTTGTTGTGGCACGTCACGCACGGAACCTTGTACGACGCGTTGTCCCAGTTCCCCTGCGTCCGAACCAGCGTGTCCCCCGTCCCCTGAGAGGAGGCGGTTGTACTGTGGCAGTTCACGCACACCTGCGTGGTCGCAAGCGTGGCCCCAACGTACCCGTTGTCCCCCGCCGTCGACCGCAGGTCCTTCGCGTTGTTCGCGTGCAACCCGCCCGGTTTCAACTCGTACGCCGTGTGGCAGCCCGTACCCTCCGCGCAGTTCCCCCCCGCACTGAACGCCGACACCCCGGGGCCCCACGCGTTGTCCAGGTGCGCCGGGTGGTTCTTCGTCGCAAACCGCGTCCCCGGCGTCGTGTCCCCCGTCCCCGTGTCGTGGCACGCACCGCACGTCACCGCGATCGTGTTGTCCCATTTCGGCGAGGCCGCCGAACCGCCCCATCCCGCGTTCAACGACGCGTTCCCGCCGTGGCAATACAGCCCCGCGCACGTGCCCGTCCCCCCGTTCCCGGGAGCGGCTTGCGAATAGGCGTTCGCACCCGCGTACGTCGGAGTCCCGGGGTTCCACGTGTTGTCGAAACGGATGTCCACCAGCGTGTAATACGTCCCCGGCCACGCCGCCCCCGCGGTCACGCCGTTCTGGTTGTGAGTGTAATTGAAGTGACACAGCGTGCAGTCGTACTGCCGGCTCGTCGAGGTCCCCGACGGCGTACCCACGTGCTTGGCGTGGACCGCGGACATCGATTTGGTGAACGTCCCACCCGAAACGCCCGGGTAGCTGTGGCAAGCGTTGCACGCCAGCGGCATCAACCCGTCCACCGTCGCGATGTTCCCGTCCTGGTTGTGCGAGTGGCACCCCGAGCAGTCCTTCCCCGCCTCGTTCCCGGAATACCCGGGAGCGTTGTGCCGGCCCGCGATGTTCCGCGTCATCGGCTGCCCCGGGTTGCTCGCGCTCGCGTGGCACACCACGCACAACTGATCCGACGCGTTCGTGTTGTACAGCGACGCGTTCAACTCGTTCCCCGACCCCGGATCGTACGCGTTGAACGAGTTCGCCCCCGTCTTTGCGAACAGCCGCACGTTCGGCACCGTCACGCCCGTCGTCACCGTGATCGTCGGGTTGATCATCCACAGGTTCACGCCCGTCGACCCCGTGGACACGTTCACCATCCCGTGCGGCTCGTGGCACTGGTCGCAGTTCAACCCCGTGAACGACCCCTCCAGCCGACCCGCGTACCCCGCGTTCCCGTGCGTGTTCACGCTCTTCTTCGTCGCCGGGGAACTCCCCGACGTCGTGTGGCACGCCGCGCACAGCCCCGACACCGTCGTGATCCCCGTCACACCGTTCACGTTGTCCAGCAGCCGGTTCCCGGTGAAGGAGTTGTCGTTCACGTTGTTGATGTGCTGGAGAGTCGTCTTGTGGCAATCCCCGCACGTGCGGTTCGCCGCCGGGTTCCCCGACGCGTACGCCCCGCTCCCCGTCGGACGGTTGTGCCCCGCCGCGTTCGCACCGTACGTCGCGTTGTCCCCCGCCACGTTCGGCGCGACCCGCCCGCTCCCGTTCGCATAGGTGTACGCCGGCGTGCTCCCGTGGCACGTCAGGCAGTCCACCGACGACGCCGTGGCCCAGTTCGCCTTCGCCGTCGCCACCCCGGACCCGTGGCACGGGTCGCACGTCTGCGTGAGGGCGAGGGTAGTGGCCGTGTTGTCCAGGCGGGATGTCCGAAGATCGACCGTCCCGTTCACGTGCGTGTTGTCCGTGTTCGCCGTGTGGCAATCCGTGCATGCGGCGATCCTCGGGCCGATGACGTCGCTCATGTGGCGCGCGTGCGAACCGCTGGTCGGCCAGTTCGACGCCTTCCCCGGGTAGTTCGTCGCACCGCCGGGACCGCCGTGGCAGGAACCGCACAGCGCCGTGTTCGGCGTGCCCCATACCGGAAGGTTCGGCGCACCCGCCTGGTTCGCACCGCCGGTCAGCGCGGGCGTACCGGTGCCGTGGCAGTAGTTCACCGTGCAGTTGCCGAATCCGTTCCCCACGACGTGCGCGTTCCCCTGGCTGTACACCGTAGGAAGCAGCGACACCAGCCCCACCGTGCCGAACGACAGGTTGACGCCGTTATCCGCGTGGGTCGCCGCGCCTCTGCCCAATCCACTGTGGCAAACCGAACAGGCAATGGCATAAGGAGAGGAGTTCACATGCTTCGTGTGGCTCCCCGAAGCGATCCAGTTCCCGGGATTGTCCGTCACGCCGTCTCCGCCGTGGCAGGTGCCGCACTTCCCCGAAAGCGCGTTGTCCCAATAGGGGGTCTTGTATTCCCCCGCCAGCCCGGTCAGTGATCCGCCCGACGCCGTCTGGCCGATGCTGTGGCAATACAGGTTCGAGCAGTACCCCCAGGACCGGTGACCGGCCGTCGTGTTGTCGTCGGTGGGCGGCTGTGTCCCCGTACCCACGCTGTAGGCCGGGGTCGAACCGTACCGGTTCGGCGATCCGGCGAAGCTCCAGTTCACGAACCCGTTCTTGTGGTTCGCATTCGCATTCGGCCATGTCGTGGCGGAATACCCGGTCACGTCGTGGCACCGGGAACAGGCGTACTGCAACGTTCCGACATGGGTGGAGTGCATCCCGGTCGACATCGTGTTGTCCGCCCCCGCGGGCCGGGAGGTGGCGGTCCGGCCGTCGTAGGAGTGGCACGTGTAGCAATCCCACAGCGTCTGGTTCAGCCAGTACCGCGTGTAGGGAACCGGGGTCCCGGATTTGTACTGGTTCGCCGGGGCTCCGTAATACGGGCTGTGGCAGTTGATGTTCGAGCAGGAATCGTCCACGACGCTACCGCCTGCGACCGCCCCCGCGAGCGGTCCTCCGGACCAGGCGGCGGCGGCTCCCGTGTACCAGTTGTGGTTCGCGATGTTGTTCATCACCGCGTTGTCGTTCCCCACCTGGTTGTGCGTGGGCCCGGACCCCGGCGTGCCCGTGTGACACTCGGCGCATCCCCCCGTGGACCCCGTGAACGGATCGTGCCCCGAACTGTCGATCCCGCTTGCGGGCCGGGAGCGATGGTTCCCCAGCCCCGCGGGAACCGCGTAGTTGTCCACGGTCGACGGCCAGATCCGGTTTCCGGCGAACGGCGAATACGGAGGGGCGCCGCTGGCCACGGACGGTTCCCCGTGGCAGGAGTTGCACGAGGGGGAGAAGTCCCCATTGTGGGCGTGGCACGAAGTACACCGCGCCGGGGGCGATCCGGACTTGTTGTGCGTGGCCGAATAGCCGGATCCTCCCGTGTTGAAGTAGAGCGCCCCTCCGGACGCGGCATGGCACGTCTGGCAGATCCCAGTGTAGGGAGCGGTACTCTTCACGTAGTCGCCCCAGTCGTAGACCGAGTCCCACCCCGATGCGCCGTCGAGGTTCACCGTGCTGAACGTGGTCGGCCGCACCGCCACCGGCTTGCCGTAGGCGCCGTCGGACAGCTGGGTCACGTTGTCCTGGATCATGTAGTGGTTCGCGTCCCCGTGCGGGTCGTGGCAGTCCACGCAGAACGTCCCGCCCATCGTGCTCGCGGTATGCTTGTTCTGCACCCAGGTGCCGTAATGGTTCTGCTCGACGATCCGGGTCGCCTTCGTCGGGTTCGCACCCGTCGCCGAATGGCAATCCAGGCAGATCAGGTTGTCGTCCTGCTGTGCGCCCGGGTCCTTGTTCGTGTCCGAAAAATCGGTCAGCCCGGAGTACGTCCGAAGGCGGAACGGGTTCACCGCGTTGTCGTGCCCCGCAAGAGTCGTGTGGCAATTCGATGTGCAGGTGGCGAACCGGGTCCCCGCCCCGGGGTTCCCGGAAGCATAGGCGGTCGTCCGCCCGTGGCCCGACCCGTTGATGGCACCGTTCCACTGATCGGCATTGATCTTCGCCATCCCGTTGTCCCAGGAGTACTGGTCGACATCGGATGCGGCGGGCACGCCGCCCGTGTTCATGTGGCAGGCGTCGCACCCGTACGGCCCCTGTCCCCATGCCGCGAGGTTGGGACCGGAGTTCCAGCCGCCGTGGCAGACGGCGGCCGAGCAGTTCGGCGTGGACCAGGAGAACGCATGGCGGGCGATGTTGTCGTTAACGACATCGTAAATTCCGTTTCCGTGGTTCGAGCGTCCGGTGATCGTGTTCCCCGTGGTCGTGGTCGCCCAATGGCACACCTGGCAGGCGAACTTGTCCGCCAGATGCTTCTGGTGCGAGTTGATTTTTGGAGAGCCGTTCGCGTACGCCGGCATCCCCACCGAAATGCCCGCCTGTCCCGAAGCGCCGTGACAGGCGTTGCATGCGAGCGGCCCGGCCGTCTTCCAGTCGGGAACCCCCAGAGCGCCGTTGTCGAACGGAGGCGCCATGCGGTTCCCGGGGGAGTGGCAATAGATGTTCGAACACGTCCCCGTCGTGGAACCGCTGTCCCCCACTGTCGCCGTTCCGCTGTACGAACCCGACGCCACCCGCGCGTCGGTCGTGTCGAACGTGACGTTCGACTGCCGGTTCAGGTGCGCCGACCGGCTCGCGATCGTCGACCCGTCGTTCGTCGTCTGGTAGTGGCACTTCCGGCACGAGATCCCGTACCCCGTCGCCGTATTGTCGGCGTGTTTCGCGTGCGCGAACGTCGTCGGCGGGTCGTTCGCCAGGACCTTGTGGCAAGTGCCGCACGCGCCGGAGGAGGCGTTGTTCCACGCCGGGGTCGTGTTGCTCCCCGCCGGCCACGACGCGATCGCCGCCGAGTTCCCGTGGCACGTCAACCCCGCGCACGTCCCTGTGCCGCCGACTCCCGGTGCGTAGACGTTGTCCGCCAGCGTGTTGTCGGCCGAAACGCCCGCGTAGCGCGGTCCATTCCCGTTCGGCGGGTTCCAGGTCCCGTCGAACTTGATGTTGACGTTTGTGGACTGGAACTTCGAGAGCCACTCACCCGCGTTGTTCACACCCGACTGGTTGTGCGTGTACTTGTAGTGGCAGGTGCTGCAAGGGAATGCGTATCCCCCCGTATTGTCGGACGCCACGTGCTTGTCATGCACCGGGCTCAGGATGTGGGTGCCGCCGATCACCGCCTGGCCGGGGAAGGTGTGGCAGCTGTTGCAAACCGGGGCGAAACTGCTCCCGCCGGTCGTGGAGGAGTGGTTGTGGCACGACGTGCAGACCGTCCCCACTTGAACGTTTGCATCCTTGTGCTCCTGCACGTCGCCGAGGATCGTCCCCGGGGTGGACGTGCTTCCGAGCGGTTTGGCGTGGCAGTTCGGGTTGTCGCAGACGCTCGCACGGGACGTGGTGTTGTCGGACCGGAAGAAGTCGGCGGTCGACTGGTAGATCGTCTGCTTCCCCAGGATGGTCCCGCGAACCATCCTGATGTTGTTGTCGATGCCGTTGCCGTGCATGTCGTGGCAATGGAGGCAGGAAGCGGAGCCGCTGGTCGACCCGATCGTCCCTTGGTGGACGTGTTTGTCGCTGTGGCAGGATGAGGAGCAGTTCGACTCGGCGCTGTATGCGATCGCGTTTTCCGCCGCATCGTCGATCACGCCGTCATAGTTGTCATCCCGGCCGTTCGAGGCGAGGTTTTCCGTCAATGTCGCCGTGGCGGGAGACACCCCTCCCGTGATCCGCCTCGGGTTGGTTTGATCCCTGTGGGAAACCGCGGAGTCGTGGCAGTTGGTGCACTGCTGGCTGATCCCTGCCTTGCCGTGTCCCTTGGACGAGAAGGTCGTGCCGTCATGGCAAAGGTTGGTGCAGTTCGCCGGGTCGACGTTGTTGTTCGCCTGGGAGATGGATGTCCGTGCCGGTTCGTTTCGCTCCCCCATCAGGTTGTACTTCACGGAAGAGTAGTGCGTCTCGTGGCAGTCGACGCACTTCGAGGATTTCAACGCGATGCCGCTCGGTTCCTTGATCGAAACGTTATCGAAAGCACCCCATCCGTAATGCCCCATCCGGTACCCCGAGGTTCCGGGGGCGCTGCCGGCATGGCAGATGTTCGCACAGAACGTATTCGTCGCGTGGTTGTCGGTCGGGCTCCAGGAAGAGGAGCCGCCCCGAAGCATGAACGGGTTCGCCGTGCGGAGAGCGTTGTCGGGCGAGATATGATTCGGGTATCCGCCGGGCACTCCAGAGGTGCTTGTGTATCCCGGGTTCGTCACGTCGTGGCAATCGACGCACCCGATCTGGTCTCCGGGTCGGGTCCAGGAGTTGTCCCAGTTGGACATCCATCGGGTCGTGTTCGTGCTGGGGGAGAGGGTCACGTTTCTGTTGGAATCGACGGAGAATCCCCGGTCCACCGGGTGCTGTGACGGTTTTCCGGCGAAATGATCGAGGGAATCCCGCATATAGGTAGACCGCCCGGTGTTGTAGTGGCAGAAGGTGCAGCCGAAGGCCGAGGGTGGGGTGTTGCCGTTTTTCGTTTTCATGGTGGGAAGACTTCGCACCCCGGCTCGGATCAGGCTGGTGTTCTGCTCGACCAGCAGGACATTCGTCGTATGGCAGTCATCGCAGGTGTTCTCGAGGTCCGGCTGCTCGTTGTGAAGCAGCGCAGTCGCGTTCGAGGGAAGAAAAATCAGAATCCCGCCAAGAACCAAGGAGATGAGAACCAGAGAATAAAACCTTTTCTTTCCCGGTATCATGCGGCTACCTCCATGGTCTGGCTCCATATGCGGTCCCTGGATATCGCCCTCATCGGATCAATACGATTCTCTGCGAAAAATTGTCACAGGTTATTTTCTCCCCCCGCTGCGGTGGCAACGGTTGCAGAATGGTCCCTTCCGAATCTCCCCCTGGCCGAAAAACGGGAAACCTCCGGGAAGATGCGGTGTATGGCAACTTTCGCACGTAACACGCCCCCGGTCGTCCAGCAACGAATTGTCGCTCGCCGCGATGCGCGCCACCATGCCGGAAGGGTGTGCGTCCCGGAACTTCTGGTCCCTCCGGGTGACTTTCGCCAGCGGAGGGTGGCATTCGAGACAGAAAGCGTCCACGTCGGTCGCGTCGCGGACGGCGACACGGATTTCCACCGGGTTGTCCGCGACGAAGATCGTCGAGATCCCGAGGATCCGCCGGACCGAACCTGCGGAAAACCGTTTTTCGATGACGACGCTCTGCTTGCCCGGCGGAACCCCGGTTACGGAGAAGGTTCCGCCCGCCTGGATGGCCGTGCGGCGATCCCCCACCGTAACCGTCGCACCTTCGACCGGAACGGAAAGCCCCGAAGACACCGCGACCCCGCGCACGGTCGTCACGGGCCCGACAGGAGGGGGAGGCACGGATGCTTTGGGTGCGCAGGCAGCCATGCCGGCGCAATACGACAGAACGGCGAACAACAGGATACGGATCCGCGACTTCGTTCCGACGTTCTTCATGGTGGATTTCTGGAAGTGTGACACGCCCCGTTACAGAACTGGCCGGAGTTTGGCGACGCGGCGTCCCCCCGGAGCATCCGGTTCGTGTTTGCACCGAGCAGATCGATCGGTGCATTGGTGCCGTGCGGATCGTGGCATGACACGCACAGACCGTACCGGGTGTTGTTGTCCGGGTAGCTACCGGAGGCGTTCGTGGTGATGTCGTTTACATCCCAAGGACTGCGCGAACGGTAGAACTGCGTCGGGTAATCCGATATGGCGGGATACCAGTAGTACGCCTTTGGATTCGACACACTGCCGCCGTCTCCGAACCGCAAAACACGGTCCGACGGCTGCGGATTCCCGGGAACGATGGGATGCTGGTTGTGCGCGTTGGCGGGGTGGCAGCCGGTCGCCTGGTTTCCGCACTTCTGGTCGAACGCGAGCGCGAACTCATACTTGTTCGACGGGTTCGATCCCGGAAAGCCCGCCGGGAAGAACGCGGAGCTCAGGTGAGCGGTGTTCTGGTTCCTTCGGTTGTTCCCATCCTCGGTCTTCCCCGGCCAAAACTGCGTGTTGATGTTTGCGGGTGGCGGCCCCGCTCCGGCCGATCCGTCCGTCTTGTGGTCGGCGGAGGTGACGAAGCTCGTGTCGTGGCACGCCTCGCATTCGATGTTGATCGTCTTCGGACTGGTCATCCCGTGACCGCTGCTGGTCCAATAGGTGCCGACGTTCGGAGCTGCTGCGGCGGTCGCCACCCCGTCCGGCCCGTGGCACCCCTTGCACGCGGTGGGCGCGAACCCCGCCTTGTGCGGGTGGCACGTCGTGCACCGGTTCGTCCGCGTCGCGTGCGACCCGAGGTTGTCCGCCGTCCGGCTGTAGGCCGTCGTCTGCGTGTGGCACACCTCGCACGGGCCCCAAGGGGCGCCGTTCCCCTGGTTTGCGTAGGAGTAGACACCCGCCGTCGTCGAGTAACCCGCCAAAGAGTTGAACCCAACAGCCAGGACGTTCGCGTCGGTGCGCTTCGGGCGCGATTTGACGTCGCTGCCCGCGTTGGAGTCGGTGTTGTCGCTCGGCGCGTTGATCCCGCTGCGGATCATCATGTACCGGTCCGCCCCGCTCTTCCCGTCCCCGTGCGGATCGTGGCAGTCGACGCACTTCCACGGCGTCACCGGCCAGTTGTACTTCACCCCCGTGATCCCCCGCGCGTGGACCTGGGCGTCGATCGTCCCCCCGGTCCCCTTCGCCGCGTTGTCGTGTCCGCTGCGCTGCGCCGACGATCCGTGACACCCGAGGCACAGGGCGTCCGTGTTGTCGGCCCACGCCCCGGTGAACCCGCCCGTCCCGCCGAATCCTCCGAGCGTCCCGTCGGTCGTAGAGCCAAGGCGGAACGGATCGTTCACACTCTTCGTCGTGTGGGAGGCGGCCTGCGAATGGCAGACGTAGCAGGCCACGGGTGCCGTCGTGTAGTTCGAGAACCCGGCCGGAAGATTCCCCGACCCGGGATAGCTGCTCCCGGAGCGGCCGTGGCCCGAGTGGAGGTACTCGTTGTTGTCGACCGGGTTCGGAGCCCCGGGCGTGCCGTAGTCGTTCTGCGGCTTGTAGATCTGCTCGGTCCCGGAGTGGCAGTCGAAGCACCCGTTGGCGAGCGTACCGCCCCACTGGGGACGCTGCAGAAGCGGCTTTCCGGTGCCGTGGCAGCTGACGTCGCATCGCTTGTTGTTCTGCTGGCTCGTGTTGTCGACATTGTACGAGCCGGAGGCGGTCGTCCCGTCGAACACGACGTCGCGCGAGCCGTTCACATGGTAGGCGTTGACGGTTCCCTTGATCGTGCGGGCGGTCTGGTACGTTCCCGCGGCCGTGTTGAAGTGGCACACGGAGCATTCGTACCCGCCGTTCACGACGTGCACCGCGTGGGAGTTGGCGGTCGCCGAGCCGGCGGCGCCTCCGGCGTAATTCGGCATGCCGTATTGCGGCGTGCCTTGGGTGGTCCCGGTTCCGTGGCAGGAGTTGCACCCGAGGGGAACCGGAGTCACCCCCCATTGCACGTTGCGGTAGTAATCCCCGGCGCCGCCCATCGTGTTGTCGGAACCGCCGTTGGAGTGACAGTAGATATTGGTGCAGGTGAGGCGGCCGGTCGAGACGACATCCGGAGGGTCGGCGACCCCGAGGGCCGAAAAATCGTACGCGACGTTATAGGCCCCGGTATTGTGCACGCCCGTCTGGGTCCGGCTTCCCAAGGCGCTGGTCGCATGGCACACCTTGCACTCGAAAGAGTAGACCGAGAAGGAGTTCGGCGCCTGGCCGTCCCCCCGGCCGACATGCATCGCATGGGGATCCCGGGTGGTGTATGCCCCAAACGTCGGTGTGGCGCTCCTGTCCGGAGGATACGGGTTCGGCGGAAAGCCGTGGCACCCGGCGCAGTTCGCGTCGATGTAGTTGTGGTTGTGGCAGGAGACGCACGGAACGTTGCCGTAGGCCGGTGCGTTGCTGTGCTCCGCGACCGTGGTCGGGGGTTTCGGGATGCGCGAGGTCTCGGTGTACCAAGACCCGATCTGGCTGTACTGGATCGGCTGCGTGGAAGTGTTCGAATAGGTGTGGCAGGAGACGCAGATCCTCCGGCTGGACGTGTTGTCGTGGGAGCCGGTCGACTGGTTCGCCATCAACTCGCTGCCGTAGAGGGGTGAGAGCGACGTGACGTCGCCCGCATTGGGAAGATCCGCGCGGATGAAGACGCGCCAAGTGTCGGAATATTGATGCGGGTCGTGGCAGTCCCGGCAGGAGAGCTTGTCTCCTTTCCGGAACGCGCTCCCCGAGGCGTCGGGATCCTTGTACTTGAAGTAATGTCCGCCGGTCTTCAGCAACTGGGCGTTGTCGTTCGGGTTCAGGTTCGGGTTGGCGCCTTTCTGGTACGTGTTGTCGGGCGGGTTGTTCTCGTAATACCCGGGGGTCCCCCGGGGACCGTCGCCTCCGAACGCGATGTCCTGCGGCTTGTGGTTGTTGGAAAACGCCGAAGCGGCCGGGATGTCGTCGATGTTCCCCGTGCTGTGGTTGTCGTGGCAGTCGTAACACGGAATCGTCGGGGCATGCACATAGTTGATCCGGTACGTCCCCCCGCCGTTCACCTCGAGCAGGGAGCGGTAATCGGAGAGGCTTCGGGCCCACAGCGAGGAGATGTCGGCCCCGTGCGGGATATGGCAGGCGGAGCAGACCCCGGACGGGGCGATCACGGACGACTGGGTGTAAGGGCCCGCCGCCGAAAAATCGTGCGGGCTGCCGGCAACCCCCGCCAGGAGGGTGGCGGCGGAAAACAGGGACACCGCTCCCGCGGCGGCGAGAACCGCGAGGAGGGCGATGCGGGATGCGCCGCTTCGCAAGGTCAGCGTTCTTTCCGTTTCACCGGTTTCTCCACCACGCC
>Ga0334722_10006675_pt1 | contig 11344 bp, 14 predicted proteins | sample C3_bottom_MG_FD_207210 | JGI IMG/M metagenome (GOLD analysis project Ga0334722, IMG submission 207210) | Sediment microbial communities from Yellowstone Lake, YNP, Wyoming, USA - C3_bottom | ecosystem: Environmental > Aquatic > Freshwater > Lake > Sediment | place: USA: Wyoming | collected...
TAGACCGGCGTTTAGCCGAGCGGCGGATATTCCCTGCAGTAGATGTACAGCGGTCGGGCACCCGGAAGGAAGAGCTTTTATTTACTCCGGATGAACTGGATTTTGCCTGGAAATTAAGAAATGAACTCTCAAACTTAACCCCGGTGGATGCGGCGGAGCACTTAATTAATCTTATTAAAAAGACCAAGGGTAATGAAGACTTAATTGCCCGCTATATGAGGAAGGGACGGGCATGAGAATTGTAGTTGCCAAAAAGAACGGCGAGTTTTTTGATTTCCCTCTTTATCCTGCAGGCCGTACCGGCAATTTTTTTACTCCTATAAACGAGGAGGAACTAATAAAACTTCCTTCGGGAGCAGGATTAGTTTTGATTCCTGATAGCTTTGCCCTTGGCTTTGACCGGAAGGGAAATTTAGTAAAAACTAAATACCAGGCAGTAGCGGCTCTGCTCCCTCAGGGCTACACGCGCTTGTTTTTGCCGGCATATCTTAAAAAAAATGAAAAAATTCTGCCCCTTTTCGGTTATACGGCAGTGGTTGCCCGGCGGGGAGAACTTTATGTAGCGGCCCAAAAAACCGATAGTCCCGAGAGCTGGTCTCCCGAAAATTATAACTTGCCGGAGTTAAGAGACAAAATTTCTGAAGCCAAAAAAGCATTTCCGGAAAATCGGTTACTCAACCATTTAGAAAACTGTGCTATAAACTACCAATGCTTTACTGCCCAGAACCTGTTTTACCGGCGCTGGGAGAGCGGTATTCCGGTGTCGCCGGCCTGTAACGCCCGGTGCCTGGGGTGTATTAGCCTGCAGCCTGCCGACTGCTGTCCATCTCCCCAGGAGAGGATAAAATTTGTTCCGACCACAGAGGAAGTAGCCGCATTAATTCGCTTTCATTTAGAGGGAGCGGGCCCGGAGGGAATTGTAAGCTTTGGGCAGGGTTGTGAAGGAGAACCCTCACTTCAGGCCCAAGTAATTGCCGGAGCTATCCGACAAGTCCGGCAGGATTTCTCCAGGGGTACTATTAATATAAATACTAATGGCGGTAATTTTGAAGGGTTAAAAGAAATTATCGATGCCGGGGTGGATAGTCTTAGAGTAAGTATGATAAGTGCCCGGGAAGAAGTCTACGATAGTTACTATCAGCCGGTAAATTATCATTTAGCGGACGTTAAAAAAACTATTAAATATGCCAAAGAAAAAGGGAAGTTTGTGTCGCTAAATTATTTAGTATTTCCGGGATTAACCGATACCGAGCCGGAGTACCAAGCGCTATCATCTTTTATCCGGGAATGTCGTCCGGACATGGTGCAGTTTCGTAATTTAAACATTGACCCAGATTATTTGAAGACTAAGATAAACTTTCCACCAGAACCTTTAGGGCTAAACAATTTAATTTTGCGGCTTAAAACTAACTTTCCCGGGCTTATCCTGGGGAATTACTCCCGGCCGCTTACGAATAAAGGAAGCTATAGTTAAATTAAAGGCCCCATTACCAGAAGCTTTTTTGAAATTACGGTAGCTAAAATAATATATCACTTTCCGGGAATTAAAAGATAACGGCTACTGCTAAGAATTTGAAACTAAAAATACTAAGAAAAGCTGCCCGGATTTAATTTTGTCAATAACGTAAGCCCAAAGAAAAAATTGTTGAAATAGTGAGGAATTTACTTGACATTAAAAATACAATAGGTTAAATTAAAGAAAAATATTTAATAGTATTAATTATTAATTATAGCAAAGTAAAGCGAGTACACCTCAGGAGGTTGTAGCCAAGTTTTATGTTATAGTGGCAATTAGGGTTTGGCTTTACACCCCATACTTGATAACTAAGCCAATGGAGCAACTTAACTCGTGGGCCGAAAAGATGGCTGCAGGGGATATGGATTTTGAAGGTTAGAAAAAGGAGGAATTATTTTTGAGTCAAGCGGTCTTTAAACAGCGAAACGGCTTAATGGCGGTAGTTTTAGTTACTGATTGCGGTTTAATTACTCCGGAAAAATTAAAACTTTTAGGGGAAATGACTGACGAATTTGCCATCAAAACCTTTAAATTAACAACTCGGCAAACTATAATTGCCTTATTACCCGAGGAGCAGGTTGGAGCTTTTACCAAAGCGGCTGAGGAAAGAGGTTTTAAAATAGGCTATTTTAAAGAAGCAGTACGGAATGTCAAAGCTTGTTCTGGTAGTAGTGATCTGTGTCCCCGGGCGTTAGGGGAAGCGTTACCGTTGGGAATTAAGCTGCAAGAAAAGTTTTTTGGGCGGGAACTGAAACATGACTTTAAAATTGCGGTGGCTGGCTGTCACCGGGGTTGTACTGACCCCTATTGCGCTGATTTTGGAGTTATTGCTCGGGGGAATAATTTGTTTGATATTTATATTGGCGGCCGGGGTGGCAGCAGAAAGCCAGTCCACGGGGTAAGAATAGCGGAAAAAGTTAGAGAGGATGGTATTGAGGAAATTTTAGCATTTATTTTAAACACTTATAATGAATTAGCCGAACCTGGGGAAAGACTCTGTCTAACTATCGAAAGGGTTGGCTTGGAAAAATTTATACCTGAGGAAATAATTAAAAAATATAAGGAGCAGGGTGAAATTATTGACCAGGATTTTTTAAAACTACTGCAGGGGGGAAAATAAATGGAACAAGGAGTAAATTTGGAACGGTTATGGGGGCCCTTAGCAAAAATTTGTTCCGAATGCGATTATGCCGATGGTCCGGACTGCAATCCCCAAAAATGTTTTATATCTTTTGCTAAAACGGTAATTGATTATTCCCGAACCAAAGGAGTTACCGAAATTCCCGGCATTCACAAATTAATTCCACCGCAGGATTTAAAACCTTATTATAAAGATTTGGTAAGTGAGGGTTTAGCCATAACCTGCCAGGAATGCCGGCAGTGCCGGGAAAATCATTCTCCCGATTGTGTAGTAGCCCTGGTGCGGACGAGCTTAGAAGGAACGGTGCTTCCGGAGCATTTAGACTACCCGGGGAGTGTCTTAGTATATTTAGCCAAAGTTAAAGAACTGGACCCGGAATTAGCCGAGTTTATTGCTGCTAAAATGGCTAAAAAATAGGAGGTTAACCTATGGAGGAAAATTTACCTATAAACCGTTATCAGGAAAGTTTAAGTTTTTTAGATTTAACTGCTGAAGACTTTCTGTTGATGGCGGAATTTAAAGATTTATTTACCAAAAAAGCTCAGGAGTTTGTGGATAGATTTTATCAACACTTGACTAAGTTTCAATATTTACAGGAATTAATTAAAAAGCACAGTACCGTTGAGAGGCTGGCCAAAACCCAGGCGGAGTATTTTATTTCATTAACCTCAGAAAAAATTGATGATAATTATATTAACAATCGCTTGGCTATTGGAAAAAAACATATGGAAATTGCCCTCTACCCTAACTGGTATCTTGGAGCTTATCGTTTATATTACGAAGTGGTTGGGGAAATGGTAGCCCAGAAATATTCTCCGGGCACGGAGCTGTATTTTAAGGCTTTAAATGCTTTTTATAAAAGAATAAATTTTGATATGCAACTGGCGATTGAAAACTATATTGCTGAGCAACTTAAGTATTTAGCAGCGATTCAAGAGCAGGTAGCGGAAGCAGCCGGGTTTATTTCTTCAATAGCGACAAAAACAAATATTTTAGCTTTAAATGCGTCGATTGAAGCGGGAAGAGCCGGTGAGCATGGCCGGGCTTTTGGCGTAGTTGCCCAGGAAGTGCGCAAACTTGCTCAGGAATCATCTAAAGTTGCTAAAGAAATAACAGAAATGATAAAACATAATATGGAAGAGATCGAAAAAATTCGCCGGCAAAATAGTGAGATGGTGTAAAATGGTCACTTTTAATCGTTTTAATTTTATAAAAAATATGTCTAAAGCTTTAGATTTAAGCATGGAGGGATTACAGGACCACCACCGGAAAGTAGCTTATATTGCGTATCGTTTGGGGGAAAAATTACAGTTAGCGAAAGATGAAAAGCTGGATTTAATCTATCTGGGATTGATTCACGATGTGGGTATTTTAAAATGGGATGCCAGCGATGAAAAGATTTTCCAAATTGCCGAAAATGAGTTTGAACATTGCCGGCGAGGGGCGCTGTTTTTAAAAAATTCGTATTTTGACCATTATGCGCACTATATTTTTAGTCACCATGATCATTATACCGGGGGAAATCCCTCGGGGCTTGCGGGGGAAAATATACCCCTATTTTGCAGGGTGTTATTTTTAGCAGATCGGGTGGCCGTAAATTTTAATCCAGAAAGCTGTATATTGGAGAAAGCAATTTACTGGCAAAAAACTCTTAAACAACAAAAGATTTTTGACCCTCACCTTTTAGAAGTGTTTTATGAATTAGCCGAAACGGAAGAATTTTGGCTAACCCTGAGGGATATTGATATTTTAAATCAGCGTTTAGAAGAAATTGGAACTGATGAGGAGTTAATAGAGTCCCAAGACATGATTGCCTTAGCGGAATTATTTGCTAAACTAGTTGACCACAAGTCGCGGTTTACTTTTCTTCATTCCCAGTTTGTAGGAAATATTGCCGGGTATTTAGGAAAGGTTTTGGGTTTTTCGGAGGAAGACAGAATTTTTTTGCAAATTGCCGGACTTTTACATGATATTGGTAAAATGGCAGTTCCTGAAAATATTTTGGAAAAACCGGCAAGCCTTTCGGAAGAAGAATTTTTATATATAAAAAGACATTCTTTTTATACGTATTATCTTTTAAACAATGTTTTTCCGGTAAAAGTTATAAAAATGGCCGCCTATCATCATGAAAAATTAGATGGCTCCGGATATCCTTTTAAGAAAAGAGGCGAAGAATTAAGTTTTGAAGAAAGGTTAATGGCGGTCATCGATATTTTTGTGGCTCTGGTGGAAGAACGTCCTTACCGGCCGGGACTAACTTTCCGAGAAGTGAAGGAGATTTTAGACGGGATGGCATTACAAGAAAAAATTGATAAAAAGGCGGTAAGTTTAATTTTAGAAAACTATTCGGAATTAATGGACATAAAACAACGATTAGAAACGGCTAAAGGGGGATAGGCTCTGCAAGGTTGCAGGGCTTTATTTTTGTCTTAAAGGGTGCTAAAGGACTTAATGCTTGACGAAAGCCCATTTTTGTTTAAAATTAAAGAAAGGGTAAATGGAAATAAACAGAAAAATTTTCGAAAGGAGGAAGCAGTTTTTAACTGCTCTAATTACGATGAACTCCAGTCGAACTGCGGAATTAAACATAAGATTAACCGAATTTGAGGTTCCGCCGGTCCAAGATTTTTTGGTGGTAGGGAAGCGTGCACCTATTGGTATTGAAGCTTTTAGCAAAATGGTTGAATTTATTTCACCAAACCAATATAAAGCCATCCGCCTAAATCACGAGAAATTTGAGGGAATATTAATTAGAAAAAACTTTTTTAATTTAATGGAAGAGAAATTATTGATAGCAGCAATTTTATCGGAAGTAGATGTGATTTCCGATGAAAATTTAATTTTCAAAGGAAGTTTAAATATAGTGCTTAATATTAAAAAGGAGATAGAAATATGATTTTGCAGGTAAGAGAGGTTATGACGGAAAATCCAGTCACAGCCGAACCCTATAAAAGCTTAGCCGAGGTCAAAGAGCTGATGCGCTTAAAAAGAATTGGTGGCCTTCCGGTAGTGGAAAATAATCAGTTAATAGGGATTATAACTTCCAAAGATTTAATTTTTTATCCGGATAATCGCTTGGTTATTGATGCGATGACTAAAAAACCGGTAGTTGTTGAAGCTAAGGCGTATTTATTTGAAGCGTATCAAAAAATGCAGGACTTTAATATTGAAAGACTACCGGTAGTTAGTGAAGACGGGTTACTAATAGGCATCATTACCCGGAAAGTGATTGAACGGTATATTGGTTCTTACATAGATTCCCTGACTGGACTTCCCAAAAAAGAATATGCCCTGTATAAAAGTGTTAAATTTTTAGAAAAAGGTAGCTGTACTATTGTTTTTCTTGATTTAAATAATTTTGGTGAATTAAATAAAAAGTATGGGCATGTAGTGGGGGACCAAATTTTATTAAAAATTGCTGAAATATTAAAAAAATTGGGGGAAAATATTGTTGCCGCCCGCTACGGTGGAGATGAATTTATCTTAATCTTGCCTTTTGATGAAAGAAAAACCTTCAGTTACGTTAATAAACTAACTTTAAAGCTGGAAAATACCAATTGGCCGCAAAATTTAAAAGTACAATGTGCAGTGGGTATTAAAGAGATTAAACCTTTAGAAAAAACTAATCTTCTTGATGAGATTTTTCAAAGTATTAACGAAGCAAGTTTAAGATGTATCGACAATAAGTTAAAAAAGGAAAAATAATCTTCAAAACATGATATTTGTTGACAGAGAAAACAACCTTTGCTAAAGTAAGATAAAGGAATTTTAAAAAAGCACCTCTTCTTGACAGGGGAGGTTTTCTTTTTGAGACATTAAAAGCAGGAGGAGATTTTATGACCAGACGACTTTTTACTTCGGAGTCGGTTACCGAAGGGCATCCGGATAAAATTGCCGACCAGATTTCCGATGCGGTATTGGATGCAATTATTGCTCAGGATCCCCAGGCGCGGGTTGCTTGTGAAACGGCAGTAACCACTGGCCTGGTAGTGGTTATAGGGGAAATTACGACTAATTGTTATGTTGATATACCCAAAGTTGTCCGGGAAACTATCCGGGAAATCGGCTATACCCGGGCAAAATACGGTTTTGATGGCGATACCTGTGCTGTGGTAACCTCGATTGACGAACAATCCCCGGATATTGCTCTGGGGGTTAACCGGGCTTTAGAGGCAAAAACTGGAGAAATGACCGAAGAAGAAATTGAAGCCATTGGGGCCGGTGACCAGGGGATGATGTTTGGTTATGCCACCAACGAAACTCCTGAGCTTATGCCCATGCCAATTTCTTTAGCCCATAAACTTGCCCGAAGACTTTCGGAAGTGCGGAAATCCCGGCTTTTACCTTACTTACGTCCCGACGGCAAAACCCAGGTTACGGTGGAGTACGAGGGAGACAAGCCGGTGCGGATTGATACCATAGTAGTTTCTACCCAGCACCATCCTGATGTCTCCCAGGAAGAAATTAGAAAAGACATTATTGAACATGTCATTAAACCAGTTGTTCCGGCCGATTTATTAGATGACAATACCCGCTATTTCGTTAACCCTACCGGCCGTTTTGTTATTGGCGGCCCGCAGGGGGATGCAGGCCTAACGGGCCGGAAAATTATCGTAGACACTTATGGCGGTATGGCCCGGCATGGTGGTGGAGCCTTTTCGGGGAAAGACCCTACAAAAGTTGACCGCTCAGCGGCTTATGCTGCCCGGTATGTAGCCAAAAATATTGTAGCTGCGGGCCTTGCCGATAAAGTTGAAATCCAGCTTGCTTATGCTATTGGGGTGGCCAAGCCCGTGTCCATAATGGTGGACACCTTTGGTACCGGCAAAATAGCCGAGGAAAAAATCGTGGAACTAATTAAAAAGCACTTTGATTTACGCCCTGCAGGGATTATCCGGATGTTAGATTTAAGAAGACCTATTTATAAGCAAACGGCTGCTTATGGTCATTTTGGCAGAACTGATATTGAGCTGCCCTGGGAGCGAACTGATAAAGCGGAAATTCTTAGAATGGAAGCAGGACTTTAAGATTTATCAAAACCCTGACTTTAATTGGTCAGGGTTTTTAACTTTTTTTCCCCCTTCTGCATACGGTATATGGGGGTGGTAAAAGGTGTTTGCAGCGGTAATTGCCGGATTTTTTGTGTACGGAGTAATTACGGCTATTTTGGTGCTGTGGGAGTTTTTCTTTTGGCAGAAACGGCAAACCTTGTGGCTTATTGTAAACTCCCCGGAAGAGCTTTATGAGGTAGAAAAATTATTATATTTTTTAAAAGAACGGCTACCGGGAAAAGTAAATTTAACAATTATTAATCCTGCGGCAAAAGGTGAGGGTTTAGAACGATTAACAGCTTTTTTCCCTCAAGCCCAAATTACCAGCGAGTTTCCCGCAGATCTAAAAAAGAAAAATTACCTTATTTTTTTCTAAAATGGCAGGAAGCTTTAAGGGGTAAGGAGAAGATAATGGTTAATAATTTTTAGGGATTAAGTATAATTATTTAAAAATTTGGCAATATTACTACCGTAAAATAAAAAAACGGAGGTAGTAATATGCTGAGTTTATTGGAGAAAACAAGATTACTAAACCGCTTTATTCAGCGGAGCCCCCAAAGGCCGGAGCCTTTTATGGAGCTATCTTTAATGCTGGGGGATATTTCTAAGGCTAGCGTCTTTATTATTGGTCGGAAAAAAATTTTGGGTTTTTTTGAGCGGCCGGACTTAGTGGGACAGGTCATAACCCAGCGGGACTTAGAAAACCGGGTTATAGAACAGGATTTTCAGGACTGGCTATTTTCTTACAATCAAACCGACCATAATATCAAGGGGGAAGATGGCCTCACCTACACGGTCGTTCCGGTTTTTGGTGGTGGGGAGCGGCAGGGGACCATTTTACTGGTCAAAAAAGGGCAGGAAGAGTTTAATGCTCAAGACCTAATTTTGTATGAATATGCTGCAACCGTGGTGGGCTTAGAAATTTTACGTTTAAATAGTGAACGTTTAGAAGAGGAAGCCCGGAAAAAAGCTGCTGTTAGACTTGCCCTTGATGCTTTATCTTATTCGGAGCTTGAAGCGGTCAAGAAAATCTTTAGCGAGTTAGAAGGGGTAGAAGGGTTTGTAGTAGCAAGTAAACTTGCGGAACAATACCATCTTACCCGTTCGGTAATTGTTAACGCTTTAAGAAAGTTAGAAAGTGCTGGCGTTATTGATTCGCGGTCTTTAGGAATGAAGGGAACTTATATTAGGGTGCTTAATGATTATTTCCTGGATAGGCTAGAAATAGCTCAGCAAAACTAAAAAATCACTTTCCATAAATATTTTCTAGGGTCAACGCCTGTCAACGCGTAATTTGTAGGGCAGGCTTTGGCCAGCAAAAAAGATTTTGGCAGCAGGAGCTGCCTTAATGGTGGTATGTGGTCAGTCGTTAGTGGTAGGTAAAAGAATTAATACAGACCACTTAAAACCTATCACTAACCACCGTTTTCGTAGGGTCGACTCCTGTCGACCAAATAAAGGCAGCAGGAGCTGCCCCTACTTTTAAAACAAATTGGGCTGGAGAAACTGTACCTAAAAAATAAATATATTACAAAGATTACTTTTTGTCAAAGTCCGCCTTGTTAAAAGGCGGTTTTTTTCTTTTGCTGAGTTTCTTGCTATCCTGAGCCTAAGCGCTAATTTTAAAAGCCCGGGCTTTACTTGAGGAGGCTTTTTAGTGGATCATTTTTTAGAAAAGTGGCAGAGAGCTAAGGAGAGCAAGGAAGGGATGGAAGAACTTATAAAATACTTACTACCCCTGATTAAAAAGGCAGCGTATAAATACCGGAATCCTTATCTTGCAGAGGAAGATTTAATGCAGGAGGGAATGGTGGCGGTAGTAGAAAGTGTGTACCGGTTTGAACCCGAAAGAGGAGTTTACTTTTTAAAGTATGTCCGGGAAATGGTTTACGGCAGGATCTACACTGTTTTGAGGGCAGAGAGGGCTAAAAGAGGTAAGGAAGTACCGCTTCAGGATTACCACGGTGAGGTTTTTTATATTAGCGAGGAAGCTCCAAAACTTATCCTACCTCCGGGGTTATTAACCTCGCGGCAGCAAAGCCTCATAATCTTAAGATATGAACGGGAATGGTCCTTAACGCAAACAGCAAAAACTTTAAAAATAACGCCTGCTGGAGCTTATGATTTGGAAAAAAGAGCTCTTAAAAAACTAAAAAACTATTATGACTCCTTAAAAAAACAGTAATTTTTTGTACTATCTTTAGTGTCAGCCGGCTGAAAGTAAAAAAACAAGGGAGGGATTTAGATGGCGGTTTTAGCAAACAAAGTAGAAACGGTTTTAAGGCTTAAAGTGCAGGTAGGAGATGATGGCAATGGCAATCCAGTTTATGCTTTTAGAAGTTATAACAATCTTAAGCCTACCGCGGTCGATGACGACATCTATGCAGTAGCCGTAGCATTAGCGGGGCTTACCAGTTATCCGCTAAATGCAGTTTTGAGAAACGATACGGAACTTCTCTATAATGTTTAAAAGGGGGGATAGTGAATGAAGGTTTTAGAAATGATTTTTCAAAACCAGCAGGGTAAGAACGTGACGATTCGGGTGCGGGATCCTAAAGATGGACTTACCAAAGCGGAAGTGGATGCGGCGATGAATTTAATTTTAAGCAAAAACCTGTTTACTTCTAATGGTGGCGACCTGGTGGCGATTAAAGGTTCGCAGATTGTTGACCGCAACGTAACAGTGCTTTAAAACTTAAGCCGTGGCAACTGCCACGGCTTTTCTAAAATAAGGAGGTATTTAAAATGGAGTTTTTTAGTCAGCTGGCAAATTATAGCTTTCCCATGGCGGTGGCGGCGTTTTTGCTGGTACGAATAGAAGGGAAATTGGAGGAGTTAAATAAGTCCCTGACAGAATTAACCCGGGTGATTGCCGGTAAGGAGCTGCCTTAAGGCCACTGTCATCCGGGGAACATCAATCTTCATCGGACAGCGCTCTTGACACCGGCCGCATCTTAAGCACACATACGCCAGAGGAGCTGATTTTTCTAAGCCGCCAGCCACAAAGGCCGTCCAAATGGAGCCAATCCCACCTAAATATTTATAACCATAGTGTCCGGCGGTTAAGGAAAAAACAGGACACTCATAAAGGCAGCCACCGCATCTAAGACACAGTAACGCTTCATTAAATGTTTCGTCCTGGGCAAGATTAGAGCGACCGCCATCAAGAAATATTACATGAAGCTCTTTGGGTCCGTGGGCACCATAAGTAGTGACTTTTTCAATATCACCGGTCTTACTGGGGCCGCTTATAATATTCACATAAGATGGAACGGTGTATTGAGCATACCGCCAGGTAACTTCTGCGGTTTTAAAAGCATCGTCTAAAGTGGGAACAAGTTTTTCTAAACCGACAATTACAATATGCACCGGTGGTGCACCGGTAGCTAAGCGTCCATTTCCTTCGTTTTCTATGATAAAAATCGAGCCGGTTTCGGCGGCCACAATATTGGCCCCGCTGATTCCAATATCTGCCTTAAAATATTTTTCCCGCATAAACTCCCGGACTGCTGCTACTTCGGCAGCAATTTCGGGAGGTATTTCTTTTGCAAAAAAGGCTGAAAAGAGCTTTGCTACTTCTTCCCGGGGGACGTGAATAGCCGGAGACAAGATGTGCATGGGACGGTCTTGGCGTAA